>Ga0307509_10008006_pt1 | contig 13600 bp, 18 predicted proteins | sample 10_EM_MG_FD_202245 | JGI IMG/M metagenome (GOLD analysis project Ga0307509, IMG submission 202245) | Populus trichocarpa ectomycorrhiza microbial communities from riparian zone in the Pacific Northwest, United States - 10_EM | ecosystem: Host-associated > Plants > Roots > Unclassified | place...
ACACCGAACATGGCCTAACGCCACTGGTGTGGGCCGCGGTCCGCGTCCATGAGGGAGTCGTAAAGTTGCTATTGGAACGGGAAGATACCGATCCCAACTGTGAATATAAAAAATATGGGCGGACGGTGCTCTCGTTCGCTGCGACATTGGGATATGAAGGGGTCGTAAAGTTATTATTGGAACGCAATGATATCAATCCCAACACCGCGGACACCGAACATGGCCTAACACCACTCATGTGGGCTGCAGCGTCAGGACATGTGGGTGTTGTAAAGTTACTATTAGAACAAGATGATATCAATCTGGACATTGCGGACCCTAAATATGGCAGAAGGGCGCTCGTGTTCGCAGCAATGAAGGGACACGAGGGGGTAGTCCAGTCGTTATTGCAATACAGACATATCGATCCCAACATCGCGGACACTGAACATGGCTATACGCCACTGATGTGGGCGGCCAGCCTGGACCACGAGGGAGTGGTAAAGCTGCTGTTGGGACGAGAGGATACCGGCCTCAACATTTCCTACAAAAAATATGGCCGGACAGCGCTCGGGTTCGCTGCGATGGGTGGACATGTGGGAGTAGTAAAGCTGTTATTGGGACGAAAGGATATCAACACCAACATTGTCGACCTCGAAGATGGTGGAACGGCGCTCGGATGGGCTGCAAGGGGTGGGCATTTGGGGGTAGTGGAGCTTCTAATGGAAAGAGAGGATATCAACCCGAACATTGCGGGCTGTAAATATGGCCGAACACCACTCGGGTTGGCTGAGATGAATGGCCATGAGGAGGTAGTAAAGTTTCTAACGCAACGATTGGATATCAATGGCAGGCCTGCAGACACCCATCGTGGCCCAACTCGGATAGTATAATATTCCCAGCGGTATTATGCTTTAACAAAATTAATCGTACATCAACGAAGAGCAAACACTGCTGCCATGAAAACAGCAGTCCCCTGCCAACCCCACTGTCACGAAAATCGGAAAAAAGTCATAAAATGTGAAAACATGGCAGAATACATAGCAGGAATTATTATTTGGTGCAGGGGAATATTTTTAGGCGAGGTTGAAAATCTAGGGGGTGAGGAGAGTCATGTTGTAATGGGTGGCCTGTGTGCTATATAGTTAATTTTGTTAACGGACAATAGCATGTTGTGTGAGGAGGAGAGATGAACACAGGTACAGTTCGTTGGGAGGGGCGTGTTTGCACCGGCCCGGGTGGGATATTTTTTGGGGTGATACCCAACCTTCTTATCATTTTCCGAACAACTACCAATCGTATATAAAGAACCACGGGAGAGAATGAAAAGACGTAGAAGAGGAACAAACTATTCGTTGACTGGTCTTCTACACTTGTGCGTGAACCGAACCCTTAAGTACAAAAGCCCAGATCTACTCGCCCTTGTACCCTTCCCACTATCATCATAACATATCCCATTCCAATAACGTGATTCCCGGGGAAGTGGCTCACGAGAGGGATCCGGCTCACCCATGGCAACCATGGGAAAATCTAATCCACATATAATTACCTCAACAAATAATTGAGAAACCACCATGAGAATCAAGATACAAGTACTTTGCAATATAGAGAATCTGAAAATTGAGTTTTTATTTTGTAGTCATAATGTGTTACTCAGATATGGTGATTTTAAGATTGCCCATTTTATAAATGAATCGTAGCCTTTCCTTAATATAAAGCAATTGACAACCCTTGAAGAATAATTTTAAAAAATGGATAAAAGGATAATATAAGTCTTATATATTCAGAATGATCAGGTTTCAATTTTATTCATAGGTATTTTTGAATGCAGAAGTGGTTAAAAAAGAGGTTGAAAATACACACATATTACATAGGAATTGGACCAATTTTACCATGGAATATCTACATGCATAGTTGACATATATTCTCAATATCTTGATATACCTTTCACTATCATATCTTAAGTGAGTTTATATATTTTGAAGTGAAATAAAGGTGTTTTGCATAATTTGTGCATTGATCAATATCAAACTATTAAAAAGCAGAAATAAATCCGTAGAGTATCTTTAAATTGCAATAATACATTATTTAAATGAATAATAAGTTATTAGACTAACTCAACAACTCTAGGGAGTCTAGTAGTACTCTTTAGAGCCAGGTTCAGTGATAGTTGTTGAATAGATTCCATATTAATTACTACTAATTACAATTCAACAATCATCTTCCTACTCCATATCATAATACATATATGTTCTAAACCAACCTACTGAGTGTCTACTCTGTCTACTAAAACTTCTCTAATTGGTAATTGCCTTGTAGTTATTCAGATGATTGAATTTTGACTTGTAGATGGTTTGCATAAGTCTTACTAGTTGTATAGCAATCATCTTTAAGTACATGTGAAAAATGTATAAGGCCTGTATTTATCTAACTTCAAACTTGATATACTAACTTTGGATATCATCATAAAGGTTATTTCAAGACATTGAGTTCATATGTCAACTGTGTATATAGATAGTTGATGGTAAAATTGGTTCAATTTGTATGTAATTTGTATGTATTATCTACCTCTTGTTTAATGACTTCTGCATTCAAAAATACCTATGAATAAAATTAAAACTTGATTATTCTGAATATATAAGACATATATTATCCTTGTATCCATTTTTTAAAATTATTCTTCACGGGTTTTCAATTTCCCTATGGTAAGGAAAGGCTACAATTCATTTATAAAATAGGCAATCTTAAAATCACCATATCTGAGTAACCCTTTATGACTACAAAAATAAGAACTTAATTTGCAGATTCTCTATATTGCAAAGTACGTGTGTCTTGATTCTGAAGGTGGTTTCTGAAATATTCGTGGAGATAATTAAAGGTGAATTAGATTTTTCCATGGTTGCTATGGGTGAGCCAGAACCGTGTCGTGACCCACTTCCCCCTGAATAACGTTAACGCTATCCTCTTACCCCTCACTTTCTAGGTCAGGTTCTCACCGAGTTACACCTCTTTTTCTCATCGCTACCCTGCTTTCCTTTACCGCTGCCCTGCCTTTCTTCACCGCTATCCCACCGCTCTCACTATTTACCGAATTGTATACCCTGGTGTGACAGTGCAAGAGGGAGTGCCTGTGAATTACAATAGGCTGCACAAATCTCTGAATTGGGCAGAGGTCTTGAGTGTTAAGTATACCAGGAAGGGTGCTCAAGTCAAAATCCCAAATGGTTCTTGTGATGCTGAACCATCCAGTGGAACTGACATACAGGTCTGGTTGAAATCCCATATTGCCAATTGGGAAAAGATGGGGAGAACTGTGTGGAGGTCCTTGGAGGAAATTTAGCCTGGTTGCTCAGAGGTCAGAGCTTACTATGCACAGACCGGAGAGCGACCACCACATATAGAACTAACGTAAATGGCGATGATTTCGCACACTACCAGGATGACGTACACCCATGGGAATCAGTGAAAAATGTAAGCTCAATTGGATTATCTCTATTAATAATAGAGATACCACCGTAAAGCTCTAGCTACAGATACTTTAATATATGGAGAATCAGAATACATATCATTAATATCTTATAAGTAAATGGTTGATCTACTATAGTGGCTTTATGATCACTTATGCCAGAGAGAACTTGCACTGTTTCCTAAGAAGGTAAAATTCAAAAACCCCCCAAGAAAGGCATTCTAAAATAGATAAAAGGATTGTATAAGACTTATATATTCAGAGAGACCTGGTTTTTATTTACTTTACAAGCATTTCTCAACATATTGGTAGTTGAAAAAGTTATATGAAACTACATACAAACAACATACAAATTGGACCAAGATTACTATATAATAGCTACAAATCCACTTAACGTACAGACTCAATCTTTTGAAATCTACTTTATCATGGTTATTTAAGTATGAATGCTATGTTTAAATCTTAGGGCCTGTTTACAAATAGAGGGCCGTCAAGAAAGCGGAGACGGTGCCGACTGTCCAGGGTGGGTAAACAGTGGAAGAGGGGTAGGGAAAATTGATGTGTCTGTATTTACCTAATATAATATGTAGTAGGGTGAAAAGGTTGATTGACAAACCTGAGGTATGCAACCAGGTATGATAGCTTTCAATTCTCAGAGTGCTCGTAGTGTTCGTTACGGGGCGGGGTGGGACGGGTGTTCACTTTGTGACCCTGCCGTTACTCCGGCCCGTGGTCAACTCTTTGCTGTTGCTCCCCGCCCCGTATGACACGGGGCCCTTGCCGTGCTGTGGGGCCGGGCGGCTATTTTACTTTCCCCGCTGATTGCCTAGAGGGGCCCCGTCTTCTCGTCCCCCACTCTTGCCCCTGTGCGCGGTTCCACTTATTCCTAGGAGTGATATTCTCTGACTAAACAAATGGCAGGTTGAAATCCAAGGGGTGTTTGGCCTCTCAATTCTGATCTGAAATCACAATTTGAGATCAGAATTGGCTGGCCAAACACCCCATAATTACTTCGTATGTCTAGTATAATGACTCCACTATTTGGATATTCCATATAGCAATCTGGCAACTATCTCAAAAGATAGGATTTGAATATAGTCCTCACATTACTATCATTATGATTTGGGCTTCTAGTTTGAGATAAATAGTGTTTGGAAATCGCTCTCAGTATATGATTGTAAGCGTATAATCTACGTATGTTTCTAAGTACTTCTAAGCATATGATTCCGGGTACATAACTCTAACCGTATAGTTTTATAGTGGTGCACGCACGATTCCTATCTTCCTGAGACTATGGTCTCCGGCTTATCATTTGGTGATCTCATTCAGGGTATATGGCTTTGGGCTAATGGCTTTGGGCATTCAGTTTTGGGCTTTTCATTCAAAGACTATTGGTTTAGGCGTCACTTGTCACATGCCTTGCAAGCCATCTACCCAAATACTAGCCACTATTTAAATCTGGGCTGAGGTTCAGGCAATCACTTACACTAAACTTGCAGATCGTTGGTTAAACTGGGCGCTCACTATGGTATATAAAAAGCTATGGTTTTAGGTGACTCTCTTTGGCGTATGGTTTTGGGCGTATGGTTTTCGGTCTATGGCTTTGGGCGTATGGTTTGGCTTTGGGCGTATGGCTTTTGGGCGTATGGTTTTGGGCACATGGTTTTGGGCGTATGGTTTTGGGGGGATGGTTTTGGGTGTATGGCTTTGGGCGTATTGTTTGGCTTTGGGCGTATGGCTTTTGGGCATATGGTTTTGGGCGTATGGTTTGGCTTTGGGCATATGGCTTTTGGGCGTATGGGTTTGGGCGCATGGTTTTTGGCGTATGGGTTTGGGCGTATGGTTTGGCTTTGGGTGTATGGTTTTGGACGTATGGTTATAGGCGTATGGCTTTAGGCATATGGCTTTGGGCGTAGAGTGTGGACGTATGATTTTGGGGGCACAGCCTTGCAAACGAGGGCGGGGCAAGCTCAAAAGTATACACTAGCACCCTGCTATCGCAGACGGACAAAATCCTAAGAATCCATCCGGCATAGCGAGTGATCTGGGACAACAAGCTACGCTTGGGTCTAAAGAAATTGAGAACTTAGTGAGATTCGCACGACACAGCATGGTATCCGGATTATCAAGATCCGGGACACCCGGTTGTGAGTGTATACGCATACTAAATAGAAAAATCAATGATTAGGAACATTATTATACATGCAGATGCATGCACAACTTCTGCCACCATTTAGGCATCTTATTGAACTCGCACAATGGCTTCCCGTCTTCTCCACATATGCATCGTGCACTGCTTTATGTGTAAAGTGGACAACACGACACGGATTTCACACAAAAGAGCCAATATAATATTCCACTGCATAGGAACGCATGAAAATAATGGAACCTAGAGAATATATCTTGGTTACATATTGGAATTGGATAAGATGGGCGGGAGTCTCTACATACGAGGGGTACAATCAATCTTGACTCCAAGCTCGGGAAAGCAGGCATCGCCGCCCTCAAAGTCTCCGAATACTACAATCGCACACCACCCATGGCATACGTACTCCAGATCCTTATGGTTATTGGTATTCGCGTTGATGACAAGTGAGCGGGAGGTCCATATTCCAAATGCCTCGTCAACATTGTCAGCTTTCCCATCGTAAATCGTCTCATAGCCTGCTGTGTATTTGGAATGCTCCTCCAGGAGGAGAGTCTGAAATAGCGCCTCAACGGTTTGAGTCAATGGTAAAAGCTGTTGGCTGAATTCTTTTAGTTCGTGAATTGCTGATTTCGTGTTATATGACTGGGCTGGCCTGGGTCCAGGTTCATTATTCTGCATTCGTGATCCCATTCGTGGAACGAAGACACCGTGCCCAATGACACAGCCTTTTGTTCTCAAAGTCCTGTCCGGGTTATGTTCGCTGCGCCTGTTTCCTGCAGGAGAACTCAGGGTTGTAGCATCCTTCATACTATCACTCGCAGCCTTGTGAGTGGTATGAGCGCCTTCCATCTTGCTTGGCCTAGAGCCCTTCCGCGTACCGCCTGCACCATGTCGGTTATGATCTGCCGCTATATTCCGTGAGGCAACATAGTTGTGTACCCCTGGTTCAACTTGCGGTAATGGCCACCATGCCTTGCTATTCCCAGCTTTGATTACACATAGGACGCCTTGCCTAAAGATAGTTTAGTATATAAGCCTAGTCTTAGCCGAAAGGATGATTTACTTACTTGTCCTTTATTATACCAATGTCACCGGTGATCCGGTGTAATTGGGGCTCATTTTCCTCTTCGAAACGGTCATTCAAGTTGCTATCCGGCTGCCATTTAGGTTGCGAAAGGATTGATTCCAGAACGTCAAAATCGCCACATTGGTGGTATCTGACGCCTGGATATTCGGGGGTTTTCAACATCTGGGAAATATTCCTTTTCATGGAATAAACCTTATGCATATCCAGCCGTAAACATGGTTCCCCCGAATCTAATACAAGCGATGAGGAGATTTGTATATGCCCTAAATACAGATATGCGACCGAGTTGAAAGCTAAATACAACAATTGCTAATTTCAAGCCCATGCAGAGAGATCGGTTAAATAGCAGAGAATGACACACCTTTGGCATCCATGGTAGAATTTGCAATATCTTCACTGCCATGTTCGGGGTTGTGCAGGTGAATCGGTGCTTTTCTTCGTTCGCGCTGCCCCTTGCGCTTCTCCGCATCGCTTTTCTTCATTTGTGATAGCCCTCGCATAGTCTTCCGCAGCCACACAAACTCGCTCAAAGCAAGCTTCCCTCCCTCTCAAAGCAGGATAGAATGAAGTGCGGTTGGTATAGAGCCATGATAAAGGTATCCAAATGTGCACGAGTGGATGGCGGGTAAGGAGAGACTTGGGCGGGGAGGACCTCGGGCAAGGAGGAACTTTGGTTCAAGAGGGTGCAGTACGGGACATAGATTCAGAGGGCGGCGGGGCGAATGGTTTCTGTCTCTATGGGAGAAAAGGGGAAACAGAAAGAATATAGGGGAAGACAAATCACCCTATGACCTGACAAACTCGACTAACTAGAGCCAATGCAACTAGCCTTTACACTACTGCGTATTATCTACAACACCATTACCAGTGTATTATTTTTGGCCTATGATTTTTCTGAGCGTATGATTTTGTATGCGTATGATTTGTGTGCATATGATCTTTCTGTGCGTATGATTTTTTCTGAGCGTATGATTTGTGAGCGTATGATTTTTCTGTGCGTATGATTTTCATGACGATGCTCCTGGTCCTGTAGCTTATCGTAAGAACTCGAATAAATGGACAATGTATTCAGACTTCTTGAATTTCCGCCTCTGAAATCATAGAATCCTTCTACTCACTCTTACATTTAGATGGGGTGTGCACGTCTGATCGGCCGGACGAGTGTCAGAAAATGGACCCTGCCCGCCCGATCCCACATGCAGTCCCCCAATTATATGGGGCATTTTCCAATCAATCCATGGCAGCTCGTCATTCACTATGGTATACATTGTTGACTTGACACCTCCTCGGCATGTCTTGGCCACTAGGATAACTTAGGGGATAGTAAAAATGCCTTCTCAATTACTCAGTCAAATTCCATGATTTTATAATGATTTTACAGGAAAATTAACTTAGTGGAAATGGGATCTTTTCTTTTCTTTCCCCCCAGTTCCGGCACGCTTCCGGGGGGGAACTCGAATTGCGGAATTAGATCCTGTCTGGTCACTTCCGCGGGTTACACGTATAACCAGTAGTGAATCTGTGGTTCCTGATAGAGCCTCCTCCTCCGAACAATCTTCTTCCAGGCGGCCCCTTGAGCCTGCTATGCAGCCGGAACTTTGGTCCCCCTGTTGGTCGATACTTTCAAGATCACTCAGTCCTTCACCGGGAATCTCCGCCTCACCCTCTTGTGAGACTTTCTTCTCATCAGTGTCGGATGCAACATACATGTTGACTGTACTATCCCACATTCTTTCTTCAGGATCTGATTCCTCGGCGTCTCCCAAGTGATCTACACCTTAGTTTCAAGGTGGTCCAGGCCGTTCCTAGTATTGAGATTCAACCTGTCCACGCTCAGGTAGTATAGCCTTTGGCTCTCTTGCAAATGCTCGCCTGCCATCCTGATCAACAAAAGACCATTCGGTGTCCTCCTTGTGTGATTCGTCATCATCGGAGATACATCCATTATCGTTCTCTATACTTTCTTCCTTCCTATCAACCCAATAACGATAATCCTCCGCAGCAGCCATTTCTTCGAGCTTTTCTGCCTCCCGTTCACTATCGTGACCTGCTAGCTCTCTTCGTAATTCTTCGTTCTCGTAGGATTTCACCAGCATTGAAGATCGAATTGTACTGCTTTTGAGTCCTGAGCGCCGATAGGGAATCACATCTCTTGCCATGCTAAACACACGCTCTACTCCAACACTACCCCTTTGAAGAGCGAGAATATCCCTAGCCATCCGAGCTAAATTCTGGAATCTTCCCCCATCAACCTTCCACCACTCCAGTATATTTGCCTCGTAAAAAGTCCCCGCTGGGCAGGCCTCACGGGTGGGATCTGGAGCCTCAGCGTCTGGCTCAGGCGGCTCAATCTCAGAATCGGTTTCGATGTACGCTAGTGCCTCACTCAGGATAACTGCTCTGTGTCTCGAAGAGTAAAGGTGTTTGGATCGACAGTTCAGACCACTCCGTGGAATTGACATGTCAGGTGCCTGATTATTTATTGGTGCATAGTACAGATCATAATACAGTATGAACTCCTTTTTATATGACTTCCCATACTCAGTCTCCCCACTGGCATCAAGATCCCATTCTCGAAAAAGGTTGCATTTGCAATAGGGATTTAGGCAAGTTCCAATGCCGAACAGAAGACCTCTTGTACTTTCTGTTTTACCATATTAAGAGGCGGCCTTCAATTTAGCTTTCACTAGGCCCTCACGAATATCAACCTTCCATTGCATCCGCTTCCATTCTAACTTGGAAATTTGCATTTCCAAATGATCAAAGATATCTGGATACACTTGAAACCCTCGATGAATGGTGACGCCACGTGTTTTTGACATCCACAAAGTCCAAAATCGTATCAGTTGAACTACCTCCAAGATATATTCAATCTGCCTCCAGTCTTCCGGGGTTGACCTGAGAGGCGTAAACGCGGCATAGGTTTGTAACCAGTCCTTGGTGAATTCCTGTAGCCGTACAGATCTCTCCAACATAGTTAGGGTTGAGTTCCACAGTGTTTTGACATCATAAAGTAGTGTAGTAGGGATCTTAACCCGGTTATTCTGTATCTCGATGAAGTTTTGACCCCGTTGCGGTGAAGTACCAACCGCAATACTCATTTTCCGATGCTATAAACCATTATTAGCATTAGCTCTGACTAAAGGTATCTTAGGTGTGAACAATGGGGCAAACACTTGGTTCTACTTTCACATTGGCGCGCATTCAATTTGGAATAATGAATTTGTGCATATACCCTTGTGTGTATGAATTTGTGTGTATGAATTTGTGCGTATGAATTTGTGCGTATGAATTTGTGCATATGAATTTGTGCGTATGCATTTGTAATATCGGTGCTAGGTATGAGATCTTAGACACATTACGTTTTCTACAGTTTTGTGAAAGCGGTTATCCAATCTGATAACCTTCTCGAAATAGCCCGCCTTAAAGCCAGATGGCATATGACCATCCCGCGATTTCACCTTGATTGAACTCATAAATGCCCCGAGGATAAGCTGAACAACATGGGTCATACATGGAATATGATTTTCCAATTGACACTATTCAACCGATAGTAAACTCCAAGCATTGTTTAAGGCTTCAGTGAGCGTTCGGTTATTGCTGGCACTATCGGTGGTGAAGCCAAGAATTCTATCCTGAATCCCGTATCTGGCTAGCACGTCATTAATTATGCCTGCCATATTAGCCCCCGTATGAGAACCCCTGATTTCCTCGAACCCAATCAGCACCTCCTCCACCTGCCAGCTATCTGAGATTCAATAAGCCACACTTGCTAAAAAAGCAAGGTTGTTCAGTAAAGGCCATGTATCGGCAGCCAGAGAAATCTTTCCTGCAGCAGGTAGACATGTTCGAATATCATCCACTGTAGACTTTCCCAGCCATTTCAAATGCCACGTTAATGTCGTTGGGCTGCAGATTTCGACTCGCGGACGAATGTACTTGAAGACAGGACGAAAGGCAAGGTTGTTTGAGCAATTAAAGGCCAGATTCGTTGCTAAAAACGCTTTTAGAAAGTATTCTTCGAAATCATGCTGATTGAATCCTGCTGGTGTGGCCAGATCAATAATCCTACGCCTATTTCCAGTTTTAGCCCCTTTTTGCAATAGCGTAAGAACGTCTATACCAAGCGGGCTTCCAGCCCGCCCATCATATCCGTTAATCTTTCTCGATTTCAGACAAGAAGAGAACCTGTTATGGTCATGCATCGAGCTAGTCCCCGTGCCACTTGGGTGAGCTAGGCCCTTTCTGCACATAATGCACATTACTCTCGGCGTGCCAATAGCACTACCTAAATGGTTGGCACATTGTTGAAAGTATTTCCACACCGCTGTGCCACGAAGATCCGAGTTCCACCGTATCTTTTTCTTGCGAGCATATTTCATAGTATAGGGTATATACCCTGGTGTGCCTTGCCCCCACTCCATCCAACTCTCATGATATTCCTCCATACAATGATAAAAGTTTCCAAATATCTCAAATGTAACTGTGTCGCTTGTTGAGAAAGTCACTGCTAGCGGATGAAGCAGATTCCGGGCGTGATCTTGGTTTCCAGGTGGCAGCGCTGGCGAATCGGAGCGCAAGGGTGTTGTGGAACTTGAAAGAGGTGCGAGGGCAACACCAGTCAGAGGTCTTGGGGTTGGTGTTACCGGGCCTTGACTCCCATATGGGCTGGATTCTACTGAGAATTGGGATAAAGATAGAGAGTATTCGGGTACAGGGCTTTCGTGGAACCGTAAAAAGAGGTATGGCTTCTTGCCCCGGAGGTGTAGAGCCCCCGTTGGCTGCCCATCGTGGAAGATTCTGGTTGGGAACACATTAAGTTATGATGGTTCTAGCTATCCGTGTACAGTAACAAATCCCCTTGGATCCCGAATAATATTTATATAAAAGTACAGCTGTGGTAGGCATATGATCATCTTTCTCGTCCGCTCCACCTCCAGCGATTGAAATCTCAACACCATGGGAAATCATCGTGAGAGTGTCCTCCGCCTCTGATCTACCCCGTCCGTGGCCACTGCTCGGGGGTCTATCACGCCTTCATCTCCTTCCTCTCTCTGGGGCCTCTGGCCTCCCCTCCCGGGGGTTATGGATTCCTTTCTGGTTCCGTTCGTCTTCGTTCGCGTTGATGTTCCTACCCTTTACCCCGCACTTCGCGACGCGGTTCGCTTAGCGATTTGCACGGTCGGCAACCCTTTTTTTCTCGTCAACACGCGGTCGCTAGTCTCGGGCTATCGGTGAAGTAGTTGCCCTGGTGGCCCTGCTCTCTGGTATTGCACTCTCTCCTGAGATGCTCGGTCGGTACGGTCGGCATTCGAAAAATCGTGACCCTGTTTCGGTCCTCCGCGTTCGGACTTCTCGGTCTTTGGCGAGCCTTCCCACTCCCGCTTCCCACGCGTTAGATCCGCTTGCACCGTACTGCTACGTCCCTCCTTAGCTGGCACCTTACTGCCTCCTCGGCTGGCACCCTACTGCCCATCACGATAGCTGGCACCTCCACTGCTGAGTGGCTCTCCTCGCTGGGTGGCTCCCCTCGCCTTCTTCACCCTCTCCGCGATTTACTCTACGGTCGCAACTCGCTAGTAGGTTACGGTATTCCATGGTATTGCACTTCCTCCTTGGATGTTCCTAAAGTCCGAAGCGTGCCGATAAACGGGTGCTCCGCCCGTGTCTCCGTCTTGCCCCGAAGCTCCATTAGCTAGGGGAATTCACTTAGGCAACAGGCAACAGTAGTTTCATCCTTCCGCTCCGTCGGCCTCGGGCCGTAAGATTCTTTTCTTTTGTTGAGGGGGGCCCGCCGAAGGGTTTGTGTCTTTTCCTGGTTTCTGTTCTATACTTGTCTTTCCTTACGTGTCTGGAGGAAGGTATTGCTCCGTCTTGCTTTCGTCTTAGGCGCTACGAGGGGGGAGGATGGGCTCTGGTTCGGAGGGGCTTGATTTTTCCCATGAGGGGGTGAAGCGGGTCGTTGGATTGTTTAGAGGTTTTGTTTCGGTCATAGCTAGCACTCCATACTGTTTCTTGTACCTTAATCAACGAATACATGATGATAAAAAAAAAAAAAAAAAAAGAAAAAAAAGTGGTAGGCATATGAATGAAGGTTATAAGTTGGCCCAGCTAAGTTAAGTACCCTAGCTGGCTTCCCTTCTGTGATCCATTTCATTGCTCGCCTAATTTTTCAGTCTATAAATTGAGTATACGCACATGCATGCGTAGGAACCATTGTGCGTATGAAATTTTGTGCGTATGAATTTTGTGCGTATGGTAGTGTATGGTGGCATGTGAATTACTTTTTTGAAAATAACCGCACTCTAGGATTAGGCTCGGTAGCAGCTACATGAATTGGTATTCACCGCTGTGCTTTGGGCATAGCATTAGTCCAAATCCAGTAGGGGTTGATATACCCTGTTCAATCATAATGTGAGGTAACCAAATTTGATCTTTTACGCGAGTTGACTACTTCCAATTGAAGACTCTCATACAGCGGATTCGCTCCTACATGGCACCCAAATCTTGAATCAAACCTGCAAGTACGGGGTCTCGCGAAGCTGTCGCAACTATTGAAAGCAAACCCAAGGTCAGGATCTAATACTTGAATACCATGTAGTGACGAAGGCACGCAGTGCCTTTCTGCGTGATTAATGGTGATTTCTGATTATAACCCTTATATATAGGTTGGTAATTATGCTATGTAATTATCCTTCACTTAGATACTCACAAGAATCTCATACCATAACCATCTTGTTGCTACTGCCGTCTACCTTTGCCGCGTTTCCTTAATTTACACCCAAGGCGATAACAACGGCCCCAATCGAGGAAGCTCCAATGGATGAGTTTTATACCTGGACATTTGGCCCTGATGAAATAATCGACCTTTTTCCCATTTCCTTTGGCAGAATGAAGGTGGACTTTTTTTTCTGTAAGC
>Ga0307509_10008007_pt1 | contig 13600 bp, 21 predicted proteins | sample 10_EM_MG_FD_202245 | JGI IMG/M metagenome (GOLD analysis project Ga0307509, IMG submission 202245) | Populus trichocarpa ectomycorrhiza microbial communities from riparian zone in the Pacific Northwest, United States - 10_EM | ecosystem: Host-associated > Plants > Roots > Unclassified | place...
ATGGCCGGACCATCCGCTACCCCGACCCCGGCATCAAGGCCAACGACACTGTTAAATTCGACATCGATCAAAACAAGATTACAGACTTCGTCAAGTTCGATACCGGTAACACCGTCATAATCACTGGTGGTCGTAACATGGGCAGGGCCGGTGTAATCGTTCACCGTGAGAAGCATATTGGTGGCTTCGACATCGTCCACGTTAAGGATTCGCTGGACCGAACATTCGCCACTCGGTACGTTATGCAGCCACAGTCGAGTGAGCAACGACTCACACATCGCTCATTGTAGGGTAACAAACATTTTTGTAGTCGGCGAGGGCACCAAACCTTGGATATCCCTACCCAAGGGCAAGGGCACCAAGCTTACGATTGCGGAGGAGAGGGATCTCAAGAGGAAGCAACGTCTTGCCGAAGCTTCGTAGTTGTTTTCCGTAGGCTACCATTCACGTACGCAATCTGTATGATTCATGACTGTATCACTTGCGTTGGCTGTTCAACTTGAAAGCCACACCGTCAGGCGCCAAGGTTATGGATCGGGCCAACGTGGAGATGATTGGTAAGGGATCCCTGACTCCGATAGGAGAGTTTTGTCCGTGACGAACTGGCCTCAGCTCCCGACCAACGGAGAGACGCGAGCGGGAACGTCACACCGCCGTGCACACCGCTCAAGCGGTCACCGACCAAAGGGGAACGCAAGCCGTACGGCGGCGACCCAGAAACGAGCTGCGAGCGTCCAAAGACAGAACCGACCCTTGGGAAACGAAGGCCGAACAAGGTGATGTTGAAAAGGATATGATCGGTGAGAGGTGCAACTCTGTTTGCTTCACTGCCCATCATCGTTCCAACCTCCAACACTCCCGTGTGTATTTACTCCCGTGTGTATTAGTTGGCCTGATTACAATCGCCGTTGATGGCATACTAGTGGAAAGAATAACACTTTCGGACCATAGCTCACGATCATCAACCTCGCAGGTTATCTAGGTGGCCCCGCAAACGCCAGGACGCCAGGGGATCCGGACTGGGCCCGCAGCTGCATTCTAGCGAGGGCGCCTCAGACACAGCGTAAACTGCGAGCAAACACTTGATGCCAGTCCATCTGTTTTCCGGTCCCTTGCGTCTGCGAAAAAGGTAGAAGATTCCCGCAGCGACCACCTTACTGGTTGACGGCACACGCCCGGGAACCTGGATCCCCACTCACACAACTAATCCACGACTCGGACACTCAAATCCAACCTGGTGCTAAATTGGGTAAACGCGTACAGTCGGCTTACTGTAGGAGGATCACTTGGCTATGCAAAAATCTGTGCTGATTCATTTCCCCAAAATAACACAGGATGGTTCACCAAAGTGGTGATATCCCTCCTTGCAAAACAGCGATCCCGCCTAACGGTTTAAACTTCCCGAGAGCACCCGTTGCGTCCTCTCCCGCGATGGATTAGTCCAGACAACCATCCTGATCGTCCTGCCTTCCAGTTACCAAGTTCGGGGAAGGATTCGACCGTCCACAGGTCCGCGATATCGACCTTCGCCATCGCCAGCGCAAACCATCCCCCAGAGTAACCGTTCGAACCCAAGCAGTTCCAGGCGAGTCCATAGTCGGCGCAGAAATCGTGCGAGTCGCGCGAGTACCGTTGCGTAAACTTGATACATATCTCCTCTTTTGTCGGGACCTGAGCGTGGTATAGATTTCGGCATCCGGATCTCGACCGAAAAGCGTAAATTTGGTGCTTGGCGATGGCGAGATGACCGCTGATGACCGCCTCGATCCCTGTGACGCTCGGCAGCTCGCGCGATTTCTCGGGGACCTCCGGGGGCGTTTCCCGAACGAGTTTTGACGTATCGGCTTGGATCTTGGAGAGAACGATGGACACAGTCTTGAACGCCAGGAAGAGCCTCCATCAAGGCGATTCGTCATCGATTGGGGCTGCAAGAAGCATCATTGGTGTCAAGGGGACAACTCGTACATGTGGCGCGAGTATGCCGATCCCCAACAATTGAACAAAGGTCCCTAAGCGTCCGGTGAGGGTGTGTGGGCGAGGCGCGTACGGTGTCCGCTCGCCGATCTATGTTCCAAAACCCCGCGATCCCCACTCGCGCCTCATTGAGGCATTCTCCTATCGATCGAAGATCGGACCCCCGACCATCCCGCATGCCCGCCTGTGCAACTCCCGGTTGACCTCAAGACTTCGGAGCCCGGTCTCCTCAGGGACAATACTCGTCTGTATCCTCTCAGCCTGTACCACCCGTTCAACACTATCATTCGAGCTCCAAGCCCTGTTGTCGTCCCACAGTCGGACGTCGGAAAACAACTGGTCACTCCTGACCCACTCCGTATTTGAGTGAACCCTCTGCTGGTACCTTATTTTTCCCAAGGTCTGTGTTGCCGACTTCGTCTCCCACGGTTCACTGTCCTCTGCCAGTGACGTGGAACCATCACACTATACGGGCACAAGGGATCTGCCCGGTATACAAGAACTCTATGACCGCGCTCGCCGGTTACAGGTCTAGGGGTGGGACACTTTGGAGAACCCTGAGGAAACAACTTCAGCTGCATTGGACATATTGTGTGTTGACTTCCGGACCCCGCCGTCCGGGTCCGCGAGCACTTTAGCCACAGGGTCATTGGCAATTGATCTACAAGGTTGCATCCGCAACACCCCGCCTCGAGAGTTTTGCCCGATTGTTTGACGCAAACACTATTTAACTCTAGCAACCAGCGTCTGCGAGTCAGGGGAGCTCGGGTAGCGCCATCCGAGATGTTGGATCGCTGATGTAATGGGGTCGGGTTTTGGATGGAACTGGCGACGTTAATGGGGTCAAAATCCTCCCCAGAGGGTGATCGTTCTCCCACTGAACTGGACGGGCACACTCAACGTCCGCGCGGATGGGCTTCTGGAAAGGTGTGTGATGGCGCCCGAGATTCGCACAGGGAACGGCACCTTTGTTGAGAAGCTTTCCGAAAGGCCGATTTCAAATATAGCTTTGAACTTGGTGATGGTGAGTGCCCCCCCACACCCCCAGAGACTTTCTAAATTCGAATATCTTCGTGGAGGAAGGAACCCGTCAGGACTCCGACCGTTGTCTGGGGCTCAAAATAATTCAGTCCACGGCAGCTGGCACCCGTTAAAGGTTATAGAGTGTTCCATCTCCGTCGCGGACTCTTTAGCAACAATATTATTATGATACATCGCGGAGGTACCGCCGGTCGTTATGTGACCTTTCTCCCTACTTCGACGCGCTCCAGCATCCAAATTGATGTGCGCCATGACGCAAAACGATAATTATAATGTGATACCATCCTGACCACCGAACTTCCCTTCGTGGAACCCCAAAATTATCGTTGTTCCCCCGCACCCAACACTACCTTCTCAACCAACTCTGTCATGACTTTGGAACATTTGTTCGTATCCCCCAGATGGTCCCATGTTATGTGGCGCCATATCGAGATCAACTCGCTGGACTGGTGGGAACACAAGGGAAGTGGACATGTCATCACAAAGGAGGAACTGTCCTCCGAGGGAAATTTTGCCGGAGAATGCGTAGTGTACCGTTGGATCCACTCCTGGGCCAGGAGCGTCGAAGGGTCGTGGATCGCCTGTGTAGGTATAATATCATCGGCCGGCATGATGAAGCTCTCCCCCCAGTCGAACGGCTGCTCAATCGACGCCAGGACAGGGAAAGTGAGGGGTATTCCCCCATACTCGAGGTTGGAGAGTTGGAGAGTCTCAGACGAGATACTCGACGAGGGTGTGCCAATGGGAGGAGAAGTTGGCACACTGAGATTTGGAGCAATCCCCGAGTCATGACCGTTGAAAAACTCGGCGCCCATGAAGTCAAGTGTCATCTGGAAATCTGGATAACGGTTAGCTTAGTATACCTTCGGTGGGACTAGATGTTAAGTACCCTGAGGATTCGTGGACGTCCGTGCGGATTCCAGACCATCCATGGAAGTTGACAGGGGTGAGGAAGCGGTCGAGATGGGGTCCGACGTTGGCAGCGACAGCTCTGCAGAGGACAGCGAATCAGGGGAGGAAGGACACGGGGATGGTGGCGAAGGGCTTCCGGACACAGGAGTGGAAGATATCGAGGATTTCGGTTCAGTGTCAATGTCCATTACGACCTGATCAGAGATTCCATCAATCTGGTGGAATGTATCAGCAAGAAGTCCCACTCGTGTGTGGAGAGTGGTAACCTTCGTGCCCGAAGCAGTGCTGGGATCCGCACCGGTATCCCCAGGAGGTTTCCCGTCCTCGGTCACCCTCCCGGCCCTCTGGAGACTGAGAAATCGGTTTCTGCACTGGACGGCGGGTCTCCCCTTCATACTCCCGGAAATGATATTCCACCGTTTGCCATGATTTTCCAAGGCCTCCAAGAGCTTCAAATCCTCAGCTTCCGCCCAGGCATCACGGCCTATCAGACACACGTTCAGTAGTGTGGATGGCCACGAGGATGAGGACGAACGGATTGAGGGGTCCAGTTTCTCCCTCCATCGCTTGGCGCATTGATCGTCGGTTCTACCCGGCAGCATCTCCGCGACCTTATACCAGTGACGACCGTGCCTTCGTACAGCTGTAATAAGAAGTGCGTCTTCAGGCGTCGTCCATCGGCCTGGACTGGCATAAGCACGGCGACGAGGAAGGTTGATCTCTCCGAACCTTTGCGAAGGGAAGGATCCAATGAATGAATCCATCGCTTGCGGCAAGACTTATTGCTCCTTCCTGGAAGACGTTCGGCGATTGTATTCCAACAGATCCTCGACCCAGCTGGTATTCATACGCTGAGTACACTTCCGCGATGAACACGATCTGGGGCGTACCTGCTGATATAGCCTCGACCAAAATCGAGTCTTCCCCTGTGGTCCATTTGGAGTTGGTCGCCATGTTTAGCGTGGAGTATTTCGCAAGAGACGGGAGGAACGTAGTAGTGGGATCTATGGATTATGGATGTTCCACCATTTAAGTCAATCACTGGCTAGTCCCGTCCTTCGCGACATCTCTAACGGCGCTGACTCTGATAGCAGTGCCAATCAAGCCGAGTGCCTGCGTGGAGATGCTCCGTTATCGGAGGGAGAAGCACGCACGGGTCACAACGATTCATTCGGTGTGTCGAGCGTAATCCAGCCTTCGTGAACCCCGAATTTAAAGATCGCCCCAAGAGAGTGGATACAGCACGGTCAAGATGTCCGAGAGTTCGGAGGACGGTCCAGCACCACCTAGGGTCGCTCTGATTTAACCTACGGCCCGTCTGTGTCAGCCGTTCCTGTGTCCGTCCCATAAGGGAGAAATTGGAAGCCAAAGCGCCGTGGGAAAAAGATATTTCCACCTCCCTCTCCAGCTTGGGTCTGAATTTTGGTTTTCGAACCATCCCACCCGCGACCTCGGGCTGGTCCCTCATAACGACCGCACTGGTACCAATGCGTAGCAGAGCTCAGCTAAGAGCTCACCTGCTAACGCGCACCAACCTGGGGAAGCGCCCCACACAGATAACGATGGCGATGTGGTTCTCTTGGTGCGAAATGGTAAATGTCCGTCGGCGTTATCCCACGTCCCATCGTGCGACCCGGCAGACGGCACCGAATTGCCAACTCTCACCATTTTACTAGTCACCCCCATCTACTCGAACGTCACCATGATTAAACCTTATACTCGATCCAATATTGGATCGGAGGGCTCCGAGCCCTTTGCCGCACACGGCAAGTGCTAATCTAGGATTGAATCTATGCTCCGTCCACGCCACTCAAATGCTTCGCCCACAACGAATTGCACTTCCTCGATGTCTGCGAGAGTGGAAGGGAGCGGTCCCGGCCACTACTACCGGCTCAGACGCCATTGTAGAACCCTCGTGTTGCCTGCTGAACAATCGCCGGAGCGGAGACGTTACTTCCCGGTGTTACGCGAGCGTGTAACTGTTGGCCCCACCGCGGGGCGTGGGCGTTCCCTACGGGGCTTGCAAGGCAATGGTAGATCAAACGGTCCCCTGGCGCCTCGTCCGCAATTATGCCTTCCCTACCGGGTACTCCCCCGGCATGCCGAGCGCCCCCTGTTTTCCTATCTGTGGAATTGTTCTCCCGTTTACTCGTACAAGTGCCATAATACACTCGAGCAACCTCTTTCATTTCGGCCAAATGATGCATCACGTAGGGGCGTTCGGTGTCCGTAGCCCTACAAGAATTGATGTAAAAAGTTTTACGCGTTGGATTTTTGAAGGCGCCCGTGACGAGACTGACCCCGTGTTCCCGCATATCGTGAACGGAGAGTCAGAGGCTTGCAGACGCTGCCGTGTCGCCACCCCTCCACCTGCACGTGGGCAACGGGGGGATAATGTTTCTCCAAAATGTTCCTGTTTTTATCTTTTTGTCCCTGCGCTGCATTGATTCCACTCAGGGCCGGACATAGCTGCCCAAACGTTTAGGATTAGAGGCCAGCGACTGGGCAATCCACGCGTGGGACAGAGGGCCCTTGGTTGGCAGGAGTTGGTCACGACCGCGGTAAGTATTCACGACTGCGCGGCGTACGCTCGTGATGGGCGACTACGGGGAACGTCAATCCGATAATGGAGTGATGGCGCCGAGTTGGAATGACTACCATCTGGGTACCGGCAGTTGAGTACTACCTGGCGCTTTGATATATCTAACAATGGAACTTCCGCGGACAGGGAATAATGAGGGAATCGCAGACAACTCACCGATGGAAGGACACGCTCGGGGGGGTTTTGGATGGCATCCAGCTCGTGCCACAACCCCCGACGTCTCAAGTAGTGCCGACGGAAATCATGAAGTGAACGAGGATAAATAGGCGACGGGAATGATACCGAAAACAATGCTGGTCATCCATCATCGATTCAAGGATCAAAGACTTTACTTGTCTGTCGTTCCCATCCTTCGAGTGAGTTTGATCTTTGCGCCCTCTGGACGTCGACGATGATCGGCGGCGTCACGTTGCATGCGTGAGAAACTCGGCGCCTCGGGGTGATCCCACCGTCCCAAGTGTGCTTGGATCTTTGGGAACCCACTCGGAGGGCGTGGTTCTGGGACGCGGGGTATAAACAGTGGCTGGCTGCCAAATTCCAGAACCGGACCCCTGGCGCGGGAACTGCGTTCCAAATATGGTGATTTACCACAGACGGCGAAATCCACGAGGCCGGGCGACTCGGGAGGAAGGGGCGTTAGAGGATTCCGCGATAAATCCCTGGCTATGTGAATCAGAAGTCACGTCCTTGCCGAGCTTCGATTGTCAGAAGGTCGTGGCGACTGAGCGGACCGCGTCATACCTAAAGTAGTCTGTCGTCCAAGTTCCGACCAGACCACGTCCCCCCGCTTTTCGTCCCAGATCTTCGGAGAGGGCCGGGGGGCCAGGCATGGGCGGATTTTTACGCCCGGGCTTGCAGTGTAGATACCAAGAGTTCTGCCACCTGAACTGGCGAGTCACCCACGGCAGTCGGTAACGCCACGCCCACAGGGACCCACGTTGGAGGTCCGGCGGGCCGGGCCGGGGAGACCTGATCTGGTCTTTCTGACGAAGCCGTCACCAGCGATGCATTTTTACCTGGGCAACCTGTTCTCGCGTGTGAACCTGAGCCGAGTGGGACGAATTTATTTGTGACCACTACCCCGTTCCCTCCCAAGCGCGAACATTCCCCTTGAACACAGGTTCAGGGTCCCCCAAGCCCCCTAGGAACAAGAAGGGCCCCACTGCCGATGCCTCCGGGCCTGGGTCCCGGCCGCCTTGCCTCCAGGTTCGTAACTTATCCACTCATTCCACCTGAACCACTTTACCTTCCTGAAACATGGTGGGCTACGATAACACTCCCCATATAATGTTTAGGTTAACACCCTTTGAGTTGATGGCTCCTGAACTTCAATCTTACCTCCTGGATGGGCGCCAGCTAATCTGCGCATCTCTGGCGCACGAGACACGGATACCTGTTGAATTTGTGACCTTTTCTCGGTCAAGCTCGATCCAATCTAACCATCCGTGTGTCTCATACCGAAAGTCAACACGGGAAGGGGTATCCTCCCCATGAATGCCAGTCTTGGGAATCTGTGCGTTATACATATGTGAGGACGTAGGGGGAGGAAAGTTTGATTGGGTGAGAGCGAGGAACTCTTTACACTGCCTGACATTCGGTTCGGGACGAGCGGTGGTGCTCGATGTTATGATATCTCGACGCATTGTAAATTTTGGAGGGACAATCTTTGGCATCGGCAGCCACATAACTACCTACCGTGCCAATATAGAAATCATAGAATTGACGCACCGACCGACGTTGAAACCGCGGATATCAGATTTGGCGACGCCCGCGGTTCAGGCTGTTGCAGGGTGGGAGGGTGAGGGCGCCAGACCCCAGACAGGATTCAGCACACTTACTGCAACGTCCATCAGAGGCAAACTTGGTCTGCTTAAGGGGACCAAGATTTTCGTGACAGGGATCATCATCATTCATGCTGGGTGTTATGATTACAAGAACTACTTAGGGTACTCGTCGGTGTATAACACAGACTATAAATATTGCGAAGCCCGGGTGTCCGAATGGAAAGAAGAAAAGGAACGGTAGACATGTGGTGCAAAGTCCGTGTCCGTTCCAGGGGGATATATATGGAGTTCCCGTAGCTGTGAAATCTAGACATCTGTTACAGAATCATTCTTCTTTTCTTGGATCGCAGATTCGTCCTGTAGTAAGCGGCCAGGATGGAAGACGTTGAGGGCGAGCATGGAGAGGAGGATCATAGCACCGTCCAGGGCAACTGGGTAGAAATCAGCCAACCGAGGAGGAACGGCCAACGGGTTCGACTCACTAAAGTAACGCTCAATGGAGATAATCCTACCGCTCCAACCGTCGGCCAATTCAATGGTACGGTAGACACCCCTTCAACCAGATGCGTCAGCTCCCGGAACCGTGAGAAGAGAGAGGAGAACCCACCGAATAAACATGGCGAGAGAGCTGAGGCCAGCACCTAAAATCATCTGCTTGGTCTTGGAGTCGAGGGTGGACAGTCGTGGGCCGTCCAGGGTGTCTTCGCGACTGGAGAATGGCTTGTTCAGAGCGAAGCGAACCAAGAATTCGATGGTGAGGAGCATGTAAACCACGACGGCGGCGAATTGGAAGACGATGCCACCTATGATGTCCGTGAGCAACGGTTTGTGGGGAGGGGGAAAGAGATACTCACCAAGAGCGATGTGGCCTCCCGTCTCAGAGCCGGATGGGGTGTTAGCGGAAGAGGCCATCCCTCCACCCACAGATTGGACGACGAGAGCAATGACATCCTGTAGTGGTGGTTAGTTTCTACCACCGATAAGACCTCGTTGGATATACGTACGCAGGTACAAAACACGATGGTATCTGAAGGAGGTTCAGAAAGTGTGCGTTTTGACTCTTGAAAACAACTCACATGACCGGGGACCCAGGCGGCTGTACTTGGTACCGAGTCTCCGAATGAGACGCCCCACGATTACGAAATTGGCAGCGAGGATAAAAGTCGGACTGATGATCGTCGTCGTGATCCTAGGTTGAAGATGTTAGATGTGAGTCGGATCTGCCTCTGGGAGCAGGTGACCTACTGCATCAAGAACGGGTTTTGGGAGGTAGGGTTCTTGCTACCCCACAACCGGCCGGCCCAACCAATGATCTCCCCAACGCCTCCAGTGATCACCGTTGGGAACAAAAACCACATCCTGGCGCGGAGCGCTTGTCCGAGGTGAGCAGCTATTTGGCGATGAATTAGATAGCTGTCCTGGAGGCAGAGAAGGAAGAGAGAGTACCCGTTACGATGCTGAAAAGGACCACGAAGACAATGCCCGCTTCAAAGGAGGGCACGTAGTTGAAAGGAAGATCATTCTCGCCGTCATCGTTGGAAGCTAAAGCCCACCCGGTGAGCCACAGAAGCAGGCGACCGCAAATCCACTCACTGTGGTTGGAAGACATCGCTGGTATGGAAGGATGAGCGGGGGGAGGTGAGGGTTATGGAGTCCTCCCAGTGCCGGGACGCCTTATATGTAGTCCTCATGGGCGCGTGGGTACGGCCACGACTGCGGTCATGTTTGTTGCTCATCGGTTTTGCGTAAGCAGTGACATGTGAGTTGCATGCCGTAGGGGTTGGTAGGTTTCAGCGGCAGATATGAGTGACACACAGCCAAAGCGCCAACATCTCGTGTTGTTGGGAATCCGTCCATCGCTCCGTTTAAGCGACGGTAGAGTCACCAATGCGCGCGTATTTCACTGTAAAACCTGTGTCAAATGTCATATATGTCAACAACCGTGCATCGGAGCCCTGGGATACAGGGCTACGGAGGGAAAGTGAGTTGGTCAACTTTCCGGCGTTCTCGATCAAAGCCTCTTTCGTTATGCGACGGAATCGATTGGATGCAAAAGCCGGCCTCCGGTACAGAACCCGGGGCGCAGCAACAATATTGATCACCCTGCCAAGACAGTGGCCAAATGCCGATCGCGCAGCTCGGTCACCGAAAATGATTGGTTGACGGCCTCGGCCATCACCGGGGACGTAAGGCGCAGTCACGGGCTCACCCTTTGTGGGTGTCGATCCCCCTGCTATGGCCCAATGAGACGTTCCGAGCTTTGGTCCTTGATGAGGATCATTTCGCTTCCGTCCTCATCGTGTACAACATTTTCTCACCTGCTTCCCGGCGTTGTGGCGATGCTCCGCAGGTTTTTTTTTTCTCTACACGTGCGTCAATTCACCAGTAGTCGATATCGCGGTACTGTACAATGGGCTCCTTTCTCTTCACCTTTTCCTTCTTCCAACGCTCAAACCATTGGTTCATCTTCGCTCTGGAAGCTTCACTCCCAATGTTCACCGTGGCGATCATCTTTTCCCACTCGATCGAGAGTGCGAAGCAGGTGAGTTCGAAGAACGAGCTGTGTTCTGAATATGGCACAGCAAACACCTGGAGGTTCATGTCGGAGCCCTTCGTTTGCTTCAGGTCCTGCCACGTGAACCGCCTGCGCTGCGTTTTGGACAGTATCGATGAAATATCCGTCACCAGTCCAGCCCCGCCAGGTGGGGAGAACCTTACGGTGATGATGTCAGAAGATACTGCGACAGATCAGAAAGCGCCACATACGACCATCCGGTAGGTCGGAGCCCTATGACCTTGGTGAAAGTGTCATTCCAGTTGTCCGCATAGCCTCTGAGCCTTTCAGTCGAGATTGAGCCCAGAGGCATAATATGGACACACGCTTCGCGTGGGTCATCAGTTAACATTGCGACTAGCTCCGGGTCTGTTTGACATCGTAGGATTCCAACCTTACGAGCATCACAGTACACTTTGGCACCAAGGCGTTTCGCGACGGCTGTGAACATGTGGATCAGCGGGCAGCGGATGCCAAATACAACAGCCTAGCCCCTAGCTTACCGCTCACGACTCGCTCTTTCCCAACCGAGTATGTCCTAGGCGAAGGTTTGAGCAATAATCGCCCTTCAAGTAAAGTGAACACAGACCCAATTACTATCAGGACTTTTCCTGGCCGTCTTAAAGCCGCGGCAGACATTTGAGAGTCGTCGTCTGGCCCCCTAGACTGGGGATAAAACGTTGATAGCCTCTGGGCGAGTTCTGCGCATGCGGAAATGACTTGGGGTTGCGGAGGGAAGGTATACTGGATAAGAAGGTCAGTCCATCCAAAAGTCACAACGCATGTCCTCCAAACCTTGGGGTCTAGGTACGTTGTATCGAGGTACACGTGGTGAAGGTTCTTCCCCTTGATTGCGGGATGTAAAACGTGACGTGGCGATGCTCGAAAATCGCCACAGTGAAGGTAGCGAAAGGCGCGCGAAGACCCGATGAACGGAGAGGTGAACGAGCTGTCACCGGCGTCCACAGTTTGTAAACCCTCGAATAGGAAAAGGGATGACCCCGGACCTGTAACACCCTTGTAAGCCGGGCGTCAGATACCACACAATCGAGACAATATACAGTGGTTAGCCTCGATAACGGTAACCTGAACGCCCCCCGTGTCAGGTACGGTCGTGGGAACGTCCATTGGAAGCGGTTTCACCCATTTCGGATCCACGTTCAACATGTGGATGATCAGGTTCGCGGTTTCTTCTACATAGCGCAATGGGTTAACGTTTCATGTCCGGTGCGACTACACCCATACATACGGGAACAGTAGATCGGACTATTGGACCACTTGGACGAGAGGTTGGTATAATGGTCCGAGTGCGCGTGGCTGTCAATTGTTTCTGAGATTGATGTATCAGTTGGCGGATAAAAAGAATTGCCCCACGTCAAAAAGTATGCAGTGACTCCAGGGATCTTCCCATACCGAAAAGCGTCGATTGCAATCGGCATTCCTTGTAGCACTTTGAAGAAAGGGGCTTTTCGGCGGCCCTTGTTCTTCTTGAAGGTAGAGGTCTCGGTTTCAACCGCCTCTTTCCAGATGGCGTTCTCCTTATTTGTGGCCATCATGACTGAGAAGGCGTTTTGTTTCACCGAACTAGCGGATGGCCGAGACGCGTTCGAAACCTTGGAGTTACGAGCACCCAAAGGTTTGGCATTGCTAGGTGACTGACTCGTTGACCGACCATCGTCGATACAAGCATTGACGTGCGCTTGAAGTTGCTGAATAAGAGCGCGATGAACACGGACCGATCAGTGGCGGAGGGGTAACGCTCACAGAGAGGCAGAAGTCGACAAAAATAGCTCCGCAAACGGGGCAGGTATCAAGGGTGTTCTCAGAACCTCCGTCTTCGTCGCCCAAAGTTTGAGAATCGTCGAAGAGATCGAGAAACTCGTCGTCACCCATCTCCCAGTCCCCGATGATAGTTATCGCTTGTTGAGTTTGGCTAGTTTGGGCGTACATGTCACCCTCTACCGTCCCAATGGTACGGTTCAACGAGGACGAAGGCACCGACTTCAAGGGAGAGTCATTTTCGGGAGCGAGCCGGACAGTGTTGCGGGAAAGTTTTCCCCTCTTCGAGCCAGATGAACCCGTCGTGTCTGGATCGTTCAGAGCCTTTCGCTTTGATTGAGTAGGACTCGTTTCGGTATCTTCGTCCCCGGAGTCAATGATAATTATCTCCGTTGGTTTTGACGGAGTACGGATCGGTTCCGACTGGATAGCCGAACCGAAGAAAGAGTGCAGGGTCGCGGCCTTTCCTGTGGGTGTCCCCTTCTCTTTCTTTGGTCTTTGAGAACGCGGCATGAAATAGGGAGAGAACGGCGGATGTGACGGGACGGTGTAGGGAGTGATGCGGTAAGCGCCGGTGGCACCGTCCAGATCACTGAGAGCACGTGGCCTGAAGTTGAACTTCCACCTCAACCTGCATCTGAACGGCCAACTTCAGCTCCCACAAATTCCGCCTCGCGACCTCGCGCCTCTCCTACTCCTTCCGCAACGATGGGCTTTTTGAAGCGTCTGCTCAGCAAGAGAAGCAAGAAGCGGTCCTCCGCGAAGGCTGAGGAGACCCAAGACTTGCGACGATATCATTCCCAGACTTTGCCCGTTCTGTCGGAGGTTGAGTCCGAAGCTGCGGCAAATCGACTTCTGAGATCTGCTTCGAGCAGACTCGGCGCTATGTGTTATAGTGTTGGCGACGACCAACTACCACCCTTGCCAAATCGTAAGTACACGCTGTCTCTATGC
>Ga0307509_10008008_pt1 | contig 13598 bp, 14 predicted proteins | sample 10_EM_MG_FD_202245 | JGI IMG/M metagenome (GOLD analysis project Ga0307509, IMG submission 202245) | Populus trichocarpa ectomycorrhiza microbial communities from riparian zone in the Pacific Northwest, United States - 10_EM | ecosystem: Host-associated > Plants > Roots > Unclassified | place...
TGAGGCAACATGACACGATGGCATGAGACCCACTTATAAGAAATGATGACAAGGCAATGCACCCTCCATAAACCTTATGCACAAAAATTGAATGGCAGTTCGATTGGATAAAAAATCTCATCTACACCATCGCACAATGGTCTGCAAAACCCATTTCTGACATTTCATAAACAATTTATGCACTGTCACGACCATCGGATTTCACCATTTTTCCACCTCAGCAGCATTGTCATCAAAGACACTGTCAGCCATGCATTCAGTTCTAGCACATTCAGTTTGGGATGTTTCTCGTCATCTTGCCAAAACTCTAAAGATCAATGATTATGACCACTTAAACTGAGAAACAAACAAGTTAGTTGTTTTCAACTGGGTATTGAACATGGCCTCTGCTATCCATGTTCAATTTGAACATGATTACTTCTACAATCCCGATTGTTGTCATCAATGATGAAAACTGCTTTGCAAAGAATCCTGGCAGGCTTAAAATCACACAAAGCTTGAACGTTTTGAGGGAGAAATCAATTTTGAGACAGCAACGTTGGCTTTGGTGATTTGAAAGGGTTCATTTTAAGAACTAGTCTTTCTTGAGCTAGGATGTTGATTGATGAATGTGACAATATCTCGGGTCGTCATCTGAATAGGGGAATTGAGTAGCTGATAGTGAGGATGATTGTGGTTCTAAGAGGTGATGCAGTGTTGGTTTAACAACACTTGTAAGCTCCTGTGTAAGGTTGGATGAGGTTTGGGACTCTGTGTGCACTCCAAAAATAGGAGGTAAAGCCAGTGAAGTGGAGGAGCATTGGCAGTTACAAATGGATGGTAAAATGCTGTTATGACATTTTGAGAGAATTGGTTGGAGGATCAATAGGAGTCAACAGAATAAAAAAGAAACAAAAACATGAACGTTGTGGCAATGAGAGTTGAAAATGGAGACTGATGTTGGTGTAGTTTATTATTAATTATGCAATCAATATTGATATGCCAAATTAAAAATAAGAAGGCAGCCTATAAAGTAGTCTTAGTGGTGTAGTTTAATGGCAATTACTTATTGCAATTGAGTTAACATTATAAAATAAAATGAGGCAAAGTTTGTAATTTGACTGGAAAAAAAAAAACATGACAGCTCACTCAATCAATTGTTGCACACATAGGAGCTAATTTATGGGTTTGGCCAGAGTTTGACTCCACTTAATATCTAGCTATTGTTGAATTACTAAGAAAACATGCAAAATGCACCAACAGAATGGCGGAGGGGACTGACCTTCGAGCTGGATCCATATTCAATTGTGGATGGGGTTGTTCCACCCATTATTCCATTGACATTTTCAGATGACAGACCACTAATTGGATAGTTCGTGAGTAATGATGACCTGCACAACATCAAAACATGATGAAGGAAACTATAATCACTGGTTCCAGCTTAGGGCATGATGTGACAGAAGCGCACACTCATACATAACACCTTTTTTGTTAAACCAAGCCCTATTTTTGGCATTTTCTAACAAATAAATACTTTCATGCTCAGCAGTTTCATACTTCTGTTCCATAAAATTTCACAACAGCACTATCCATCCTCATGATTGATAAAAAAAAAATACCTCTCAAATGGCTCTTCTTCACATGGGTTTCCAGAGGAAGACAGCAAGTCTATATCAACAAAGTTTGAGCAATTAAATGTATCTCCATGTCCAGAGAAGAAAACATTATCACTTTCCAGGTAGCGATCTCTTTGCACATATCTGAAAAGCTGTTTGCGAGGCATTGAGGGAGTGTACCTACATGTAGCAATGAACAGCTAGTATGTCAAATAGGGAACATCAGTTAACATGATAGCAACACTAATGTAGTCAAGGAGGGATTCAACAAGTGATACAGTTAAAGTTTACAGCTGTCAAATTGATTAGCTGAGTTTTAGCCTAACTTTTAGGTCCTAGATTTTATCCTATTCAATTGTATAGTTGACTTATCTAAATGGTTGATATATATCCAGTACAAATACCCTCAGCAATATGAACAAAGAAAAGGAAGTCCTCCCAGATTGCTGCTACTGACACATCTTAATCTTTTGCTTCCCATTTTCTACTAACACTTGGATTATTGATTTAGGGTATACTAATCACATGACTAGCAATTCTTCCTTATTTCATTTGCTAACGTGGTCAAGTTTGTTGAGGTTGCTAGTGAGGCTCCTATGCTAATTAGTGAGGTCGGGAATGCCTCACTCTCTCCCATTCTTTCCATGTCTTCTGATTTACTTACTCCTACTCTTTCTAATAATCCTCTCTTAATTAGCCAACTCACCAAACATCCACCGTGTGTTGGGGCATTACATTGGCACTAAAAGGGAGAGAGGAGGTCTTTACCACTTAGAGGAAGTTAGGGCATTACATTCCTAGGCCAACCAATGGTTTGAAGTACATGAAGAGAATTATGCGAGGGAAATTTATTTTGTAATGACATTGGTGATTGAGTCCTTCATTTGCTTATTCAAAATGTTAATTTCCTAAGTTATTCAGTGAGATTTCTATTTCTAGTTAACAAAATGAGCAATGCATTTATGTTAAAAATCATAGTGTTCTTTTTAAGTTAATTTCAATAAAAGTTCAAATTCTTTTTCATGCGTGGTTCTTTTTCTATCGCTTCTGCTTTAGGTCATAAATATTTTATTCCATTTATTAATGATTGCACTAGGATAAACTTAGTATATTTACTAAAATCTAATTCTAAAAAAAGTACAAGAGTTTTCATCCCTCTACGGACAAGTACTTGTCCATGGATATTCAGTTTTGTGACCAAGTGTCTCATTTTTTTAGGGATGTGTCTCTCATTCCTCTTTCAAGGGAGATTAGTGGTGGGGAAGAACATTCATGGTTGGAAGAAAAGAGATGGTGGATTTCAGGGAGGAGGGTATTCAATTGCTTTGGATAAGAGGGAGATATCTTTTGATCTTATAAAAGAAGTTGCATTTGAACTTGAAGAGGGTAGGGATGAAAGACTCGCTCAATCGACTTCTGACTCCATTATTCCTCTTGATGATATTACTATGCCATCGGGACTCTTTTGAGATTAACCCTGGAGAATGTGTCCCTTTCTTCTATAGATTCATAACATGTACATTTAGAGCCTGCCATTCAGAGATATCCCCTTCATTTTCGTAAAGAGCATAGTAGATTTTGTTTTTCCAAATAATCTTTTAACATCATTTATCTCATATATGATTTTGTCTTTTATCATCGTCTGTCTAAATCTCACTTATCTTTTGCCATTTAGTTGTCCTATACGTCTATTCCTAGTTATTTTTAGGAAGCTTTTAGAGACAATAAGTGGAATTCTGCTATGGTAAAAGAAATGAAGGCACTCTAGAAGAACTCTGCCAAGGAGATGGTCGAGTTACCTCAGGCAAAAAAAGCAATAGAATGTCAATGAGTGTTTACGGCGAAGTACAAGTCAGATGAGATAGTAGACAAGTACAAAACTAGACTGGTTGCTAAGGGATACACAGGATTGACTATTGAGAGACTTTTGCTCATGAGGCCAAGATGAACACTAGTAAGAGTCATACTCTCTCTTGTAGTTAACTTGGATTGGTCATTACAACAACTTGATGTGAAGAAGGCCTTTCTTCATGATGATATGGTGAAAGAGATGCATATGGACCCTTTTCTAAGATTTATGACAGGAGGTAAAAGTAGTTATCGAGGTCTTAGTTCAGTAGATTGAGCCACTCAATGAATAAGTATGGTTTTAAACTAGCCTTGTCAAATCACACTCTATTCTATAAAAGGGAAGGTGACAATATTATATTGCCTATTGTTTATGTTGATGACATGATTGTTACATAAAGTGATATAACTGAGATAGAGAAGCTTCAAAACTACTTGGCCAAGAAATTTGAGATGGACTTAAACTTTAAAATGTTTATTGGGCATTGAAGTATCTAGATTCAAGCAAAGACTTTTTCTCTCTTAGAGGAAATGCATATTAGATCTCTTGACTAAAACTAGTAACTCTGCCTATGAACCTGTGGATACTCCTATTGAGATAAACCATGGTTTTGCTTTCTACCTGGATGAGGTTCCAGCGGATAAAAAGAGGTATCAAAGGTTGGTAGGGAAGCTAATCTATCTAGCTCATACCAAACCTAACACATGCAGTTAGTGTTCTAAGCCAATTCGTGTATAATCTGAGTAACCGACATATAGATGTAGTTGTTAGAGAATAATATAAACTATATCCTGAGACCTCACCTAACAGCTTAAGCTATTGGGTTGAGATGGTTCTTTGACATGGTATCAGAGTCTTAATGACCAAGTGATCATGAGTTCGAATCTCACCATCCCCATTTATTTGATACAAATTAAGCACAAGGTAGTGTGGACCTGTGCAAGTTTCAAGCCTAAAGGGCTTTCACTTGAGGGGGTGTTAGAAAATAATATAAATCATATCTTGGGACCTCACTTAATAGCTTAAGCTATTGAGTTGAGATGGTTCTTTGACAATAGCGAATTGTAAATTGACTTGCTTAAAATCCTCTCAGGGTAAAGGTGTTATATTCTCTTAACATAACCATATGGATATTATATAAAATACTAATTATAATTTTGCTATATTCACATTAAATAGAAAATCTATCTCAGGGTATGTGTCATTTATTAGAGATAACTTAGTAACGTGGACTAAAATACAAACTATGGTATCACTATCCAGTGTATAAGTATCATGCCCTCTATCAAGTGATTACAAATCTTACTCGGCTTAAAATTCTCTTGGGTGAACTTGGGTACGGTCCAAAAAAATCGATGTAGTGACAACAAAATGGTTATTAAGATTGCCAACAATCTGGTTCAGCATTGTGTGGCCAAACATATTAAACTTGACAGAAACTACATCAACAACAATCTGACTCTAGTGTAGTTGAGATCCCTTATATTAAAAGAGTGGAAGAGTGGATCAGCTGGCTGATATAATGACACATGTTATCACTAGTGGTCCCTTCCATATATCGTTATCCAAGTTAGGCATGTGTGATATCTATGTACCAGCTCGTGGGGGGGAGTTAATGTACACAGCTGTCAGATTAATTAGCTGATTTTTAGCTTAAATTTTTACTCCTATATTTTTACTTATTTACTTACCTAAATGGTTGATATATATCATGTATAAATAACCCTTAGTGATATGAATAAAAATCATATAGCCTAATTCTATTCCTCGATTGATACTATAAATCAAACAAATCACTTATAATAGTTATATTGTTAACTTGAAAAAATACATTAGATTTATAATAAAAATTAAATTTATGACAGTAACATTAAAATGTAAAAAAAAATCATTTTAATATTTTGTTGCTAAGAAGTGTATATTAAAAAAAACAATTATAGTGTTCATGTCTTTTCTTCATTTGAAAAGAGTAGAAAACTTGTAAAGGAAAAATGTGAAGAACCTCTAAAAAGCGTTTTCCAAACTCGGTATTTGAAAAACTGGAAAACTAGTTTTCCAGTTTTCTAGATAGAAAAATATTGCATTTGAAAAGAAAGTTTCTATTTTCCTTCTTATACACCAATTTTCCCTCCAGTTTTCTAGAAAATTGAAGTATTACACTGTTTTAAACAGTCCCTTGGCTTTTCCATGCAAGGAAAACTTTGCATCACTTTCACGAAGCAAACATGCATGCAATTATTTTTGGCAACTAAATGTTGTAATGCAACAATGAGAAATGACACAAGAAATGGAAAATACTGATGATATCTCGTAGACCATGATCAACATTTTTGGAAGATGGATTTCAATTCGGCACAAAACAGAACAAATTAAATATATTTCATCACATCAAAGAGCAAATATTAGAGAAACTAAATGTGAAAGATCACTTTCATTGCAGCATAATCAAGAATAGCTTTAAGAACAATGTTTATAAGAAGAACCGAGAATTCATTTAATAGAAGCACTGAACAAAATTCAACTTTTACTACAAGTGAAAGATTTCCTCCTTTTCAACAGAGTACCATCACTAATAGGAAAAAAAAACATGGATCTTCTAAGAAACAATCGATTTATTCCAAAAAAGACATAGGTGAAGCAATCATACCTTGAAAATGCAATGTTACTTTCACATGTAGATATTTCAGGTGATGATTCTGAAAGAACATTGTTTTCCTCTTGAAATTGATCTGGAAAAGCTGATCTGCAAAATTTCTGCTGCCTCGCATTCATGGCTGACAAAGGTGAGCCACTTCCCCGAAGAATATTTCCATCAGATAATGACCTTTTGAAAATAGACCTAAATATAAAAATTTGACAGTCAAAAGGATAAGACAAAGCTACAAATTTAGTCAAATAATTATTATCCCCCCCCGGGGCCATAAAAAGAAAAGAAAAAAGATGATGGAATCGTGAAATCTGAAAGATGTACACGAGAGTAACACATCAATGCATTTTTTCGCATTCTCTCAAGCACAAATGATGCAGAAATTTGTTAAACACTAAACCCGTGCATTATACTTTGCTTAAAACATTGACCATTCAAAAATGATTCAAGCAGATTGAGATACAGTCAGATTGATCAGGAATGGTGAAGCAATGAATGGAGAAACACGTTTACATGTATCATCTGTGATGTGTAATTTATAAAGTTCAAGATCTTGTCTGGCTAGCTAAATACCTTGCATCTTCATCCACATTGGTTTGTCCATTCCTTCCAACATTGTGATGCTGGTCAGAATCCAACTCCCAGAGTGCAGGTTTACCCTGTTGTGGTTTGACGTGCCCCAAGAATCTGCTCAAGTTATAGTTGTTAAAGTCATTATTGATAGAACAATTGCAGCAAATCACTTGAGGATGATCAAGCTGAGAAAATAAAGACAACGAAATAATCTAATTATCTCAATGCCCACCAACTTTTCCCTTGAACTAGCACAAGCCACAATATTTCAGAGGTCAGTGAACAAATTGGCCATCTTATCAATACATAAAAATCCTAAATTAGCTCAAAAAGTCACATCATATTTATCCAACTTTTATATTTGGTACAACTAAAGACAGCATAAGCTCTTATCAAAGATAGCCTGTGCTTTTATCAAGCAGTACGAGAATAAGACAGAATGTACAACTTACACATTAATTGCATCCTGTTTCTCAGCATCCATGTATGCATTGCTGTGATACCGTTGAAGGGTTCTGAAGAACTCCTGGGATTGTGTTGCTGCCTTCCACTGACCCCTTCTCTCAGAGAATATCTAATAGTTAAAAAAAAATTAAGAAATAAAGAATCACATAAAGAACCAAAGTAGCAGCTTCAATAAAAATTATGGAGACCAGTAAGAGTATTTATCAGATGGGGAGGATTCAAAAGTACATGCTTAGCAACAAAGTCAACAGAAAGTCCTAAGCCCACTATCATACCCATAGCATATCTAGATGCAAATAAAATATTAAGAGAGATATTACTCTGCTACAGTTGCCCCCCCCCCCCCCCCCCCAAACATCTTCCATAAGAAGAGCATAATTCTTCTAAGATGTGGCCTTTACATAACCATAAGACACCATCAATCAGATCTGTTATTTAATAATCCTCTGACCAAAGTGAACTGTTCAATAGCATTATTTTTTCATGTGACAAATCTACTAGTTTGATAGACTTGAGCTTCTAAAATTATGGTATATACACAAAGATCTCTCAACTCCTTCGCATCATCTACACTTTCAAAGAAAGATTCCTTGCATGCCAAGGCATGAATTCTCAATCCAATATTTTATTAAAGAGGATATGGAGGACTCTTCCACCCTGAACGCTCTCCTATTGCATTCCTCAAATTCCAACACAGCTAAAACATAGTTCACGAATTAAATGACAAGAGTATAAAGTCTCTGAACTTTGTAACCAATAAATTAAATTCTACAAAAAAGCTGAGCCACTGACACGTCTACATTGAAAGTTTCAAGACAAAAAATGAAAAGCAAACAAAACCTACAGAAGAACACTTTTTTATAATTTTAGAACTAATAACATCTGCATTACTAGTTAGAATCACCTTATTATGAGCAGCTGAGCCACCATACTGATGCGCAAGTGTGTCACCCATTCTCTCATAAAATCCCATCAAATCATCAGCCAAAGGTGCATCAAGGTCTATTTTTGGGTTATCTACAACTCCTACAGCATTAAGCTGGTGTCCAAGGGCAGCCAGCCCAAATGCATACTGTGCAACATTTGTGCGATCAAGACAATCTATGCAATTGGTCCTGAGCACACCCATCTGGAACATTGGGCACTTGATAGAATGATTTCCATTAACAACACTGTTACCTCCATTAGATTTCTCCTCTAAGTTGCTGCCATCCTCATTATCATTGTTACTGTTATACTGAGGAGATAAGTTGCCATTCTCAGCATTCCTGCATCACATGGGCATTCCCAAACTTGCCATAATTAAAACATGAAAAGTAGGTCACCCAGAAATAAATGCAAAAACTTTATAATGTCTTCACATATCAAATCACATCCGTCAAGCACCCACTATACATGGCTTCCAAGACCCAAGCGCTGATGTGAAACGGTAAATTGATTAGAAATCCATTTGGCATACACTACCCAGATCCAGGGATCCAAACTATGGTTTGTTTGTGTCATTGGTCCAGCCATAGTTTTTTTTTTTTTTTTTACCGTCACTGGTCTGTGCAACACCAAACATTTCCAGGATTTTCACTTTATAGCATGCACTCAGTCAGCAGGGTGCACCATAATCAACATACATGACAACAGAAAGAAGATTAAAACTAGATCTCCTCATAACAGAAGTTAATGATAACAACAAAAATAATGAATTTTACCAGTGGCACATGGTTATAACTTAAGTTATTGCTAAGTCCACAACTTCAGGTATGAGTCATGTTGTTCAAAATAACGTGAATGACTGTGGAAGCTACAGAAAAAGTGATTGAACCGACTTACTCAGTAAAAGGAGAATCCGTACACCCCTCAAGTTTCAAGTCTGATGTTACTTGACAGTAAAAGAAACCTGTTAGCGTCAAAGCACATGCAGCCACTTTCCCAAGAAGTAATAAAACATTTGTTGCGTTCCTGAAAGTGGACAATAAAAAGCAAGTTTATTGCAGTAAGGATTCAATTTTTTCTCTCCAAAATATCAATATGATATTAAGATGATCAAGCTAAAAAGAGATACCTTTTTTTAGAATGTTTGTGTAGATCCCAGTGAAGGAATCTTAGATGGTTCTCCTCGGATAAATTTTTGTTAATATGATCAATAGCATTAGCAAACTCTGTACGAAGAATTGACTCTCGGGGTTTCTTCTCTTGTGTCTGTGATTGTGAAACAATGATAGATAAAAAGAAAAAGAAAAAGAATTCAAAATCTGAATTGAGAAATTACTAACAGAAGCAACTGAAACACCCAACTTTTTGTAATAAACAACCAGTATTATCTAGAGATCTTTCTTGTTTGAAGACTAGTTCAAGAAATTTGCGGCAGAAGAAGAATAGAGATGTAAACCACTGAATAAGAGACTTACCTTAATCAAGTTTAATATAATAATGGGATTTCCATATCTCTTTGCAAGATTTTCAAAATGAAGTCTTGTTGCTTCATAATTTTGGTCCTTCTTTGACACTGGTAAAGGACAATAAACCATGCGGAAAGTAAGAAAATATAAAGCACCACCATGAATACCATACGTTCAAGGACATACATATAATATCTGGTTTAATAATCAAACGTGAGGTTTCCTGTGACCAAAATAGTGGGATGGAGCCACGGTTCTGGACAACTGAACTTATTTGCATGGGAAATCCTTCAGGAACATCCTCAAAAACAATCTGCTCTGTCTCAACATCATTAGCCACTCTGCCCTTCTCATTTACCCCACGTTTCAAATACCTAAATATAGAGGCACCCATGGGAGGTGTACCAACGTGAAAATTAATAAAGAAACAGCAAAATATATTTAACCACGTGATAGCCATCATCAACTCAACCAGCAGATAATCAAACAATATTTTATATTATCGTACATTCAGAGAAACACCATAACCAAACCCAACTAGTTTGGGATTGAGGCTTGGTGTGTTCTTGTTGTTGTAGCATACATTCAGAGAAACATCATAACCACAGAAGCTGAATTGAGAATTATTATTTTACCAGAAATTAAGGATTTGAAACGTGCTTAAATTACAGGGCAGTTGAGAACAATGGTTAAAATATATATTTAACCACGTGATAGCCATCATCAACTCAACCAGCAGATAATCAAATAATATTTTATATTATCATGAATTCAGACAAACACCATAACCAAAACCAACTACTTTGGGATTGAGGCTTGGTTGGTGTTCTTATTGTTGTATCATACATTCAGAGAAACATCATAACCTCATAAGCCGAATTGAGATTATTATTTTACCGGAAATTAAGGATTGAAATGACATTAAAATACAGGGCAGTAGAGAACAATGGTTTCTTGGTAACCACTAAAACAGAATGGCCCATATTCTTCAAATAATAGTCGGAATTTCTATATAAAAAATGCTAACAAAAGAAAGTTATAACCTGCTTAATCTATGGTTAAAGAAGATATACCTAACATGAAAAAAAAAAACCTAGGTAGTAGATTCTTCATCAACAACGAGGTATTTGGTCTAGGAATAAATTTCCAAGGTAAATTCTTAGTAGAATTTCAATTTGAAGCTGGGGGTAAATTCTGTAAGGGAAGGGTAGTGGTTTTGGCATATCCCGAGTCGTGGGCTGTTTCATTTAGTTATTATGTTATGTGTAGTTACTTTTCTAACTAAAAATCATTAGTCTGTTGAGAAATCCCAGTTTATTAAGGATGCATAATATTATTTAGGAAGCCTGGTCTTTTAACAAATTATGGTGTAGTTGGAAGTTTTCCCATTTGAGATTTTTAGCTTATTCTGTATACTAATAAAAGAAAAGGCTTGCTTTGCAATGTATGGTAATCTATTTCATCAGATGTGAGTTATGGAACAAAATAGACATTCCTAATTCATCTTTAGGCTTGGTGCCTGATGTCATTTCCTTCTCTATTTCTTATTCTTATTACTCTAGTTCTTTTAGCAAGGGCTGTCATATAAGAAGCCATTATAATATTTAGCACAGAAGCACAAAGAAACTTGGGAGGAAAAAAAATGTATAGGCATGCTATCTTACCTCGTGCCAGCATAATGGCGTGAACGTCTTGCAATAAGGGTAAGTTTGAACTCTCGCCCAGATACAAAAAGTGTGGCCTACACTTATATAGCATGAAGCCAACAGTGAAATAAACAACACAATTAAAAGTACACACAAAATAAGCATGCTTGAACAGCTATACATCTGAAAAGGGGAAAAATAATTCAGAGTCTAAGCAACTTAGCTACCATCCACTATTCACCTGTTTAAAGAATCCATACACTAAAGCAACTGTCCACAGAGTATTTTGAAGGTGATTTCGGATACCACGAGTCAAGAACTCATTCCAGACAAACATTGTTTCGTACAGGACCTGACCTGTCTCTCTATCACACAAGTTCTTTTGAAGACTACGCATAACATGGTATGAGTAGCTAAAAAAAAAGTCCTTTGTTAGGTCCACCGTGCATAAGAGCTTCTTGTACCTACATCATCAATGAAATAAAGACAATCAAATTTACAACAAAACCCTCTGAGAAAGTAGTGCTCAAACTCTTGCTACAGAAGGAAAGAAACCACAAAAAAATGAGCTATGGAAAGAATAAAGAATATCATTTTCCCATAAAACCTAAAGTTGAGTATTCACAGAGAACAACTAAAAGGATAAAAGGAAACAATAAGAAGCAAAAGCATTATGCTTCTCATCCTAAATAACTCCTCCGGCACAGCACCAACAAATACAGAAAAGGAAATAATGAATCAAACAATTAATCTGCTACAAGGAAAGGATGAAATTTCTAATCTTGTAGGCAAAATAGTGTTGATCAGAGACCAATGCTACATCTTATTTTTAATTCACGAAAATACCACATTAAAAATGGTAAGCATTTTCTTTTCCCTAATAAAAAACAAAGCTTTATTAGAATAAGGAAAAAGTACAGAGTGAAAGGATGAGAATCTCTCCAGATAGAAAAAGGCTAAACCACCAAATTTCTCAAGTCTCTTTGCATTTCTCCTTGGAAAATGCCTCTTAAAAACTTCTTTGGCAGAGCACCACAAGAAAGTGAAATACTATTCCAAATCAAGGCAAGAGAGCACATTTCCACAACATCCGCCTCCATTTTTTGAGATATGAACACTTTGTCTCCTTTTGATTTACCAAGACACACAAATCCAGTTAGGAGCAGCTCTTCTAAAGTATTCCAGAAAACTCAAAACTTACTGGAGATAGTGAAAAGCCTAAAAAGGTTCCAAGAAACTGAACAACATAAGAAGAGGTGTTCTATGGATTCATTACTATTGCCACTCATAGTACATGTATCCGAGGACAAGCTTGTAACCATAAAGTGCAAAAGAACTGTCTGATAATGAGGAAGGACACAACAACTTGTACAAAATATAACAACCAGTGCAGGTTTTAGTTTACCGTTCATGATTTCTCAAGCAACTGGAATAAATGAGCTATATTTACAATAAAGAATGGGCTAAAGACCTGTTCTCATTCATAGAATCACTGATACTGGACTGCAGAGCAGAATTTGGAAGTGGAATCATCTCACTCTTGCAGACTGCATATACATTATGACCACAGATTGCACCAATCTGTCTTCTTTTTGTAATGAGTAGCATGTAGTATGGCCCAAGAAATTTGATGAACCCTAAAAAGAGAAAATGACTATGAGAATAGTGACACCACTAACAGTCATAAAGAGAAAACAAAGCAACTAAAATGCACATACCAACAATTCCATAACAAGTAGTGACAAATTTAAGCCCACCGGTAGCCTTGTTTCCTTCATGTATCCGCCTCAACAGATCATAGCATTCCCTCTCCGTATACGTGGTAGAATCTTCACGAATATTTAACTCAGAAGGGTCGAGTCTGTCAATCTTTAGCACTCTCCAATAAGTCCTACTCTTGTCCCTCCCTATCATGTAAAAGTTCTGCAAGACACAAGATAAATCAATCAAATAATCATCTAGAACATTGCTAACAGATCAAGGTGCCTTGACTTCATGCAATTCAAATAGCACAAGCACACATCCAAAAATAGTAACAAGCATAAATCATTAAACAACAAGAGAAAACAGAGTGATTCTACTCTGTACAGTTAGCATCTAAGCTAAACTGACACCATTTGATCATTCAATTCAAGAAATCCAAAAACGTTTCAAGTCAATGCAATCTACTTGCAACCGATCCAAAATCAAGAAACGGAAACCAAATTAAGCAATTCAAAGAAAAGAAAAGAGCACCTACCGATTGAGTCTTATAGAGCCTGAATTTCTGCATAGAAACCTGGTCAGGTGGCGGCAGTAACTCTTCTTCTTCTTCTTCTTCTTCATCATCAATTGCAGTCTTACTTATTCTTGGAGAGTATGACGGTCCTTCATTCTCCGTCGACGATGCCATCACACACACTCTCTCAATCAATCAATCTCTTTAATTTT
>Ga0307509_10008009_pt1 | contig 13597 bp, 10 predicted proteins | sample 10_EM_MG_FD_202245 | JGI IMG/M metagenome (GOLD analysis project Ga0307509, IMG submission 202245) | Populus trichocarpa ectomycorrhiza microbial communities from riparian zone in the Pacific Northwest, United States - 10_EM | ecosystem: Host-associated > Plants > Roots > Unclassified | place...
TTGAGGATATCCCACAGAAAGTTTCAACTTCGGGTATTTCGGAAAGATGAATAATTGCCTTCTTACCGAGGTTGACCTGTGAGCTGACCATTGCTCGACTACTGTATGACTCTTGTGTAAATATTGCGCTGACTAAATTTGATCATTTGACGTGTTATTGTTGAATTTACGGCACTCGCAATTTCGTTGACTTCCGGTTTGACTTGGTATGACGAGAGCGTGACCTGGGCACGACCTAGGCACGACTTGTATGACCAATGTAAAATTACCCATTTTACTGAGCGTGATCATCCACCATCATCTCGAAAAAAACACAACCCAATGCCCAGTAATCGACCTTGATCCCATGCATCCCTCCTTCTGATTGCACCTCGGGCGATACATATTCTATCGTTCCAGCAACAGAATCGTCGTAATCCACATCATTTTGAAGGGCCATGAAGGTTCTTGTGAGGAAGCTTGTCCCAAAGTCCCCGATCTTCACGTTCCCGTGATAATCGAGAAATATATTTTCAGGCTTCAAATCGCGATGGATGACACCGATGCTGTGGAGTGTTGCGATGCCCATCGCCTAGTAGAGGATGATTAGCGAGCGGTTTGTAAGCGGATGAAGAATTTGGCGACACACCATTTGCGCCAGTAAACGCGGTATCGAGCGCTGGACCAGTTGAGAGTCGTCCATATATGTGCGAAGGTCTGTTCGCATCAGCTCCTGCAATTTTGTAAAATAATCAAAACCTCATCTTTTCAGAAAATTGAAAGGAGTGGCGCACCATGAGTAGAGCCGTATTTCCTGGGAAGGTCATCGTCATCTCCAGGTTCATGAGGAAGGCGAATCCAATCTTCTCCTCTTTGGGAGACTCTGCGATGCGCATGTATACATCGACCTCCATGTGGAGGAGTACCATCGCCCTCCTTTTTTTCTCAGTGTTTCCGTGTTCCATGGGATAAAGCTTCATAGCCCACAAGCTATCTTCCCTTAACCCCACTCTGTTCCAACGCTGTGGCCATACTGACCGCACCACACAGACACTAGAGAGTCCATTTCCGGATGCGAGGGTCTTGACGCGGTTGAAGCGATGACTTGGGATGATGTCCGGGTCTTCAACGTCAAAGGTTGGATGCGTTTCGGGATACCAAGAGGGTGGATCCCTCGCCGGAGGTAGGACATTTGAATAAATGGACCAGAGAGGGCGTGTCCGTTCAAGTTGTTGGTATATTTCGGCCTCCCGTTGGTTGAATTCTTCATCCGAGTCGATGAAGACACGTGGCTGATCGTCGCGGTTGGGTGTAGCAATCTCCCCATCCAACACCTCGCAGCATTCCACTCTCTCCCTATCCTTGTTGATGCCAACTGGTGCGTATGAGTGACAATGTTCTCCTTCCACCAGGTCGTTCTCTATGGGTTTGGACGCTTGCGCTTGACAACTCTGGACAGAGAAGATTTCTGGACATCCCATTGCGAAAAGGTCGTCATGGGGAATCGAGCCCGAGTTGGCTACATGCTCGAAATCATTGTCGGCATCGTATCCTTCCTCTTGCTCGCAAATGTCCTCGCCAACCTCTTCGCTAGGTGGAAGTAGGAGGAATTCTTCTCCGTCCACTTCGTAGCTAAGGGCATATATCTCAGAACCAGATTCCGACTCGGAGGAGGGAGATACCTCCTCGAGTTCGTCGCTTATGTTGACACCACCATCTTGCTCGTATCCTTCATCGTCGGTGTCGTTGATCTCTCCTTCCTCCTTTTCTCTCTCCCACTCCTCGCTTTCATCATCGAAGAGCGCCAGGTGACACTCCTGACTATCATCCCCCACATCCAGTTCTGCTAACTCATTCTCTAGATTCGCGAATGCCATCTCGTAAATTTGTTTCTGCGCCTCGGTCTTCCTTATGAATTCCTGTTGTTCTCGAGCTGCATCATACAAGCTCCATTTGCACATTTCCTCCAGGTTTCTCATGTTCTTTGTACCTGGAGGGATCCCCTCATCTGAGACGGCGGATCTAAGCTCGATGGCAGGCAGGAGGCCGAACTCCTGCAGTAGTGAGGAGGGCCTTGCGCTTGGCAAGGTGCCAGCGAGCAGCTCAGCATTGAAACTTTTTGAGGGGAGGTCGGCGTTATAGCTATGGTGCAGTTGCTGCTTGATGCCGGCTACGACTGGATCACACCTTGGTGCACGCTGCTCCTGTGGGGGTTTGAAGCGCCTGGAAGGAACAGGTGGTGGCAGCCCAGGGGGCGCCAAGAGGCTCGAATTGCATTGCAAGTGATTATGCATAGTTTGATTGTTGCTGGTTTTCGATTCCTCGGTGGGGATGGGCAACGTTTCGATCGAACTTTGGAGTGTTCGGTCAGGGTACTGTCGACTCGTCGAAGTGCCCGCGGTGCTGGCCTTGATGATTGTTGGATGAAGAAGGGCCTTGTGCTTGTCCGCGATAAAAACCGACGAGTCCTTTTTACTATCATGAAGGCTGGGGATTGAAGATGGAGAGCTGGCGGTTGAAGGGCTGGACTGGGTATGGCGAGCGTAGTGGGGTGTGTGTTGCTTGGTTGACATCGCGATGAATAAGGAAGGGATGTTGCCACTCCGTATCAGCGGTAGATTTGGTGAAGAAACAAGTAGTGAGTAAAAACGGATTGTATTGCAACGAATGGTTCTCAGAATGATATTAAAAGGCCAGGTCCAACTTGCCGACTTCGCAACAGCGGTCAGCACAAGGGGAAAAAACCGGCATAAAGACCACAAAAGTGGCAATGGGCCAGGCAACAACCCGGATCAAGCAGAATCCAAAAGTCCATTGTGTTGCTATCGGATCGCCTTATCTGCCAGAAAGGGGAATATACACCACAAGTGGCCTGGCTTCCAGTGATCGATTGGCCCATGCATTGCTTACAAGTGGTTTTCCATCGTTCTCTCCTGTTGTCTCGTTGAGTTATAATTAATATTCCAAGCTATGCGAGCGAAATGGAGATGGGAATGGGAATTGGACAAAGCGTACGAAGCATAAGTTGACAAGGGACTATGTATTAGCGACTGTACTGCCCATTTCAAATATCCTGCCTTCTTCAAAATATTGGGACTCTAGATCACCTACATTTGTTTTCAAACGACAGGAATTGACGACTCCGGGGGCACGCGGTACAGATTATTGAAAACGCCTATATTTGAAAGGATTGACAAGCGCCTTGCTTTTGATCGACCAATCTCATCCGGGTGTGCTTGTGCACAACGAAGCCGAAGAAAGCTAACATCTTTGCTCCAACGAAATGAAACATGCAATGGATACAACCACCTGATGCTACAACATCCTGAGGGCATGGCATGGCATTGAGAAAATACTACAGGACGGTCTCGCTATCCACCAAACTATTTTCAGTATCAAAAATCGGGAATTCATTGTTGGCGAGGTAAACTGTATGGTACAAGTTTGGTGGTACAAATTCGTTGTTATTCTTTCCAAGAAAAATATCAAACCTGAGTCGACTAATAGAAAAGCGCTTGTTTCAAAGAAGGCCAGTTATCAGCAACGGACTTGGGTCCATTGACAATATAATCGTCAGTGGAGCCTTTGAACGACCATAAGCAAAATCCCCAAGGGAAAAAACTGAGATAGTACCTGGGCTAATATTGATAAGTGCATATTGACTTCCCGAGAAGAAATACGCCTCGTCGCGATTTGCTGGGTTTCGAAGGACTGAGTCGATTGTGATAAAGCCGGCTTGACGAAGCGAAGGCCACTCCTCGGTGATGACCTTGGGTCCATTAATGATATAATCAGAGTTGGTACCTAAAAAGAATTAGAATTGTTCTGTGAAAGTCCAAAAGTGCTAGGCCAACCTGGTCTGATTTTGATCAAAGCATACTTGTTGCCACTGAAAAAATATGCCTCGCTGTCTTCCCTGGGATGGGGCAAGATTGCGTCGATATTAGTAAAGCCGGCTTCCCTTAACGAAGGCCACTCATTGACGATAGTTTTGGGGCCGTTGATAATATAGTCATCAGTGGAACCTAGTGGAGGAAATCAAACAAAGAAAATGATGGTTCGAAGAAAAGATTCTGACCTAATTTTGTATTGATGAGAACATATTGGGTTCCACAGAAAAAGTAGGCTTCTTGTTCCAGATTGTTGGGGTTCGGGAGGATGGCATCGACATTTCCGAACTGCGCTTGAAGCAAGGACGACCAATTCCCAATGATGAGTTTTGGACCGGCCTCGAGAGTATCACTTGTCGTCCCAGGCCTCACATTGATGATGGCATACAGATTACTGGAGAAGAAATAGGCATGACCATTACCACTGGGGTCCAGGAAACATGTGCGGCTGAGGCGGGGAGCGGGTGTGATTTCGATAAGATTATCAACTGTTTGGTCACCTGGCCCATGCATGGCATCTTCCTCGTCTTCGTTGAATCCAGCTTCGCGGCGGCGCCGGCGGAGCTCATCATGATGGTCATAAGGGTCCTGGATGGGAGGAAGGACGCCCCTGTCACGCTCTGTGAAAAAGTATACTGGAACCGGTATTCCGCGAATGATATGGGGAAGGAGGTCCAGTCGAGGAGCGTATTGGCCATTAGCAGCAGGATCAAAGCGAGGGTTGTCCCATATCGCTACGAGACGGGTACCTTGAAATTCGCGTGCGCTCCTGATGAACTGAGGCCTGATCCCACCGGGAAAAGCTATTTCATTCTGATTTGCGTACTCATGAGTATCGCCCAAAACGTGGTTAACGTCGATCCCTCCGTATGCGAAGATTTCATACTGGAAGCGATGCTGGGTGGCCTGGGTGAGACGACGTTCCCATAACCTCAGTTGACCTTGTGCATTGCGGATGAACCGAGTAGTGCCGACGAAGATGGATTCGGTGTTGTGCGCAACGTACTGAGCGAGATTGAACTCAGAGGCGGGGTACTGACCTGGAGCTGGCCGGTGGCGAGGTATAAAACCAATGTGAAAGACGTTATTAGGGTGTTCTATATCACCACCCGGTAGGTCGGTCACCCAAGACCAACGACTGAGACGTTCATAGGCAGCATCAACGCCACGCCTCGTCTCGGCGTCCTGGACGACCGGGGGGCGGAACAAGTCAGAGGGTTGCATTCCAGGGTCATGGCCAAAGGTTGCGCGAGCTATGCTTCGAATGACGTTGTCGGCGTCGTTTCGAAACCACGGTACGTTGCTGGTGATCAACAAATCCTGACTCATGTTGGCCTCGCTTTCCTCAAGTCAGGCATCATATCATAGTATAGCAGAGTAGATTGAATACCTTTACTGTCGGTATTGGCAATTCTTGAGAGGGGGTGAGTAGCGTGAAAAAGCTTGAGCTTGAGTTGACACGGTCTTAGCAGTATGTTTTTATACCATCCAGGCGCGCAAGATGATGTTACCAGTACATCAAAAGTGGTATCGAATTCATCCAAAGATAGTTCCAGTAAGTCAGACCAGAGGGTACCCAAACAATTTCAGACAGAATGGAAGTACGACGTATCCCAGATATAGCTTTGGGGGTAGTCATTCCAATTTCCAATTCTGACCTGGGAGGGGACGCCGGTTACGAGAGGCGGAGTGACTAAAGCGCCGGAGGGTTGTCTGAGAGACAAATTGGAAGTCATTCAAAGTTCGCTTATCTAAGGCCGCTTGGCCTAGGGGATACAGCCACTCCACCTCAGTTGGTTTTACTTGCTTATTATCGCAGCCGAAGCCTCTCAAATAGTAACCAACGCTAATTCTCAGATACTTCACGGATATCCCATAGGTCGACTGCGCTAAGTCTAATGGCAAGAGCTGCGCGTATGACCGCGGTTATGAGCAGTCGAACACGACAGTCATCCAAAGCTTCCGGCTTGAGGGGCGATGGTTAATGAGAATTCACATATTGCCAGAAATGATTCTCTCCAAGTCCCCGCGCTGTTACACAAGGACTCCTGTCTAACTCCCTAGCCAGTTCTCGTTCCAGTAGATCTCCTGCGACTTTCTAACCCATTCAAGATTCAGACAACCGGATAAAAGGGATGAGATTTTTGGTCGGATAGCCATGAGTCACAAGGAGTACTGGCGAAGAGTTCCGTGACAGAGCCTGCAGAAGAAACTAGTGGAGTTACACCGCCAATATTCCCAAAAGTCTCTGGTGCTAAGAAAACACTGGTGCATATCTGCTGTTAAGCCCGCGAACAGATGAAATGGGTGCCTTGGAGACTATAATATCACACGAGAAGCGACGGAGAGGTAGCAATTATTCTCGCAGCGTGGAGGGAAGACTATCATCTGATGGTTATGTGGGTAAGGTTCGCAGACCCGAGTGAACAGAAGACGTTAGATGACCATCATTCCTAGGACGTGGTTAAGGGATCCAGTGACAGAACGATAGAAGATCCTGCGGTTAAATCATTTTCTGGCTCTCCTTTAGGCATTGAACCAAGCAAGATCGTTTCTATATTCCTAGAGCCAGGTTGAGTAGGAACGCTTTAGCTGTATGTGTGGCACAAATGATGATGAAAATCTCGTAAAGATTGGATGGGATTCAGGACTGAGGAGATTCAGGAGAATTTGTCATAGATCGAGGACTCAACATCATATAATTGGTCATGTGATTCGACGATATTCACGGGCGGGCGGACCGCGGTATACTTGTTGCCTGCGATGAACTTCTCCGTTCATCGTGGGTCCCAGTCAAGGCTCAACTTGGATTACAGAATTTTTGAAGCACCTCGCCGTTTCCGCTGTCGAATCCCGAAAACGCAATTTGTCTCGCTGATAGGCCAGAATGGGCAGATATTCAGCCTATCGAACAGTATGAGGATGTTAGCACAATTGCACCGATACTCTATACTGAAGAATTGTAAGTGTTTGATTAGTACAAACTTTGAGACATCGATTTGTTCAACAATGCCCTGTATGGATAAAGATGCTATGAATTATTTCCGAGATATAGCCAAGCGGGGGAGAAAATCCCCAGAGTTATGGAATTGACTGAGAATATAATCCGCCAAAACTTAAACCCAGCATAAGGCTTACTCTGCCTGGTAATTCATCCGTAAATAACGACGTTGCTCTCACAATTAGCGCACTGCATTATGATTTTTAGGAAATACTGCTGCGAAACCCTTACTTTTCTCCTTGCTTCCTCCACTTCTGATGTCACCTCGAAAGGCACTTTACCTCCTCTTCCCGCCGCAGAGCTTACCCTGATGGACGAACTTTCCGTGCAATTCCTCAAGCCTGGCATCACCGCCGTCTCTTTTTGCTCACAAAACAGCCTTCTCAAGAACCACCACTCATCAGACGAATTTTGAAAGTAGATTCCAAGAATTACTACACCTGGAGTTATTGCCAGTGATTGTTGTCTTCCTTCTACTACGGTGCTGATGTGAACAAGTGAGAGTAGGACGGCGACGATGCAGGTAAAGCGATTGAAGCGGGTAAGGAGGGATGGGATGCTGAACTCTACTTCGCCGATACGATGCTCGCACAAGACGTGTAACAACTCAGCCTGGCATCATTGTTTCTTCGTGGTCTTCCACAGCGGAGGTACACGAACTGATGTAAGTGACCTTTCCCCCTCTCAACAACAATTCAATTATTCATTATGTATGTACTCGAGTAGTATGTAGCTACCTCAAACAGTCCATTCCCTTGCACTCTCCGACCCATATGCAGGGAACTACCTTGGAACCCCTCATGACTGCAGGTGGAATTTATATTCCGAGGATAACATCCCCAACACTTTCCTCTCATACCGACTCAATCTTTCCCGGCCAAAATGCGGCCCCGCCCCTATTCTCTTCATACCACTCTATATCATGGGCAAAGATCACCCTCACCCTCTCAGCCTTCTCCAACTCGCGTATCCTTGCGATATGCGCCTCTGCCTCTGTCCTATTCACATGCGCGCAGAATTCCGGTTGATCAGGCAAACCAATCCTAATATGTGCTTCACCGCTGAGGATACGTCTATCGTGAACGCTATCACCCCCCAAGTAGATCCACCCCCCATCCGCGGAGGTTCGTATGAGAAGGTTGATATGCCCTGCAAGATGTCCAGAGCTATCGATGATGTACAAACTTCCATCTCCAAAGAAGTCCAGCGCGTGAGGGAAAGGCCCGATAGGCATCCAATCTTTGTCGGATGAGGTAGGTGGGAGGTACCAGGTGCGTTCGGTGGGGAGGAGGTCGGCGCGGTACGATGAATTTGGATCGGTAGGGTACCCGCCGCTTTCGAATAGCGTCTTTGTGTCGTGTCCAACAACGAAAGTGCTTTTAGTGAACGAATGTGTGTCCCCGGTGTGGTCACAGTGGCAATGTGAGAGAATAACGAAGTCAATGTCGTCAGGTGTCGCATCACCATGTGTGAGCGATCCTAGACAGTGAGGTGCGCTGGGATCAAGCCGGGATAAGGCATTGGGCCCATCGATCATCTCTCTGACTTTCGGTGGGTATGCAGACAGATTGGGGTTAATTCCAAGGTCGAATACGAGGCGCTTGGGAGTAGGATCTGCCTTGGAGTGTTGGAGGAGAAAGCAAAGTACTGGTAGGGCGAGTGAGTTCCCTGGCACATCGCTCTCAGCGATGAAGAAGGACTCTGGGGCTGTGAGGGAACCGCCTTCGAGAGCGGATATTGTGCAGAATTGTTGGTTTTCGCGTGCAGGTGGAAGTTCTGGCATTGCACAAGTTCGAGAAAGGAAGCAAGAAGTGGCGCGATCTATAAGCAATCGATGTGTTTTGGAGAGGTCGTCTACGTCATAGCTGCGCTGGAGCCCGCGGCGCATCCTGTGGGGAGTTGAAGCTCCACGCACCCTGGGATCAATTCCCCACTCCGAAATGGAGCCAACACGAGCCCAGAGACAAAGCGACACACAAATTACAAAGGTGGTTGGCCGATCACCCAATCCGGATTGTGATGCCATCAGACCCCCATATTCCGGGAAAGGGAATATACACCATAAATGTGTTGGGTTTGAACGACTGGCCAAGCTTCAAGCACGGCTCTAAACCTTCAATATTGCGCATCGTTTTCTCATTGAATAAATATTTTTAAGCTGTGCGAGAAATGAAAATTGGAATGGAAATCTGTTCATACAGAGAGCGAGGAACTTATTGGAAGGCGGACAAAACTAAAGACTATCAATCCGGGGCACGACTGTGCATTCCAACTATCCCCATTATAAGCGACCTGTCTTTCACTATCGTTAGACAAAGTTATACACGCGCCGGCGGAGAAAATGGTTCTGACCAGCTAATCTACCAGCGCTATAGTACTGACATCCTGGGGACGCGACACGATGTTGAGATCGTCTTTGACCTGAAGGACGATGTTCTTCAGATCCTCCTCCGAGTTTTTGTTCAGAAATTCCAAGATGGCCTCTTCTCCACCCATTCGAGTCCTAACCTCGTCCATTATCAGCTTTACGCCCTTCCAATACTCACCCAATTCCGCCCAATCACGAACACGTGAACCAGAAAACACCTCCTTGAGCCTTGATCTGTTCTGCCGGTCCCTAGCAAGGCCTTCGAACTCCTCCTTTTTGTTAAAGAAAATGAGGGCTTCTTCCCGGATTTGTCTCTGTTTTTCTTCCCGAGATCGGAGATACAAGCTGGTGGTAGGAGGCCTCGTTTCCACCCATCGGACAAATTCCGCGTACATAGTACGCTCGGCCTTGACTTTAGTGATCCCAGTTCCTTGCGTTCGGAAACCCCTTGAGTCGAAATACTTTGAGGATGCGGCCCATTCATAAACCTGTTCGTTTGTTTTGAAGCCTTCATGAAAAGTCTGCAGAGAATAGCCTAGAAATGCGACTATTTCGTCGAAAGATTCGCTTAATCCAAATGGGGGGTTCGGAGAATCTGGAATCTGGTCAAATTACATGAGGGCTGGTTGGTGATCTGGAGACATCAACCATATAGGCAATACCTTTAGCCCTTTCGACCCCAGGGCCAAGCCATTATTTCGGGCGACGAGACCCAGTATCATCCCCATGTCTCCATATGAATGGAAGAATGTAATTCTGTCCCACTCTTCTTTGTCCAAGCAGACATGTACGTCAACCTGGAATAAATTGGATGTCAGAGGGATGGCGATACAGCGCGATTTAGATACGTACTTGATAATATAATTCGCCGTCTTCATTAGCAGAGCGGTTTTCTTCCTCTTGCTCAGCATGTCCCAAATTTGCCCATTCACCGCGGCGTATGGGAACAGCATAATTAGATGTCCGATTGCCGTCCATGGGAACGACATGAGTAGCACCGATAGCTTGCTTTATGATTTCATGTGGGACGAAAGAATCGTGAGGAGGTTTAGGGATTGCCACGAGTAAATCCAAATCGCCATGATCCTTCTTGTCGGGAGCTTCATGCGGCACACCGACCCATCCGTAAAATTCTGAAATGGTGGGGGAAAGACGCGCCTTGAGAGCAAGATAGACTGCGCGAGGCATACGAGGGAACGCAGATGATTCCAGAATTGCACTGAAAGCACTGCCGCCCATTGTTCTCAATGGTTTGTTCGTGAGTTAGATCACGTCGATGAGGGTGTCTGAGGCCTTTAGTATTATGACCCCTGCATGAACGAGTCATCTTGATCTGCCAATCAGATTTGGTCAGCCTGAGGGTGAGAATTATGATTCTTATAATATCTTACAAGAGGTTCGAGGTTTCACAGAGCTCCAGGAGAGATGTCCTCAAGCAAAAAGTTAAGACATTAGTAACGAAGATTGTCGAGTAGGAAAAGAGATTAGAAGTAGGTGGAAGGTGACGGTGAACGTTTGAACGTTTGAACTTGGCATGAAAAGGAATATATTTCTCACGCTACTGATCCGTAGGGCAATCACATAGTATGTCTAGCTCGGACTACGGAAGACGTTCAAGCAACGTTCAAGTCGTTCATAATACATACATGTAATCAAAAAATGACAGCCTCGACCTCCCAAATTTTTCTAGAAGGAAGTGAATGTTCTTGTAATCTAGTATACAGTCATCCACCGGCTAATGATACGCCGAAATTTTTAAAAAGGTTTTTAAATTCAAGAACATTTTTTCGGGCTACAATTATGCAGTAATTTTTTATAATATGTCTATTTAATGGCTTCCAAATTTCAGAGGGTTTGAATATGTTGCCTTTGAGAAATTCCCAAAGCATAGGTGTATCATTGGGTGGTGGGACGCTTTTCGGCTAAATCCGCAAAATACCTACTTTTGATCGAGATACACTGTGCTTGCAAATTATTCAATCCTCACCAAATTTTGACTGTAGGTGAGGAATATATACAGGGATCGAATAAAATTTGTTCCATAAAATTATATGCATTTTTTAAGGAGGTTATTAATGTTACAAAAGTGTATCATTGGACGGTGGTGTATCATTAGCCGGTGGATGACTGTATGTGTTGACGGATGTTCAATTTTGACAACACTTTATCTACGAATGCACGGGCACTCGCCTATACCATCTTTTTTTGCCCTTCACGCATTGACAACAACTTCTTGAGAATTCAGTTGTCCTTGCAAAGCGTAAACGAACGAAAAACCTTCTGTGGGTTTTTCAGAGGAGTTTAATAGTCATTACAACATCGCTTTCCCTTTAGTGTTGGTGCCGGCACCGGCGCGAAGAGGATCCTCGAAGGGACAAGCGGTATGTTTTTTCTTCGAGTTCGTCAAGAGTTCGTAGGCCAAAACTAATCATGATTCGTAACTAAAGGTTGACTAAATGGGTCCGTTTTTCATCTAGCCTATATCAATCTCATTTCAAACTATCTGTCTTGATCTTTATTTATTATTTTTGGGGTCTTTGAAGCTTAAGTCTGTAACTGCTTAGACTCGACTCCAATCTCTATGGGATATCTATATATCAAATCGTTGATGATAAATCTTTTTTTTTGTGTGATTCCGAATTGGGCGAGTCGATCCCAAATCGGTATCCGTCCATATCGGCTGGTTTCGAGCTTAGGTAACTGCTAGTCGGTCATAAATGGCAGGGTTCCTACAATAGAGCTAGTCACGAGTCCCAATAAGCGCCGCTTAGATTAGTATGACATATTTGGAAAAGCATGACATCATTGGACGTTCTCACTCTTACCACCATGGAAGCACTGCCCATCGATATGTCGCACCCGGCTGTGCAGGATTTCTTGGCACTTGTCCGTCTCCAAGTCCTGACGCCGCTCTCACTGCTCATCAATGTCGCCACTGTCGTTGTTTGCGTATTCCTGGCCAATCCATCTATCACAGCAGTCTTTCAACTATATCCCACCTCTATAACTCCAAATGCAACGGCAATTGGGATATATGTCGCCGTCATATACTTAGGCCAGATCGGTTACTGCCTGTTGTTGGTGTTGGCGAAAAAGCCAGAGACCAAGGTATGTCAATGACATCCCTGTTATCGCGCAGCTTGAATTGAGCGACAACAGAAAGCGCTCACCCATGGCGTCGGCCTTGCTTTGGTACTCGCGAACATCGTCATGGCGCTTTGGGCAATTTCCTGGGTTATGCAATGGTTTCTCCTTTCGACGATTTTGCAGGGAATCTTGCTCTTGCTTCTCGTTCTCTCAAATATGGCCCTCCTGATTTACCACCCTCCAGTATCTTCCCGCCCGCTCGACACTGCCTTGATCCATGCACCCCTAAGATTTTTTCTCGTCCTGCCTCTGAATGTCTTGTTCTCTCTGTGTCTTTTGTACGTCCAGTCCGACACGAGTCAACATCGATTACTAAACCTTGATTCTCTTAGCATTACACTTCACCTGACATATGATCCCAAACATCCTGGACCACCGAGCGACTCCCTGATTGGTTTTGGAGTTCTCCTTGGGACGAATCTTGTGGGCCTAATTGTCATCGTAGCGAGAAGGGACGTAGTGTGGTGTGTCGCAGCGACCTGGATCGTGACGAGTTTGTGGATCGCTAGACCCAAACCACCGATTATATCTGTACGTCATAATTCCCGCGGGATTTTGAGTGCAGGGGCTCACGGTTTTAATACAGATAACCGCTATAGTTTTCACTGTTCTGCATCCGCTCGGACTCATTGCGTCTATGATCTACGCACAGTTTTATTCTTCGCGTCGTCCCAATAGGAGAATTATTCTTCCAGGGGACGAGCGAGCGCATCCCGGGTTGTATCATGGTACCGAAAATGGAAATAGGCGAGAACAAGGACCAAGGGAGGTGGAGGCCGAACATTGGGGTTAAAAAAATAAAGAGTCGAGAACTTATACATCTACTAGTATCTTTCTTGGAGGAGGGATCATTTATAGACTATTTCTATTTTTTTTACCGTGAAACTATCTTGAACAGAGCGTACCAGTGCCCTCCGCACCCAAATGCACGCCAGGGAAGTGTTAGTTCGACCTGGTATAGGTCAGAATGAATTTTTTATAGAATTGTGCATAAAACGCTGGGTCAGACTCGGAGTTAGTGTACACCATAAGTAATTAATAAGTTGACAAAAACCGATGAGTTTTGTAAACAGCGGGAGCAAATACCAGATCTCTCTACAATACCAAAGCCTTTATAACGAGCTTAGCGATCACCATTTCTGAGTAGTCAATTATATTGCGATCAAGAGTTGGGTGGAAGCAGGCTACGGGTGCGATTACAGCCTTAAGGTT
>Ga0307509_10008011_pt1 | contig 13594 bp, 15 predicted proteins | sample 10_EM_MG_FD_202245 | JGI IMG/M metagenome (GOLD analysis project Ga0307509, IMG submission 202245) | Populus trichocarpa ectomycorrhiza microbial communities from riparian zone in the Pacific Northwest, United States - 10_EM | ecosystem: Host-associated > Plants > Roots > Unclassified | place...
TTCACAAATTGTTAAGAAGAAAAAAAAGATTATTACGAGAATTTGAGCGGAATTGTAGAGTTGGTTATCGAGAAGAGCAGTGATTTGATCCTTTGGCACATCCATTCTTGTGCTCAAAATCAGAAACAGAGAGAGAGAGAGAGAGCGCTCTTTTTTCTCCAAGTAATTACAGTTGAGAAGAGAAGAGAGTGAGTGCGGGATTTTGGGGTTCAATTTTTTAAAACACCAGAAATGTCTCGCTGAAAGGAAACCCCAGCTCGCTCTCTTTCCAAAAGACGCGTCGTTTACTATTTTTTGTCCGACCCGATGATACCCGGATAAGAGGGAGCCTGATTTTTTTTTACCTGATCCGACAGGGACCTAGGTTGGTTTTTGGCATTTGCTTGCTCGACAGTCCCTCTAAATTTACGAAACTGATTGTTTTTATATTTTAAAAATATTTTAAAAAAATTTAATTTTTTTATTTTTTTATTTTAAATTATTTTTTTATGATTTTAGATTATTTTAATGTATTGGTATTGAAAATAAATTTTAAAAATTAAAAAAAATATTTTTTTAAAGTATTTTTAAAAAAAAATATTTTAAAAAACAATTTTCATCGTAATACTAAAAACAAAACTCTAAACAAATAATTATAATACTTGCATGCGTTTTAAAAACTAGATGTGTGAGCTTTACAACCCTGTTTGGAAACGCGGTGTTCCTCAGATTTTGAATTTTTTTTACTTAAAATAAATTTTTTTTATGTTTTCATATCGTTTTAATATGCTGATGTCAAAAATAATTTCTAAAAAATAAAAAAAATTATTTTGATGCATTTCTAAGCAAAAAGCACTTCGAACTGCTACCACAATCTCAAACACACCTACATGAGACATGTCAATGATGTCATGTGGTTAATAAGAATGTGTTTGTCTTGGTGGTAATTATTGTAGTTATGGTTTGATAAAAGTGATTTTGAAAAAATCATTTTTGTCGTGGTTGGTTTATATAAAATGTGTGTTTGATTAAATTTGTGGTTTGACTTTTTTTTGTCCAAAAGCATATCATGATATGTTTGGTTAAAATTGTGATTGGAATTGATGTTATATATAAAATGACTAAAAATGACATAAATTAATTTATTATGTTTTAAATAGCAAAAATAACATTTAGTAGAAACAATAATTGGCATAAAAAGAAATTGTTCATTTTTAAAATAAAAAAACATTATTGTCCCATCAAACTTGTTGCAATGCCATCACGAACATAATTCATACGTGAAGCCCTCTGGTATCCATATGTTTGTGATCGTGGAACCACATCGGTTAAAATATCATCATGAACAAAATTAGAATGACGATGAAACTCATTAAATGCAACATCTTAGATCGACTTTCTTCTAATGTAATTATGTAATGTCATTGATGCGACAACAATTTGAACTTGTGTTTTGTAAAAAAACACAGGCATGTTTTGCAAGATTCTCCACCTTTTCTTCCAAACTCCAAAAGTATGTTATATTACACATCGTAACGATGAATGGACACGATTGAATATTTCTTCTCGACATTGCGGGTGTCCTCATCGATGAAATTCTGGAAGATGATATCTCTCACCTCTATATGGCCCCAAGTAACCGTACTCATTTAGATATCTCGAATCAACAAGATAATACTTCTCTACATCAAGATAATGTTCGTTCAAAACTTAATTCCTATTACATAACAAAAATAAAGTTATTCAAATTTAATGACACCCCCATTTTTTATTTCTCAATATCTTTTGGTGGCTTCAGAAATCTTATATTTGGATTGTCAATCACCTCAAGAAATATTATTGCATCGTGTGCACTACTTTTCCACTCGGCCCAAACAAATGTAAATTGCATGTCAAAGCTACATGCTGCCATTATATTTTGAGTGGGTACACCTTTTCTGCCAATAAATGGTATTTGATTTTCTTGTGATACACAAGCACGTACATGTGTTTCATCAATCGCTCCAATACAATTCTACATAAAAAAAATAGTTTAGTAATCAATTGAAATGTAGTCAAAATATTTCTTTGTAACCTTTTCAATTATTTAATAACTTAGAAAAATTATTTTTCACCTTGAAATGTGGCATATATCTCATTGCGATTTTTGTTGGTGTTGAAGAATTCTGGATCTACCGGTTTGATTACTTCAATAGCTAGCAAGCACACTGACCTGAGAACTTCGTTGAAATATCTGCTTACGGTTTCACCTAAATGTTGAAATCTCTCCTGAACTTCCCTGTTTGAAACTCCTAGAACTAAAGTGTAGAGAAACATGTCTACCTTCTCAATAACACTTATCCTCCTAGAATGCTTTAACACGTACAATATTTTCAAATGAACACATAGACTCTACAATGTGTCCGTATCCATCCTAAATATATTAACACATCGTATCCAATGCCCATTTAAAATTTCATTCAACCATCTCATTCCTGTGTTGTATGAAACCATACATGGTTCCTTATAAATATAATTATTATAAAACAAAGCAAGTGCTCCAGTCGTGCATAACAATAGTTTATTTCGATCAAACTCTCTAAGCCAAAACAAATCTCCTTCCTCATCATCATCGTGTTTATTTTCATCATCGTAGTTCATTGTCATCATCTGTATTGTTGTCATCACCAGCATCGCTACTGCATCCAAAATCACTACCACTACTTCTACCATCAAAACCATTTGAAACATACTAAACAACATTATTCATAACATTGTCATACTCGTTATCAAATAGATCATTAAACCAATTCGCATCCATATCTACAAAACAACAAATTTTTTCACGCGTGAAATTGCCACAAATAGATGTAGATGGAGGAATCTGTTTTGAATATAAAAATTTCATGTCGGCTTGAACTTATACCAAAACAGAAATTATAAAACATTCCCAAATTACAATACATCTTTTAGTAATAATTAATTAATACAATAGTAAGTGCAGAACAAACATGCTTATATGTGAGCTTTTAATTAAATAAATGAGATTAAATAAATGAGTTTAATTGAACATATCTTATGGTATTAAAAATCAATTATGAAAGTTAAGTTTACAAAAATATGGTCAATTAATTGAGATGGAATGAGTTTTTTTTTTTTTAAAGGTGAACATAAGACCATGATTGTACATAAAAGTGATTTTGTATATAAGTTGAAAAACGACAACTAACCTTTTCAAAATCGTGCAATTCAAGTGCAGACTTGTTTTATGTTTACAGCTGTAATGGATGTGTTGTAATTGGTAGTATGCTTTAAATAGGCAACCAATAAAATTTATCATGACATGAAATGAAAGTAAACATGCCAAATGTTTAACAACAATTCAAACCAACTTTCTAACCTATAATTCCAGCTTGCAACAACAAACATTCCACATGTTAACAACCATTCAAACAAACTTTCCAACATACAATTCCAGATTGCAACTAGAAACAGAACAAATGTTAACAGCCATTCAACCCACATTTTAAAACACCTACAATTCCAGCTTACAACATGAAGCATTCTCACCTAATTTTCCACATTCCAACAAGAACCATTATCCAACAGTCACTAATAAAATGCAATACATCAACATATTATACGTTATAACACATTGTTTTAAAAATAAATCATAATCTCGTACATTGAATCTCATACTCAACAGCAAACATTAAATTTACACAGTAATGGACAACAACACATCATCGGCAACAAGCACGTCCAGATCAATATATCGCAGCAAACTTTTTCTCTTGTAACTGTCAAAACACACAACACCAAAATATGTTAATGACAGTTCAAACATGAAAAATATGTTCATGAAGCATTTAAAATACAATGAACAAATCATTGTAATAACCTATCCAACAACTTTTGACTTCAAATATGAAATTCATATAATACTGAAAACACATATGACAACACAGTCAACTTTAATTGCTGAGAAATAACATAGAGATAACTGTAAGTACATTATATCATATTTACACTTACATCAAGGCTTTACGTTTGATCTCCTCTCGAACATTAATTTTAGCCATTGAAATTTTCTTTCCTTATCTCCAATTGCAGCCCACATTTCCCTCCTACTTCTAACTATGAAAAACTCAGTTGCAAAACAATAAAGCTCATTGCCGAAAACTACTTCCTCAATTGAGTAAAACTCCTTTATGACCTCTTCTATGCTACAACCTTTTTTATCTCAACCACTTGATGTGCATTCACTCCTAGTAAAGACACTATCAACCAATCGATCTAAACATGAAAACAGTTGCGCTCCCATTCCTGAACCTTTTTTTTTTCACTTTTTTGTGTACTGTTGAACACCTTTTCTCTTTTCACTACTACTACTACTAGGATTACTACTACTATTGGCAAAGTTTACATCAGTAACCATATTATTGACATCCTCTACAAAATTTGGTAAAGTATCCTCCTCCGAATCACCACTACCTTCCTCTAGATGTGGATCCTCATTAGTAGCATTCTTTCTCCTTTCACCTGCACCATCATCATCAGAATTCAAACCCTGTGATGGAGCCCAAGCATACTGACCAATATCCACAATGTTTGTAAACATGATATCATATTTACAATACAATGAGGGATCGATACAGAATGCCTAAACGTTCGAGCTCTTCGTATCTCCTACAACAAGGGAAAATAAAGATATAAATGAATCATAATAATTGTAAGAACAAACAATAAAACAGTTTATAGTAATTGTACACATGCTAAAACAAAAACAGACCTTGATTTTAGATTTCCACCACTCGTTAATTGCTGAAATGGTTCCAAGTTCAGGACTCTAACCTACTCCAGTTTTGGAAATCAATTTTTTTCCATATTCTTCAATCTTTTTTTATTCCATCCCATTTATTCTTTAATTGTGCTTTCGTTAATGCATGGTCGGTCTGCTCCTTAAAGCAATTCATAACATATTTCCATCCAGCTTTGTCGAAATGTGTGTTCAATCGCATACCTTTCTTAATTGCTTTGATACAAATGTCACAAAATATGTTCAACATCTCTCTAGTCCTACAAACCTTATCTTGTGATTGAGAATCTTCCATGTTCTTGGTTAAAATGTTTTTTTTTCTAACATACAATTAATAGGTTAATTTCCTAGAGGCAATGTAACAAAAGACGATGACAACATGGAAGATTGTTATAATAATGAGTAGCAGTTTTGGTCTGTGAAAGTAGCAATGACTAATGACTACTTGACAAGATAAGGTGTTTGATACAGTTGATGATATGAATTTAACATTAACAACAAATAAACTAATATTATAGCACTCAATGCAACAAAGAAATAACACACATGGACTGAACCAAGTTTCTGAAAACAACAATTAAAAGAAACCCATGCAAGTTTAGAAAAGAGAGTTATAGAATAAGAAAACCAAATCATAAAGCATATGATTAGGTTCAGTTATTCATAAGAAGTTGATTGATCCCACATAAATCAGCACACCCACACATTAATTCATAATATTACAAATAAAAAAAATCTACATCTCAGGTGTCCCTAATCCGGTAGCATCAGTAACATTTTTTGGGAAGTTTTATTTTTATGCATATAGGTTAATTTAATATGTTTGTGGGTTGAGACATAAAAGCATCAAACATTAGTAAATTGCATAATTACATACAACATTGTTAAAATATTGTACTTACGAACAACATCTAATATTTAGTTTGCAATGAGGTGAGATAAATGATTGATGTCATACTGGAATTGAAATGCTTATGCATACAGGGATAATCCAATTTGTCGGTTTATAACATGAAAGAAAATGCAAATATTGACATATACAGTAGCAGTGCATTAAGAACATATATAAGAACATGACTTCAATTTTTTCCCGGTTACAGCTAAACCTTAGAACATATAACTTAAAAAAATAACAAAGATAATGAGTCTTGTTGTGTAGGATGTACCGAAACAAAGATCGGGAGTTTGTTGTGCTTTCCAAGAGACAAAGATGTTAGATCTTTGGTTCCTGAAAGAAAACATAACTCCATAAAATTAGAAAAAAGGAAGAAGAAGGGAATGATTATTACATATATTGGGAATTTGAGTTACATGAAGTTTTTTAAATATATTCTTAAGAACATTACCTTGAACATCATCATCAATTTCAGTGTGTCCTATAGTGTAGGATGTACCTCAATATAGATCGGGAGTTTATTGTGCTTTGCAGGAGACAAAGATGTTAGATCTTTAGTTCCTGAAACAAAACGAAATGCAAAAAATTAGAAAAAAGGAAGAAGAAGGGAATGATTATTGCAGATATTGGAAATTTAAGTTACATGAAGTTTTTTAAATATATTCTCAAGAAAATTACCTTGAACATCATCATCAATTTCAACATGTCTTCAACCATTTCTAGGTTATAAAGAAGCATCATCATCGCTAAAAGACTTAAAGAAGGCAGCAGATCTAGTGTATGGTTTGCGTTTAGGTTGGGGATTTGGGTTGGAAATGGATAGTCTTTAGCCTGAATGATCTATTGACAGACAACAATACATTCCTAAAGGTTTTAACAATTAGATCTTCAATCGGCTACAAAGTGAGAGTGTGTGAGGTCTGTGAGAGATTGGAATGAAATGGAAGAACAATAAAGAGAGCAGGGAAAGAACGATGAGAGGAGACAAGACCAAAATAGGGTTATTTTCGATAATAAAAAATTAATTGTGTCCGTGCGAGTGTTTAATTGTGTTAGCGAGTGTGTGTTTAACTAAAAGCAAGTGTGACTTGTTTTTGCGTAACCCGTAGTTGCAACACAGGTTATTATGGGTCCTAGCAATTGAAAAATAAGGTTTATAGCTAACCAAACAGTTTTAAATTATGGTTTCATTTGAACATAGAAGTTATCACGTAAACAAACACTCTCTAAATTAAAATGCTAACAGTTATATAAACAATTATACTAACATATATTTCATTTCATAATTAATATACAATTTATTATTATTATTATTGTATCATAAAAACTGAATGTTATAGTAACGAAAAATAATTATTAGAAACAGAGTCACGAGAAGTTCTTACACAAAGAAGAGATTTTACCAGCAATGCGAGGGCAATGATGTCCAATAAGTCTGAAAGATTTTGGCGAAGAAGATCATCCAAATGTTGCGATGATTTCAGTTTGGATTGCATTCGTAATTGGAAAGATTTCAAGCGGAAGTGTCCTCTTTGCAATTTCCGATTTCAATTCTTGGTTTTGCAGAATTAGTCTCTCCTCTTGACGGTAAAATTATCGGCGATGAAGGAGGGAAAAGGATCACTCTGCATGCTGAGTTCGGTTTTGTAGATAGGCAACGTTATTTGATGGTTTACTGTTGATTTTTAGTTTGATTGTTCGGTTGATAGAGATATGTAGAGCTGAATTAAAAATTGCTAATCGGAGAAGTAGGCTATTACCATGACGGCGAACATTTGGGGAGCGATCACTGGATTCTCAAAGAAAGGTTTAGTGGCGTGCTAGGTACCCTAATTAACTGGAGAGAGAGGATGAGTGAATTAGAACTATCTTTCTTAGAGTTCATTACTGGTGTTGTTAATATGATGCTATTTCAAATTATTGGGTTTTTTTTATATAAAAAAAAAGATCTATGTGCAAAATATATATTAGACACCACATGCATGCCACTCAGCCAGCACCAAGCAAGACGTGCAGGACGTTGCAAAAAAAATTTGCACACCAGCCGTTTGCCACTCTGCCAGCACCAAGCAACAACCTGCAACAAGATTTGTAAATGCAACAAAATAAATCCTTTATATTCCTTTTCCCATTCTGTTATAAGAGTATATGACGAAATAGTTTGTTAGAGTTTGTTATATTAAGCTGTGCATAAATACAGCAGTGTTCATGTAAAAACATAACAGTGTGTGAAATAATAAGTGACACACAAAATGATTTTCGTCCTTCATGTAAAATCTTTTTTCCTTCATCTTTTCATATCATCTTTAATTGTATCATGATATCAGAGCTCTAGAGAGCAATATCCATGGAGGATTTCTCAGAAAATCAATCTTCACCAAATATACCACATAACCCATCAGCTCACTTAGATATTAACCCAAACACCAACCATGCAACAACCACTCATCAGTATTTGAATCTTAACAATCCCAGCAACCCCTTTCGATTAGACATCGGAGACAACCCAGCCATAATTCTGGTAACAGACTTACTTAATGGCGACAACTATACAACTTGGTCTCGTGCAATGCAGAGAGCTCTTCGGGTCAAGAACAAACTGGCATTTATAACAGGAACCATCAACCAACCAACTGACCAAGAAGACCCTCTTTTTGATTTGTTTGAACGATGAAATGACATGGTGGTTTCATGGCTTCAGAACTCTATCAGCACCTCTATCAGATCTAGCATAACATTTGTTGACAGTGCTCGAGATATCTGGCTTGATCTGCAAGATCGTTTTTTGCATCAAAATGGCATATGCATTTATCATCTGAAGAATACCTTAGCCAATCTCTCACAAGAAAATGATACTGTAAGTGTTTACTATGGTAAGCTAAAGACTATTTGGGATGAAACATTAATTTATGATCCTATTCCATCTTGTAACTGTGGTGCTATGAAAATTATATATGATCGTTATCAGCGAGATTATATCTTCCAATTTTTAATGGGTTTGAACGACTCTTATTCTCCCATACGGGACCAAATCATGTTGCTTGACCTCATTCCTACCATTGCTCGTGTATTTTCCATCATTCAGCAACAAGAACACCAACATCAACTTGCTTCTCCCTCCATACAACATGATGCTATAACTTTTACAGTCAGAAGACATTCTTCATTTCTTGTCAAATACCCATTACACTCTAAGTTCAAAAAGGAACGAACCTATTGTTTTACTGCAAGATTAATGGGCACATGCTGGACACCTGTTTCAAGGCTGGCAACGCTGAAGCTCCCATATGTTCTCATTGCAATCTTACTGGTCACATAGTAGAAAAGTGTCATAAACTGTATGGCTATCCTCTAGGCCACAAACTATTCACTAAGCCCAGAGGTGCACATGTTCTTGCAGCACAATCGACTTCAGCTCTTGCTGCTACTGTTGAAAATCCCAGCAATATTCAAATAGGTTTGACTAAGGCACAATACAATCAACTCATGGCTCTGCTTCCTTCAGGAACCTCTTCCACTGCTCAGACCTCGACTCAACCTTATCCCTTTTCCCCTCCTCACGTATCTGATATCAATTTTTGTTTGAATGCTCTCTCTCTCTCTCTCACACACACACACACACTAATATTTCTCTTTCCCATGCACCTTGGATCATCGATATAGGAGCACCAGACCATATGGTCTGTTGCACCTCTTTTTTCACTACTGTTACCTCTGTTATTTCTCAACTTGTTGAGTTACCAAATGGCACACACATGTTTTTGCCACACATATTGGAACAATCCAATTAACGCCTTTTATTTGTCTCACACAAGTTTTATGTATTCCTACTTTTAATTTTAATTTGCTTTCAGTAAAAAATTATCCACCAATCTTACCTGTTGCGTTATGTTTCTCTCTAATTCTTGTTTCATTCAGGACCTTTTATCTTGGACAACGATTGCGAAGGGTGAAGTGAGGAATGGACTTTATCGTTTTGTCAACACTCCCGTCTCTCCATCCCTCATAGTTCATACATTATCCCAATTTTTCATTTCACAACGTTCTGTTACAACTTCTGCTTCGTCTAAACATAATAATTCTGATTTGTGGCATTGTCGTTTAAGCCATCCATCTTTTCTTGTCTTGTCTTCAATCACAGATCCTGTAGTCAAGAACAACATCTCCATTATCAATGAAAAACCTTGCTGCATTTGTCCCTTAGCAAAATTTCATCGATTACCCTTTTCTTATAGCACTCATCATGCATCGCAACCTTTTGAAATTGTGCATTGTGACCTATGGGGACCATGCTCCATACCCTCCTATGATGGTTTCAAATATTTTCTCACTTTAGTTGATTGTTTCACCCGTAGTACATGGCTTTATCTTCTCCCCACTAAAGCAGACACTAAATGTAACATAGAATCCTTTGCCAATCTGGTTGAAAACCAGTTTAATCGTAAAATCAAAATCTTACGAAGTGATAATAAGGGGGAATTTAACATGAAAGATTTTTTTCATATCAAAGGAATTATTCACCAAACCAGTTGTGTCGAAACACCCCAACAAAATGGGATTGTAGAACGCAAACACCAACACCTTCTCAATGTTGCCCGAGCACTAAGATTTCAGGCCAAACTTCCACTTCAATACTAGAGTGATTGCATCTTAACAACCACATACCTTATCAATCGCACCCCTAGCCCCTTACTTAAACACAAGACACCTTTTGAACTTCTATTCAATCAACCACCTGCTTATGCACATTTGAAGGTTTTCGGGTCTCTTTGTTTTGCCTCAACTCTTCATGACAACGAAAGAAATTTGACCCCCGTAGCCGAATGTGCATATTTCTTGGATATTCTTTTGGCATTAAATGATATAAATTACTTGATCTGCAGTCTCATACTACCTTTATATCTAAAGATGTTGTCTTTCATGAATCCATTTCCCATTTCACTCTTTAAATCTTTCATCTGACAACACTACTTTTGTGTTCACTAAACCTTTACCTAACACTCTTGACTTTTCTATTGTTGTTTCGAACCCTGATGCTTCTGGTCCATCTCCTCCCACCATACCTAATATCCCTCAGCCAATAATTGATGATTCTGTCACCTCTACAACAGACACTACACCAGCTCTCATATCTCCTTCTGATTCTGTTCTTCGCAAATCTACTAGGGTCAGAAGAGCACCACAGTATTTGCAAGACTTTCATTGCCACCAGTCCTCCCTCGCTATGCCTTCTCAATCATTGTCCAAGTGTTCCGCCTCAATCACTGGTAATCCTTACTCTTTGGAAAACTTTCTTACTTATAAAAAATTTTCTCCATCATTTACTGCTTTTTCCACTTCTGTTTCCATGCACACTGATCCTACTACATACAAACAAGCCGTGAAACATCCTGGTTGGTGCAAAGCCATGAGTGATGAATTGATTGCCTTAGAACAAAATCACACATGGATTGTTACTGACTTACCTCATGGCAAGGCATCCATTAATTGTAAATATGTTTACAAGACTAAATTTCATGCTGATGGAAGTATTGAGAGACTAAAAGCTCAGCTTGTAGCCAAAGGTTTTTCGCAACAAGCAGGAATTGACTATACAGAAACTTTCTCCCCTGTCGCAAAGCTTGTCACCGTCAAAGTTCTACTTTCTGTCGCGACAATCAAAGGATGGTCTCTTTTACAATTTGATATCAATAATGCCTTTCTTCACGGTGACCTAGAGGAAGAAATATACATGCAAAAGCCTCCTGGCTACTCTGTCGGTGGCCTCAATCAAGTCTGCAAGCTCCTTAAAAGTTTATATGGACTCAAGCAAGCTTCCTACCAATGGTATTCCAAACTCTCCCTTTCTCTCATTGCTTTTGGTTTTACACAATCTAAAGCTAACTACAGCTTGTTTACTAAAGTGGATGACAACTTCTTTCTTGCTTTACTGGTTTATGTTGACGACATTATCATTACTGGTAATTGTTCCTCTTCCATTGAATCACTTAAATCCTTCCTACATAAACAATTTCAAATTAAAGATCTTGGCTGCTTACGATACTTTCTCGGCCTCAAAGTTGCTAGATCCTCGACAGGTATTCATCTCTGTCAGAGAAAGTATGCTCTCGGCATCTTAGCTGATTCAGGTACCTTGGCTAGCAAACCTCTCAAATTGCCCCTTGAGCAGAACTTCAAGCTCAGCAAGACTTCTGGAGTTCCCTTACCAGACCCCAGCTCCTATCGTCGTCTCATTGGACGTCTTTTATATCTCACCATCACCAGATCGGATATTTGTTATCCCGTCCAAATCCCCAGTTAGTATATGGACACACCCACGACCACACATCTCGTAACAACCCATCGAGTTCTTCGTTACATCAAGTATGCACCTGGCAAGGGCATTCTATTATCTTCTTCCTCACAGATTCAACTCAAAGCCTTCTGTGACTCTGATTGGGCTTCATGTCCTGATACTAGGAGGCCAGTTACGGGTTACTGCATATTTATTAGCAACTCTCTTATTTCTTGGAAATCCAAGAAACAATTTATCGTATCTCAATCCTCAGCTGAGGCAGAATATCGGTCTATGGCTTCCACTTGCTCAGAACTAACCTGGCTTCGATATCTCCTTCAAGATCTTCATGTCTCTCATCCTCAAGCAGCCCAGCTTTACTGCGACAATTAGGCTGCTCTGCACATTGCTGTCAATCCTGTTTTCCATGAACGCACGAAACATATCGAATTGGATTGTCATGCCATTCGTGACAAGATACAAGATGGTAGCATAACAACTATTCATGTTGCCTCTCGGTGTCAACTAGCAGACATATTTACAAAAGTTATTCCTTTTTCTATTTTTCAGACACACTTATCCAATATAGGAATACTTAATCTCTATTCTCCATCTTGTGGGGGGTATTAGACACCACACCAGATGCATGCCACTCAGCCAGCACCAAGCAGGACGTTGCAACAAGATTTGCACACCAGCCGCTTGCCACTCTGCTAGCACCAAGCAACAACCTGCAACAAGATTTGTAAATGCAACAGAATAAATCCTTTGTATTCCTTCTTCCATTCTGTTATAAGAGTATAGGACCAAATAGTTTGTTAGAGTTTTTTATACTAAGCTGTATATAAATATAGCAGTGTTCATGTAAAAACATAACAGTGTGTGAAATAATAAGTGATACACAGAATGATTTTCGTCCTTCATGTAAAATCTCTCTTCCTTCATCTTTTCATATCATCTTCAGTTTGTATCAATATATAATCGGAGATTGCATGCTGTTCCTATATTTTCCAGAAATTGTCTCGAGCAGGTATTCTCTTCCAAACCTGCATTGATCGAGCTCTCAATTGTTGTGTTGTGTGTTTTTGACAAGCACATTGGCGAAGTGATTATTTTGTGTGACTGCATGCATTCCTCGCCTTTTCCTACTATGGATTAAGGTGGATGCTTCCTACTTTTGCTTTCATACATTACCAGAAAATCAATAGCATCAGGCTAGGATGTGCTTCGTTCTTCTCCCTTTTTAGGAAAAATGTTATGAACCATTTCTTTGTTTGTTAGAAAATCTGTTTGATCTTATTGTTTCTTCCTACTGATTCTAATTTCATGTTTTTGAACTTTCAGAATATATCAAGAGATGGTTTCATGAAACAAAGAATACTGCAGAGGATAGAACCGTGGATTCAAAGGGCTACAGACCATCCTTGAGGACCCAGATCCATCCGTTATTGTTCATCTTGCCTCCTCTCTTTTTGTTGCAAGCGTTGGACTCAAGTCCGATGCTCAGTCAGGACAGCTTGGTGTTGAAGACAACTTCTTGAACGGTTGCAACCTTTTTTGCGTGGTTGGGCCAACACGATTTGGCATGAGCTAAGGTACACAATTTAAATACAATTGCATCACTTTCAGGCTTTCAACTTCATCTGTA
>Ga0307509_10008012_pt1 | contig 13593 bp, 22 predicted proteins | sample 10_EM_MG_FD_202245 | JGI IMG/M metagenome (GOLD analysis project Ga0307509, IMG submission 202245) | Populus trichocarpa ectomycorrhiza microbial communities from riparian zone in the Pacific Northwest, United States - 10_EM | ecosystem: Host-associated > Plants > Roots > Unclassified | place...
AAATTGTGGGAGGCGGGATATGAGGGCGTTGGGTGCATGGACAGCGAGTATAGGCAATAGCTTGCCAACTAGTGTGAGACCGACCGCGCAAGCGGTAGAAGACCGGTCGAGTACCAGCGACAAGACTAAGCTGTCTAGGAGGGGGTTGTTCGCGAGCACTTTAGAGCGCGGGGGGAATTCGGGGTGGGAGGAATAGTTATTCAAGAAATTTAGGAGTTGCAGTCGGGCGGATGTGGAAGAGAAACACCGAAAAACTTCTGACATTAGGTCCTTTCCGGACAGGCTTGAAAACTGCGGTAGAGGTATGCAATCTGGCATGTACCCACCTGAGGGCATTTCATGCCGAACGTGATCAATACATCCTCTAAATTTGACTTCCAGCATTCTCTTTTGTCCCTGGAGACCTTATCAAGCTCCGCCCATTCTAGAGCGTCTTCGCCTGAGGATTCGCTGTGAGCGTCCAGGAGGTAGAGGTCGAGAAGCCTCCGTCGGAAGTCCTTGGTCTTGCTGGTATTTTCCTCATCGAAAGTTACCAACCCAATGAGAACTAATTCCTTCGCGAACCTAACAGCGGATGTTGACAGTTTTGGTTCTCGCAACGCGGGTCGTAGGACCAAGTCAAACCAGGTAGAGACGATCGACCCGGCGGGAATAACGATGCGGAGGTGGTAAAGCACCGTCAGGAACGCTTCGACCTGGTGAAAGACGGCATGGTCAAGGACCTGATGGTACAGATCCTCGAGTGATGCGAGAAGACTCTTAGCCTGGGGGGAGGAGGGTATCGCCCATTCTGATACGGAATCGTCTATGGTGTCGATGGCGTGTTGCAGCGAAGGGGCGTCGGGGGATCCATCGAGAATCTGTCTCACCTGTCGAGCAATATCTGTTGCGGAGGACATAAGAACATGGAGCTGGTCGTGCTTGTTGTCGTGGGGGGGACCGGGAACGTCGAGTGGGACAAAGCCGATCGCCACACCCTTCCGTATACGGATTACGAGGACAGATTCGCGCCCGTCGTCTCAAACAACCCGCCCAGCTATCCAATCTCCCTCCCCAACGGATACAGAACACAGTAAGCTACCTCTTTCGAGCATCCGACCAGGTTTTGGCTGGGTTCGGCGCGATTTCTTGGATGGATTGACCAACACTTGAGTGGATGGGCTTAGATGTCGGCGACCATCGAGGAGATCCACGACCACGACCATGACCATGACCATGACCACGACCACGACCACGACCACGACCACGATCATTCCGACAAGGAGGAGGATCCTACCTCCCAGGCTGCTTTGGACAAGATCCAGTCCCGTGCTGAGAGGAAGGCACGAAAGGCTCTGCTTACCTTGGGTCTGAAAAGGGTTCCTGGCATCACAAGGGTCACTCTCCGCCGACCAAAGAACGTGCGGACACCATACATTACATTCCAGACGCAAGGTTGAAAATTTCCAACAGATCCTCTTTGTGATCGCCACCCCGGAGGTGTTCAAGTCCGCGAACAGTGACTGTTACATCGTCTTTGGTGAAGCTAAGGTCCGTAGTACCTTCTGTTGAGTCCTACTACGAAAACCAACCCACAACCAGATTGAGGATATGAACTCGTCCGCTCAACTATCCGCTGCCCAACACCTCGCATCCTCTGGCGCAGGGGTCTCTGCCTTGGCCGAAAAGCCCACCGGTGGTGACAACGAAGACGACGACGACATTCCAGAACTCGAGGCCGCTGCTGAAGACGAGGGTCCGGTCGATGAGACTGGTGTTGATCCAAAAGACATCGATCTGGTGATACAGCAGGTGGGTTGTTCGAGGGCGAAGGCTGTCCGGGTATTAAAAGAGAGTAGCGGAGACCTAATCAATGCGAGTACGTGCCAATCCCGATGTTTCCTCATGAAAATTCGCCGACTGTGATTTCTAGTTATGGCCGCCAGCGAGTGAAAGCCCCGCGTCGTTATGTACACTATCCAATACACGATTTACCGCTGCCACCGACGGATTTCGATGTAATAGTTCGACCTCTCCCACCCACACTGCACAATCTCGACGCCCAGGTCAGCAGATACATCCGACTCACTTCCAACCGCAAGGCCCAACTCTTGTACAGCAGTCATGGTTAGCTCGTAGAGCTCGCCCTTGGAGAACAAGTGGTAATATCTGTTGAACACGTTCCTGTGTTCCCCAGGACTCCTGACCGCCGTGGTTGCTTCGGCAATGCTTGGATTTTTCTCCGCCGTCTGGCTTTGTCGTCCCACTTTTTGCGCCGCCAAAACCCAAGGCACAAAGACGTCCTGGCCAGCGTTCCCTCGAGCTGGATCTTGACAAGGAATGACTCGCTTTGAGTGTTCATCTTGGTCGATCGCCCACACGTATATAAGCGCTCGTCCATGAGCGGGAGAAATGGCTTGAATTAGCCTCTGGAGGCGTTGTTGAAGGACAACAGTGTCTGAGAACAATAAAGAGTACCTGTACAGCCACCTTACGACGTTCACCAGTCACCAAGTGGTGTATTGTGGCAATGGAGATCGCGTAATCCTGTGTCAACTCGATGAGCACGGGGAGACCTGGAAAATGTTGGGAACCTCACAAAAACTCCGGCTCTCCAACACCTGTCGAGAACGTCTGCTTGTATGACCTCATTTACTGTGGTGTGAACGGAATTGGGGTCAACGGCTGATTGAGACCCGGCGTGTCTGGCGATCTGCAGCAAGTTCCGACTTCTGTCCAGCCCAACCATCGGCGATGAAGGGCCCGGCAGCGGGAGATACTTTCCGTTACCCGTGCCAGAGTCTAACCCTACGTGTCCCGGGGGTATCGAGCCCAAGAATTTCGCTATGATGGGCCAGGGCTATTGTTTGGTAAGTTTGTCAGTTTTCCACGAGGAAGTGTGAGCACCTTGTATCTGGTAGACGAGAAATGCGAAGCGATTCGTTCGTAAACCGCGTGAACGTGTTCGTTCTCGTGCTCTTGGGGGTCCGTGTCAGGTGGGATGTCGATGGCTGTAACTTTATTTGAGGACATGGCGGAGAGAATTAGAAGGGCCCATCACGATTTCGATCTAATCTATGGCAGAACGCGCCGGGAGAGGGAAGTACGCTACACTAGATGAATCCCATCTCTTCGTCTAGTATCCGTGCAAATTTGCTTCCGTCGAAAGGCGGGAATGGGACCAGCTTCTTTACGGTTATAGTTTCGAGCGCTCGTGGAAGTTCTCTACGAGGATGAGACGGCGTTCGCCGTTGGAGATATGGATAGATTTACCTGATGGTTGACGAGACGAGATGCCCCTGGGCAGAAAGAGCTTCTGCAAGCTCTTTCTGGTGATTGTCCAGCAAAGTCTCGTTCGCCACGACGATCAATCGTTTGTTCAACCTCAACACTTCCAGAATGGTCCCAGAACCTTGCGCGGGTCGTCAGCGAACGAACTCGTCGTGGAATTGAACGCAAACCTGCATGGCTTATGACGAGGTCAGCAGCCAGGTATTCTTCGCTCAGGCTGGGCTTGAATGACCAGGTGATAACCTCCACGCCGTGAGATGTTCCGTTACGAAACGGCTGGCGCACTTTGGAGTTTCCGTACTGAATGACGAGGCGGGTATACCCACTAGCAGAGAGCGCAGTGAGGAAATCTTCCGAGGCAATTACGTCTATGAGCCCGTCAAACTTCGTTGACCCGACTGTGATGAAAGCTTGCATCGAACGGAGAACAGGAGAGTAGACGTGGCACGGATACGCGCGTCCGGGATTCGCCCCAAGGGTGATACAGTCGTTCTCTCCAGGGTAGCCGTGCGACTGAAGTAATGGCCCGGTGAAGGCCACTCTTGATCGAGTCAACTTGCGATAAGATGGACAACTGACACCAAAAGATCGAGATTTGGTGCTTCACTGCGACTTCCACCGGAAAGAAACACACCACCTCACACCCAAAATCTGACCAGAAATGGGGTACACTCTGTGTGTCATAGGTCTGTACGAACCCGTTTCGCCTCACAAACGGGACATCTCCCTGATAAAACCACAGGTTGCGGGACAATGGGTATCGCAATCCTCTCTGGCGTCTTGTCTAGCTTGGACCCAGATCCATCAGTCCCAACTCCGAAGTGGGAATCCCACACTTCAGGCACCGCAACCCCCGTCGCGCTCGCCGAGGAAGACCCCGCTCTTCCGACCCGGTTCCTCGCTTGTGTCAGCCGTGAAGTGACCGCGAAGGGGTTGAAGTCTGCACTCACCGAGGTCAGCCGTCTCGGAGCGGCCGTCGAGGTTTTTGTAGCGGATAATATCCGGGCCGTAAAACAATCGGATGTCGTTCTTCTCTGGTCAGCCTCATTCTAATTCCCTCCAAATTACACACAGAATGACTCTGCTCCCTCAGTTGTAAACCACAGCTTGCTCAAGCTATCCTGAGCGAATCCGGGATGCAAGAAGCTTTAGAGAACAAGCTTCTTATCAGCATCCTGGCCGGTGTAACCATCAGCCAGCTCTCCCAAATGGTAGGACCTACCACGAAGGTCGTGCGAGCCATGCCAAATACCCCATGCAAAGTCAGTCCTCAACCTCACCTCTTACTGACAGAAGCCTAATCAGGGGCATTGAAGATCCGAGAGGGAATGACCATCGTGTCCACACTGGACGAGAACCAACCATTGGATGGATCAATCATTCTCAACATCTTCTCCTCCATCGGTCGTTGCAGATTCCTCGACGAGAAACACTTCGATGCGTGCACTGCCTTGGGGGGATCCGGTCCTGCATTTGCCGCCATATTCCTCGAGGCTATGGCAGACGGTGGTGTGATGATGGGTCTTCCCCGAGCGGAAGCCCTGGAGCTCGCTGCCCAGAGTAGGAGTTTTCAGAGAGTGTTTGCCTAATGCACTGACGACCGTACCCATAGCCATACAAGGCACCGCAAGGATGGCCCTTCAGCCAGGGGCGCACCCAGCGCGTATCAAGGATGCGGTCACTAGTGAGCATCGCCTGTCGTTTTCATGAGGATAACGGTTGATCAAAGAATGTTAGCACCAGGAGGATGCACAATTGCAGGACTGCTAGCGTTGGAAGATGGCAGGGTAAGATCTACCATCGCCCGTGCAATTCAGATTGCAACAGAACGCGCAAGCGAGCTTGGCCAACCTCCAAAACATTAAAGATACCAGACATCTCAAAAGCGGGGGATACATATATTACGCAGCGTCTGTGCATCTATGTACGTATGTATGACCGCCGCAACACGGTAATGTAATTTCGAAAGAACGGTACCGCAGATTTGTTACTATGGCCATGGAATCCAATCTAGCTCTTTGAAAATGAGAATGATGCTTAGGCAAAGATGCAGAGCAACATCCAGAGTGTTGAAGAGCGGAAATCGCGCGAAAGAAGCAGGGGTACCGGATTTGAGCCCACAAACGTGTATATTCTCTTCGGCAAGTGTGATACCTATGAAAAGTGACGAAACGCGATGTCTAACACGGAACTCAGCTTACCGCTCTGCCTCACGATCAAAGTGATGTCTCCGAACTGTGAAACTTGCACTCCATGAGAAACCCGTTGGGTGGAGAGTAAGACAAAAGGTAAGGACTCGTCGGCTTCGATCGATTTCATCTAGCTCTTTTGAATGGCCTTCACGTCCTTGAGCATGCAGACGAGATGGTAAAGTGATAAGAGCATCTTGGAGTCGTCACACATCGTTTCGAATCTTTTGAATTCCCGAAAAGTAGTTGGTAATATAATAAACCTGTGGGTGTATTGGTCAGATCGACATAAAGGGAGATCCAGACAAGAGCCTTACTCGACACAAGCACGGTAGCTCCCTCATCGGTCTGTAGTACTCTGTTAGGACGAAAAACAAAGAAGTGGGATACGAAATCTTACAAAACTCGTGGGTCTCGTCCGACCGTTTGACCGTTTGCTGTCAAGAAGTATGAGCCGAGAAAAATTCTACCCACGTGAGGCAAACCAAACAAGGACAAACACACCTTCCAAGCGTCCTCAAAGTCGATCGGTAGGATAATGTATCGGTTTTTGCGAACAGCTGCAGAAGTGCTAAGCGGCAGATACAGGAGTGTGGTACATGAGGTGTACCTTGGAGGCCGGCAGCCTGAACTACGGAAGCGATCTCGGCTGATGATAGTCGGTCTGGCCGTGAGACATCTGCAAGATGGTCTTTTGTCAATCCACAACAGTAGAGCAGTTCAAGACCAGCTCACAATCTTCGAGATCGACATCAGGTCCGAGGTTCATTTTCGCCGTACATGTCTGGAAGATCAGACGACGTTCTCTCCTTGATGGGAGGGGGAATTCAATCTTCCTATCCAATCGACCTGGCCGCAACAAGGCAGGATCGAGGGTATCAGCACGATTTGTGGCCATGATGACCTACGGGACACGGAGTCAAAAGATGCCCATATCTGCTTGCGTAAAATAGAGATTACCTTGACGTTACTCCCTTGGTCGAAACCGTCCATCTGGTTTAGCAACTCGAGGAGGATACGCTGCACCTCACGGTCAGCACCCGTCTGGGCATCGAAACGTTTCGTCGCAATAGCGTCGATCTCGTCAATGAAAATGATTGCGGGTGCATTCTCGCGCGCTAGTCGGAAGACATCCCGGACCATTCTGGGACCCTCTCCGAGGTACTTCTGCACGAACTCGCTTCCAACGACGCGGATGAAGGCCGCAGTCGTGTGGCGCGCGACCGCTTTAACAAGCATCGTCTTCCCGGTACCTAAATCCTGTAAAAATCTGTGTCTTGAGGCAGAAGGGGTGAACTGACCTGGTGGACCATAGAGCAACACACCACGGGGAGGGTCGATTCCGATCTTCTTGTAGAGGTCAAAGTGGGTCAACGGTAGCTCTACAGCCTCCCGAATCTCCTGTTTTTGCGTGTCCATACCGCCGACGTCGGTGTATGTGACATCTGGCTTTTCCTGGCTCCCAAGCATGGAGATTGAGGAATCGGCCTCCGGTGGCAAGATGTCCACGAGGGCGTTCGAGTGTCGGTGGAGAGCGACGGACGACGAGGGTTTCAGGAGTTCACGATCCAGCGTCGAGAGAATTCGGATGACATAGTTGGAACCGGTTGTGGATCCAACGATACCCGTGTGTTGGTCGATGGGCTCTAAGAATTGGCCAATTACCAGAGGCACCGATTGGATTCGCTTGACTTCCTCTTGCGCCCGAATCAACTCCCGCTTGAGATTAGCCTGCTCATCCTTGACATAGCTCTCCTGAATTTCAAGCATCTCTAGATGACGGGCAAGTTTCTTGTATTTGAGGTAAAGATCATCTTCTGGGAGTTCGTGGTATAATGCAGTCTTCTCGGTGACGACCGACTCGAACGTGGGCTCCTGAAGTAGTGTTTGAGCATGCACCCAGTGAAGCGAGACTAAAACACTACCCACCTCCTTCTGAATTTCGATGCCGATCTCGTCCATGGTGCGTAGGTGATCTTTGGCGGAAGGAATGAAGAGGGCGGGTTGAGGCTGACGCGTCGCGGTCCTCACTTCCAGATTTGGTCAATGCGGATCAATCCACCACCACATGATCGACTGGAATGGCGGGGGTTGGCAAACCAAAGGATAAGTACCATGTCTCAAGAGCTTTTGTTTCTCGGTGCAGTATTCCTCCACACCCGCTGCTGCTGCCGGTTCTCGCAAGCAGCTGGGAACTTTTGCAAAGAATTCGGCGGGTTTTCTGACGGGGAACACTCGGCAGCGATACCCCACCTGGAATCTCCGTTCGATCTCATAAGCTCTTCCCCTGCCTTGCTCGAACTAACTTTGTTTATTCCTCCTCTTCCCAGGGACAACTCCATTCGACCGTTCCGTTCCCTCCGGATACCTGATTGCATGGATGATTAGTCGACACACGGAGAGAGGAACTTCCCGGAATCACAAAACCGGGGAAAACGGGATCTGACACCGAGGCATGCCTGCCCACGAGGACGGAGAATCAAAACGTCTATGTATCAAGAAACCTGCGAACGGTGGGCTCCCGATGGCTTTCGCAGCCAGTACGACTGAAGAATATAGAGAGCTGCAACAGCCGATCGGCCGACGAGAACCCTCTGGAGGGCCTGTGGGTTTCGCAGATGTGGGGAGGAGATGCCAATGGTCGTACGCTGCCTGGGGGGCTATGGCATCAGGCAGGCAGATGATGATACAGTGCATGGTATTCCTCAGGTATTCCTCGATCTATCGTTTCGTTGTTCGTTCTACGGCCGGCGTTACATACGTCCGTTTCCCCCCAGGTTCGGGGAATACCACACCTACCCGCACCATATCTAACCCCTCGTACCTGTCTGACGCTAGGCTCAGTCGTAGTAGCAAACGGCTGAGGGAAAGGTGTTTCGCTCGATCTGTTCTCGCGCCTAGCCGCGAGCTGCGGTCTGCGGTGTTCTGTGTCCCCGTCCCATACAAGAAAAGCATAAGTTGTGCATTGTACGGGTTTACGGCTTCTGACTTTCGCGGTGCCTGAATAAATTATTGGAGCGAAGGAGGAAACGTCTGGGTCTCTCCAAGAACTGTGTGTCGATCATGTGATCGCGTCGCGCTCATTTGGAAACACCGCCGGAGTCCATAGAGTCACCCCTCACTCACAACGCTCATCTTGAATATCCGATCTTGTTCTTGGGTTATCAACATCTACGCACGAAATGCCGCGTAAGAAGGTCACCAACAGTGCTCAGTCGTCGGCGCTACACCAGCCTACACTCGCGGGGTTCATAAACAACAAGTCCGCTTCCATGGGAAACCCGACCGCGAAACCCCAACCCACGGCCAAGACCGCGCCGAAACTATCCACATCCACCACATCTACAGCGTCTAAGTCCAAGTCTCCGGCCAAGCCTACGCCTACAGCCAAACCAAAGATCGGACCTCCCCCTTCCGAGCGCGGGTCGGTCGCCAAACGCAAACGGACAGAGAGTCCCAAGAAGAAGTGGAAGGCACCCCGCAAGGAGAGTCCCTCGGAAGAGAGCGATGACGGTAGCAGCACCGGTGCTCTCCAGGCCATCCGATTCGAGTCGCAAGAAGAGGAGGCTCACACGGGAGGATCTACTATGGAGGTTACTTCATCTAGCGAGGATGAAGAAGACCAAATCGTGTCTCCTCCTCGGCCCAAACGCCCACCAACCCAGACGAAACGTAAAATCCGTGCGTCGAGCGGCTCATCGGACTCTGACGTTGAAATGATCGGGAGCTCTGCCGGTGCACCACGGAATGGGAAACGGAGGTTGAAGAAGAGACTAACGAGCTCCGACGAAGAAGGTGCCACGGACACTGAAGATGAAGAGGTACCGAGCCCCAAGAAACGTCGACTCATCAAGGGTTTGAAACCTTCAACGAGCGAAGAGGAGATTGACCTCATGGACGAGGTCGATGAGCACCGTGAGTGCTATCATGGATCGTGACCCCTTTTCCAGGAATCGGGCTGACGCCGCGGTAGGTATCGTCGATTCGCGCCTGCGAACGCGGAATAAGAAGACCGCCTTCCAACGGAGCCTCGAAACGCTTAAACGTACGTTACCCAACGCTCAGAGGCACTCTGTTGTCTTAGTTACGATGCAGGTCAGAGGAGCGGTTTGTCCGTGGACTCTCCTGGATCTTCCGAGGTAGAGGATGAGGAAAAAGCCGAACCCCTTCCCATCCCAGGGCCGTCGCGTGCCAAATATGATTTCTTCAAGCCATTCGCAGGTGCCAAACCCTCGAAAGGCGTCGTGTCCGACGAGGAGGTCGGGGACGAAGGGGAAGAAGGGGACGAGGAAGAAGGCGAGAACAGCTGGATTGTGGACGACGACGGACCAGAGGGCGTGCCAGAGCTCCCCGTCGCTTTCAATATGTCATCACATCAGGACCTCTCGCACCATTTCAAGATCATCTGCCAACTGTTGGTTCACCTCGCGGTCCGGTCTCCTTCACAACGGGTGTCGTTCATGCAAGATGTAAAGGCTTGTGAGCATATGAATCCTATCTAAAAAGCACGTTTCACATGATATCTGAAATCTGTTGTCCGCAACGTTCGTTCAGCCGAGGACAGTTACTTCTATGCAGCGCTGTCGACGGTCCGACGAAAGCTAATGGGAATGCGAGACTCGCTGATCACTTCATCGACTTGGCAAACAGAATTCAAGAGAGTCTTGGAGAGATATCCCGTGCTGAGCATGGTGCAGATGGATTTCGCGGTTCCAGGCTGCGATGCATGTAATCTTGGAGCGAGAATGTCAAAAGTGGTTGGTCGGGTGAGCGGACAGCCGTATGACCGCTCCACGTTTGAGGTATGGGGTGGATTCCTCAGGATCACACAACGCCGATTAAATCTGTCATTTGGTTAACGCGGTTGATCGCAGCCCACAAAAGATTCAGATTCTGGGGTACATTCCGAATCGGACGACAATGGAGAAGAAAGCGAAGACGAGGGGCCCAAGAAACAGATGCACCTGGGGCGGTTCTGTGCCCAGCGAACTCAATCATTTCACGAATTCTCCCATTGGGAGGTAAGCCACGAGGCTGCACAGCTACATTTCATTCTAACTAGGGTGTAGTGGAAACTGTTCGACCTGTTGTCGAGAGAGGTACGGGAGCTACGATCGACGGGGAAGACGGGGTTCGTCAAGGTTGGGTTTGCCCGGGGGGTTCGACCACCGGAGGATGTAACGGATGGGGATGGGATTATGGACTGGTTGGATGAGCGGGGGATCATCGGGATGGCGTGGACGGAGGTGAAAGAGATGATGGAGAGGGCGAGGAAGCTGGAGTCGATGGGGCGAGGACAGAAGGAGGATTAGAACTCGCGGTTTCCTGCTGCAAGCTCGTTGTCGGGGAATTGTTCTCTAGCCCGTTTGATTTCCTCTTGCATGAAAAGAAGTTCCTCCATTCTAGCAAGTTTCTTGGTATCGGCTGGTCTTGCAAGAACCCGACGGATGTCATCGATCGAAAGCCGCGCCTTCCTGGATGGACCCAACGCAGTCGAGCACTGCCACGCCAAGCATTCGACGTCGGTGAAAGAGAAGGGCTTGGGTGCATCTCCACTCACCACATCCACCATGTATTCGGTTAATATCTCTTCCATAACATTCACCGTATCGTTCGCAGGGTTACGGTCGTCTCCAAACCCATACATTAAATTTCGCACTGAAACCGATTTCAACACATCCGTAGCAGTTGCGGCCCCCGAAACACTCACGTTCTTTCGTAAACAGCCCTTTCAGATTCGCCTGCCGTTTCGATCCTGTGGTAAGACCGCCGGTCCTCGTGTTTCCGCTTCCACCGGCAGCGTTTATCGTGTCTGCATAGCTCGCCGGTGTGTGCGTGGTCGCGAAATTGGTCCCCCGGGTGACAGCACTCGTAGTCGTGCTACTGGTGGCGGGGGTTCGGGGGATGGTCGTGGCTGTTGTCCGATGTTGTGGAGGTACGTAGGAGTAGTACGGCCACGTCGTGCCATATCCAGTGACCGCAGTGGGTGGATAAGAGTAAGACGCGTAAGATCCGGGTGTCTGGGTGTATGTTGCTGGAGTGTATCCGTACGGGTAGGTTCCCGGTTGGCCAGGATTGTAGTAGGACATGGCGCTCGACCAGAAACCCCTTGGGCGTCACGCGATCAGTCCGTTCGTTTCTTGGCGCCACACCCATCCGCCGATAATTGCCCCAACGACTGTGTCGCTTACCACGACAAAAAGTCAGTCTCGGGCGAAAACAAGTGTCAGGATTCATTCGATAGTAAAACGCGGTGGTCGTGCGGTAAACATATTCCATAGGATTCGCCATGTCCAGCTGACGTCTGATCGGCTCTCTCCAGAACCCCCACGCACCGCCGTCCGACGTCCGTCCTCGGACGTTTGGGTGTTCTCCATGCCAAGCTCTGGTTGCCTTTGGGGCGGTGCGGTGCACCCTTTTCACGCTTACGCGACGGGTCATCCATGCGGCGCATCGCGTGCACCCTCCAGCCCACGGTCTTGCGTGAGAACCGTCTTGCGCGTCACGTCCCTCTCAGTAGCCAAACCCGGCGGCGGTGTATAACAGGGTCTTCGCATGCTAGCATCAGGGGCACACACGATTTGGTGAGAATCGACAGCTGCGACACTTTGGTCACCTAATCCCGTAGGCTAAACGACAGCATGCGCCGTTCGCATCATGGGTGCTAGGCCCTCTAGCCGGCTATTCCTATCTGGGAAACAACCTCTCATTGGACGGAAGATCCTGCCTGGTCTCAGGACGATCGCCACAAGTGTACTGCGAACATCATCGCGATTCGCTTTCGTGGGGCGACCGTTTGCTTTGTGGGGAACAGCGGAGCTCTCCCATCGGCATTTGTTATATCCGAGATAACCGATCGCGATAACGTGCACATTACACCCCCGACATGGCCTGGGTGAGGAGGACGGTATTCTGCCAAGGTTTGTCGTCTCTGATGACGCAGACAAAAACGAAATTCATCCCTCGGCAGCTCAAAGAGTATCTTGGCATGCTTATTCCGAATGACTGGATCCACACCAGTGATTGCAATCGACGCCGGGGCGGGGGTTTGATAACCTCAAGGAGGTTATGAACTCACACTGGGTAGGGCTCATCTATATACTCGCCCGCTGGTGATTAGCTCGGCTCAGGATAGTCGCCGACCGTGTGCCACGGCATGGTCACTGGGATCGGTGTGAGATGTGGCCGTGTTGTGGGAGGTGTGGAATGATTGATGGGACAAGAGAAAAACTTGGATCACCTTCTCGCGCGCAACACCCAGGACAAAAGTTGGGCAAGCATTCCCAATAATTAATCATTCCTAATAATGAGGATGTGGTTCGCCGAGCGCGGATGTGGTTGCGCTTTCGCCAAGTGAGGAACTGAATGTGTAGCGCTCCCCAAAAATAACCTCGGTGGCCGTTACGTGTAGAGAGCAGAATGGATAGGACGGGACGATTGTCGCTGGTGTCGCGGGGTGAGCGCGGTACGTATGAGGTTGGAGGTGGGAAACCGATTGTGTATCCGGTTTTTTTTAGACCAGCGGGCCAATCTGATGCGGACCCTTCATTTGGGATGACGTATTGGGACGGAAACGGGCGAAAGGACGAGAAACGCTGGGCGTTGGGAGAGAAGGAAATCCGAGACGCAGCAGAATTCTCCCGAGCTGGAAGATAAATCCGAAAAGTTGTCGTTCGAGGCTTCGATTTTGCCAAGCCGGAGGCTGGAGAGGCGGACAAGCAAAAGTTTGGGAGTGCGGTGTGGATATTGGATGGGAAGCCGGTCCGAATTGGGATGGCTGAATTTTACAGCACAATATTTAATCATTTCCCCATTCTTCTTTTGCCCCTTCCAGTTGCCCATCCTCCCCACCTCTCCCTCCCCTCAATGTTATCGACATCCACGATCCCCCGTCTCCCGCCAACCATGCCCCCCACGGCCTCCGATAGCCCTCCCTCGCCCCCCTTCGAGTCCTCCAGGCTACAAATCCCACCCCAGCCGGAAATAGGCTCTCTCCAGGTTCTGCTCATTTATTACTCCCGTCGAATCCTTCCCCAGAAACTGACGCCCTCCCCACAGTCTTCCTCCGTCTCCACCGCACGACCCCGCCCCGGCGCGTCCTCGGGGGGGGGGGGGGGGGGGGGGGGGGGGGGGC
>Ga0307509_10008013_pt1 | contig 13593 bp, 10 predicted proteins | sample 10_EM_MG_FD_202245 | JGI IMG/M metagenome (GOLD analysis project Ga0307509, IMG submission 202245) | Populus trichocarpa ectomycorrhiza microbial communities from riparian zone in the Pacific Northwest, United States - 10_EM | ecosystem: Host-associated > Plants > Roots > Unclassified | place...
CGGCGAGGCGGGCCGCGTCGCGCAGGCCGGTGTCGAGGATGCGGCGGAAGGCCGCGTGGTCCTGGGAGGAGTTGAAGTCTCCGGCCAGGACGGTGGGGGTGGTGGGGTTGGCTGCGGCGAAGGCGCGCAGCCTGCCCAGTTCGCGGCGCCACAGGCCGACCTGCTTCGGCAACGGGGGCATGGGGTGGGCGAGTTGGAGGCGGACGGAATGGCCGTCGACGTCCGCGACCGCGCCGGGCATGCCCATCGTGCCGGTGACGCCCTTCGTGCCCTTGAGGGGGAAGCGGCTGAGGACGACCGAGCCGTGCGAGCCGGCCGCGAGCACGGCCTGCCGGTAGGGGAGTCGGTTGCCGAAGTCCCGGCGCAGGGTGGCCTGGCAGGTGTACTCGCACTCCTCCACGAACACCACGTCCGGCCGCTCCCGCCGGATTACCGGCACCAGGGAACCGGTACCCCGCCCGAACTCGACGTTCGAGGTCAGCACGCGGAACTCGGCGATCGCGGGGCCGCCCGGTTCACCGCTCTTCCCGTACGGCTCGATGAACCACGCCAGCAGTCCGAGCAGCGCCACTCCCCACACCAGCCCGAGCCGCCACCGGGCGAACAGGGCGAGGAGGAGTCCGAGGCCGGTCGGGGCCAGCAACCACGGGAAGAAGGCGAGGAGTTGGGTGACGGGCGTGAGGGCGTCGGTGTCGGCCGTACGGCAGCCGACGACCACGCTCACGGCCGCGAACAGCAGGCCCGCGCACCAGACCGTGAAGTGCCGGCCCCGGTGGCGTTCCGGCACGAAGTCGGCGGCGGTCCACTCGGAGGTCGCGGTGCCCACGTGATGACCTTCCGCCGGTGGACGCAGATGCCCGGATCATCCCACGCGTGCCGGGAACTCCCCCGGGAAACAGGAATCAGCGGTCAGAAGTCATCCGTCATGCCTGGGCTCGTGTGGGTTGCTGCGCCTGGTCCGCCGCGGCGGCCGCGGGGGCTCGCCGGCGTCGTACGAACTCTCGTGCCGGACGGACGTATCGGGTGAGCCAGGCCGTCGCGGCGACCGTGAGGCCGAGGCCGAGGAGCAGCCAGGCGACCGTGCGCAGGGTCGAGGTGAGGGCGTCGTAGATAGCGCCGCCCGCCGCCTGGGAGACCTCGGCGGGGAGGTCGGCGACGGTGAGTTGGCGGCCGATCGCGAGGGCGAGGCCGAGCAGCGCGCCGCCGAGGGCGGTGCCGAGCGCGGTCGCGGTGATCGCGCGGCGGCGGCGCACGGCGACGGTGATGCCGGTGACCGCGAAGACGGCGGCGGTGACGGGGAGCCAGAAGCCGGCGACCTCGAGCACGTGGAACTCCTCCCGGAGCGGGCCCAGTTCACCGGCCGCAAGGACCGCGACCTCGGTGTGCTGGACGGGGATGCGGTCCGCCAACGGCACGTGCTCGTGGGCGAGTTGGTGCTTGACCTGGGCGGCGACCGGGGCGAGGTCGACGGTGACGGCGCCGCTGCGCTCCTCGTCGCGCAGGGCGTGCAGGACGGCGTCGTGGGTGGCCCGGTTGCCCTCGTCCCAGGCCAGCCGGAAGGCCTCGGTCTTGGTGAACGAGTGCACCGCGTCGTGCACGAAGGGGGCCATCGTGCCGCGCATGCCGCCCACCGTGCCGCGCATGCCGTCGACATGGATCCCGCGCATGATGCCCGCGCCGACCGTGTCCGCGACGACGTCCCGTACGGCCGGGTCGGCTGCGAGGGGCGCCATCGCCGTGACGTACCGGCCGGAGTCCGTCAGCCCGTACGCCGCCCAGGCCGCCAGCGCGCCGAAGGGCGTCAGGAAGCAGGAGAGGACGACGAGTACGGCCGACAGGGCGCTCCGGAGACGTGGGGGCACCTCCCCAGGACACGGGCGGGGCGTGCGGGACGCGAGCCGGGTGGCCGTATTTGCCTGCATTCGGGTGCGATGTCAAGCCGAACGGGTGCTCTGGCCTCGGAACCCTTGGCGGAACTGACCGTTCCGCTCTCGGGTGGAGGGTTGATCCGAACGGGTGTTTCCTGGAACCGGGGAGAAGGAGGCCGAACATGCGCACCACTCCGGCCCTGCGGACTCTGGCCGCGGCCCTGCTCACCGGTGGCACCCTCGCCGTCGCGGCGGCGGGCACCACGGCGGCGGCAGCACCGACCACGTACGCCGAAGGACATGGCGGTGGTGGCGGTGACGGCAGTCCGATCTGGGGCACCATCGTCTCCCGCACGGATCTGAACGTGCGGCAGTCGCCCACCACCCGTTCCCCCGTCGTCGACTCGCTCTCACCGGGCAGTCAGGACCGCGTCCAATGCGTGGTCAGGGGACAGAGCGTCAACGGGAACTCCGACTGGTACTGGCTCGTCGGCGCACAGGGCTGGGCCAGCGCCTCGTTCGTCGACACCGGCGGACAGTGGGTGCCGTCCTGCTCGGACCCGTGTCCGGGCTGGAAGGACGGCAGCGACAACGGCAACAGCTCGAACTGGAACAACGACCCGAACTGGAGCGACAACTCCAACTCGTGGAGCACCTCGGCCTCCGGGTCGTGGAGCGTCTCGGGCTCGTGGAGCTGGAGCGCGTCCGGGTCCTCGAGCGGCGGCGGCATCTGGAACTGGGCGCCGTAGCCGTCGTAGGAAGCGGGGCAAGTCGTGGGCCCCGGCACCGAGTTGGTGCCGGGGCCCACAGCTGTGCGCGGTCCGTCCGGTTCAGCGGATGCGGTTGCCCTCTCCGTCCTCACGCGTGTAGTAGCGGTAGAAGAACACCAGGAACACGCCCGCCGTGGTGGCGAGCCCGATGGCCGCGGACCGCAGCACGCTCTCGCCGGTCTGGCTGTAGAGGAAGCCGAGCGCGGCGCCCGCGAAGCCGGACTTCACCAGCGAGTGCAGTTCGCGCTTGAGCAGCGGGGCGAACCGGGCCACCGCCAGGCACAGCACGATGAACGCCAGCGCCGTCACGAAGCCGAACAGGATGTTCCAGCCCGTGATGGGACCGCCGCTGCGACGGTTGGCCGCCGCCCAGTAGCCGTAGACGAGCCCCAGGACGACCGGGATCGCGATCTTCGCCACGCGGTGCACGCGGGCGTCGAAGATGTCGGGCAGCCCGCTCGGGGCGGTGAATCCGCCGGAGCCGGGTGTGGGTGCCGCATGAGCCATGAGAGCACTCCTCTCTCTCGCCCCCGTCTACCAATGCACACCCCGGGGGAGGCGGTGGCAAGTCGGGGTGCGGGCACGGTTGCCCCATGTTTCGCTGGGGCGCATGAAGCTCGTACTCTTCGGCGCCACCGGCATGGTCGGCAGCCGGATCGCCACCGAGGCCTCGGCCCGCGGACACCAGGTGCTGGCGGTCAGCCGTTCCGGCCAGTCGCCGGTCCCCGGGGTCACCGCCACGGCGGCCGACGCGGCGGACGCGGCGAAGGTCGCGGAGCTGGCGCGCGGCGCCGACGCCGTCGCCTCGGCCTGTGTACCGCCCCGCGACGGCAGCGACCCGCGCGGGCCCTTCCTCGCCCTCAACGAGGGGCTCGTCGCGGGCGTCCGCGCGGCCGGGGTCGGGCGGCTCCTGGTGGTCGGCGGCGCCGGCGGCCTGGAGGTCGCCCCCGGGCAGGCCCTCAGCGACCAGCCCGGCTTCCCCGAGGCCTACCTCCCCGAAGCCCTCGCCCACCGCGACGCGCTCGCCTACTACCGCGCCCTCGACGACCCCGACTGGACCTACGTCTCCCCCGCCGCCGAGATCGCCCCCGGCAAGCGCACCGGCCGCTTCCGCGTCGGCGGGGACGCGTTCATGACCGACGACCAGGGCCGCAGCTTCGTCAGCGCCGAGGACTACGCCGTCGCCTTCGTCGACGAACTCGAACAGCACGCCCACCCGCGCACCCGGATCTCGGTCGCGTACTGACGGCCGTGAGCGGCCGCGGACTCATACCGGTGCCCTCCGGTTCCGGCTCCGGTTCCGACTCGGGCTCCGGCTCCGGCGACAGCGACGCCCTACGGCGGCAGCAGCTGCTGCGCGTGCGCGGGCGGAGCGTCGCCTGGGTGCCGCCGCTGCTCGTGCTCGTCACCATCCTGCTGGTCGACTGGTACACCGGCGGCGAGTTCCGGACCGTCTCCTGGATCGTGCTCGTGCCCGGAATCGCCGCGGCGATCTGCGGGGTGTGGGGCACGGCCGTGTTCGCGGTGCTCGGCCTGGCCACCTACGTGCTCGCCGACCACGCCTGGCCGCGCCAGTACCAGACCGGCCTGCCCGACTTCATCCTCGTCGGCGTCGGCGGCGCCCTCGCCGTGCTGGCCTGCGTGGTCCGGGTCCGCGGCGAACGCCGCATGCTGCACATGCGGGACGTCGCCGAGACCACCCGCCGCACCCTGCTGCGCCCGCTGCCGCCCGGCTTCGGCGGCCTCGACCACGCGGCCGTCTACCTCGCCGCCGACGCCGTCGCCCGCGTCGGCGGCGACTTCTACGACATCCAGCCCGGCCTGCACGGCACCCGCGCCCTCGTCGGCGACGTCCAGGGCAAGGGCCTCGGCGCGGTGGAGGCGGCGGCAGCGCTGCTCGGCACGTTCCGCGAGGCCGGCTACCACGAGACGGAGCTCGGCACCGTCGCCGCCCGCCTCGATGTCCGGATGCTGCGCCACGGCCGGCATCTCGCCGCACTGGGCCGCGAGGACGTCGACCGTTTCGCCACGGCCGTGCTGCTCAGCTTCCCCGCCGGCGACCCGGGCACGGTCGAGGTCGTCAACTTCGGGCACGAACCCCCGCTGGTGGTCGGCCCGTTCGGCGTACGGTCGCTGCCGCCGGGGCACGGACTCCCGCTGGGGCTGGGCGAGTTGGCCGGCCTGGAGGGCCCGCCGCCGACCCTCCGGATCACCCTCGCCCCCGGCGAGACCCTCCTCATCGTCACCGACGGGGTCACCGAGGCACGCGACGGCGCCGGCGTCTTCTACCCGCTCAAGGACGACGTCACCGAGGGCGTCCACCTCGACCCGGGCACCGCCGACCCGCACCGTCTGGTCGCCTACGTCCGTGACGGCACCCTGCGCCACTGCGGCGGCCGGCTCGCCGACGACACCACGATCTTCGCGGTACGGCGGTCCTGATATCGCCGGTTCTGACATCACCCTTTGCAGCAGCAGAGGTTGGGCAGAGGTTACGGTGCTGCGGTACGCAAGTGATCGACGGTTCTATCGGGGGAGGGCACATGCCCGGAACGGTGTTGCTGCTCGCCGCCTCGCCGGTCGGCAAGGGACGGCTGGTGGACGCGGCGTCCGTCCTCCCGGTCCTCGCGGCCGTCGCCCCGCCCGTCCTCTCCGGCACGGAGACGGCCAACGTCGTCGAACTCGCCGACCCGTTGGAGCCGCAGGCGGTACTGACCCGGCTCCGGGCCGCCGCGACCGCCCCAGGACCGCTGACGGTGTTCATCACCGGGCAGCTCCAACTCGACCGCAAACAGCACCTTCCGCACCTGGCGCTGGCGCGGACGACTCCGTCGACGGTCCGCTACACGGCGTTCCCCTGGGCCTGGATCCGCGAGGAGTTGCGCCTGCGCGCACCCGGCACGACAACCCTCCTCCTCGACCTCCACGCCGACGCGGAGACCTGGCAGTGGCTGCGGGCCCACCCGCTCGACTCGGGCCGCACACACGCCGTTTACGGTCGCATCGCACCGCCTCCGCCCCGGCGGGGAGTGGCTGTGCCGACGTACATGAAGGCGGTGGCCACGGTGCTGCGGAGCGGGCACCGGCCGCCGGTGGAGCAGTTGCACCAACTGGCTGTGGGCCGGCTGGGCGCTGAAGGCTATGCGGACGTGCTGCTGGCGGCACCGGGCGTCGGTGTCGGCGTCCCTGGGGGCTCCGCCCCCAGACCCCCGTCGGCCCTGAAGGGGCCTCGTCCTCAGACTCCCCCGGAGGGGGGACCCCCGGACGGGCTGGCAAACGAACGGAGTCACAAGGACACCGGCCGAAGCCGGGAAGAGGGCACAGCCCCAGGCCGGGACCAGGACAGCGACCCCCACACCGCCATCTCCTCCGCTGTCCAGGCCGGCCGTCACCCCGCCGCCGACGCGCTCGCCGCCGAGCACGAGCAGGCCGCCGTGCGGGCGCACGGTCGGGGGTCCGAGCAGGCGTTGCACTGGACGGAAGTGCGGGCCGATCTCGCGATGTTGGCGGGGGACCCGGTCCGCAGTTGCCGGGCCTGGCTCGCGGTGGCGGCCGCGCGGCTGGCGGTGGGACAGGCACCCGGTGTGCCCGCCGTGGAGGCGGCGGTCGACCGCGCCCATCATCAGTGGGGCCAGATCCCCGACCCCGCGACCGCCCGTGAACTCGGCCTCGCGCTCGCCGAGTTGAGAGGCCGGGTGCCGGGCCGCCGCGCGGGCGCCCTGGACCACGTACGGAAGCAGCTGCTGCAACTCCAGCCGTAGGGCCAGCCCTTGGCCAACTCCACCCGCAGAGCCGTCATCTGCATGTCCAGCGCGAACTCGAAGCGTTCGTCGAAGGTACCGGCGACGACATACGCGGAGGCTGCGCGCAGCGCCGGGAACGTGTCGTCGTCGAAGGTCAGGACGGGGTCGGCCGCGTCGGCCGTCTGGGCCTGCTGCTCCTGTGTGATGCCCAGGATCAGATACACGCAGGTCGTCGCCGCGACCGGCACCCGGTTCGTGGCCATCGCCGGCCAGGTCGCCATCGACGCCGAAGGACGACTCGTCGGCCCCGGCGACTTCGCGGCCCAGGCCGAACAGGTCTTCCGCAACCTCAGGGCCGCGCTCGAAGCGGCCGGCGCCACCCCGGCGGACCTGATCAAGATGACGATCCACGTCGTGGGCCACCGCCCCGAGATGATCGACACGGTCTTCACGGCCGGCAGCAGGGCCTTCGACGGCGAGTGGCCGCTGCCGGCCAGCACCTACCTCGGCGTCGAGGCGCTCGGCCTGCCGGAGTGGCTCATCGAGGTCGACGGCTACGCGGTCATCGCCTGACGCGGCAGCTGATTCACCTAGTTCACCGTCAGGATCTCCAACGCGCCCGAGACCAGGGTCCGTACACCCGGCACCACCGTCACCAGATCGGGCGCGAAGTTCGGGCTGTGGTTGCTGGGGACGGCGTGGAACTTCTCCATCAGGTCGGTGCCGGGGGCCGCGTCCCAGGTGGCCGCCGGGGTGCTCGTCACGAACCAGTAGGAGTACGGCACCCCGTCCGGGACGAGGTTGGGGAAGTCCTCGCTGCCCGTCGCCGGGCCGGGGTCGAAGACCGTGCCCGCGCCGAGCACCTCGGTGTGGACGGCGGCGATCCGGCGGTCGGTGTCCGCGTCGTTGACCACCGTGGGGATGCTGGTGCCGATGGTCACCTCGGGCTCGCGCGGGCAGCCGGCGGCGATGCACTCGCCGGACGCGATACGGCGGATCGCGGCGATCATCCGCTCCCGTACGTCGGCGGACTGGGTGCGCAGGTTGAGGGAGATCCGGGCGGTGGCCGGGATGATGTTGTGCCGGGTGCCCGCCTCGATACGGCCCACGGTCAGCACGGCCGAGTCGCGGGCGGCGATCTCGCGGGACACGACCGTCTGCAGGCGGGTGACCAGGTACGCGGCCGTGACCACCGGGTCGACCGTCGACTCGGGGCGGGAGCCGTGGCCGCCGAGTCCGTGGACCACGATGTCGATGTCCGTGGAGGCCGACATGATCAGGCCGGGCGAGTGCGGGTAGAACCCGGCGGGGCCCGGTGCCGCGTGCTGGCCCAGCACCGCGTCCGGACGCGGGACGCGCTCGTACAGGCCGTCGGCCACCATCGCCGCCGCGCCCCCGCCCGTCTCCTCGGCGGGCTGCCCCACCAGCACCAGCGTTCCCGACCAGGTGTCCCGCCCGGCGGCCAGCGCCTCGGCCGCGCCCGTCAGCCAGGTCACATGCAGGTCGTGCCCGCAGGCGTGCATCACACCGTCCACGGTGGAGGCGTACGGCAGCCCCGTCTCCTCCCGCACCGGCAGCGCGTCCATGTCGGCGCGCAGCAGCACGGTCGGTCCTTCGCCGTTGCGCAGCACCGCGGCGACGCCGGTGCCGCCGATGCCCTCGACGGTGTCGTAGCCCGCCTTGGTGAGGCGTTCGGCGAGCTTGGCGGCGGTGCGGTGTTCGCGGCCGGACAGCTCCGGGTGGCGGTGCAGGTCCCGGTAGAAGTCCTCCAGGTCGGGGACCGGGAGGTCGGCGGTGAGGTCCAGTGCGGTGCGCGCGGCGGGGGAAAGGGTCACGGGGGCAGCGTATGCGGGTCGTATGTGCGTGCGGGAGCCCCGGCGGGACAAGGAGGGATGTCCCGCCGGGGCGGTCTCGGCCGGCAACTGCCGTTCTCCGCCGGTCACTTGGTGCCCGGATCGATCGCCAGGCGCAGGATGTTCGCGATCGCCCGCGGCCTCGGTCCGGTCGGAGACGGCGTGGAAACGGGCGCCCTCGGAGATCGCCTCGACGTAGCACTTCAGCGCGCCGGCCCGCCGGACCGGACTTCGTCGACGGGCGGGCCGCGGTCGTTCGGTGTGGGGGATGCCACGATCGACGATCGCGACCGGAGTGTTGGTTCGCACGTCCCTCTGACCAGGTCGATCAATTCCGGATCGGGCGGAAACAGTGTCGGAGCGGCTGTGGGTGTCACCCAGCTGTCACTCACGGGCAACCCGGCCGTTTCCTGACCATCCGTATGGTCATCGCTCCAGATGTCGCTTTCGTCTGTCGTTTTCGTCTGTCGCTTTCGTCAGGTGCGTGGAGGTACGCGCATGGGTCGTCCCGAACGGCCGGTCGACCCGGGGGCCGGTGCCGTGCAGGGGCTCGCGCACGCGCTGCGGGAACTGCGCCGCGCCGCGGGCGGACCGTCGTACCGGACGATGGCGAAGGCGGCGGGCTTCGCGGCGACCACGCTGTCCCAGGCCGCGGCCGGCGAACGGCTGCCGAGGCTCGCGGTCGTGGAGGGATACGTACGGGCCTGCGGCGGCGACCCGGCCGAGTGGGGCCCGCGCTGGAAGGCGGCCGAGGCGGAGGCGAGCCGGATCCGCGAACCCGAGGAGGCCGGCGGCCCGGTGCCGTACCGCGGACTCGCCCGGTTCGAACCGGGCGACCGGCATCTCTTCTTCGGCCGGGACCGGGTCGTCGACGAGGTCGACGCCCTGGTCCGCGACCACCGGTTCGCGGTGCTGTTCGGCCCCTCGGGCAGCGGCAAGTCGTCCCTGCTGCGGGCCGGACTGATCCCACGGCTGAGGGAGGAACTGGCCACCCGCGGCCACCCGGCGACCCTGCGCGTCCTCACCCCCGGCCCGACCCCGGCCACCACCTACGGCCATCTGCTCACCCCCGCCCCCGGGGAGCCGGCGAGCTGGGTGGTGGTGGACCAGTTCGAGGAGGTCTTCACCCTCTGCCAGGACGCGCGGGAACGCTCCCGCTTCATCGACCTCCTCCTCGCGGCCCGCACCCCGGACACCCGCCTGCGGGTACTGGTCTCCGTCCGAGCCGACTTCTACGCCCGCTGCGCGGAACACCGCGACCTGGCCGACGCCCTGCGAGGGGCCGCGCTGCTGCTCGGCCCGATGACGGCGGAGGAGCTGCGGGAGGCGGTGGTGGGCCCGGCCCAGGCGGTCGGCTGCCTGGTCGAACGGACCCTGACCGCACGCCTGGTGGAGGAGGTCCTGGACGAACCCGGCGGCCTGCCGATGCTCTCCCACGTCCTCCTGGAGACCTGGCGCCGCCGCAGGGGCCGCCTGCTCACGCTCGCCGGCTACGAGGCCGCCGGCGGAGTGCGCGGCGCGATCGCGGCGACGGCGGAGGAGGTGTACGGCGCCCTGTCCCCCCGGGAGGCCCGCACCGCCCGCCACCTCCTCCTCCGCATGGTCGTACCGGGCCAGGGCACCCCCGACACCCGCCGCCCCCTGACCCGTGCCGAACTGGCGGACTGGAACGCCCCCGAGGTCCCGCCCGTCCTCGAACACCTCACCCGCGCCCGCCTCCTCACCACCGACGAGGACGCCGTCCACCTCGCCCACGAGGCCCTCATCACCTGCTGGCCCCGCCTCCACGACTGGATCGAGCGGGACCGCGAACGGCTCCGCCATCACCGCATGCTGACGGACGCGGCCCGCACCTGGCTGGAGCACGACCGGGATCCGGGCGCGCTGTACCGGGGGACGCGGCTGGCGCGGGCGGAGGAGTTGTTCGGCGAGGACGAGGGCGCCGGGGGTTCTGCGGGCGGGGCCGACCTCACCCTCACTACCCCCGAGCGGGCCTTCCTCACCGCAGCCCTCGAAGCCCGCGCCGCCGAACGCCGCGCCGCCGCCCGGATCAGCCGTAGGCATCGCGTGCTGGCCGTGTCGCTGTCCGTCGTGCTCGTCGTCGCCGTGTTGTCGGCCTTCGCCGTCGTCCATGAGCGGGACGACAACCTGCGGCGGCGTACGCAGAGCGCGGCCCGGCGGGTCGCCGACGTCGCCGACGGTCTCCGCACCACCGACCCGCGCACCGCGCAGCAACTCGGCGTCGCCGCCTGGCGGACGGCCCGGCTGCCCGAGACGCGGCGGGCCCTGCTCGGTTCGCTCGCGCAGGTGGAGACGGACACGTTCACCGACCCCGCGCCCGGCCAGGACACCCTGCGGCGGCTCACCGACGACGGCCGTACCCTGCTCAGCGCCAACGGCCGTACCTGGCGCACCTGGGACGTGACCACCCACCGCGCCACCGGCTCCGGCCGGGTGCCCGCCGGCACGGTCACCGAGGCCGGCCCGTCCGCGCACGTCCTCGGGGTCACCGACGGGGACCGCGCGCTGCGGCTGTGGAACACGGTCACCCACCGCTGGGCCGACCCGGAACTGCACGACGTCGGCAACGCCCAGTTCACCGCCGACGGCCGTTCCCTCCTCACCACCGAGGGCGACCGCGTGCGCTTGCGCTCGGCGGCTGACGGCAGGGTGCTGTTCGAGGCACGGGCACCGGACGCGGTCCTCACCGCCGGCAGCGCGGACGGCCGTACGGCCGCGGTCTGTTCGGCGACGGGCGGCGTGCACGTGTGGAACACGGCCAACTCCCGCTTCCTGCCCGGGACTTGGCGGCAAGACCCTGCCGTCTGCGACACCGAGACCCCCGCCCTCGCGCTCTCCGGAGACCGGCTCGCCGTCGCCACCGGCACCGGACTCCGCGTCTGGGACACCACGACGGGCCGCTCGGTCGCCGACCTCCAGGACACCGGAGTGCAGTCCGCGTCCTTCAGCCCGGACGGCACCTTCGTGGCGACGGCCGACGGCTCGGAGCTCCGCGTCTGGCGGCTCTCGGCCCCCGGCGCCCCCGTCCTCCGCCACCCCCTCGACAACCAGCGCCTCTACGGCGGTCTCGCCTGGGACCGCGACGGCCGCACCCTGCGCTATCTGGAGAGCGGCACCGTCCACACCCTCGACCTCGGTGCGGCGGTCACCCACGCCTGGCGCGACACCGCCCTGGACGACGTCCGGTTCAGCCCCGACGGCCGCACCTACGCCACCACCCACCGCACCGGCGGCCACTACCTCTTCCGCCTCTGCGACACCTCCGACGGCCGTGTCCTGCACACCTTCCCGCCCGTCCCGGTCCCGGCCTCCACCGACCCCGCGCTCCCGACCGTCCCCGCCGAGACCCTCCCCCTGATGGCCTTCGGCCCGGACGGCACCCGGTTCGCGTACGGCGTCTCGGCGCCGGGCCGGGCGGCGGTGGCGCAGCGGTTCGGGGTGTGGGACGTGACGCGAGGGAGGTCCGTGGCCTCGCTGGACCTGCCCGGCGTGGCGGTCGTCTCCCTCGCCCTCGGCCCGGGCCCCGGCCACTCCCTCCACGTGGCCCGTACCTCCGCCACCGGTCAACTCACCGACGAGACCTGGGACTTCACGCGCGGACGCAGGACGGCCGTCCTGACCGGCGTGACCGGCTCCCACCTCGCGATCCGTCCGGACGGCGGGCTGCTGGTCGGCGAGGGGCGGATCGCCCGGCTGCCCTCGGGCCGCTCCACCGGCGCCGACCTCGTGCGGGGCGACGAGATCGGTGCCCTCGCCTTCACCGCCGACGGCTCCGCGCTCGCGGTCGGCGACCAGACGGGCCGGGTCGACCTGTGGGACGGGGGCGGAGGCGAGGGCGGAACGCTCGGCCACCGCACCGGCATCCTCCGCAACGTCTTCCCCGTCCCTGTCGGCACCGCCCCGGAGGGCGTCTCCGCCGTCGCCTTCAGCCCCGACGGCCGCACGCTCGCGGTCGCCGGTGACGCGGGCAGCCTGCAGCTCTGGGACGTGGGCACCCAACAGCCGCTCAGCAGCGGCCCGTTGACGACTCCCGGCGAGGCCATCACGTCCCTCGCCTTCAGCCCGGACGGCGGCACGGTGTTCGCGGGCAGCGCGCATGTCCCGCTCCAGCGGTACACCGTCGACCCGGAGCGGGCACGGACGCGGGTCTGCGCGAGGACGGGCAACGCGGAGCTGACCCGGGCCCAGTGGCGGACGTACGTGCCGGACGCGCCGTACCGCCGTATCTGCTGAAGTCACCCGTACGGACCAGCCCACGCGGCCACGCTTCCTTCGCGCTGCTCCACTTGATGGTGACAGGGGGCTGGTAGTACCCACCGAAGGAAGTGCCGCTCATGGCTGTCCCTGAATCCACCCTCGCCATCAACTTCACCCAGGGGCTGAACGACGCCTGGTCGAAGGTCGCGCAGTTCGTGCCGAAACTCGTCGGCTTCCTGGTCATCCTGGCCATCGGCTGGTTCGTGTCGAAGATGATCGCCCGCGTGCTCGACCGGGTACTGCGGCGCGTCGGCTCGGAGAAACTCTCCGAACGGGCGGGTACGGCACGGATGTTGCGGGACTCCAAGTACGACATGACCGGCATCGTCTGCAAGATCGTGTACTACGCGCTGATGCTGATCACCCTCCAGCTCGCGCTGGGAGTCTTCGGCTCCAACCCGGTCAGCACGATGATCAACGGCATCGTCGCCTGGCTGCCGCGCGGCATCGTCGCGGTGGTCCTGATCGTCGTGGCGATGGCCATCGCGAACGCGGTCCGCGGGATCGTCGGCAGCGCGCTGTCGTCGATGTCGTACGGCAGGATGCTCGCGACCATCGTGTGGGCCTGCATCGTGGCGCTCGGCGTGATCGCGGCTCTCGGCCAGGCGGGCATCGCGACGTCGGTCACCCAGCCGGTGCTGTACGCGGCCCTCGGGACCGTCGCCGGAATCATGATCGTCGGCGTCGGCGGCGGCATGATCGCGCCGATGCGGCAGCGCATGGAGCGCATGCTGATGGTGGCGGAGCGCGAGACGACCAACGCGAAGGGCAGCCTCACGGCGTACCAGGCGGGCCGCGCGGACGCGATGGGCAACCAGCCGACGCGGGAGCGCACGGACCTGGGCACGGACCCGCGCCAGGACCTGTAGCGGGCGCCGGTACGGACGTCGGCGCAGGTGAGGCGGGTGATCCGGAGTTGATTCGCCCCTTGGGCGGGACTGTCGGATCAACTCCCCGGCGATGACGATCGGAGGCGTCGCCACCCGTGGCGGGTGGTGGCGCCGACCGACGTATCGACGAGGAGAACGACCATGAAGGTGTTCCCGCGAGGCCGCCGCCGACTGGCTCTGCTGGCGCCCGC
>Ga0307509_10008014_pt1 | contig 13590 bp, 14 predicted proteins | sample 10_EM_MG_FD_202245 | JGI IMG/M metagenome (GOLD analysis project Ga0307509, IMG submission 202245) | Populus trichocarpa ectomycorrhiza microbial communities from riparian zone in the Pacific Northwest, United States - 10_EM | ecosystem: Host-associated > Plants > Roots > Unclassified | place...
CTTGCCTTATCCTACACCGTTTTCCCTCCAAAAAAAAAAAAAAAAAAACCGCCTAATAACGTCCGGTTTATCTACCATGCAGGAAGGGGGTGGAGGAGAGAAATGAAAGAAAAACAGTATTAGGAAAAAAAAAGAGGCGGAGGGAAGAATGCACATTTAGAAGAAAATTCAAGACGCTAGGAAAAAAACTAAAGTCCATTAACCGAACATTCTCACAACCACAAAAATATTTCACCTCGCAGACCAAACACTACTGTGCTTCGTAAATAGAAATACATAAATCCCTGCTCGAATAAGTTAGGGAGTCTCGTAAGTGTGACAACAGACATGTAGCTTCCAATCCCATACAATTTCCTTTGGCTACGAGGGATGACGTCCGTGGACAACTCTGATGAGTGATATACTCCGAAAGGGAGTGAATAAGTTAGTGGCGGCTTTCACAGGGCGATGTCTGAGGTTTCATAAGATTCGTAAGGCTGTAGCAGCGCTACCACCCTATCGTGGCCATGTTTAGATGCGAACATAAGCGGTGTTTGGCCGTCATTGTCAGGCTTGTCGGGGGCGACCTCCCGTTTGAGGAGTATTTTCACCACTCCCTCACGTCCATACTGTGCGGCATACGAGAGCGGCGCTCGACCGCCATTGTCTGGTTCGTTGGGGTTGACTTCTTCTCTCCCGAGGAGTATTTCCACCACTCCCTCATGTCCATACTGGGCGGCATAGGAGAGCGGGGTCTGCCCGCGATTATCTGTCCTGTCCGGGTTGACCTCTTCCCGCCCCAGCAGTATTTTCACCACCCCTTCATGTCCACGCCAAGCGGCATACGAGAGCGGTGTTCCGCCATAACTATCTGGCTTGTCGGGGTTGACAACTTTGCGCCTGAGTAGCATCTCCACCACTACCTCATGTCCACCCCACGCAGCATAGGAGAGCGGTGTTTTGCAATAATAATTTGGCTTGTCTGGGTCGACATCTTCCCGCCCGAGTAGTATCTTCACCGCTCCCTCACGTCCATACTGCGCGGCATACGAGAGCGGCGTTCGACCGCCATTGTCTGGTTTGTTGGGGTTGACCTCTTCTCCCCCGAGGAGTATTTCCACCACTCCCTCATGTCCATACTGAGCAGCATAGGAGAGCGGTGTTTGGCCGCGATTATCTGGCTTGTCGGAGTCGACCCCCCCCCGCCGGAGCAGTATTTTCACCACTCCCTTATGGCCATACTGAGCAGCATAGGAGATCGGTGTCTGGCCGTGATTATCTGACCTGTCGAGGTCGACATCTTCCCGCCCGAGTAGTATCTTCACCGCTCCCTCATCTCCATACTGTACAGCATACGAGAGCGGCGTTCGACCGCAATTATCTGGTTTGTTGGGGCAGACCTCTTCTCGCTCGAGCAGTATTTTCACAACCCCCTCATGTCCATACTGAGCAGCATAGGAGAGCGGTGTTTGGCCGCGATTATCTGGCTTGTCGGGATCGACCTCTTCCCGCCTGAGCAGTATTTCCACCACTCCCTCTTGTCCATTCTTAGTAGCAAGCGAGAGGGGCGTTTGGCCGTAATTATTGAACTTGTCGGAGCTGACCCCTTCCTGTCTGAGTAGAATGTTTACCACTGCCTCATGTCCGTTACAGGCAGCCCATGAAAGCGGAGTGTACCCCCTCGAATCTCCTTCATTAATGCCACGACTTCCCATCTCTATCAAGGCAGCTACGACCTCAACGATTCCAAAGAACGATGCGCAATGTAGCCCACTGAATGGGGAACTGCGACCAAAACTCCGAAGATCTAGATGGTTTACTTGCTTTAAGAGCAATCGGGCGGATATGTGGCGATCATATTCCTGAAATAGGACAAGGGCAAGCGATCTTGCATAGTGCGAGAGTTCCCTCCTCGCATGGACTCCCCAGTGTAAAGAACAATACTCTAGAAAGGGGTTACCAAGGGGGTCGGGACAGCGATCAGCTGGTATGGCCTTGATCCGGTCCGAATTCAGATAGGTCAAGCAGACCTCGGCCATTGACGAGAGAGGTCTGTCAAAGATATGGGGATGGGACCAAAGATACTCTTGTAGAGTAAAGTGGACCAGTCGCACAGTTGATTCCTCCTTATTCACAATAATAAGCCCCTGACAGTAGCCTACCAATTCCGACATCGAAGGGACTTCGCCGGGATTGAAATCAGTAGAACCTAGTTCGACTGCTAAGGCATGGCAAAGCTCATCCACTCTCAATAGCCGCTCAGCATAACCGATCCACATCAAAGCCCCCATCCCGAGCCTCGATTTATTCCCACCCTGCACCTTTATCCGTTCGATAGTCGCATCGTAGGCGTCCCCCAACTCTAACCCTTTTGTTTTCTTACCAAGCATTTCTCGTCTCCGATATACGGTCGATCCTTGCAAGATTGCTTCGATATTTAAGGAAGTGAGTAGAAACCTACACACATCTATTAGCTGATAATGCGGAATGGGATTCTGGGCATCATGCCCACTACGCACATTTCCGATATACTTTCGGGAATCTTCCCCAGAATATCCGCCTCCAGACTTGTATCCATGGCATCTGGTGTTTCGTCCTCGCTCAGTCTGGCACGGAGGTATTGGAGGAATCGGAGGAATCGGACGATATCGTCTCTGGTAGGGCCTACAGACAAACTGGCCACTCGTCCAGCGAGGCGTCTTTCAATCTCCGCGCGAATATGGGGCCTTCCGGTCACGAATATTCGCGTGCCTGGAGACTTCTTCAGGATTTCTTTCAATGAATCAAAAAGACTGAATCGGCAGCCGTACACTCGTAGAGAGCGTCAATGAGCAGAAATATGGGCTTTGAGGACGTGATGAGTTGCAGCATCTTGACAATAACGTATTTCACCGTGAAATCCCCCATCGCCGGGTAATCACCCACATAGAACACCGGGTTTACCCAACTTTAAAATATCCCCACATAACGGTAATTATCTCGGACCGCACCAGATTTTGAAAATGGGTCGAGCACGCCAGCGAGTTGATGCCTCCAGAGAAATCCTATTTAATTCGGCATTGGAAGATTTGCAGACGGGGAAAATTGGAAGTATTAGGGCTGCTGCAAAGAGGAATGACACCCAGTATGAAACTTTGAGGGATAGGAAGCGAGGTTCTGTGCATCAAGTCAATCAGCAAAAAATATTCTACCTTGTGTATTGCATACATATCTTCCTGTATCCTCTGGTAATACCATCACTCCCTATCCCCCCTGTGTGACTTACATTTGCTTTCTTTTCTGAAAGCAGATGGGGCCTTCAGAAGGCTTAAAACATACTTCTGGTGTCATCAATCTCCAGCTTTGGTCAGGATTCGGATCGTCAGGCTTACTCCATCAGACCAGGTGTGTTGCAATACAAACCCATGTTTCTTTTTTGGATCTTTCACTTTCACCAGGTTGCTCATTTGTCCAGCTCGTTTGCGTATGTGAACTTTCACAAAATCACAGCCAGTCTGGCGTACTTGTCACATATGGTAGGTTCTGTCCACCTTCATTTCTCTGTTAGAGACTCTGTCCCTCTGAAGTTCTCTGGAGTTCCTCTTGGGTTCCCCTTGAACTGTGCACTAGGCCAATAGTTTGTGTATACATGTACCTATATTCATTTTTGACTTCACTTGTTCCACTCGTGGCTCTTTGTTTCGGACTATGTATTGTCCTTTTCACAACCATTCATGATAGTACTCTTAATGTTCTCTATTTCATGTATCACCTTTGGCTTGTTCTTGGTTACAATATGTACCTTTTCGAGTCTCTTTTGCAACGCTCTTCGTTTCACAAATTACTAATACGAGAATTTACTTTCCTATGAAAGTTGTTCAATATATTTTATTAAGGATTTCTAAATCAATCCAATTATTTACATACGATCAGCAACAGCTATTATGGGAACCCTAAGCGTCCTGTAAATCAGATGCTCAGGATTCTCACAATGTTAACTGTTACTCTTGACACGATTCCCAATCCACTACGATATTCTTGACAGCTTGACAACATGCATGGCCAAGCGTATGCATCCAGATGCTACCGTACAAACTAAAATAAACGAAAAATATGCTATGTCATTGGACTTGCCTCCTCTGGTAAGGTCTGGCGTTTTATTGCTTTTATACATCTTTCGGAGCGGCTGAACAGCTCTTTTTTTGCTGTGTTTTTCGCCTCTTTTCCAAAGTAGGGAATTTTGGACTACATATCACATTTTTCGTTTATTTTAGTTTTTACAGTATTCAATTCTCAGCTTACTCATTGCGACTACCTCCTTCCTGTGCCTGCCTCGTCATGGCGGAATTCAACTCAACTGGGGCTTTCGAATAATTGTCCCGATTCTAGACAGCTATCATATATTAGAATCCCCTTTGCCGCAATTATCATATTTGGCTACATGCTCCCAATGCTATCCTAATAGCCCAAATCTTCCCACTGACTGTATCATAGCTCACTAGACTACTCTGTACAGTATCGTGATAGTATATATATTCCGGATATGGTTTGGATAGCTCCACTAGACATTCATGATTTGGACTCTTTTTGACAAAATCTTGGCAGTGATGATGCCCCTTGTATTGTGACTTTGAGCCTTTATGTTATTCTTACCTTCATATTTTGTTATTATCAGTCTACACTGATAACCAGAATGTCCATACTATCCTAGCTATGGAGATTTTACATTTCTAAGCTTCCACTCAGAAATATACCTGAAAATATCCTCATGGCTGTACAGATTGGCCAACTAAATCTAATCGTATTATACTTTGTTCAAATCAAAATCTCTAAAAAGTCAACTTTTCATAAATCAGGAAGTCTACAAAATATCAGTCTCACCCACATTTGCGTGACTTTCCTGCCAGTAGTCCAGGCTAATCTATTTATGACTGGTGAAACCGAGAGTTGACAGCCTCTCTTGTACTAGTCCCCGCGTAACTAGCTGTGAGTTACTCAGACTTAGTGAATCTGAATCTGCAATTAGCAGCGCCTGGGCCTATGATACCTCATTGTAGTCAAATGCCAGTTCGCTCACCTGTGACACATCTTCAATCGTCTAGTAGTACACTATACCCCTCGCATTATTGATGACTAGTGTCTGTTCCCAGACAGCAGCTCATGGCGGATTCAGGCTGGTGAGCTGATGGCTGGATTGCTGATGGTCCAGTTCGGTATGAATAGCCTTATGATTATCAGCAAAGCCATTACACCTTGTTTCATCTTCTGATACTCTTGATGGATCATGTTAGTAATTGTCTGAAACAGATTCCTGAGCACTGGTTCCATCATTGGCCATGGTACTGTACGCCAGTTATTTTTCTGCCATATGAAATGGTCTTACAAGATTGGGTAGTTATCAGAAAAAAAACCAAAAACTGGGACAATCAGGGACTCCTACAGTATACTGATTCAAGTTGGGAGTCAGGAGGATTCAGATACAACAAAAGTTGATATGCCTGTAGTAGATAGCAATGGATTATACAAGTGAGACATACCATGGTACTTTTAACACAATTGATAGATTTCTAGTGTAGTATCCCAAGCTTTGTCTCTCAATTGAAATACTTACCATCAGTTCAATAGCCAATCTTATTCACCACTGTAACAATTCTATTATGTAACATGTGTACATGTTCCGGTAATAGTACACAGGAGCGGGCAGTGCAGGATCTCCTATGTTTGGTTGATTTATATTTGGATTATCTGATTTGATTTCAGCTCCGCCACTGTCTCTGTGTCAGATAGGCTATGCTATCGTATTACTATGTTTAGTTTACATGGCCGGAAGTTTATACCTGGGATTCCGGGTATCGAATAGTCATGTAATACTGGTAAAGGCTGAGCTTGGTTTGTTTCTTTCTTTGGTATTGCAGGATTACAGGATTCAGGGATGTGCGCAGCTACTGGTAATGATCGTGATTGCAGGAATGCTATCACTCTTGGGTTTTGTATTTAAACTAGTCTCCTAGCTCGCAGGAAATAGCAGACTTCGACAGACCTTCAGTCTAAGAATACCCTTGGTTGAACGGCAATCCCTGAGTTCTATTTGTTCTTCAACTATTATCTCTTACCTCCGGTCCCTTGAAGCCTCCCTTAGTACTAGCGCTAGCTAGTCTATTGCTGGTCCTACTGTATTTTCGTTAGACAGGAATACACCTGTTACATTTTTTTGCCACCAGCAGGTGCAAACCCTTTGTTCTCAGCATTGGGAACAGCCTGGTAGGATTGATTACCCTCCCAGTATCTTGATAACTAGTTAGAAGCAGGAGCGGCAGGGAAAGGAACTCCCGACTCAGGTGCTACATTCACAATAGCAGAATGCAGGAGCAGAAGTGTTACCAGGTCCGGTAGGGCCTACAACCGTCCATCAGCAGAACCCACTGACAATACCCCAGAACCAACTACACAGGAACCAACCCTGGGGCCCACGCTAGGCTCAGCAGATACACCAGCCAGAACCAGTCACCTGCACCCAGGAGATCTAGACACAGATTCCGACGAAGACCACGACCTAACTGCTGAGGAGCTCATTCGAAGAGAAGCCCGGCAGCTTGAGGAAACAGCAGGAGCTAGAGCAGCAGCTCAGCAAACTTCGAAAACTGAACACCCGCCAGAACTCTCAACTACAAGTAGGTGCCGAGCGCCCAGTATCCTAGGAGTCTTTGGAAGTCAGACACCAACTAGAGCACCCTCCCGAGAGCATAGAGAGCAACTACTACCCGGGACATTCATCCCAGACACATCAGAAACCACTCACAAGATCTAGGAGCGCCAGAGACCACCCTGAACGACCAGATCCACCACCTCCAGCCCTAAACCCAGCTACAGGCACCATGGCTGACCCAGGTCCGGCCAGGTTGCTCCCTCCTAAGGTCCCTAAACCGCCCATGTTTAGCGGAGAAGGAGGAGATCTCAAACCAGACAAACTCAAGCGATAGCCTAGAACAGTCAAGAAATACCTAGCGAGATCAGGCCTGAATGATGACTTCCCTGGAGTGGCAGACTACTATACAGAAGGGAAAGCAAACAACGCATTTCAGACTTTAGATACAGAAGAAGAGAACCTCACCCTACCACAGTTGACACACCGCTTTCAGCAGCTATTCAAAGCCTCTACAAATACTGATAACACATACCACAAGGAGCAGAATGTCTGCCAAACAGCAGGTGGACAGCCAGCACACATAACGAAGATAGCTAGAGAGCTAGCGGACCGCAAAGGATCCCTTGTAGCTGGGTCCATCTTAGACTATGGACAGAAGCAGTGATTTCTCGATGCTATGGACTCTAGACTACGTCGAAATGTTGAGCCCCAGCTTGGACCAGAAGATACCTGGGACCAAATGGTAGTTGTGGCAGAATGCTATGACCCTACCATGTATAGAACTGGCGGCTACAAAGGCAGCGATAGAAGCCAGACCTCTAGCTGCAAACTCCATACACAAAACCAAGAGAATACCTACAGCAAGTCCCCCACCCCATCAATGCCCAGGAACGCACGCAAAAGAAAGGCCCCAGCCAAGAAGAGGACCCACACCAAACCCAACAAGCCCCGCAAGGCAGAAAAGGATCGCCGTAAGGCAGAAGGAGCCTCTTTCTACTATGGCGAAAGCGGACACATGGCAAGTGAATGCCCAAAAAAAGAAGTTAAGACCAACCATGTTCGCCTCACTGAGGAAAGCCCAGATAGTAGCGAAGGCGAATATGAACCCGACATAGACAGCACAGAGGAGCTAGATGGCAGCGACTCTATCAGAACCTACAAGACTACAGTAGGCACACCTAAGGGCAGGCCATTCCAGGCACTCGAATTCACTATCAACATCAATGGCAAGCCCGCCAGAGCCCTCGGCGATACAGGAACCATTGGCGGTACCCTGATATTCAACAAATTCGTTACAACACACAGGATCCCCTACACAGCTAGCAAGAATCTCGTCACTCTGAAGATGGCAGTTAAAGGATCTCGATCAACTAGCAACTTCTCTGTTGAGGTTATAATTCAGCTAGCCAAGATGAGAGTCGACAAGGTGCCTATGCTGGTCACGCCAGTATCACACTATGATACTCTCATTAGTATGGACGACCTCATACAGCTAGGAGCGTTCATTGATTGCCAAAAGAACAGCATCTACTTCTCCATGTACGAAGTCAGAGTAACCTGTGCCGGAAAATCTAGAGAGTCTAGATCAGTCATGACGAAACCACCGGAAGTACCAGACTTCCTAGCAATGTGCCCCAAGGTATTCGTCAAAGAAGTACCTGAGGAACTGCCCCTAGTACGCAAGATAATAGACCGGATAAGCCTCATACACCCGACGAAGCTTTTAAAGACACCTACTTTTAAAGCACCACAAGCACTTATGACCAAATACAAGGCATGGATCAACAAGCAGATGAACCCCGGTATCCTCCATAGGCCAGTGTGCGCGGAGGAGCCAGCATGTTTGTGGAAGCCAAAAGCGATGGCAGAATCCGCACATTGGTAGACCTCCACTTCAGGAATGATAACACTCAGGCTGATCACACACAGATCCCAGAACAAAACACTATATTAAATGCGGTAGCCAGAGGACGATTCCGCAGCAAGATAGCACTCAGTGACGCCTACTTCCAGACCAGAGTGTATCCAGATGATGTGAAGTACAATACTATCAAGACACCCTTCAGTGGCTTTACGAGCCAGGTCATAAAACAAGAAGACATGAATGCTCCCGGAACCTTGGTGAGGACTATGGAGGACCTATTCAATCACGAATCAGGCAAGAAAATATGTGTCTACATTGACGATATTTTTGGTTTCAGTGACACCTTTGAAGAGCATGTTAAGGAGGTTACGAACACCTGCAGTAAGCTGCAGAATGCCGGCTATTATACCAACCCAAAGAAAAGTCTTTTCTTTGCCACTAAACTTCATATCCTAGGCCATATGATGGACCATGAGTGCATCCACCTTGCACCAGAGAAGATTCGGACCATAATGTACTGGACAAGACCAGAGAACCAGAAAGAACTGCAGTGATTCAATTGAATAGTTAATTATATCGCGCAGTTCATTCCCCACATCGGGACAATCCCAGCTCCGCTCACAGAGCGGTGTTGGAACGCTGAATGGCTATGGACGGATCTGCAGGAAGCAGCCTTCGAAATGATCAAGTGAGCTGCAGATAAGCACAAAGTCCTTAGACCGATCGACTATAATAAGCCAGATATGATATAGCTTTTTACTGATGCATCCCCTACAGGTACAGGCGCTTGGATTGGCCAAGGAACAACCAGAGATGCAGCCAGACCTGCAGCGTTCCACAGCAGGACGCTGACGCCATCACAAAGCAACTACCTCACACACCAACAGGGAACGCTCGCACTCATTGAGGCCTTGGGAGCATTCGCTCCCCATTTCCTACACAGACAATTTACAGTCGTTACAGACCACCAGAGCCTCACTAAACTGATGACGCAAAAGAATCTCAATAGACGACAGCAGAGATGGCTAACGCACATCAGTTGCTTTAATTTTGAAATAGAATACCAGCCAGGAGCGAAGAATTTCCTAGCAGACTACCTATCGAGAATCCATGAGGGAACCCCTGGGCCGCTAGATATAAGTCTCGAAGACCCCACTATCGATTATAACAGCCTTGAGCAACCTGACCCCACCCAACCCCTACAAATCAATACAAGCTACACCTCCTCTACGAGTTTTAGCGTTGAATCAGACGACGCCATGTACCACTCAGGCGAAGCCCAAACCTCTCTCACCCTTACCAGCAGTGACTCTATCAGTCGTTGCCGTCATGAATACCTTATGGACGATATTACCAGCATTGCAGTGACTCGCTCCCAGAAGCGTCAGGCCCCTGCCTCCTGGCCAGCTACATCAAGCGCAGCCAGCAACTATAGCAGAATATCGATTGGAAACTCTGGGGGTGATAATAGAACTCTCCCAATCTCTGGTGAAATGGAACGACAACACTCAGAAATGAGCTGGATGTCATGCACTGACGATGGGTTTGAAATACATAAGAATGAAAAAGAAGGTGCAAGCTATTGGCCAAAGGACCCTAAGGCCTGGAAGCAGAGTAAGAAGACAAAGACAAAAGAGCAGGATAGGACTTCAACATCGAGTACAGCCCTTGAGGAAGGCCACGCCTCGCTCCCCGATATCTGATACCTCTCAGAGAACCTCCCGCCTTTCTGTCTGAATGATACCATCCTAGAAACACCTCCCATGGCCTCGCCGGCCTTTAGTCCCCTTTACAGCCAAGCAGGCTATGACTCCGATGAAGCTACCAATGCCAACTAATTCCTGAGCACACTCCACTCCCGCCTCATGGGTATCCTCGCCCACCGAGTCAGAGAAGCTTTCAAAACCGATGCCCTCTACACCAGGGTCAAGCAAACTGACCTTAAATTGCACTATTCCATCCGCGATGGCCTTCGACTTGCCCAGAACACCAATGGGTACGAAAACCTTTATATACTGGCAGGACCTCTTGAAAAGGGAGTAGCCCTACTGGATTTCATCCTCAAGTCTGTCCATGAAGGCCTTGGACATTTCTCAGCCTACAAATGCTACTCCTATGCGGCTTGCTTCTTCTGGTGGCCACAGATGTGCCAGGACTTTGGCCTATACTGTCGGTCATGCGATAAGTGCCACATTAAGAACGAGCCCACCACCCTACCCTATGAACGATCCCTTCCCCTCCTTCAGCCCGACGCAGCCTACCAATCCCTATCTATAGACTTCGCTGGCCCTTTCAACAAATCCAATGGCTATAAATCTATCATGGTCATAATGGACCACTTTACCTCCTACATACATCTCATCCCCCTTAAGGACGCGGCTACCTCTGAGAAGATCTCCAAGAAACTTAACAGCACTATCTTCGACGTCCATGGCCTCCCTCTCAGCATTGTGCTCAACCAGGACTCTCGCTTTACCTCCAAGTTTTGGTTACAAATGATGATGTCCCTTGGTATTCTGGTCTGGATGGTGCCCCAATACCACCACCAAACGAATGGCCAGGTTGAGCGAAGGATCCGGACCCTCAAACAGCTAATGAGGAACTTCGTTAACCCCAGACAGAACAACTGGTCTGGCGCCCTCCCAGCTATTGCAGCAGCCATGAATGGCGCCCCCCATGAATCCCTACGCATCTCGCTCTACCATGCCCTCTATGGACGCCCCTGGAAGACATTCAGCCCTGTCCAGAGATCCACCAGCAAGGTACCAGCTGTGGATGACATTCTAAATGCCCGTGAAGTAACGAGAATAGATGTAGATATGGTCAGAAAGCATGCAACCTTCCGCCAGACTGTCCAGGAAGACAAACGCCGCAAACCCCTAATGGAACCATTCAAGAATGGTAGCAGAGTTCTCGTTACAGGCCGCCCTTATACCTCCTCTCCTGGATGATCCAAGAAGCTAGAACCACGCTGGTTCGGACCATTCAACGTCCTAGAACATCTACCTGATACAGACAACTACAAACTACACCTCCCACCCAGAATGACCTGTCAGAAACCCTACTTCCACGTCTCCTCCCTTGAGGAATACAGAAAAAACGATCCCGATAGATTAAAGAACTCAGAATGGACAAGCTAGCACCCATCCTAATCGACAATGCAGAAGCATGGGAAGCAGAGCAGATACTTGACTACCACTGCCAGAACAACAGGGACGAATTCCTGTTCCACTGGAAAGGCTATGAGCGAGCTGATGACTCCTGGGAACCTATCAAGAACCTCAACCACTCCCTAGAACTCATACAGGAATACTAGGACGCAAACCACCCAGCAGAACCAACGCCCCAGATCACCTCCCACTACATTAAACTTTCCTGGGAACACATGAAAGTTTCCTCCACACCCTGTACCGCAAACGATTGCCCAAACGACTTCTGGGAACCCTATGGGGATGAGGAATACGATTCCAGCAGCTCTGAGCAGGACTACTTCCCCACAGATGACGACAGCCTCCTATGGCACACCGACGACAACGCTGAGGACGGCCAGGACTTTGGAATCATGGTTGATTTTTCAGAATAAGGGAATGTAACATGTGTACATGTTCTGGTAATGCTACACAGGAGCGGGCAGTGCAGGATCTCCCATGTTTAGTTGATTTATATTTGGATTATCTGATTTGATTTCAGCTCCGCCACTGTCTCTGTGTCAGATAGGCTATGCTATCGTATTGCTATGTTTAGTTTACTTTGCTGGAAGTTTATATTTAGGATTCCGGGTATGGAATGGTCATGTAACACTGGTGAAGGCTGAGCTTTGTTTGTTTCTTTTTTTGGGCTTGCAGGATTACAGGATTCCGGTATGTGCGCAGCTACTGGTAATGATTGTGATTCCAGGAAGGCTATTACTCTTGGGTTTTGTATTTAAACCAGTCTCCTGGCTAGCAGGAGAGAGCAGACTTCAACAGACCTTCAGTCTAAGAATACACTTAGTTGAACGGCAATCCCTGAGTTCTATTTGTTCTTTAACTATTATCTCTTACCTCCGGTCCCTTGAAGTCTCCCTTAGTACCAGCGCTAGCAGGTCTATCGCTGGTTCTACTGTATTTTCCTTAGACAGGAATAAACCTGTTACACTGTTTCGCATTTATTCAGATACCCCATAGTCGCCCTCCAAACTGGTTCACTTCTGGAAGTACAGTTTCTAGCTGAGTGATCATATATTTCAAATGTTGAAAAAGCGGAAGTCACTTGTATTAACTTAACTGTGAAGCCGGCAAGTCACCCAGGCCGGCCCGCACTTTTTTTTCTTAGCATGCTCCTTTTGCACAGTCCGGCCCAGCCATCTCTGCAAAAGCCTACGTCTGTTCAGCAGTACCCGAAGCCGGACGGACTAGCCTATTCGGAACCCTGAGTACCGGTATTGAAGTAGCTGTTACTATCGTTCATGGCATATCGAGGCATCATCCACTACTTGCCCCCCGCTCAGTAGAAGAGGAGTTATTAAGTATGGTTAGTTGGCAGCATTCCTGGGAGCAGGAAAATAAAAGCGGGGTTGCTGGTGCCACCACTGGGATGCTGGCATGGCCACTTACACTATGGCGCAAACCATTCAATTTAGCCACACGAAAGTCTTCATTCTTATTACCCTTCACGTGGCAACAGGTATTATGGTTTGTTAGCAAAATTAACTCAGGAGAGAGGATGCATGACAATCAAACGCTCCCCATCAGCAGGTATTATCGGGGGACAAAAATAACGGCGGTTCAACCATCGATGGCAATGCACCCCTTCTCATCACCCCGCACTTCCTACACCACCTAAACAAATCCCTCTAAATCAACCAAAACTAAACCATCCTATATAATTATTAGTTTCAATCAACTATGCCTCCTATTCTTCGCAGTCATGCCAAAAAACCTATTCCCTCCATGCATTTCTCTCTGTTTACCCGGGGGAGAATCTTTGGGCTACATTGACCTCAAATGGGATCTCAGCAAATTTCCCACTACCTTAACATTCCTCCCACCACTGTCAGAAGGACAATTGCAAAGGGATATCAAGAGGGCAAGGAGAATGAGGGTAGAGGAAGACATCCTAAGACTACCAAGTTGCAGGATGA
>Ga0307509_10008016_pt1 | contig 13589 bp, 13 predicted proteins | sample 10_EM_MG_FD_202245 | JGI IMG/M metagenome (GOLD analysis project Ga0307509, IMG submission 202245) | Populus trichocarpa ectomycorrhiza microbial communities from riparian zone in the Pacific Northwest, United States - 10_EM | ecosystem: Host-associated > Plants > Roots > Unclassified | place...
CGTCGAGATGTTCCACTTCTTCGTCCTATCACCCAACGTCACCGCAGCACAGACCCAGGCCACTTTCCTTCCGCTTTTCGAATTTGCACGTTCCCAACCAGGTCTCTCCGTTCAAAACGTAACCATCCTGTACAAAGATTGGTGGCAGTTCTATGACGACGAATTTTCCAGCGACGGTCAGGTCGGAGTTCCGAGTGAGATCTCGTCTTGGTTGCTACCGAAAGATGTCGTTAAGACCGATAAGCCTGAAGAGCTTGCTGGAAAACTCCTCAAGATATCTGGATTCGGGTACCTGTGAGTTTTTCCCCCGCAATCCCCGGGAAGTGGAAATGGATTCTGAGACTTTCCCCGTAGCCTCGTTACTGGCGGACAGGTATCCTGTGTAGACCCCGACTCTACAGGTCTTAATCCTGTCTGGCGAAACAGCCTAGTCTACACCACTCTCGGCACAGACTGGAAAGAAGGTGCCAATTCCACTGCAATCGAGGCTGCTCGTCAGCGCCTCATTCAGGATATGAAGATAGTTGAGGATATAGCCCCCGAATCTGGTGCATACTTGAACGAGGTAAAGAGTTCTCGCGCCCCATCTCCAACCCCTTCGACCTAACTTCTTTTCTTTCGTTTTAGGCCTCGAGATATGAATTCGACTGGAAGAAATCCTTCTTCGGCACACACTATAACAAGCTCCGAGCCATCAAGCAGAAATACGATCCCCAATCACTCTTCCTCATTTACGAAGGTATTGCATCGGACGAGTGGGACGCAGATCTCATCTGCCCAGCCTGAAACCTCTACTTCGAATACCCCAGGCATAGCAAGGAGCACGACTGGGGTGCGAAGCTTCATGATTCGTGATATTGTATCAGGACCTTGATTCCACGTATTTAGCAGTACTGTATCATCCCTCTTAGGTGTACCAATCGCAACCATTACCATTCATCCAATCCTCTTATGGGAGCTAAAACCACTGCGCGTGATCGTCCAAGCCCACAGTATCAGAGACACTGTCAGTGGGTTTGGCCCAGTGGCTGGAGTGGTCACACAATCGGTATTTGGATGATTGATGATAAGGGCCAGGTAGCAAGGTGTTGGAGACTGTATAATTCAACTGCGATCCGAACTTATCCCGAAGCTGGAGAAAATGTTACGGTGCTGTGGATCAATTTGGCAGCATCGTGTTGAAGCTTTTGAAGCTTTTAAATTTTGAAGGTTGGCCTCTGTGTGTCCAGTCGCAAAATGACAGATACAGCTCTGGTAAGCGCCTTGATGCCGAATTCTCGGCACCTGACACGCACTACTGTTGCAATATTATTTGAAGGTAATCCCCTTTCTATACGCGTTTTTGAGACTTACACGTGTACACCCCTGTAGCCCTATATGCCACCATCGGGGCCACATCATCTGTGCCACATCATCCGCTCATATGCTTCACTCGCACGGAGGCAACCAAGCCAAGCTTCTCAATCTCTGCGCAACCTATGAAGCATTTACCAGTTGGGTTCAACCGTCGCTGCTTATCCGGAGAAATACCTGGACGCCCTTCGGTGCTGCGATCACGTCTTTCATTTCTGCGGATTAGAACAATAATTTGACGATTGTGGGAGGTCATTGGAATGCATAGACGGAGACTCGATGACAAGGTTGGAAGATATGGAGATCGTAAAAGATGTCATGTATGAGCGTGTTGTTCAGTCAGCAACCATAGTGAGTACATGGCCTAATTTGTGGTAGAAAATTTACAAATTTATCCTTGGTTTTTGTCAGGCTGAGGTCATTAGATCAGCTGGAAGATTGTTCTCCACCGAGGTGGCGCTGTGCGCATCTGGACGCTGCCATTGCCATTGCCGACGTGTTCTGGCCCAGGGCGGATGTTATTCCTTGGCCTCAACACTCAGGAACTGGGTTATGCAGGGTTGCTGCATCCTCTTCGTCTAAGATAGTATTGAATAGGAGGCTCTAACGGATGTTGGGTTTGATTTTGAGGCAATGCACAGAACGATGTTTTTCCCTTGTGCGCGACATGGACGAAAGCAACATGACTTCGATTGCCCAACCCATCAATATCGTCCCGTCGTCGTCGTCGTCCGGTACATTAGTAGTCCTTGGACTATCTTCGTCACTACTATCAACACCAGAAGAGACTAGCCAATTCATTGAAGAACCATCAACTCTTCCGCCTCATGAAGCCCAAGGTTCCATTGTTCCATGGTCCGCCGCTCGACCTATCTCATTGACATGGCATCCGGAATACTCGTCCAGTGCATCGCCACGGCACCCGAGTTTACTCAGTTTCGAGAGAACGTTGGGAACCGGCGTCGACACTTCAACCCATTACGACGCGGTCCCGTCTTCGATAGACTACAGGATTCCGTCTCTGCCACGCACACCTCAACAAGCCCACCTGGTCTTCGGCACAGGAGATTATAGTTAACATCTGTCCACATCTCAAGTTCTCGTGTTCTTATATCTCACTACAATGCCCATGGAAAGTTGGAAATTGGGAGTCCCGCCACGTCCTGAACCTGACTCTGGGCCCGCAGATCACTCTACCAGAGACTGAGAGTTCATCCATCAAAAACATATGCTCAGGGTGCGTACTGTAATAATGTCTTCCAACGTGTCCTCTAAGTCGCCGCTTTGTAGGATGATTTCACAGAACACGAGACAGAGCTCACTTCAAGTTCCTCTACAATTCCCGATGTTGAATCAATGCTCAAGTGCTCAAGCGCCATCGCCTCTAAGGAACAATGGAAGCAAGAGTCATGGGTCAGCAGGCAGGATCCAGGTCCTTGTATATATGGTGGATAATTTCTAACCGTTATCCCAAGGATCGCAGATTCTTCAAGATGCTGAAGACCATATGGAACGCTTCGAGCTCTTCCAGAGCAGTCTGCGCATTCCCTCTCAGTGGGTTCTGTATCGAATGAGCGTATGTTCCACTACTAACATGATAGCTGATATCCGAATCAAGTTTTTGAAACTGTCCTGCCGTGACAATTCCACCACCATTGACAGCCGGTGACACCGCTGGTCCACGAAATCATGCACGGAAGGTTTTCCAATCGGGTCGCCGTTTTCGGTGTTGCGAAGGTGAACCTTGGCTCCGAATACAATGCCTCTGTATCAACCAGTTCCCCATTCACTAATGGAACGCTGAACACGACACAACCTCAGCTCTTGCCGCATACAACACCAGTAAGAGAATTTAGAGAAGCGGGCCCGTACGATTGTCGCTCAACGTTCAAACGTTAACGTTCATAACTTTGTTTGTGTATTACGTAACAAACCTTCGTCTGTGACTTCCTCCAAGTATGTCAATGTCATCTAATCCATCACCACATACACCGTTTATTCATGGTCAGAATCTACTTACAGTCGCGATTCCGAGAATTTGTTTGTTGGTGTTTCTGACAGCGTGTGACTTCCAAATCGATTGCATCTTTTGCTCACACCATTGATGGCGCCTCAAATCAATCGGAATATGCGGAAGAGAATGGTGGTGTGGAGTGAGGAGGGGCGGACACAGGGGGGGATTGCCCCAGTGGTCGTCGATTTGAAGTTGGGCGAGTGACACAACATTGACGAGAAGTTGCGCCGAAAAGATGATAAAAGATGATTCACACGCTTTCAGAAATACCAACAAACAAATTTTCAAATCGCGGTTTGCAAACGGTTATGCAAACGACTGTAAACGTTTTCCTGATGTAGGGTCATGTAAATTTACAAAATAAGGCTGAGACTTGAACATGTAATATGCCCCGTCTTTGGCGTTCCATGGTAAATGTTGCATAGGCAGCGCCTGAATAAATGGTTTGTTTGTGCTGTGCAACATGTGGTGCAAGTTCATTAAATTATGCTGTGTCTACACACCATAGATTCCCGTCGATTGTATGCTCAGGTTAGAGGGTTACGCCACACAAATATAAGCAGTTTTTACATACCTCCACGACTCACAGATTCGCTCACCATATTTACCCCAGCCATTATTCACCATCCAATCTGCTTGTCACACGTGGAATTCTGGTTGTTATTCAAGTTGCCTCAGTATGTCCATCCTTGTCAGGGAATTGAATCTCAAATGCTCGTCTAGTTGAATCAAAATCATCGAACGAATTCACGACGTGTCGCGTACCTCTCGAATCCGACCTCACCACGACGCTGAAGTTGCTCCAAGTACTTCCTTTATGTCCGGCTCCAGCACAAGACCTTCCCGCCCTCAGGGCCCCACTTATTCCAGCGCACACCTGGAGTTGCGTCATTTGGGACCCAGAGAACTTTCTCACTATGACTCTACCGCTACTGATGGAGGGTTACTGGAACCCCTGGCCACCAGACGCGCCGCCCACATATACAGTAGCGATGCAGTTTCCAAAGCCAACACGATGCCATCCTGTCGCGTAGGCACCCTTTCGAAACTTCTTCTCGTCCCCGCCGTCCTCGTTCCCCTGGCTGTCAGTGCACTTCTACTTTCGGCCATTCGAAACCATTGGTATATCGCTGGACCCCTACTGACCTTCACAACCGCCCATCGTGGAGTAGTTCAGGCTGTCGTGCAGATTGTGTCCCATGTTCTCGGAGCACTGCAGACATACGTCCTCTACAACCTCATCGCATTCGGTGTTCGTATCCATCTGATGAGCACATACATATCGCTCAAGAAGCTCAAATTTTTCTCTGCCGTCGTCTCACACCAATTCGACTTAACGTTGCCGAGATCCTTACTTTTTCAGCTCATCTTGTTCAATCTGCTCAACCTTGCTCCATCTGCACTTTGGGCGGCGTCAATAACCCCGATTATTACAACTTCCTCCTCAAGCGGGACCATGGACGTTGCTCACTTCGACCAAGACTCTGCAAAATACTGGGGCGGTGTCGATGGCGTTTGTGACTTAAAAACAAATGTGTTGGGAACGTTCTCCAACTGCCCTGGCCTCCGCACTCCGAATGGACTCCTGGCTACCATCTCGACGGCGTCAACGCCTACCGGAGCGATCCGTAATCATACCAAGAACGACAACACCCAATTTGCGTACATTGGGAGATCGTATGGCATGGGATCGTCCGTGGGTCTGGTACCACTGCAACCTATCGAGGAATCTCCACCGCTCGTAGAACGGTACACATATACAGAATATGGGTACAACTCCTCCGTCGAGTGTATATACAACTCTAGTTCGAATTGGCACTACGCTATGATACAGCAGGGCAAGGACGGAAATGGAATTCCTGGAATTTTCTATGCCGCCGGGTACCTCCCCAACAGCAACTTGTCCGTTGAACCCCCCTTTTACTCTATCGTGTCCTGGGGTGACAGGGGAGACGACGTTGTTGCGTACCAGTCGGACGACAACATGGGCCGGTTCATGTATGCGTTCACAGCTGGTCAGACTTACCCCTCCCTTGAAAAGATACAGTGCGAGGTGTTTTTTACGCCTTGCGAGTATAATGTGGTAGTCTCGCTCCCCGGGAATATCACCGTAACTCCAGCTGCACAATGTGGCGGTACAGATGTCATGGACGTGGACCCAACACAACTTTTAAGACGCAAGGTTGTATGGGAGCTTTCCTGGTTACCTCGTGTGTCTACTTCTCTCTACCGCTCACTGGTTGGAGATGGATTCATGAGCAACATTCACAACTTTAATATCAGCCACCACGGCGACCCGAACGGGACTACTCTATTAGCCATGGGTGTGTCGTTCAAGGCAGCCATTGATGATACCTTTGCTGCTATTTCTTCTAACCAGGTGATCACCAACTCTACGAAACCGGTGATTGTGAACACGACAATAAAGGTACTCAACTTTGGAGACGCATGGGCCATATATGCCGTATTGGCTCTAAGTGTGTTTCTTCTGTTCACCACCACTGCGGAGGCAGTCCGGACACGTTTCTGGACCGAGTTACCCTTATTCGATTTTGTGGATATCAAGACTTGCATTGTGGGAGCTGCATTGGGGAGTAGCACTGTTACCAAGTCCATTGTAGCAAACCTTGGTTCGGACTTGTGGCTAGGCGATGGTGCAGAGCCTAGGCTTGATGAGATCAAAGTAAGACTGAAGATCGATGCTACTGGGATGTCTCTTGCCACTGATGTAAGGGAAACTCCTTCTACTTCCCCCTCTTTTTCTGCTCTTCCTTCTGCCTCCCGCTCGTCCTCCACTCCTCCTGCAGCCTGCCGCTCGTCTTCTGCTCCTTCCACAGCCTTCTGCTAGTCTTCTGTTCTTCCTTTTGTCTTCCACACCTCTTCTGCCTCTGTATTAGTTACTTCTGCTTTTGTTCTTTCTCTTCTGTATGCTTTTGCACTATCTGATATTGTACCTGACATGTAGTGTACTGATTCCAGCCTTATTTCCTTATATCTGCACCACTGTATATTAGCTCACACCTAACACTCTGAGCAGCTGACTGCACCTTGCAGTTGGGAAGTCAGAATACTAAGGAGAAGAACAAACTTACATTTCAAACCAAGTTAAGGAAATCCCTTCCACATCAGGTATGTGAGCAGCGGTGAGCCTGCCCTTTAACTTGCAGTTTTCCTTGACTTCCTCCTTCTAACATCACCCTTGACACCTCAGATGCTAGAGCTCTCAACCTGTACACAATGAAGGTGTAAATCAGTAGCGGCAATCCATACTTGAAGGCCAAGTCAAAAAAGGATGGCCAGACACTATCCGATTACAGTATCCAGAAGAGTCGATCCTCCCTTCATTAAGAACCTTCACAGGAAAGATGATCATCAGGGACCCATACATGCCTATATGTTCAAAATTGACAAGTTTTTTTTTATTCTATAAAGTTGATAGATGCTTTGTATACACTTCAGAGACTACAATGGTCCAAAAATTTTAATTTTTAGTCAAGTCTTCGTCAAGTTATAAAGGAAATACCATTCTTATGACAAATGCTTTCACTGCCATGTTACCCTTATATAAAAAAATGGTCATACTGTTCAATTGTGTTCTATACCTTGTTCTAAACATTTCTGGCAAATCTCATGATTTTTACGTATGCAGAATGTACTATTCCATCTCCATGTATCAATCACCATATAAGGTAGCCCTAACTCAATGGCTATTCATTCAAAAATCACCAAACTGTTCCACATTATATATTGATATATCAGAATCATGGGTATATGGTCTAACACAATTTATTTGCCCCACCAAAGCTGTGGTTGCAAGGGTGTATTAGATACATTATGGTGCATAGCCACAAGGCCAAAAATGGAAATAATGTCCTATATTTGGAACACATCTTAAAATGCGTCCCTTGAACAAACTCAAAGGTTTATCATTCAGTGCTCTCCAACAATTCCAAGGCTGTAACTTCTAATTTGGAGTAGACGGCTAACTTTGTGATATTGCATGGTGGAGTCTCCCAACTTATCCCATGTCATACAACAGAATTGAACAAAACTCAAAGCCTAGGCCTGTAATCAAACCCTAGTTGCTTTAGTTGCAGACCTTCCTTTTTGGAATGTAATTTTACCATAAAAGTGTCATTATGACCTGGGAGGAACCTTAGCTTTCAGCCAGGTAAAGGATTGACTTGAAAAGTAAGGTAGAGGGAAGCATGACATTGATCGAAAAGGAATTATGGCAGTAAACTATAGCAACAAATAACATTTCCTGCACTGTCAAGAACATCAACAGTTACCCAGTTGTCATTAAATATGACATAGTAAAGCTTCTCATTGTCTGCTCCAAAGGTTAATATATTATACAAATGTCAACAAGAAGCTTACCTCCATAAGTTCTTGGACGCTTGGTACGGAAATCAATGATGATATAGTCTGACATCCATCCCTGTTTAATCCATCGGCCATACTCCCCTTTGGTGAATCGTTTGACATGTTGGGCCAATCGATCACCATTACGCAGCAGTTCAACACCCCACTTCTTCAACTCAATGAAGAAATCTATCCTTCCCTTTGGCATACCGCACTCCGGAAATGAAACAGCACAGCCATTGGCAAGCTTGAAGGATGCACGATAAAACTCATCCTGGAAGTGCGCTTCTGGGGTGGATTGCTCTTTGGATCCAAATATGTGTTGATATGATAGGCTTTCATGCGAAAAGTTCCTAATAACAGCTAGAGCGAATTCAGTCACGTTTGACTCGGTGATCTTGGCCTCCTTTGGCGACACATTGATCATCCAATCAATACATCTCTTGTGAAGAGGGGATGAGAATTTGTAAACCACTCCGATGCTTGGTACAATTTCTGTATCCAACCAACCAGTAAGGAATATCTTGCAGAGGGACTTCTTTGGGCCATCATCATTGTTGGGGTCAGAAGCGAGGTGCTCAAATGGATGCACGATGCCATTCTTCCAAATGACCTCCCTGAATATGGCTGTTACACCAGGCTCGCCGCGAAGCAAATCCTCCGATGGGAGTCCACGGGCAAACACTGTGATTGTGTAGACGAGTTGGAGTAATCGTCCCATGGGCACAGCAGCGATAAACATGTCGTAGGTGTAATTCGCAACTCTGTTGTCACGATATGACTAAAACACCATCAGTTCTAGTCAACACAAAACAAATGAAAGTGTTATCTACTCGGTGCGTTTTGATCATCCGCATTATATCCATGCAAGCTCCTACATGACCCTGCGTCATATCAAAGACACAGTCGAGGAATGAGGGACAAAAACGATCATCGCCGAACTTTACTTGGGCGAGGTCCTCAAATTCTTCTTTAGTAAAAAGGAGGCCGACCAGGATTCTGTCTCCGCAGTCAACAGGGGTAAGGCCAACATGTTGTTCTGGTGCGATGAACATAGGCGTTAAAGAGTCGGCCCCAGTATAACCACTACTCCCATGGCTAGCGAAAGTGACAACCCGCTCACCCTGTAATTCTGGGTTCTTAAACTTGTTCCAGAATGCTTTATCCCAATATGTCGTCTGTGCTTCATCCAGAATGAGGACTGATCCAGATGGGTAGGTTGGCATGTGATCTTTCCTAAGCCACGCTGAATGATAGTGTAGTATGGTATCAGGTTCTTTTTTCTGGATGTAGATCCCAAGGAGTTGCGCCAAGACAGACTTTCCACTGCCCGGAGTGCCTCGCACTAGAAAATTGGTTCAAACGAATGGGGAAGAAAAAAAATCACAGTACCATAAATCCATTTGTTTGCTTGGAGCTTCTGATAAAGCAAGGAGAGTGTCTTTTCACGCTGAGCAACTGTTGGTAATCCCCCATAGTAAAAAGAGTTGCGGAGTGAGAGATGACAAGCCTCACTAGAGTGAAATATTTTTGGCATCTTCGATTCCCGAGTCACCGCTTGTGGGGATTCGGAGCGCCTTTTCTCTGAGGCTGAGAATGTCAGTCAAGAATTAGCAACCTCGTAAGCGCCAATGTTGATTTACCTTCTGGAAGATCTGGAAGACGACGAAAGTGGAGATAAATAATGGTGGCCAAGTGTGCAAATAGAGACAATGAGATGCATAATGGCAGCGAGTTCCGCATGCAGCAGATATCGTGAGTGCTACTCAGATGAGGAATGATTGGACACTCACTGGCTGGCAGCTGCACAATAATATGGAGGTAATCGCTGGGGGTCGATGAAAAATATTCCGACAATCTCTTCTCAGCCTTTAATTTGACGATGCCTGGAATTTCCTCCGGGCCTTGAAAACAGGCCAGCTCGTCAGTGTATTGCTAGGAACTTGGATCCGGCTTCCTGAATATCAGATCTTCTCGTCAACTCACACCAGTACTCACCTTCCAAAGGCGAAGTTTGGGATAAGGAAATTTGTATCCCATGAGTTCCTTTATTGATTCCTTCAGGTCGTCTACCCTCTTATCCACATCAGCAGGAACATAGAAGGCATCGTCAGGCGTGTTGAAAACCCAACAAAGTAGGGGGATCTCTGCTCCAGTGATTGAGTGATGTGCAGGTCTGTTAGTAATTGCTTACTAGTCCTGGATAGATCATACAAATTCAAGTCCGATGACCATGTTGAATTGACCATGGCTGAGGTAGCGAGAGCAAACACATAATGTGAGACATGAAGGATGGCGTGGAAGAAACAACTCACTATCAGGGGCCTGTGAATCCTGTATAACAAACTTGATATATCTGCAAGACTCATAAAGGGATTTGTAGAGTTGTTGAAGCTCTCCATCATTTGTGAGATTAATGAAGTGTCCCTCAGGGTTGCAGAAAGTGAGAAGGACCTGATCACGAGGGATTTGAAATTGTTCTACAATTTTCGAGGAAAGTGTGTCCCAGGAAGGCCACTCATCGAATTCTGAGAGTTGAGACATGGCATTGGCCTTCTTCAGCTTGACTTGAAAGATATTCATGATGAATGTCGAGAGAAAGTGACCCGTGACGTCACCTTTGATCTGGGGTCTGACTCAAAGCTCACACGCCTACTCCCCGGGCCCGGAACTCCGATCCTGTTCTTACAAAAACAACTCACAAACTCGCTTACAAAATCATGTGGCGTGTTGGGGCGTTCAGTAAGAGGCAGGGTTCAATTATTTCGGAAGATGCAGTGATTATCCTCATACCAAGAGAAGAAGCTAGCGCTATTAAGTCGTGTAAAATCTCACTGGTTGTTCCATTATAGTGCCTTCTTGTCACCTCCGAATTGACATCATGGTCTTTGATGTGATAAAAGCGACCCTCATATTCCAAGATACAAAAGGAACCTGGAGTCTACCATGAAGCAGCTGGGGTTCAACTGGCACAGGAAACTCAATCATGAAAGACGCACAGACGCTACGGATTTATCGTCTACTCTTGCTGCACCTGACCACCCGGGTTGCTAATTTCGAAAGTAAGGCCAGATTCCTACGTGTACATGCATGGCACATACTTCCATCTGAACTCCCTTGTTATTCGGGACGAAGAGAAAGCACAAATGAACTGAGCTGGGGTCTCACAGAACTTGGTGAAGGATTGTTGGGTAGGGTTCATTCAAGCCGATAACCCGTTCCTGACTACACCAGAGTCTGACCAATAAGGGGCACCGGCAAATATTGGTATTCAGGAATGAATTTGCTGCTTTTCTTCTTGAATTCTTCTCATTATGCTACACAGCTGGCCCCAACACCTTCCAGTCACCAATTAACTAGCGCCAGCGCCTCCTTGGGCTTATCATACGACACCTGGACACATGATCGTTAACCCAACCCCGTCACGGTGGAGATCAAGATCAAATGACGAAGTTACACTCACCACGTGTCCCGCGCCCTCTACCGTCGCATACACCAGCTTGCCCTGCCCGCGTGTCAGCCCTGCTCGCTCATTATCTACTAGCCACTCCCGTAGCCCCGCCGCCGGGAACTTGCGGTGTCCGCTCCACCGCTCATTCCCGATCAAGTTGCACATCTAGTCGTACGTGCCGACGTACACCAGCACACGGGTGCCACGCTCAAGGAGTGCAGCGACGTGCAGATGCGACGTGTGCAGCTGGTCATGGGATAGAGTGAAGGAGGTGTTGACTGGCACAGAGCAGGATGAGAAGGGGAGTGAATCGAATGAGTGATTGACGCCGAGGAGAGCACGAGTGGACGGGGCATTGAGATAGGCGGAAATGTTCCTGTACATCGTTTGGAATTTTGGGAGAACACGAGGAAAACAAAACCATACTTGGTGATATGGTAGCAGAATGTATCGGAGAAATCGCCTTCACAATCTTTGCTGGTGTCGTAGGGGTTTTTGCCTATGAACCTGAATTAGGCCATGTTGCCAGGTAAAGGAGGGAGATACACAAGCCTGTACTGAAAAATGGATCGCTCAATTCTGATTCGCAGAAATGAGTTGCAGCTTCGCAGTTGACAGTACCGAATATATCTTCGCAGGACTCCTTCAGCCATTCAGCGCAGCGAGGGATCTAAAGAAATACAATGAGCTATTCTGCGAAAACACTGTTCCCAGAAAAAATAAATGACAATCTGTTCCATGCGCACGCACGAACTAATGAGACGATTGGTCTTTGTACTTAGCAAGTGACCAAAAAACCTCACGCAATATCCATGATCGGCGGGACAGACCTATCAGTACAAGAGGAAAGTGAGAAAAACCGTAAAGTGAATCGACCAAGTTGTACCAATCAATACGGAGATGAGGTTGATCGAGCTCGGCGTTTTGGCTGTATACCGCAGAAAAGGCGACTAGAAGGCAGACTTGCAGGACTCACACCATATGATTCTCTGGCCATATGAAATCACCGTCCTCTGAACTTGGTAAAATTCCCGAAGAAGATTGCCATGAAAGCTGCAATGTCCTCTGCTGCATCTTCCGACGTTCCCTTTGAAAAAAATGATCAGCATAAAGATGAGATTTTGGTTTGGTTAGAGCAAGCAACGGACAACTTGTTCACCAAACTCCGCATAAGAGAAGCCCACTCCGACAGGTTGATCAATGAAAAATACATTCGCGTTTGTGTTCCAAGATTCTGGAAAGTACGTAGTACTATTGCCACCATCCGCTATCCTGCACGGACCTTGGAAAGACGGATGAGCTGTGTTGAGATTCTAGGAGAAGTAGTAGGCAGGTACCGAGCTCCATGAAGAGACCCATCGCAGAAGAGCACCCTGGGCCGCCGTTAGTCCAAAAGATGACATCGTTCCGCTCTGGGTCGCGTCGGCTCTCAAAAAAGTAGAAGAAAAGATGCCGGGCCTGAATGTCGATGTACCCAGTGTACGAGCTGATAAAGCAGGTGGGTCAACAGAAAAGAGGTTGGTACGATGCAACGAAACGCTCCACTTTACAGTCTGGTCGCAAAACTTCGTTTTCTTGATTCGCGCCCCAACATTGGGAAAGAAGGGATGTGAAATCGAGGTGAAATCTGTCTCTGAGAGGGCGGAAAAGTCATCCATTGGTGTGACTAGGCCGTCGTTGTAGGCTTGGTGAGCGCTCAATGGGACCGTTGGCGTGGGTCTAACTGTGCCCTTCTTGAGGTTGGCCAGGCTTCTGGGTGCCAAATGGTCGCTGGACAGAGGCAGAAGCGGCGACAGCGAGGAGGCCGATGACTAGCCAGCGAGAGGCTCTGCGGGCAGCTGGCATAATGGAGTTATGGTTTCACCGCGATGAGCTCACCATCAATGCATCAAGAGTCCCCCATTTTTAGACTATTTATGACCTACACACCTTGGCACATACATAATGCAGTACAGAGCACTTGGTTGGAATTGTACAGTGTTAGGTTGGACGTTAAGGAGAACGAAAGTGAAGAAAGCATGGACGCTTTCAATGGCCAGAAAGATGTAAATGCTTGAGCGACAATGCACAATGCTAACAATAGTACCTAGGTGCTTCGCCGGTCTTCCTCAGTATTGCCGTGTAGTTTGCTCTGAACGGAGGAGAGTAAACAGCATTCACTAATGAGATGAATCAGCTGAAATAAGCTATAGGCGTGTTCGTGACCGACTTACTCCACAAACCAATCTTCAGTCCAACAGAGGCCAACCATGGATCTTCTCTGGCACTGGAAATATGATCACCTGCACTCGTTATTCGAATCCTCACGAGCATCGGGTCCCCTGTTGACAATTGGCCGCGAGGGGCTTCTCGTGAGATCTGCTCGCCATTATCGTGCATTAAGACACAGGTGAACTGCCTATGCCC
>Ga0307509_10008017_pt1 | contig 13589 bp, 9 predicted proteins | sample 10_EM_MG_FD_202245 | JGI IMG/M metagenome (GOLD analysis project Ga0307509, IMG submission 202245) | Populus trichocarpa ectomycorrhiza microbial communities from riparian zone in the Pacific Northwest, United States - 10_EM | ecosystem: Host-associated > Plants > Roots > Unclassified | place...
GTGGCTGGCTTTCCACGACAAAGCTTGGCATTCTTTAGACTGAAATTTCCACCATAAGCATGGGGTTAAAAATCTAACAAGCCCAAGAGACCCACACAATACGTCACGAGTCTGCATATTTTCAAGGTTGGCTCGTGAGATTGGAATTTGGCCATATAGATAAAGGAAGGAGCTTACAGGCATCGTGAGCAACGTTTGATTTGGTTGCCGGGCAAGTCCTTGTTGCAGTAATAGCAAGTAAAAATCATCGCAGATTCACCAGAGCGCACTGTGGTTGGTAAATCGGCCGCTGAATCGCCAACATCACACGTCATGTGATTGTGACCAGTGAAATTGTCAGAGTCACGGTGCACGCAAAATCTCGGTACGTAGTCCGTTACACCATATGTAACGTCATCTTACTGATTGCTCATTGAGCCAATGGTTCGATCACTCGTGTTTCTTTACATGTTCTGCTCACAAACCTGATGAACTGGATCCCACACAGTGTTTCTCATCCTTGTATGGCTTATAAACTTGAAAGATATCGCAACAAACATGAGGTCTTGCTTCAGGGTTCTTTGACAGCGCAAATGGATGTTCATCAACGAATGCGAACAACGGATCTTATCAACTGTACCATGCCTAAACCAGAGGAGTTCTTGCGCACGTTGGCGGCCACGCATTGTTCGAGAATCGGTGACCCATTATTTTTAATCGCCGTATAGCCTAACAGAAGCGAAATAAAAGGAAGGGTAAAATACCACGGGGCCAAACCATCGGGAACACGTGAACATGTGCTTTGAAGTTACTGAATTAGAATTGCAAACTTGAAGAGTTCATTGACGGCGCAAATCGACGTTGAACGAGCCGTACTGGAAATTTTCAACAGTAGCTCAATAAAAATGGTCTCGGGAGGCGAAAAGTCACAGGTTAATGTGCAATGAGACTAGCGCTGTTGACATACCATATTGGGAGGTTCTTGATTCAAGACACTGGAACTGTGAACTTGCGAAGGTTACTGAGCACTCGCCGCGCATAGATGGGGAACCTTGATTTGAATAATTCCCAACACTGTACATCGCATGGTGAGTCCACGAGAATTCCATGGGACGGGGACTTGACCGTAAATGATTGTACATGAGTAGATATATTCGAAATAGCCGCGATTATCCGACAGTGAAGATGGAAGGGTTAACGCAGCTTATTACACGACAGATAACATTTGACTTTTCCTAGTCGGGTGACCTCGACCCGATTTCCGAGCCGGTAGAATGTGCGGCTGGAAGAGAGCCGACGATAGGGTCGAGATAAGGTAACAGTACATCTTTTGCTCAACGCCCTCGCAGAAGTTGAAAAGCGCAGCGACCGCATGGGTGCAACACCAGGTCTTTCCGATGAAGGAAGTCCGGGAAGATAACAAAGGCGCTCAATCGAGCATACAGTATAAAGGAAGCCTTGCGCGAACTACAGAAGAGACTTTTGGATACAAGTTTATATTGTGGAATGAAACAGGAGCCCCCGAGATTATGCACTAAGACCACAGTAGTTATTTAGACCCACTGCAGGTTTTCAATTTTATGAGGCTCTGCAAAACCTATTATGTGGAACGGTGGGAATTGGGTAACCAAGACGCTGAGAGGGGTGCTCACGCACACCATGTATCAGCATTGATGCTGCATTCGAGCGATCCCTAGGCCCGAGTTCCGGGTCACGAGCCTGCTGCGCCAGCAATCGAAATTCCGAAGGCGTAAGACCGTCGTCGTCGTCGGGCTGCTCTGGAGCATCGAGGACTCCCATTGAGCTGAAGGAGGCCGACGACTGCCCAAACCCGTGTCCCATGGGAGTAGGAATTCCCGTCCCTGATATGGCCCCAATTGAAGCAGTGCCAAGAAACTGGATGAGGTTGGGCGGGAACCTGTAAGTCATCGAGACGGCTGTGAAAACCCTGTGGAATGAAAAATATCTCGTCCATTAGCTCAGAGACGAGGTTGGCAAACAATATGATTCGTGGGGTTGCTAAGGCGCTGTGGCTCCTCATGAAGGACTGAAGCTTAGCATTAGCATTTACAACCATTGCAAGTGAGGAGATGGGGGGTAATTGTCTACGAGTCATGGAGCGGGCATCCTGGGCGGTGAAGGGAGGGAAAACATTGGTCGGATCCGAGGAGGAGACGAGCCGGTCATCCAATGCCACCCAATACGTCCACGTTACGAGGGCATTTTGCGGTCGTGGGGAAGTTTGGGTCTGGAAGTATCGACCGTGGGCAAATTGAAGAGTCTCGCCATCGGGGAGTAAGCTTTGGGGATGGAGGATGATAACGTCCCATTTGGGTCGGTCAAAGGGTGCTAGTCCAACCTGTAGATGGCTCGTCAGGACAAAAGGCCTGGGGCAAAAGACCTACATCTAGAAGCCGGGCCGGCCTGTCATCCATTTCATCAACTATCCATTGCTGATTAGAAGTTCTCAATGCAGTGAGCATGGCGCGAGCATCGTCCACGGCAGGAACAATACAGAAAGTGCCGTAGAGATCCCACTGAGCGTGGTAGTTTGCTTCCACTGTTGTGGAACTTAATTGATGTCAATGGTTCACGATAGAGATCTACTCACAAAGAATACAGTTGATGATGCTATCCAATTCAAAAGTTTGGAAGGAGGAATGATGAAGACGCTGCTGTGTAAGAAGCTCTTCCTGGTTGCGGTCAGTGTGTATGTACGTGAGGAATTCGTAGCACTCACCACGTTCGCTTTTCGCTGATCGTCTTTCCGGACGGTGTTGATTATATGCGCCGCCTGCATATCGACACGACAAGAACCTGTCAGAAACGACCGCTGGTCGCAAGCTAGAAGGCGATAAAGGAGGATCTTGCTGTCCTTGGGTTCGCGGTGGGAGGATTGGCTGTCGCTTCCTGCAGTGGATGACGGTACAAGTCCAGATGGGTTGGGGATAGGGGGAAGTTTCTTACAAGCCGGAATAGTCACCCGCCATTGCTCCCCATGGCCACCAGTTTCCCGAAGGGCGTAAGCCATCTTAAAATTTCCACCAAAGGTTGATGCTGAGCGCTGAGATCTGAGAGGTATATGAGAGGTGGTAAGCGACACCAAAGGATTCATTTTAAATCGGAGCTTGAATTGAGATAAAAAAAGACTACACATTTCCTATCGAACTCTACGGGTAAATAAGAAAACCCGTTGATGCGCTCACGCGGCGCTGGTCGTGCCTAAAAACAAAACAAATGACGGCGCGAGCTGGGGCGTGATGTGGCGCGTTGCTGCGGTCGGGTTTCGTATGGATTCCAACACGGCGGGTGGACGCAGGTGGAAACGGCGGGTTGCGAGACAAAAAGCGGGCGCGAGACGAGTTGCGAGACGGAATACGAGCGCGAAACCGAAGAACGGGCACGAAGATGAGACTGGGAGCTAAGACGAAGCTGCGACGGGCAGCGAGAGGGCGAAAACGACGGGGAACGAGCTCTGTTGTCGTGGTGGTACTGTACAAGGTAGTTGTTAAATGTAAAATGCAGAGGAACAATAAAAAAAAACCAAACAATCCTAAAATAGACGGAGTAGAATTCAATGAAAGTGTAATAGGAAAGTGTAAAATGTCCGGGCTTCGCAACGATGTTCCGGAGCTGTAGAATGTGCCAAAATCGCGTTTTCCGGGGCTAGAGCTGCGCGAGGCTTATCACCGCGTGGTCATCCAGCTCCTGCAAGAACGCCGTAACACCTCATCCATAAACCGCCTCCCTATGGATATTTTAACATCCATCTTCGAATCCCTCCAAGACCACGCTTCTCTGCTGCAGCCGCATCCCAACTTGCCTCGTCTCTGTATTAGTTGATACGCACAGCGGATGAGTTGTCTTTGTTTCAACTTCAATTCCGACGTAACCACACGGATATATGGGAATAAGCTTACATCGAATAGAACAATTGAAAAAATAAACCTACATATTGCGCAGTAAATCATCTCGCTCGACCCCCGATCCTGATCCTTGGTGCCACTAGATACGAATGGCATCTACGATCTAAGATCATCTAACCCAACGAATATGTAACGCTTCGGTTAAAAGGTAGACGCGAGCGAAACAACACATCCATGAATTGCTTTTGTTACAGCATGTATGGGTGAAGGGGCCGCGTTTGCAGAGTGGTATGCATTGGCAGACAAGGTGGGACGGGTGCTCACGAATTGAACATTGAATTGGGAATCGGACCAGTGATAGAGCGAGAGGGAAGAAAGCTGTAATTCGATTACTAATTAAAAAGGTGGACGGTTTATTGGACGAGATGTAATTGAAACGAAGGGAATGAAGGAAGACGTACCACCTACTTAGCGGATTCAGGAGAAGGGGGGGATACAGTAAGACTCCTGGGACGATTTAATAACCGTTTCAAATGAACAATGCGGTCTGCACGGATTTTTTTCCTTCTGGAGTTGAAATTGGTGATTAGCCCATTTTGGGGTATCCTGAACATCGTTAGCCGCTATATTTTGATGAAATAGTAAGAATGGCGTCATAGATGAGAATTGTTCTGGTCATCCAAACAGCGAACCCTGGTGTTTTTAGGCGGAAGTAAACGGTTGTGTATTGGGAAACACCCTACATTGACAAAACATTGCAAGGATGAGTAGATTGAAGAAGCAAAATGAATGGGAAACATACTGCAATTTGTCGTTGGGACCACCGAAGCCTATGTTACTCAGTAAAATAGGAATAAAGGCATCTTGATTAGCAATGTGCCTTATTTCCCCTGGATGTGGATATATTGAGTGTCGTCGACTTGGCCGTTCCTGGGTTGGCGGATTGTGATACTATTCCACGAAGGTGAGAAGAACGGAAGAAGATGAAGGGGAATTAACTCATGTCAGTGACATTGGGGAAGAACATGGTTCGAAACATCGGGAAAAAGCTCGTCCGTTCTTAATTAAGGAAAGCCCTTGGAATAGCGAAGCTGCCCTTTTATCTGCTAGCTTCGTCGATCGTGACATGCTTCTGCGCTTTCGTGGTAGAGGTATTGGACTTATAAGCACTAGATCTGCAACTGACAGATTCCTTCAAGATCGTGATCGACTCGATCAGGATAACACAAGGTGACAGTGACGAGAGTGAGGGTGGTTTCGACGATGCCGAAGATGTTGAAGAGGCCCGGGGTAGTGAAACCGTGGACAAAGGTGCCAGCCCAGTTGTCACCTTCTGATGTTTGAAGGGTTTCTTTGATGGGATCAGTCAGAGGCATCGAACCTCCCCTCTCACAGCACATCTGGGGAGTCCCATCTTCTTTTTGCTGTATACTCGTCTACGTCGCCTATCCTTAACACTATCTTTGTCATTGGCGCGGCGGTTATAGCATACATATCTCGTTACCGAGATGAGCGGTTCCTCAAACGAACGTAGCATCCAGATGTTGACTAGAACCAGCATCAAGGGGAGGAAGGTTTGGGTTCTGCGAAAGAGTCCGTGTTGCAAATAAAGATAAAGAGGTGCAAATATGTTATCTTTGTACACCAATCACACCATTGACAGCGGTGCCAATACAAAACGCCATCACGCCTTACGATCCGACTTCCCCAGTGCTGAATATGGAATCTCCAAATGTAAGCTGCATTTCATAAATCATGAGTGCCCCGGGTAATTTTGGATCGGCCATCCTGGAGATGAGACCTGAGAACAGATCGATAGTTATCTAGGGGCGCAGCCCATGCACTTACGGACATGTTCCCTCATGATCGCAGTTTCCCCCGCTGTATAGACAAGGGGGCTATGCAGTTAGATCAAAAGGGCTTTCCTACAGTCCGAAAACTACCCACAATCTCGTAACGAATTACTTTCATCACAGAAGCATTGTGAATGCTAGATATAGACTTTGATGGGTTAGGACCTGGGTTTTTGTGAAATCCGAGGGACACTCCAACCCACAGCGGTAGACTGCTGAAACTAACCAAGAAATATCGCGAGGGTAGTGCACACTTCAACTGAGATTGCCGGCCAGCCCTTACGAATTGGAACTTCAAGAAGTGAACCTTTCATCTTCATTTAAGGGTGTATTTACGTATGTAGGAGCCACCTTTGTCAACGGAATCTGTTGAGAATTTGTTGATGAAATGATTACGCGCTCTGAAGACATCAGTGGAACACAGACACCCACAAGGCATTTGATGATCACAAACCAGGCTTTGGACGGGACCATAGCATAAATGGACCGGTCGCCTTGTCTCCAACGTAATTGTCCCCCCCATCCCCACCTATCCTTTGTCGCCTTTCCCTTGCTTTGTCCCAATGACTGACTGGAAATCCCCCGCTGAGATTCAAAAGGACACTGAGGCATTCGTGAAACTTCTGCATTCGGTCGCGGCTATTTATATGTGAATTTTTGCCAGTTTTCTTCTCTTCATCTTGTTGACTTATCCTCAGGTACGAGTGGTTCATATCCCTCGACTTTGAATGGGATTTTATCTCCGGGAAGAAGAGGTTCCGTTGGCCCATGGTCAGCACTGTCGGTGTCCTCAAGTGAATGCAGTCATGGTAACATCAGAATACAGATATTTTATTTTTTGAACCGATATTTCCTGCTGTTATCGCTCATTGGAATGTAGGGGAATCTACTTTTCAATGTAAAACTTTATTGATAAATCATGGCAGTATTATTTCATTCGACAAAATTGAGTACGTCTGCACAATTCTGATTCCTCTCATGTTTCTCATCGCTCCTTGAACTTGAAGAGGGCTCAACTGTCAAGCATTATACACTTTCTTTCAGGTATCTCCCGTCAGACTAGCCTTTGAACGCGTGGCTGATGAAAATCCAAATTAGCTAGTAGGAAACGCAGCCATTGGTTTGGTGAGCATTAATTTGTCGATCCGAACGTAAGTCGTAGACCCGATGCCATCTCTGTGTAATCTGACACCTGTGATTTTAGCATGGCAATCTGGGCGCAAAACCGCTACATCATTGGCGGCCTCGTGGTTATTATTCTCGGACATTGGTCCATAATCTTGCAAGGTGTGCCTTTGCCTTGAAAACTGGACTTTCACTCTGACAGACTGATTGCGCTCTTCATAGGAGTTCAAGTGACAACAATTTTTGTTCCTGGAGTAGGATGTCAGATAGTGGAGAGCCACAGCAAAATTTTACCTGCGATCTTCATTTACTCGATGTGCTTCGACTTCATCGTTCTTTTGCTGAACACATACAAGCTCGTTGGAATAACATCTTCCCCCTCCCGCAATTTGATGGGTCGAGGGCGCCTCACTCATATGATTTTTACCGATGGCCTCATTTTCTTTATACTTGCGTGCGTGTGTATTTCACTAGAGTATTACGGAGGAAAGGAGGTGTCGCTCATCTTAGCATTCCAGTTTCTTGTCCAATTTTGTTGCGACAGTATTCCTGTTGTTGAATCTTAATCAAGTTATGGGTGTAGTATTCAATGTTCCTGCCGCAGTAATCTCGACTGTGAGTACTTCCCTCTCCAAGTATGTTCAATTCACGAGGCCGTCGATATGTCAGATTGTAGCATGTCGTGCAGTACGACGGCTGACCAACTTCACGTACGACAGAGCAGAGATAATATAGTGAGTCGTTCTTTGCCAGTGAATAATGTTCGGTCCCAAAGATCTGTTAGTCCTGCAAGCTCGTCTAATAATCGGCCCACCACCAGGGGGGATGAGAGAGCCGTGTCGTCATTGAACTTCAAAAGCACGCCGCGCTCAGAAGTTCACGTCCGGGTCAGTTTTCGAGCATCTTTGTTTTCCTTTTGACATCTGAACATTCTAACCTCAATTACAGATGGAGACATTCACGCGCGCGGAAGAAAACCAGAATAACATTTTAACCAAGGTGAAAGAAGGTAGCGAGACAGATGTGGAGATGAACGTCAAAAGCAAGGGGTCACTCTGAGATTCCTTTCACTTGTCACTCGATCTTGCGACACACAGATTCTGCAAATATATTTTGAAAAACCGACACGGAATTCGAAGCTGCGGTCCTCGTTCTGTGCAAAAGGGCTTGATAAATAGATTCCGCTACAATTCTTTCACGTGTACCTATACTCCGTACAATCTAGATGAGCCGGCGAAAGCAAGCATCCTGAGGGAAAGCTTATTGTCGTTCCCCTGTGGACCTGGACCCCCCGAAAACCCTGTTAATTGACTGGTTATGACAATTGTGAATTACAGGCCAGACGGAGATAGCCCGAGCGCGTTCGAATCCATCCCCAGAGACCCATCAATAATGGCGCCAATATTGGGGTGATTTCCCTCTCCACGCCATCCCGGGCGACCGAGGTGAAATATAACACTCAAAAGGAACTAGACACCTAACCCTTTATAAATCTCAACCCAACTTCAAAGAAAACAGGGAGCAAATTCTATCTAAAACTTAAGAGACCATAAATTGGTTGGAAAACTACAATAATTTCTGCTTTGCAATTTGGAGGATGCTCGTAATATCGGACGACCGAGGTGAAATATGACACTTGAAAGGAACTGGACGCCTACAAAAGTGATAAGCCCTTTTGCTTCCAATTCTGACAAAGGGGACATGGCACTCACACAACAATGGCTTCGTCTACGAAATCTGTCCTCGAAGGCAAAATAGGTTTCCCGTCAGTGCCGCGCGCGGGTTCAATGTTAGCAGCCCACAATATTGACGCCATGGTGATGAACAAGGCATTGTTCGCGACGTTCATTCCCAGGCAGACACGGCGTCCAAAACCTTCGCGAACGTTGATATTTTGAGTAAATAATATCTATATGCATGCTTACCAAATGTTACGTGTCCTTGTCCATGGGTATTCTGAGGGGTGACATGATTTCCCTCCTCATCGAGGAATCGCTCGGGACGGAATTCGTCGTAATCGGGATAGACATTGGGATCCCTAAACAGTGGATGAAAAGTAAGAACTTTTGGTAACGACCTATCCTTCCTGAGGCTCAAGCCCTACCTGTTCATCGCCCTGAGATGCGTACTCTTAGAATGATACGAAATATGAGGGAGAGGATTGTAGACTGACCATATGTTGGCAATAACAATAGCACCCTTGGGGATAAAGTAACCTTTGTACCAATCGTCCTAGGAGGCAATATTGAGGAAGAATAGCAGGGACTAAGTTGAGAAAATACCTCTGTTGTGCGTCTAGGAACCCCTGTAATGATAAAATGGTGAGCCTTTTTACTTGCACTAAACGACCCACAACTAACCTAACGGTGTAACGGGTCGCCATCTCAGAACCTCCATTACGATAGCCCGCACATAAGGAAGATTAGGAGTGTCGGCAAACGTAGGGAGGCGGCCACTTCCGACAACAGTATCGATTTCATGTTGTGCTTTGCGCATTACATCGGGGTACAAGACCATAGCAAGTATAAACACTGAGAGAGCGGCGGAGGTCTACACCAGAAAGCGTGTCAATTTTTGGAAAACCGGAAGAGCGCTCTACACGCACTGTGTCTGCACCAGCCCCACTGAAGGACGATTACATTGAGTGCCTTTGGACGACATGATAAAAAAATAGCCATACAACATGGATCCAGCAAGCCAAGCGGCCTCATGGTTCGACAGTCGATGTGCTTCTTGATGTTCAATGAGTGAAGATGTGAAGGAGGGTTTGTAATCTCCTTCGCGCTGATGGCCTTCATGAGCATTCTCGTGTTCTGGTTCTGATTTAGAGCTCACCATGGCTTTGGCAACCCCATCATAAAATCCTTGGAACATCTCAGTATCCTTCTTGTACCATTCCAATCCCCATTTCTTCCAGGGTGCCATCCACGTAGGTAAGTGTTTCATCACGGGGAAGATTTCGACCAGGTAGGCACCGGGAAGAACAGCTTGCATGACACGATGCATAATGTCGTTGATCCGACTTACGAGAGGGTCGTCCTTCGACTCAATTGCGGGCCATCCGTACACTGCAGAGAGCGTAGCTGATGCAGCGGTACTTGGAGAATCAATGAGCCCAATTAGAGGCAGAGCGGAATAATAGGTTTACCGTTTCAAGTGATCGTTCCAATGATTTGGCTCCTTGATGATATCAACCACCACGGCAGCGGCTTCTACCTCTTGCAAAGGCTTGTACTTATCAGCCGCACGCATATTCAAGCCTTCGCGTCCTGCTTTGCGAAGTTTTCTCCAGCTTGGAGAAATAAGATACCTTGACAGTCACAAGAAAGAGGATGATGGCGTACAGTTCACCATAGGCAATGAAGCCGATGACTACACCTCCCGTGAGGATCTCACTACCCATGATGAGTCGCGGACGAGAGCTATAGATGTTGGAGCGCCGATCTATACATATGATCCAAGGTGATCACTTTCTCTATGAGAAATAGAGGAACTACTAACCCATCAAATCGGTTGCAACTTCATGGGTATTAAGAACGATGACCCGGCTCCCGGCAAAGTTTAGTGAGAAAATAGGACCTGACACTCTTCAACAGCGAAACTCACTGAGAGTGAAAAGAGATTACCAAACACCTCCTGCCACTCCGTGTACTTTAACCATTGGAACTTGGGGATCTGAAAGATATTTCCCAGAACAGGGAGACCACGCGGACCAGGCGGCAGAGGACCTTTCGCCTTGATCGACAATAAAACTTTGGTGAAGAGATACGCAGTAACTAAAGCCAATAGGGACTGATTGATAGACAACGAAGACAGTGGGCGAAAACCAGGAAACATGGAGGCGAGAAGTTCCATGGTGGGATGCAAAGGTGGTTCGTTGTGGATATTAATATCTGACTGTCAACTTCTGCCAATGGCTTTGACAAACATGTCGCAGATAATCATATGCCGGCTCTTTTGATGTGCAGAATAGATCGGTGGGACCTCGGAGACAGTTTGATGGCTCCCGGCACTGTGGCTTCGAATTTAGTGATGGCCCACTCTCAGGGCCCTTATTTATGTCAATTCCGAAAGGGGAATGCAGGAGATAAAATATCGGATAATACACTGGCATACGGGACTTAAGTAAACTCCATCACCAGGCCAAAATAGTTCATGTTGAGCGAGCGAGATGCCGATGTTGTAGGCAGTCCACTGTCCACACGCTTGATTTACACCCGATCAAGCAATTCTGCTAATCCCGATGTCCATTGCCATTCATCAGAAACATCGGCCAATCCCGATGACAACTGCCATTCATCAGAAATCAATTAATCAATGACGGGACTCGGCTCAAGTGAATAACATTGTTCTCCGATGTCCTTTTCCATTTGCTCAAGGTCCTTCATTGGTGTCCGTTGTCAGCCACACTGGGCCCGCTCGTGATGGGAGACGATGGAGGTTATTGGCCAACGCTGGAAATCATTGGAGCTCTGATTTAGGTTTCAACACTATGGTGCCGAAAAAATATCGGTCTTTGAGTCAACCCAGCTCTCCCTCGATATGCAGCCAGTAACCACATTCTCCCCTTGAAAAAAAAACAAACTGTTTGCATGTGGGTTGAGAACAATAGAGGTCACTGATTGATGAGGACTAGGTCCATGAATAGTGTCAAAGTCTGAAGAGATATTGGGCTAGACGGACAAAATCTAGAAATTTAACACAAGGTACTCGGAGTTCAACAAACGATCCCCACCATATTGGAGGGCGATGGGATATCATCAATTGACGCCACCAAGAAGATGAACTTCGCCATGGTACCTCCGAGAGGACTCGGATGTTGCATCGACTGAATAACAGCACCCTTGGATATCGCATGAGGGAGAGATGAAGATGGGCCAAGGAGGAAGGGGGAAACAGGATGGGAAGGGGAGGGAACATCATCGTTAAACTGACGGAGACAAACCTAATGAGACTAGGTTGAGACCAAGCGGTAAGAGCATAGAACCCATGTTTTGCGTGAGGCGTCTCACGGTAGGCATATGAACAAGCGAATGCAATGTCCTGATACTGCGAGCAGCAACCCTGCGAAAGACGTTGACCCGACGTATGAGATGTTCATCCAAAAAACATTCAGATCCAATTTCTTGGGACGCAGGGATGTATTAGAACCATGGGGAAGACAGCCTTGTACGTCGCATCGCTCCTTTAATTCGTCGAAGAGAAAGATGGGAGGCAGAGGGAAAACATCGAGACCAATGAGGCTTCATAAACACACACGGACACTAAAGACATGAATTGGCATGCTGAGCTGGCGCGAAACAACCCACTACCATTGAATGAAGGACAGAAGATAGCGGAAGGTATGAATGCACGAACTCTAACCACCAACGTCGTGACATCTATCCGAACGTTGACGGTCACCGCAAGGATCCAAATTTGCAACCAGAGGAGTACTCCGCAGATGCCAAAGGTTGATTGAGGTCCAAGTCCGAGGAGATCTCTGGCGACTTGGAGGAATAGTGCGGTTCAGAAACTTATCTGAATCGCGGTTTCTGTCGGCCTCAAAGGATTTCATAGATCGATGCACGACGAAGGGCCGTCCGTGGGTGTGCTGGGAAGAAAGAAAGGGTGAGAAAATATTGTGCGAGACACGGCTTTTGCCGGTCGTGCAGTTAGAATTTCCTGTGACCTTGGTTCGATACCTTTCCTTAGTAAAATTAATCTCTGTTAAATGTTTATGCCTTCACCAGAGGCAATACTTAAATTCTCTCATGGGATTTAATTGAATTCACCTCCTCTATTTTGAGTACATTCCGTATTTAGGTGCTCGAAGGTTGCTCGAAGGTTGAATAATATTGTGAAACACAGAATTATCATCGCGTATATGTTACATACCGTAGAGGAAAAGGGTTAATTCGAATAAAATACCTCTAGATGTTAAATCGAATTGACTTAGGATTCAATAAAAGGAGGGAACCGGGATGCAAATTACTTTTACATTACTTACGCGACGCGCTTCGTGAGAAAGAATCACACGTGATTTGCACAGCCGAAACAGATCAGGTGCCGTAGGGCACATGACATATATCGAAGACTACTTAGTACGGCTTTGAGGACAACTGCAACGGAAATCTTCGATAATGGAGTTCACGAAGGCCAAAAATGGACACCTCAAAGTTTTGGGGGAGAGCCCAAGCATGGATAGAAGCACGGGCTCAGGACCCAAAGGGTCGACCGATTGGTTTGAACAGGATTCCTGGCTAAAATCCAAACTTTGGTCTTATTCATTCTCCTCGTCCAGGCTATTAGAGACCATCTACAATGAACCCCAGATCCATAAAACCCCTCTGAGCAGACATTACATTTTCTTCTCGTGCCTGGTGGCTGTGAATAAAACATATGTCATTCTACTGTGCCAACCTATCTGGACGGCATACTATTCTTCGAGCGACCAGTGATCCACATCCAGTGCACATGGTGGTGTTTTCTTCTGTCGATCATTGCGCGAATGTTCATAGGACGTGCATCTCAAGATATCCCAGATGCGCTGTTCTATTCCACGGAAGTAGGGCGCAACATCCAAGGGGGGCCCGGGATGTTAAAAATTACACGGGGTCGGTAAATGTTTTTAAGGCGCTGAGGTTTACCCCTCCCCCTCCCCCTCCCCCCAAAAAAGGATATGTCAGACCGAAAAAGGAAATTTCCGAAAAAACATATCTCCAATAGTGATTAAAAATGAAAATTTCGGAGGGTTTTTATTGAATTTGGCTTTTAATATGACTAT
>Ga0307509_10008018_pt1 | contig 13584 bp, 18 predicted proteins | sample 10_EM_MG_FD_202245 | JGI IMG/M metagenome (GOLD analysis project Ga0307509, IMG submission 202245) | Populus trichocarpa ectomycorrhiza microbial communities from riparian zone in the Pacific Northwest, United States - 10_EM | ecosystem: Host-associated > Plants > Roots > Unclassified | place...
AAAAAAAAGAAAAAAGGTACAAAGACAGCATTCAGCTTTAACGCTATGGCCAACAAAAACCGTATCCTCCTCACCCCAGGAAACATCCAAACGCCCAAGTCCCTCTGGTATGAGACCAACCGCACATCTCGCCTATCGCCCAACCAAATCCTACGAACATACACGTACACCCGAAGGAAGTAGAAAGGAAAGAAGCAAGCAGGAAGGAGAGGATAACCGTTAGCGACATCTACTACAGAAAGTATAAAAACATAAGGAATGAATGAACCCCTGAGAAAGGAAATTTACGTCTGATAAGTGACGTGGATCAGCCTGAGCTAGGAAGTGAGAGTATGGACCTGTACACCGGAGCAGTGCCGGGGGACGAAGCGGTGCCCGATGGCAGGATAGGATGGTGTATGGAGGCGACTCTGGTGAGGGGTCGCCGGGGGGTGTGCCAAAGCGGCATTAGCGACGGCCAGGAGGACGGGCGTAACCAAGGCGGGTTTTTGTATATCGACCGAAGATCGACCGCGGGAGGGGAGCAGTAAGGTGCCAGCTGAGGGGGTAGGAAGAGGGGGGTAGGTGTAGCTGTAACTGAGCAACGGGACGAAGACCAAGAAGGTGGAGGGAGGGGGATGTGAGGAGGAAGGACAGTCTGAACACTTGAGACAACAGACTAGAGTAACCGCGGCTGATGCTTTTCCGAATGCAAAACGAAGACGAGGTGCTGAAGTTACTAACCGAAGTGTTCCCCGACAGGACCACACAATCGAGACGGAAAGGTACTTCGCAAAGGGCTTGGAAAGCTCAGCGCCGACGGTGAGCGCAGAGGACAGAATGCCGACTGTGCAAAACCTAAGCGAGGTGCAAAGGGAGTGCGGGGTCAAGGGGAGAACTGAACTTCATGAGCGGGAGTCAACGACGAACAGGAACAAGAACCCCATGGAGGAGGGGGTAGACCCCAGAGGGAGAGGAGGGGTTGTAGCATCGCTCCCCTAGGCAGAAGCCATCAAGCCAGAGGAGAGGGGGTAGTGGTGGATCCCACGATGATTTCCCTGGTGTTGAGATTTCAATCGCCGGAGGTGTTGGGGAGAAGGTTCGTGATCAAGCAACGGAGAAGAGATCTTATCAATATAGGTTTTTATGCTAGAAAAATCTTTATCACTTTATCTACCTCTATTTTGAATCATTGAGCCTTCCTAGACAATCTCCATCTACGATTAAGATTATCGGCCTGAGGTATCTCGCAAGACTTTGAGATAGGCTCCTGCCTAACATCAAGTACCTGTGAGTTCCCTTTATTGTGGGTTTCTCACCAGAAAGTAGCTCAAAGATACTTGTGTTCGGGTCTGACGAACGGCATATGCCGACACGGCCTTTTTTACAAATGTCAGAAAATTGCGAGTACACAGTAGAGGACTTCCCATAGGAATCTGGAAGAGATTTAGAAGTGGTCTTGGTATATTTTCACACTAAAATCTAGAAAGCCAACTTCTAGATTCTAAATTTTCGAAAATCTGAACCACCCCCTCCCCCCCTGGTTCAGATTTACATGGCCCTGAAATCTAGAAACTTGTATACAATTGGTCAACCAGCCCTCATGCTACAATTCTCAATGCATTAGGCCCCAGTTCTCAATGAACAAAATTAAGAACTAAAATGCTGCTCTAGAGCACAATTCTATGAAAAATAATTTCCTACTTGTATCCATTAGGTTTCATATGTGTTGTTTCATTTTTCCACAATGATTATAATCTAGAAATTTGGAAAATCAGTTTCTTCTATGGGAACAACCTGCAATCCAGATTCTTGCTCCAGGCTCCAGATTTTTCCAGATTCCTACAGGAAGTCCTCCAGTGGTTACCCAGGGTCAAGTTTAGCGCTTCTATTGCACAGTATACTTGTAATGTCCAGACATTTGTGAACATGACCAGGTCTGCATTAGCGTGTATGGAGATCCATTAGGGTAGAATCTGTTGATTAGCCAATCAGAAATGAAGATGTATCTTAGTCAGAAAATAGGAAGATATCAAGATTCCTCCCATAGAAGTAGTACCAGAATGCAACTCAGCGTTATTCTTCCAATATATATGAAAAATGCCAACACCACGAGGGGCAACAACTTCTTTGAGCAAAAGGGGTCAAATTCTGGGGTATTCCATGCTAGATGGACCGCAGAAAATGACATTAGATGAGATATCGGAGAGGACTGGTGTTTTGAAAAGTACCTGTTCGAAGATCATCAGAACAGCCAAACAGCGAGCGAGCGATCATGGAAATCAGGATCTCTGTGCAACAGAGAATCTTGTCCCTTTACCAAATTCGGTAAAGGGATCCAACCAAGCACTTATGGATGCTCAAAAGGCTCACTTGGTGGAAACTGCATTAAAGGATGCAGAGCATTGTTGAATGACTTTCTCACAACTTGCAGATGCAGGTAAAGTGCTTTATTTTTTTTTTCAATTTTTTTTTTCAAATTAAGTTAACCAAATACTTAATGTACATCATAGCAAATCTAGATATCAGCCGTCAGACTGTAGTTAGAGTACTAGCTGAAAATAAAATACATCACTGAAAGCCAACAAGCAAACCGACCCTCAATCCAGCCCAAAAGGCCGCTCGCCTGGCCTTCTGCAACGAGTATCAGAACTTAGATTGGCAATTGGTAATTTTTACAGATGAGTCATATTTTGAGACCGGGAACTTACGTTGCCGGCATGCCCGAGGTGTTTTACGGCGAGCAGGTGAGGCCTATCGGGCCCAAAATCTTCAGAGAAAGTTTGCTCAAGGAGCAACTGTCATGTTTTGGGGGGCTATTTTGTATGGTAAATCTTGTAATTATATTTTATTTATTATTATTATTATTATTTCTATTTCTATTTCTATTATAATTATTATAATTATTCTTTTAATGTACATAAATGCTAATAAAATACAATATTAAAGGAAATGAACTCCCATATTATATGTATACTTCACCATATGAGACTACAAAACAGAGAAATGCAGCAGAGGTAGTACTGCAAAGGGAGTATGAAGTGGAAGTGGAAGAAAATGCTCGGGCAGCAGCAATTGGACTTCCTATTCCATTCCCCGAACCGGAGCTAAAGGTCCGTAAAGTTGATCGAAGAGGGGGGATAGATTGGTTTATCTACTGGGAACCAATTCTATCCCCTCTCCTTTATCCCTTTACCCAGGAAGCTATGGAAGAGTTTCCCACTAGGAATATTATAATAATGGAGGATAATGCCCCTGCTCATATCCACCATTATCATAATATTCCTAGAGAAAGGCTAGGCTATAGGAAATTAGTTTTGCCAGCTAATTCTCCTGATTTGAATCCAATTGAAACAATCTGGACGGAGCTTAAAGATAAGCTGCGTGGCCAAATTGGCCCTCGGATGACAGTTCGTGAAATCTGCCGCCTTCTGGAACAGGTATGTTCTCTACTCTCACTAATCTACAGTTACGCCTTGCTATCTCAGATGACCAAAATCTAAGAATCCGTTCGGGACAATAAGTGGCCCATGACAATGGACCAAGTGAGGCGGTGAAATCTTTTGAATTCACTGCATTTCATATAGAATAGCCAGGTCTCCATATTATTAAGATCAGAGATGGTGGTAGTGAGATGTGACTACACTTACACCTAGACTCTCCGATCTTGATAATCCGGAGACCTCGCTTTCTCTTATGGATCTCAATAAGTTCTGAACTTCTTTACACCAAAGCTTGGTCTTTTTTTTGGGATTGGTTACTGTGCCAGACAGGTTCTTAGGATTTTGGGTATCTGGGATAGTACAGTGTAAGTAGGTTCTACTTGAGTGGTCAAATTCAAGCCGGATACTTTATATAGATCGTGTGATATTAAGTGTCCTACTTCAATCTGACTGCTCTAGTATTATCTTTATTTCTGTCTTGCTAATTTGATATAGGAGTGGAATAGCTACCCGGTGGAACGAATCAATCGTCATATTGAATCAATGCCCTCCCGGCTTGAAGCCTGTCTTGCTGACAATGGCGGGAATAGTTTCAATTTTTAATTTCTTCATCTACTTTTTCTGCTTTCTTCTCTTCATATTTTTCATTTTTCATTTTTTATTTCCTTTATGTATTGAATACAATCGCTACTTTGCTTCGTGTTTGTTCGTTGCTTTACCCAATCAAACATCCTTTCCCACACACTAATGCACCTTTATGCACGCTAACGCAGGCCTGGTTGTGTTCACAAACGTCTGGACATTACGAGTATTGAGTCGGTCACAAGCGTCCTTTTGCCGATAGCTGCGTGCGTGGTCAACACACCATCCAACTAAGGGAAGGTCACGTTTTACTCCCACACCGATATACCAGTATCGCATCGTTAATTTTTTTGTTAATAAGCAACTGCAGTTGCTGCTGCTGGTCAAGCATTGGATTTGGGGTCAGGGTGGGTATTCCGCCCTTGGTTAGCAGGGGCTTTTATTAATCGCCGCCGTGGGCGTAAGTTGCTGTATCGTACGTGGCCAAACTGCAACAACTAAACAACTCCAGACTCGGCTCAGGTCTCTCGTACTGAGCTCATACGGTAAGTTTTTTTTTAAGGAAAAAAAACAAACTCAGGGCGACAAATCCATCAAACACACAAACCGGACCATCTCGCCCTTCAATATAACCACTTCCCCCACCCCGTATCAAGCCATCTACGAGAGATAGATAGATACATATCACCACCATGTTTGCTCGGGGCCTCACAAGTACCGGGCCGCTCCTCCGCACGTTCCCGCAATTCATGGGTGCGGCTGCGTCAAAACTCCGTCCAGTCATGCTTGGTGGTGGCGGTGGATTGAAGCTACAGCACCAGCAACGAAGAGCGGTGTTCATGCGCCTATCACCTACATATCAATATCAGAGGGTTAAGAGAAGGAAGCAGTGGGCAGAGCGCTCGTGGGAGAATCCGAACTTTAGGTGTGTTTAGAACCTGCACAGTCCATAGCGCGTGGCAAAGCGAGTCCAGGAGATGGCGTGAATGTCCACGCTCACTTTCCCCATACTGCTTGATGTTTATATTGCTTTCTTTTTTCATTGCTATTGTAGAGCGGTCGATATGGGGTACGGGAGCAAGGATGGCTTAACTGACCGATTGCCTCTGATGTAGGAGATTCGTGGGAGTGGTTATTTTTGGCGGGGGCGCCTTCTACGTATATAACCTCGAGACGGTACCCGTTTCTGGGAGACGGAGGTTCAATTTTCTCAGTACGGAGATGGAGGCGGAAATGGGGCGGCAGGCGTAATCCTTCCCCGAGAGCAAAAAACCGTTTGCCTCTACTTGGGGCGAGAAAAAGTATTGGGGCAAGACAAGCCAAGACCGGATTAGAATATTGCAAGTAGTCCACAAGTCAGTTGCAATGGGCGGATACCAGTACCATCACCACTATTCCCACCATGACAGGCGACATCCAGAATATGCTGTTGACAAAGCTACAGACTCACAAACGGTGGTCAAAAGGAAAAGAGCTAGAGCGAGGAAGGAGAGAGGCTATTTGGTATTTGCAAAATCTGGGACGGGTCTTGGCTTGTCTTGCCCCAATACTTTTTCTCGCCCCAAGTAATATGCAATTTAGAGTGTGAACCAGAGGGGGAAGGAGAAGGTTCTTTTGTTTTTTCTAACTCTATCAAATGCCAATAGGTATGCCGAAGTAAAGGAGAGCTACCAGGGGCAAATACTGCCGTCTTATCATCCTACGACTAGATATGTCGAGAGGGTTATGGATCGGTAGGATAACTTGCGTATTATGTCCTCGCCCGCCGTGCCCCTTACCTCTTCTCTGAGAATGGAAGGGCACGTGGGTCGAATGTGGCCTTTTTCTCTTTTTGATCAATTGATCACTGGAAGGACTAATGGTGAGCATAGGTTGGTGCCGGTGTCCGGACTTGGAGACCTAAAATGGGAGGTCTTTGTTATAAAGGACGATTCTATCGAGAATGCTTTTGTTATTCCGGGGTTAGTGAGGCAGATTCAGCCCCCGAGACTATGGTTTTGAAGTTTTTTTTCACCCCTTTTCTTCTTTTACTGATAGGCAGTAGTGGCAAAGTCTTTGTATTCAGGTATGTACCGTAATTGGTAGTTGGGGGGCTCTCCGATGGTGCACAGGTTAAAAGTGGGGGAGGCCGAGGTGAAGGTAGAAGAGGTTTGGGGGAGAGAGCGGGGAAAACACATTGTTCAGCACATGCTAACCTGATGCGAGTGGGATACTGGGTATCTGTGGTGATGAAGATGGTCTGGCGGCTGTTATGTCGCACGAGATCGCTCATACCGTTGCCCACCATGCGTCCGAGAGGATGAGCAAATCAATTCTTGCGATAGCCGGCTTGCTTCTTCTCTCGGTTGTGAGCGGCACGGACACTAGGATTCTTGGGAACATCATGGACCTGGTTTACCTTCGACCTGGTTCGAGGAGACAGGAGGTATGGTGCCCGCAGATTATTTTCTTCTTTATGGATCCATCTCTAAAATCATCGTTGTTTTCTTTTTTCTTTCTCTCATGTCGTGGTGGCACTACTATACTTATTTCTGACCTCCCGATTCCCCGAATAGGCTGAAGTATGTCATTCCGGAACAGTTTGATCTACACAACCGCCATAAACCCTCCCGTTTGAAGACGGGAGTTTGAATGAGGCCATTTTGCTTACTTTTTTTTGGTTTCGATTTCTTCTCTTTGCAGGCTGACTATATCGGACTAATGATGATGGCTGAAGCATGTGTAAGCAGCTCCCGATCCCAACCTCACTGCATAAAAGTTGTCGGAATCGTATTTGTTTTTTTTCCTCTTTCCTTTTTTCCTTTTTTTTCTGATCACAACTAACTAATCGTCTAATAATCATAGTATGATCCATCAAAGGTGGTTGGATTGTGGGAGAGGATGGAGAAGGCACAAGAATCCGAACCGCCCCAGTTTCTATCTACTCATCCTGCCGTACTACTACCCCTCCTCTTCCCCCCTCTTCTCGCACCACCCACAATATTTGGTCCCTCGGTATATCATATGTGAAAGCGCTAGCTAGCTCAGCTGACATTCCTGGTGCATAGCACAAAACTCGGATCCATAATATTAAAGAATGGTGAGCGATTCTAAGCAGGGCATATCAGATGTGATCTCATATGTGCTCATGTTATGGCGAACAGGCTACCGGAGGCTTTGCAAAAGTTGGAAAATAGCGAATGTGCGGGAAGGACGATGGACTATTCTTTGGAATTCCGGAAGGCGTTCGGTCATCCGAATTGGTAGGCCGCGTCATCGGAAAAATTATTCAGTATTAGGAAGGGAAATTAGAAACAAATATCAATCCTATCGCCGCTCTATCTTGCTTCACCTGTGCTGTATCTTGGGTTATATTTTCTGTTGGCGGAACCCCAGGCATACGCTGGTTCATAGTTACTCACTCGGAGCTCGCATCTGCGGAGTGAGCGCTGATGGGTGTTGGCAGTATATTAGTGGTGCTAATGAATCTGAGACGACGAGCAAATCGCTTCTTGCAATAGCTGGTTTCTTCTCTGTGTTGCGGTACGGACACTAGTTTCTTTGGTAGCATCATGGACCTGGTGTGCTTTCGACCTGGTTTGAGGAGACCATTTCTGGCCCGGTGTGGTTCGAGTAGAGACAATCGCTTGTTTTTGGTGATATTGCGTCTTAGTTGGCCGGGGGGGCGAAGGGAGAGAAGAGGACTATTATACAAACGATGAGGCGTGGTGCTAGGAGTTGTGCAAGGGAAGTGTGCAAGGGAAGTGTGCAACCCCCATGCTTCGGTTTTTTTAATTGGCAGAAGACAGCCAACTAAACTATTAATTTTTAAGGTTTAGACCCATGATGGACTGAATATTTTTGCACGCAAGCCACTCTGTGGCTGGGGGTTACACACTTTCCTCCTATGGCTTTTGGCACCATACTAAACCCGCACGAGGAAGACATGAACTCTGCTTGAGTATCGCACTGTTTGTCACTTGACAGGGCTGACGTTCCTTGAGACACCCCCATATCCTATTCCCATGAGAAAAAATAAATCAGGCTGTGAGGTATCGGTCACTGATAAGGCAGGCCCCTACTACACGATGCAAACCGACGACACCGAGTAGAAGGGAAGGGGGTTGTGGTCTAGTAGGCATTGCCCTCCAAATAACCTATCAATCATAAGAGTTAGACCTAGTGGTATAGGGTTCGGAATGGGAAACACATCCTATATACGCGTTATCAGTAAATTATAGGTCGAGGCTTCAGAGAGCAGGGAGGGGAGAAAGTGCTCTCCGGGCTATGGCCACCACGGTGCCGGGGGTGGCATGCGAGGTTCTCGGAGCTGCACAGGCTCGGTTCTGTAGGTTTGGTTCCTAGAGCTTTACCAAGGTCATCATAGCACCCTCCAGATTCTTTATTCTGGAGATGACCCTTATTAAACGGATCGGGCACTGTGCTTGCCCAGCCAGACTCCGGGGCGAGAGAGACGGAAGATCTCTGCGCAACCCATTGGGACCGAGAAGTGTGAAAGAACTGTCTGGTTACTTCGCATTACCCGCACAATACCGGATCTTGAATCACCCCATAGATACATCTATTCATGATCACTCATTCGAAGTTTTTATCTGCCGAGGGTGTGCCGGCGGATGTTGGGTGTATATTGATGGCCCTAATGTTTAACCCTAGTTTTGCGGTACGGCCTACTGGAGCGTTTTGGGGGGGGATATTATTTCCTCAGCTGTCGGGCTTTAATAGCTCTAGGTTGGGACTTCTTTTCTGCCTTTCGCCAGCTCTCTTCTACTTACGGAGAGAGATTCCTGGGCAGAGACCGAGTCGCCACTGAGTGTCTACTTAGGACACATACCGGTATTCACTTCTCCTACAAACCACTCAAGTATAATACCGAAACTCCCAGTCTCACCAAGGTTTATCCGATGCCGCGGCTCGACTTCCACCTCTTAGCGGTCCTCCTGCTCTTCCCTAATTGCTCTTCTAGGCCCATTTTTGATGAGGGCTATTACATGGGCCATGAGGGGGGCGACTGCAATCCCGGGGCGTTACCAGGCTCAGAGATCCCCACCACCGACCTCGCCACCCTCTTCGGTTACGATCGGAACGACGATGAATCTAACTTCTACTCCGATTACCGCCCCCGCAATCAACTCGCTGCCCCAGAAAACATTACCCTGGACAGACCCCTCGCAGACCTCGAAGGCATCTGCCCACTAACCCCAAAAGCCTTTGCGCGCATGCAAAATGATCCCTCTCGACTCTTCCAGGAAACCAAGCAACCCCTCCAGGTACGCACCCTTCTTCCTCGAAAGCAAGTCGAACCCCCGGCCACAATAGACGACCTGATCTCGGGAGTGTGCGCAGACGTGATAATAATCTGGGCCCGAGGGACCTGCAACACTGGGAACATCGGCAGCGCCCTGGGTCGCTGCTTCTTTACTTACTTGAAGGGGAACCTTGACTATACTGTCATTGGCTAGGGCGTGCTCCCATACGACGCTGACATTATGAGCTTCATCAAGGGCGGCTGCAGGCGGGGAGCCCAAAGCATGGTTACAATGGTAATGTTGGGTGCCGAGCAGTGCCCGCGGTCCAAGGTCGTGCTTGGTGGGTTCAGCCAGGGAGCACAAGTCCTGCGTAAAGCGGTTAAACGCATCCCGTCGAGCGTCGTGGGGAATATTGTTGCCGTCGTGAGCTTCTCTGACCCCAATGAGGGACAACCGTTAGATAGTGTGTTGGAGGATAGGCATGTGAGCTTTTGCCACGACGGGGATTGGGTATGTGATGGCGAGAGTACATTTGTCACTGGGAGGCATAAGTCGGCTTATTATTACCCTCAGTTGGGGGTGGCGTTTGATTTTGTGGAGTCGAGGCTGGTGGAGGAGGGGGTTCCTGTGAGGGCACATTTGGTCTGGGATGGGTAATGATAGGCATTACCTGCGAAGATGGGTTGTTGGATGACGAATTTTTTTTCTGCTCTTGAAAGGGACATGGTTGGTCAATTGACCGTGCTATTAGCTTAATAACATATCGTAAAAGAATAAGCTCAAGTATGGGGTACCGTATTCGGCCACCCGTAGTTTTCGGCCAACGTGACAACCACAACCCACCAATCAGCCGCCGACTCAAAGCCAACCATATCATGATCCCACAATGAATACACGCGAGGAAATGATTTCCCTGGCTCTGCATGCTATTAAAAATGGTAATAGCCGGTTCCCCTCCTATTTCGCTATTGCTGATAGTCAGGGAAAGCAAGTGGGACGGGAAAGCAAGTGGAACGCAGTGGCATTTTTTTTGTCTAGATAGCTTACATAATACTGTCCACACAGAGGCTTACATAATGGTCTTAATCCACCCTTGAATCTGTGTACTCAAGTTATAATGCTTTAATTCAAGATAGTAAAATTGCAATTAAGTTACAAGATCTGGTAGGTGTATCAGGTTTTGATTTTGTATCAAGACCTTGTATCATATACATAAATGCGGGCGTCCACACTCTTTTCGTCGGAACGCAAAAGCATACGTCCGGACAAACTGAGCACAAAAGCCTATGTCCGGAAACACCGGACGTAGCCCGACACAGTTTACACAGCAACCCTGCACCTAGCGCAATACCTCCTCACCCTACATCTTCCAATGTATCCTGTTGCATGCTACCCCTTTCCCGACGCCCTGCGATCGCGAAACCATATCTTCCTAGCCCGTCCTGTTTACGCCTTCTTACCAGATTCCTTCCTATGACACTGCGCTCCCTGCGGACTGCTTCCCCTGCCTGCCCACCACCCTGCTCCCTTCCTGACCCCCCCCACACCCAGGCTTTTTTGCTCACTACCTCCCGCTCGCCTTGCATAAACTTCCTGGTCCGGCAGACGTTCCCCGCCTCTTTACCCGTTTGCGCTCTACCCTCTGATACTGTTGTTTATCCTCCCGTGTCCTCCTACTCTTTCCCTCCTCACCCCCCTGCTTCCCTAGTTCTCCACAGCCCATCCCTTGCGCCAGACATCCTATAGTCCGCTCCTGGCTTTGACAGTCCGCCGGATGTCCTACCGCTAGCTCGCAGCTTTTGACCATCCGCCTGACACATTTCCATACCTTCTAAGCCTACAATTGCTCGTACCTGATGACCTCTCTATACCTGTGCGGCTTAAGATCTTCCGCCCGACACATTATGATGCTCTATCAGCCCATGATACCATGGACCCCCTGGTATACACCTCTACCCATAACAATTGTCACTTCCGGACACATTTGCCATGTATACGATCTATTTTATTACATTCTCCTATTCATACACCATCACAGAGTAGTGATAAAACAATTTTCCTCCTTGTCCTCTAGGGCAGTTCCCCGGCCTGCAAAGGTGTATCCGCCTCTGCTACTCATCTCAGATCTATGCCTTGAGTCCTTTGCAGCTCCCGCTGCACATTTTGTCTCCCGAGGTTAGTGCAGCCGCCTGCAGTTGGATCTGATACTTCTGGCTCCGGATCAATTCCAAATTCCGGCCTCAATGTGTCGTCATCGTTGGAATATCCTGCCGTTCTCTCAACACGCTTTCCCCAGTGCTGGGCAATTTTGGCCTCCAGAGAGGTCCTAATACGCTCAATTATTAGACCCCAGAATCACACACCCTTATTCCCCCATGTCTGAATCTGACCTTCCAGGAGGCCTGTCTCCCTATCAGTGGAGGTCTCTATCGCCTGCCACGTGCACTTGCAGTTTTCAATAGTATCCAAATTCCTTGGCCGAAAGGAATCTGGATAGTGTTGAAAACCGCAAGTCTGCGTTTTTTATCTTACCTCCAGCATTAGAACGCATAAAAGCCACCTTATCCTCAAAGTTTCCAGACCGCCAGCATCGCAGTGAATGGCATAGGATGGCTACTGTCAGACAGATAAACAGGCCATCGATCTTACCTAAGAATCCGGCATCCGTCATGCCTTTCCTGTTTGAGCTAGAATAAAACTGGTCAAATATCACACATGGAATCCATGGCGCTAGGAATCTAAGAGCAACAGCCTATTCTCCCAATTAGATTCAGTCTTCCTAGGGGCAGAATAGTCCACGGCAATGTTGAACAACTATAACTCATATTTGTCAGGTGGGCAAATAAATCTGTCCTCCTCTAATAGGTATGCCACCCTTCGTATACAGCCCGCAGGATCCTCTATGTTTAGCTTATAGAGTCCAGTTATAGCCCTCTTAGCCGTATGCCAATAATGAGATCTGCATGCGCTGTGCTTTGACCGGACCTACAAAAGCACCGGCCGCCAGCCAGTCTATTAGTGAGGAGAGAGAGTTGTAGGTTATTTATTAAGGGCAACATACCAGATCACAGGAGGCCGGAGTAGTATCAGCAAAGTTGGGAAATCCCAATTCCCTCCGCGCATCTTTTCAACACCTGCCGACTGTCTCGTTCAAGGAAATCACATCCGGAAACAGATTTACGAACATCGTCCAGTCGTATATCAGGTCACAGGCATTCCGCACAATGCTACATTCAAGCCCTACAGCCATATTTCGCCTGCTGCTGGTCTGCTCTCTACCTGTGCCGTGCATTTCTGGTGTTGTTGAATCTGAGTGGCTTGGAGTTATGGCTGGCGTTTCCAGCCTGTTCAAGACAGTGAGCGAGCGGGAGAGGATCCTAGGTGTGAAACAATTTTGGCTAATAGATACCGAAACAGGAGCCCCCCGGCTGGAGTATGTCTTCTCTCTAGAACTCTGCGTATGTCCGGGGGTGATTGTAAGTATCAATGGTTGTGATTAAGGAAACCTATACCCCATCGGTTTCTGTACCCCCAGCCTGATAAAAGATTCCCATTCTCCTCATGTTGTTCCATTTCGTCCTCATCATCCATATCGTCCACATCCTCATCGTCCTCATCCTCACCCTCCTCATCCTCAACCTCCTCGCTCTGGCTATGGTCATTTACATATTCACCATCTTGTGAGTCAGTACTGTCATCCGCTAGCTGCCGCCCACTTTCGGCAAGGGCAGGCTCTGATACTTTGAGTCGTGATGAAGCCGGTACTAAAACAGTACTCCCTCCGTCACTTTCAGTCGCCCCAGATATAAGAGATGCAGAAGGGGCTGGAATTATAGTTAACCTGTCTTTATATTTAGATTTCTTGACAGGTTCGCTACGGATCTCCTTTTGGATTTCTGTGCCCTGTCTTGGCGGATGTGTTTTGTCCTTAGGCTGCTGGTGTTGTGGCATATTGTGCAGGTGAAAAGTGATAGAATAGAATTGTATTGATTGATGTTGGGGAATAGATGGTGTTAGTAAATGAGTATTGGCTAAAGAGATGATATGGGGTTTGAACTTAGCAGATACATCAGCAAAAAAAGCGATTTACGTCCGGCGGACGCAACCCGCGTCCGGACGGATTGCGTCCGCCCTATGCGTCCCGTGCGCCCTGACCGTCCGCCGGATGGTTTTTCTCATCCCATGCGCGTGGTGCCTCCCAACGCCCTTATCCCCCCTCCCATGTACCCAGCGCGCTTGTTGCGGCCGCCCTCCGTCCTGACACCCCCCTCATCCTTCCCCTCTTCTACTGCTCTCGTCTGACGGCATCCGGCGTACCCATCCCCAATTCCCAG
>Ga0307509_10008019_pt1 | contig 13584 bp, 9 predicted proteins | sample 10_EM_MG_FD_202245 | JGI IMG/M metagenome (GOLD analysis project Ga0307509, IMG submission 202245) | Populus trichocarpa ectomycorrhiza microbial communities from riparian zone in the Pacific Northwest, United States - 10_EM | ecosystem: Host-associated > Plants > Roots > Unclassified | place...
GGTCGGCTCGCCGAGCATCTGACCCGGATGGACTTCATCGTGCTGGATGAACTCGGCTATTTGCCCTTCGCCCAGTCCGGTGGCCAGCTTCTCTTCCACATCGTCAGCCGGCTCTATGAGCGCGCCTCTGTCATCGTAACCACCAATCTCGCATTCGGCGAATGGCCGACCGTGTTCGGCGACGCCAAGGCTGTGAATCAGCGCGGGGTCCCGACGCCGATCGGCGCGCTAAGCCATTGATCCAATTTGCGGTGGAGGGGTCACTCTCGGGCGCTTATTTACACCTCAGCTTGAGCGAGGGCGTCGATGGCTAGGCGCGAACCAAGCTGAAGCTGAACTATCGACCTATCAGACACCTCCCCCGGAGATCTGCCCAGTTTCAGCTCGATGGACAGCAATGCCGCGATGATGAAGTCTGTCCATGACTACCTCGACTGTGTTGAAGTTTCGGTGGGAAGCAATTGACGGCGTTGGAGACGAGAAGGTTTCGCATCGAGGGTAGGTTGGTGACTCCGGAAACCGCAAGATTGCTCATCGTCGGTTTTGAGATCTCAACGGCATCCCCGTGCCACGACCTTTGCTCTAGATCGATCTCCATTCATGATCAGGATCGGCTTTGCCCCTTCCCATTACGCGAAGAAGGTTCTGAACAACGATGTCAATCAGCGCGCTCGTCAAGGCGGGCCAGCACACGGTCGACCATGACACCAGCCTGGCCCAGATAATTCGCCGGATCGCAGAGCGCCTCGAGTTCGCTGCGGCTCATCGCGCCCGCGATCTCCTTGTTCTCCAGCAAGAGCTCCAGCAGCGGCCGCTTCTGCCGCACCGCCTCGCGACAGATATCGTACACCAGATCGTGGGCGTATTCGCGTCCCAGGCGAGGTCCGAGTCCCATCATGACCGCTTCGGAGACGACCAGACCGTTGGTCATGTCCAGATTGGCCCGCATCTGCTTTTCATCGACCTCGAGACCCTCGAGCACGAAGCGCGCCTGCTTCAGCGCTCCCGCGATAAGGCAGAACGCCTCCGGTAGGACGATCCACTCGATTTCCCAGGGACCGGTCGAACGCTCGTGATCGGCGACCATCGCGTCCATCAGCGCCGCGGCATATTGCCGGACGACTGAGATAGCCGCGTGGATGTAGCAGGACGAGATCGGATTGCGCTTTTGAGGCATGGTCGAAGAGGAGCCGCGCCCGTGAGCGAAGGGCTCGTACACCTCCGCGACCTCAGTCTGCATCATCAATTTGACGTCCATCGACAGCTTGCCCAGGGTGCCCCCGACCAGTCCGAGAAAGGCGCCAACCTCCGCGATCGTATCGCGGATGGTGTGCCAGGCGATGACGGGCTGTGCGAGGCCGAGCTCGCGCATCAGGCCTTCCTGCGTCTCCATGGCGCCCTTTTCGATCGAGGCGAGCGTACCGGCGGCGCCGGCGAACTCGCCCATCAGCACGCGCGGGCGAAGCTGGGCCAGCCGCTCGCGATGGCGTTCGATGGCTGACAGCAGCCCCGCCATCTTGTAGCCGAAAGTGACCGGCACCGCCTGCTGCAGATTGCTGCGTCCTATCATCGGCGTGTCGCGATAACGCCGCGCGAGCATCGCGAGCGCCTTCGACACCGCAGTAAGGTCCTGGTCGACTAGCGCCAGCGCTTCACGAATTTGCAGCACGGTGGCGGTATCGGTAATGTCCTGGGTCGTGGCGCCCCAGTGGCAAAATTCGCCAAGGCGGTCCCGGCACAAGGCATTGATCTGGGAGACGACGCCGAGGACGGGATAGCCGATGCGCTCGGTCTGCGCGCGCAGCTTCTCCATGTCGATCTTGGTGAGGTCGCAGGCGGAAACGATCTCGTCGGCGGCGTTCTGCGGGATGATGCCGAGTCGAGCCTGCACGCGGGCCAGGGCGGCCTCGATATCGAGATATTTCCGGGTTCGGTTCTCGTCCGACCACACTGCTTTCATGGCGTCGGTGCTGAAAATATTGCCGAAGATCGTGGAATCGATGATGGTGGCTGGCATCACTGGGCCTCTTGGTTGCTGGATGAATCTGCGCTTTCGATGATGGATTGCGCCCTGCGGAGCACAGGAGCATCCACCATGCGTCCGTCGATCTGTGCCGCGCCGACGCCCGCTGCTACGGCGGAAACGACACGGCGCGCCCAGTCCAGTTCCTCGGCACCGGGCGCGAAAGCCGCCCGCACGATCGAGACCTGGCGGGGGTGAATGCAAAGCTTGGCGGCGAATCCCAGCGCCCGGGCGAAAGCAATGTCGTTGGCCAGGGCTTCATGATCGTGAATGGCTGCGGTGACGCCGGCGATCGGAGCGGCAAGGCCGGCGCAACGCGACGCCAGCGCGATTTGGCTTGCCGGCATCAGCAGCCCTCGCGGATCCTCGCTGAGGCCGAGGTCCAGGGCAAAATCGAGTGTCCCGAAGGCGAGACGCTGGACGCCCTGGGTCGCGGCAATGATATCAATTGCGCGGAGCCCCAGCGCGCTCTCAATCAGCGGCACCAGCACCGGCTCCTCGCCGAGCGCGGCGAGTACATCCGTCAATACGGCACGCGCCTCTGCCTTTGGCACCATCGCGCCGACACCGTGCAGGGCACGAAGCATCGTAAGGTCATCTGCGAACCAAGGTGTAGCCGCGCCGTTGATCCGAACCAGTGTCCGTTTGTTCGCAACCGGCGTGCAACGGAACCATTTTGCGATGCCCGCGCGGGCCTCCGCCTTCTTGTCGGGATGAACGGCGTCCTCGAGATCGAGGATCACGACGTCAGCGCCCGAGCCGAGCGCCCGGTCAAAGCGCTCCGGCCGGTCGCCAGGCACGAACAGATAAGTGATGGGAAGGCGCATGGGTCACACCGCCCCTTCCGCGCGCAGGACCGCGACCTGCGCGTCCGAATAGCCGAGCTGTGCGAGGATTGCTCCGGTGTGCTCGCCCAAGGCGGGCACGGGATCCATCCTCGGATCACCATCCTGCCACGATCCCGGCGGCAGCAAGGCGGGCACTTCGCCACTCGGCGTGCCAACGTTCCGCCAGCGGGCGCGCGCCTGGAGCTGCGGGTGCGTCCAGAGCGCATGCATGTCGTTGGCCCGGGCGTTCGCGATGTTCGCTTGCTCAAGGCGCTCGATGACCTCTGCGGCGGAAAGGGTTGCGAAGGTTGCGTTGATGATGGCTTCGAGTTCCTGCCGCGCCGCATTGCGCCGGGCGTTGCCGGCAAATCTCTCTTCTCGCGCGAGCTCCGGGCGACGCAGGACGAACTCGCAGAACGCCACCCATTCCCGTTCGTTCTGAAGCCCGAGGAGCACGGTGTTTCCATCGCCGGCTCGAAACAGGCCGTATGGATAGATCGTCGCGTGACTGGCGCCGGTCCGCGACGGCGGTGCCGCACCGTCAAACGCGTAGTAGAGCGGATATGACATCCATTCGCCGAGGGCTTCCAGCATCGAGATGTCGATGTGTCGACCCTTTCCGGTTTTCTGGCGCTCGAGCAACGCGGCAAGGATGTTGCTGAATGCGTACATCCCGGCCGCGATATCGGCAATCGAAGGCCCGGCCTTCGACGGTGTGCCCTCGGTCCCCGTGACCGAGAGAAAGCCGGCCTCCCCCTGGATCAGAAGGTCGTAAGCCTTCTTTTCCCTGTAGGGGCCGTCATTGCCGTAACCCGAGATGTCGCAGACGATGATCCCAGGCTTTTGTGCGACGAGATCCTGATAGCCGAGGCCCAGCCGCGCTGCGGCACCCGGAGCGAGGTTCTGCACCAGGATGTCGGCGTGCTCCTGGATCAGGCGCTTCAGGATTTTCCCCGCCTCAGGGTGCTTGATATCGAGCGCGAGACTTTCTTTGGAGCGGTTGGTCCATACGAAATGAGAGGCTAGGCCGCGCACCCGCGCGTCATAGCCGCGCGCAAAGTCTCCGACATCAGGTCGCTCGACCTTGATGACCCGGGCGCCGAGATCGGCGAGTTGCCGGGTGGCAAACGGAGCTGCGATCGCGTGCTCGAGGGTGACGACGGTTATTCCATTCAACGGTCTCATTGCATGACCCTCACTTCGTCACCGCCGTTGCGTCCATGGTCAGCCAGCCCTCATGATCCCTGGCCCACAGATGAATGTTTCCATCCGGATCGGGCGCGCCGCACACAGAGAATTTGTTGACATCAAAGGTTGGACGCACGGCCCGGAACTGGAATTCAACCAGCTCGGCATCGGGGCGCTTGTGACGAAGCAGGTCGAGCAGCAGCGTTGCGATCAGAGGACCGTGCACAACAAGCCCGGGGTAGCCCTCGACCTCCGTGACGTAGCGTCGATCGTAGTGGATGCGATGACCGTTGAAGGTCAGCGCCGAATAGCGGAACAGCAACACGTCGTCGGCAACGCATTCACGTTGCCATTCTGCGCGGTCCGGCGCCTTGGTCGGCTGCGCTGGCCTGTCGTCCGGTCGGGGCGCGTCGCGGTAGACGATGTCGTGGAATTCCGTCAAGGCCGGAGCCGGCGCGTCTTCGCGGATGACGTCGTGGCGCACCTTCACGAAAACCAGACGACCTCTGCGGCCAGACTTCTCCGTGACATTATCGATCCGCGACACGCGCCTCAGGCGGTCTCCGATCCGAAGCGGCTCGTGAAAGTGGAACTGACTTCCCGCCCACATGCGGCGGGGCAGCGGCACGGGAGGCAGAAAACCACCTCGCTTGGCATGGCCGTCTGGTCCGATCTCGGATTGCCGGTGCAGCGGCAGGAAATACAGCCAGTGCCACAGCGGAGGCAAAGGCGTCCCCGCGGCAGGACGTTCGGCCGGGCCATCCAGCATGGCCGAGAGCGCAGCATAAGGCGTGGGAGTGGCCGTGTCGGTCACGATCTCGCTGCGGCCGATCCAGTCGGTCAAATTCATGATTGAATCTCCTGGCAGGAATTGCTCATGCGAATTGATGGGTCTCGACATTGCTGTCGGCAACTGCGCCGTTCTGTTCGAGTTCGCGCGTTAGCGTATTGCGGTCGCAGGCGTTCTCCCACAACGACACCACGATGCTCGCCACGCAATTGCTGATCATGCTGGTCAGCGCACGGGCCTCCGACATGAAGCGATCGATGCCGATCAAGAGCGCTACCCCGGCGACCGGCAGGTCCGGCATCACGGTGAGGGTGGCGACGAGTGCGACGAAGCCGCTGCCGGTCACGCCCGCCGCTCCCTTCGAGGTGAGCAGCATGAGCCCGAGCATCGCCGCGATTTGTCCCCATGAGAGATGGATGTCGCAGGCCTGGGCGATGAACAGCGAAGCGAGTGTAAGATAAATAGCGCTACCGTCGAGGTTGAACGAATAGCCCATCGGCAGCACCAGCCCTGACACACCCTTTTGGCACCCGAGCCGCTCCAGCTTGCGCAGTGCACCTGGCAGTGCCGGCTCGGAAGAGGACGTGCCGAGGACGATGAGTAGCTCTTCCCGAAAGTATCGGATCGTCTTCCAGAGACTAAAGCCGTTGACCCGGGCCAAAGTCCCAAGGACAAGCACGACGAAGGCCCCACAGGCGATGTAGAAGGTCAGGATCAGGAGCCCGAGCGAGCCGATCGACCGGATTCCGTAGCGCCCCACGGTGAACGCCATCGCGCCGAATGCCCCGAGTGGCGCCAGCTTCATGATGAAGCCGAACGACGCAAACAGCACCTGTGAGAATGAATCAATGCCTTTCATCAGCGGCGCGCCGGCATCGCCGACGCGATTGATACCAAAGGCGACGAGGATCGAGATGAGCAGTACCGGCAGCACTTCGCCTTCCGCGAACGCGCCGAGAAAAGAATGCGGGATAATGTGCAGCATGAAATCGGCGAAGCCAACCGGAACAGCCTGCTTGTTGAAACGGGCGGCCACGCTCGGATCGAGCGAAGAGACAGCGACGTGCATGCCGGCGCCCGGCTCAAGCGCCAAGACCGCAACAAGTCCGGCCAGTAGTGCAGCGACGGTCAGCCCATAGAACAGCGCCATCGACTTGATGAGGGTCCGTGCGATTTCGCGGTTGTCATGCAGGCTGCTGATGCCGCTGACGATCGTGCAGAACACGATTGGCGCGATCATCATCTTCACGAGCTTGACGAAGCCGTCGCCGAGCGGCTTGAGCGCTGCGCCAAAATCGGGCCAGACATGACCGATCACGACGCCAAGGAGGACGCCGAAGAGCACCTGGACGTACAGCAACCGGTAGAACGGTTTTGGCGCGGTGGCGCCAGCACTTGCGCCTGATGCATCGACCCGCATCTCGTTTCTCCCTGTGATACTCATTTCCGTTGTTGTTTTTGGATCGCATTTTGCGATCTGCCCGCGCGCCGATCGCTTGGCGGCGGGCTTGCCGACCCGGCGGGATCCTCGGAGGTCCGTTCGGGCGGGGCAGGTTGTCGTCATTTCCGTCGCGGAGCATTGCCCCGCCGAGCCAATCTGTGAAATGCAAAGAATCGTGCTATTATTCCAATATCCGGAATAATAGATGGCTTCGCGAGATGAACGCAGAATTGCTCGACCTCAAGGCCTTCGTTACGGTTGCCGAATTGGGCAGTTTCGTCCGCACTGCGGAGGCACTGAACCTGTCACAGCCGGCGCTCAGCCGACGCATCCAGAAGCTGGAAGAGAGCCTCGGAGCGCCGCTGCTCGAGCGATCGACGCGTCATGTGAAGCTGACCATGGTCGGCCGCGATTTCCTGCCCAAAATCCGCCGGCTCATCGATGAGTATGAGACATCCGTACTCGCTATCCGCGATTTTGGCGCGCGCAGCTCCGGGCTCGTCACCATCGCCGCGGTGCCCACGTCCGTGTTCTATTTTCTGCCGCGCGCGATCGCGCGATTTAGCGACGCATATCCCCGGATTCGCGTTCGGATTCTCGATATTGGAGCGAACGAAGGCCTGGAGGCGGTGGCGCGCGGGGAGGCAGATTTCGGCATCAACTTCATCGGTGCGTCGCACGCCGATATCGAGTTCACGAAGCTGGTCGATGACCCCTTTGTGCTCGCCTGCCGACAAGACCATCCATTGGCAAGACGAAAACGTGTGAGCTGGGCCGACTTGAAATCCCAGCGAGTCATCACCGTCGGACGCAACAGCGGCAATCGCGCCCTCATAGACAATGCACTCGTGCAACACGGGGTGCAGCTCAGCTGGACCTATGAAGTTGCACATCTGTCCGGGTCGCTCGGCCTCGTCGAAGCAGGGCTTGGTATCGCTGTTCTGCCGCGTCTGGCAACGCCGGCTCCCGGCCACCCCATCGTTCGCGCAATCCGATTGACCGATCCTGAAATCTTCCGGACGATCGGCATCATACAGCGGCGCGGTAGCAGCCTCTCGCCTTCCGCGAGCCGCCTATTGACGATGCTTCTTGAGACGTGGAGCTTCCGCAAGCGCAAGTAAATCAGAGCGTCGGCCAAAGAGGACACCCAACAGCTTATTGCATATTTACCTTTCAATCCGGCTGTCCTCGCGAAGCGAGGCGCCTTGGTCCGGTCCGTGAAGCCGCGCTTGCCTCCTCCCATCTGGATAGCGAGAGTAATGCGCGGCCCGAACTAGACGTCAAAGTTTGCCCCGGCAACAAATGTTCTGTCCACTCCGATAACAAGCCAGGTGCGACGGAACCCCATCTTCGGCCAGACAAGTCCAGGAGTGCGACCGGCAAGCCGTTGCTTGTCCTCAACCCATGACTGTCTCTTAATCAGCGGGTCCCAGGTTCGAGCCCTGGTGCGCCCACCAAGCCTTTCAATAACTTAGCGAGAAAGACCGTTTGAGAAGGCCGAACTAAAACGGTTTTTCAAACGGTGTTTTTGAAGGGAGCCGGCCCCGGCGCCTCACGAACATTTGCGTGACTGCGGACGCACTCGATCAGGTCATTCAACCTGCGCCACGCGCCAGCCATCCCTCGAGGCATCCGGCGGTGATGTCCGGTTTTGCCCAAGAACCCGCAGGCGTGAACCTGAAAACTGACTGGTGGTCGACCGCTGGTGACGTCGCCACACAGGTGCTGCCTATGAAATCCGGAGAGCGCGGCGGCTTCGATAGAGTCTTGAGGTCGGCTACCTGCGAACTGATCGCTTTCTAACAGAGGATGATCAGCCTGATACCCGCCGAAGGACGCGCCCTGCAAGCGAGCGTTCGCGCAATCTCACGAAGCAAAGCTGCCGAACATCATGAGGCCTTTCGTTCAGGTGACGCTGAACCCTCCAGCAGCGGCGGCATGTCGAGGCTTGGAATTTCGGGCATTGCCTTGCCGGCGATCGCCTGCAGGTCGCCGACCATTCCCACCGTCGATTCGATCACGGACAATATCTGGGTTTCGCGCTTGGCCCATTGCCGGCCCATGAACTTGCGCTCCCGGTCGAGATCCTCGCGCATGTCGTTGAACTTCTCGACTACCGCTTCGATACGCTGCCGGAACTTCAGGCCGGTTAGATATTGATAGACCTGCTCCATCTTGGTCTGCTGACCCTGCTGGACCAGACGCGAGCTGTAGATTTCGACGAGTATCTGCCGAAGCGCGACAGCGACCGGCACGGCGCAGCGAGGGTGGGCGATCCACACGCCATCGACCAGGTCGAAATGCTCAACATACTTTGGGAGCGCCTGGGAGATGATGAGCGCGATGTCGGCTCCGCAGCGGCGCTGGTCATCCCGAAGTTTGGCAAGCCAGCCCTCGCTCCAGGCTTTGGTGCGCTTCGACTCCCAAAGAATGATGCCCGCGGCCTGGCCGATCGAGCCATTGACTTGCTGTACGACATCCGCGCCGAGCTCGCCCTTGCCAACCGGCTCAATGATGTCTGTGGGGAAGCGCGCGCGAAGGAGCTCCTCTAGCTCAAGCTCGAGGACCTCTCCCTGAGACTGTTGCGAACCTTGCTCGGCCTTACGTTTCAACTCCTCGATAGTTCGTGCCATCGATTCAATGGTCTGATCCTTCTCGAGGACGCGTAGCCGCGCCGCTTCGTCAGCCTCTTGCCTAGCCCTGGTTCGGATGTCATCGACAGAGGCTTGAACCCGTTTTTCTACCGTGAGATCCAGCTCGCGCTTCTCATCATCAAGAGCGCGCTGCCTCCGCATGACCTCGGCCTGTGCCTGCTGGGCTTCTGCCAGCTTGGCGTTGTTCGCATCCAGTAACCTGCGAAGGTCCGCGGCTTCCTCGGCTTTGGCCTGCAACTCGGCCGTTACGGCTTCCTTCGCCTTCTTCGCCTCGGCTGCAACAAGCTGAATGCGCTCGGCGTCTAAACGTCGCCTAACCTGGTCCTCGATCTGTTCGCGCGCGCGGGCCAATTCTTGTTGCTCTCTGCGCAGAGCGTCGGCCTGGCGAGCAACCTCGGCGTCCTTCTGCGCCAGCTGCTCCTCAAACCGCCGTCGAGTCTCCTTGAGCAATGGAGCTGCTAAAGACTCGGTCACCTTAATTTCGTGATTGCAATTCGGGCAATGCAGGATGGGCTCATATGGACCGGCCGCGGTGATGTTGATATCCATTAGACCTCCAGTGAGTCTTGCGGCTAGCTCGCACGATTTAACCCGATTCAGGCGGTTCACCACGCCTGCCATCCCGACGCATCGCCGTTTCCACACCTTGATCAATCATGCTGAGAGCGCGAACTTGACGATCGCTTGTGGCCAAGCGCTGGTATGCGGTTTCGGCGAGTGACGTAGAGTCCTTTCGATTGACACAAGAACAAAATAGGAACATTGTCGTTGCCGGTCAACACGGAATTGAGCATGTGCGCCGATCCCCAACCGATACCAAGGTCCGATCCGCCAGATCGCGGGATGTGATGGCGACGTGCGTGCTGCTCTGCGCGCCGACCGTTGCTAAGGATCTGCTGGAAGCAGAACTGAGACTGGCACTAGCAGCGGTGCTGTTGGCGAACACACGAGCTTGTTAGCCGAGAGTAGGAAAATTCCATAACAAGGGATAGGCCGAAGGTCTGCTCTTGCCAGAAGCAGACATTCCGAGACCTCGACCATCGGGCTCGGCACATTGAAGAGCGCATCGTTGCGGCAGCCCGAGTGAGCATCTTCCCGCTACCTCGGAGACCGCTTCGCCGCATCCAAGGCCATTCGCGCCAGTCGCAACGGCGCTCGATCAATTGTCCGAGCATTCCGGTGGCCTATTACCTGATCGCCTGCAAGCTCGATAATTCCACGGACTCTGAAGCTACCGGCCCAACTTCCCCTCTGCTCCCGCTTGGCCTCGCTTTGCGCCGCGGCGTAGCCGCCTTCGCTGTACTGAGGCCAATCAAGCGCAAGTCCGTTTCTTACAAGCCAGTCGGCGAGATCCGTCCCACCAACAGTGCAGACCGACACCGCGCGCTTGTATCGGTCGCGAGCCGACATCGTGCCTGCCCGCAAGTCACGGCTCGTTGACTGTTATGCGCACGGGCCTCGGTCTGCCCGGAATTCGATCCAACATTAGCCTGTTTCGAAGTCCAGCGTGTAGGTCGAGTGCGGCAAAGTCCCGAGAGCATCCCGTGCGTTTGTTGGCAGTTTTGGTCAGCTTCGTTTTGAGCGCCTGTTCTACAGTCCCAGCCTATGTTCCGCCTCCGATCTACGCGCCGCAACTCTCCAAGGCGCGGGAGGGGGCCAAATTCGCTGCCAATGAAGAGAAACTGGTGGGACCCGTGGAAATTTCGGGGGTGCGAGAGGCCCACCCTTTGGGGAAGGGACCTTACATCTTGTGCATTAGAGGAGATAACTCGCTCGCTGGCGTGCGTACCTATGCGGTGTTTTTCAAAGACAACGATTACGTCTCAAGTCGAATGTCGGTGATCCTGGACAGTTGTGAAACGCAGACCTTCACTTCGTTGGGAATCGGGCCCTTCCCTGGAGTGAAACCACCTCCAGGCGCGGATCAACCGCCCACTTAGTGCAGGCCGCCTCAGCCCCGGTTTGACGGAGCTTTGCATTTCTCGCACCACCTGCTTTCGGCGCGCTGCCTGCAGCATTTTCAGCAGACATCAGCGGCTCAAGAGCGGATCGGCGTCAGCGACGAGCCTATTGACCAAGCCTAGCACGATCGCGATGGTCAGGATCCTGCCGGTCAGCTGGTCGACATGCTGCTGCCGACGTAGCGCTTCAGCCTCAATCTCGCGATTCAACAGCCCTCGTAGCCAGGCGTGGGCGACGGCGGTGGCGGGCGGCGAGGTTGTCTGCACGGTGCCCGTGTCAGCGACCATGTCGTTCTTCAAAAGCAAAGAGGTCGCCTGAAAAGGCGGCCCCTCGCATTTTGCACGGCGCACACTTTTTTCCGACGAGCGCACCGCGATAATCCAATTTAGCCGGTGTGGAACCCGGCGAACGCGAAGTCACCAGACCTCGCCGCCACACCGCCTCTACTCTAGAGCGCGCTTTCACTGACCGCTCCGGGTGAGACCTGGTGGGACGTGCTCCAGGTCAAGCCGGGCGTAACGCGCGACGTCATCGAGGCGAACTTCCGGCCCCTGGCGCGCGACAATCATCCCGATGGTGGCGGCGGTCGCACTGAGAGCAGGCTCTTCGCACAGATAGTGCCACGGACCGATCGAACCCGGTATCCGGAAACTGTTTACACTGGCCGGTTGTATAGGCATCTTCTTACCCGCCAACCGGGGGGCGGGCTTTGAAGATTATTGCGGTTCTGACGTTCCTTCATTTCTTATTTTCGGCGTCGGCGTTCGGGTTAGCTTTCGTCTTCGTGCGGGGCTCGAAGGCGGTCCGGTACACGCCTTTAGTTGCTTCGGCGATTTGGCCAAGCTTGATGGTCACGGGGCAGTCCTTCTTTGGCTACGTCAAGGCCGATTCGTTCTCGACGGGCGTGGCCTATCCGCTCATCCTTCTTGGCCTCATTTTCACGATTGCTATCGCCCGTTTCTATCGATCGGAGATCGCGGGGATAGACTGGCGAGGATGTCTCGCACTTCTGTCCGTCGCGACGTTGGGAGGTCTCTTGGTCGTCGTTCCGCACATTTGGAACAACGATTTCGGTTACTCAGAATTCTCTAACGGAGAGTTTCTCAACTATTCCCAGCTCGCGTCGTATTCCCTCCAATTGCAACATTCTGACGCACCAATCCCATGGGAGCGCATGCACCAAGGCTTCCGCGACGGCATTGATTTTATCAACGCTACCGTCGCCTCTATTGCGAAACAACAACCAGCGAATATCGTTCAGATCACTGCGGCCCTGTTACGCGCCGCATATTTTTCCGCGCTTCTTTCGCTCGTGAGGGCGATCTTCGCATCGATCAATAGGCCGACGATCCTGACAGCGCTGATCGGGCTCGTTCTTGCCTTCACCAGCTTCGACCTGTTCCAATTTGAAGTGTCCTTCATGGCGGGATGCTTAAGCCTGAGCATCGCAATCTGCGGAGCGGCGCTCGTATCGACGGTCGGGATATCGCGGCTCCAATATCTTTCGCTGTATGTCGTCTTGAACGTTGCAATGCTGGTTTCGTACCCGGAGGCGATGATCATGCTGAAGATCATCGAAGGCTTCTTCGTTGGCGAACGCACGTTCCGAGATGACGATCGTGAGTTTTTCAAACGATGGCTTGTCGGCAATGCCGCCATAATAGCCGTCAATCCACTCCTTGTCTGGACTAAGATTGTGTACGCTTACGCCGCAGCGACCGGCAGCGGTGGATGGAATGTGATTGCCGATCCGCTTTCGGCGCCTTCATCATACATAGCTCGAATAATCGGGATTGAGCCGATCTACCGATCCGATCTTGCCTTGACGCACATCAAGCTGGTCGTCTTCGTGGTTGCCGCGATCGTGTTGGCATTCCAGCTGAGGTTTCTGGCGAGCCTGTTTAAACGACTCAATTCCCGAGCGCTCGTCGTGTTTCCCGTGGCAGTCCTCGCATTTCACGTATTGCCTGCACTGAAATACGGGCACTTTTACGCGGCCGCGAAACTCATGTTGGCTTGGTTTTGGCTCCTGCCTCTCGGCTTTGCCGCAGCTTATGTCGCGGGAAACAAAACGACACGCGTTGTGTTAGTTGCCGCTGCGTGCCTATATTTCGGAGCAAATTTAGAGACCTTTCGGAGAGCCCAGACATCCATCCTCAACATGGACACCTTCAAGGCGGCGAAGGAGAGCGACGCCGTAATCCGCGTTGTCCAAACCGCTTTGAAAAATGGCTCCTCCGTTGCGATCAATTCCAGCGATCCAGCGTTCGTTGAGTATTGGCTTCAAATACTCGATAATCACGGCATTACTGTCGCTCAGACGGACCAGCAAGCTATCTACTTTCGTCGGTTCGACGGTACCAATACAAGCCCGCCAGTATCGGGATCCAGTCTCTGCCTTTTTCCCAATTTTGGTTTCTCGTGGGGAACGAAGACCGATTTGATTTGGGCGGCTAACGAGCCAATGGCCACGCCGGTTCTTTTTGCGAGTCACTTGCTAACCGTGTCGGTACCCGTCAACGATTGCGGCGGCCCTAAACAGTTTGCATCAGAAAACACGCGATAAAATCAATGCTCCGACCTGCCACCGAACTTTCATCCAGCGGCAGTTAGAGTCCGAGTGGGTTTTGCAGTGAGGCCGAACTTTGGACCACCCATAACTAGAGTTTTGCGCCTCTGATCACGATGACGGGCTGGTT
>Ga0307509_10008021_pt1 | contig 13581 bp, 14 predicted proteins | sample 10_EM_MG_FD_202245 | JGI IMG/M metagenome (GOLD analysis project Ga0307509, IMG submission 202245) | Populus trichocarpa ectomycorrhiza microbial communities from riparian zone in the Pacific Northwest, United States - 10_EM | ecosystem: Host-associated > Plants > Roots > Unclassified | place...
TAACTACGAGGGTCACTGAAAAAAAAACTTGCACCCGAGCTCCGGTGACATATGATATTCCCCCGATTCCCGGCTTCTCCGAATCGTCAAGGTTCTCCCAGGCCCGTCTCCACAACCCGTACTACGGCTCAATAATCATCGCTCAATACTACAGTAGTACTGTACTGTAGGCCCAACCGCTCAACGCTTTCCATACCAACAGCCTAATATCATTTTTAGAGCCTTCAGCTTTCCGTCTCCGGCCCACTTTTCGGACGTCTCGAGATGGGTACACCAAGCGGCGCCATCCATGTGCTGTAGTCTAATTGCTATTGTCGACGATGGCAACTTTTCTTCTCAAGTGGTACATATATTCTCGTCCTCACCTTCCTGTTGGCGGCGTTCACATTCTTTCAACCGCCCGTCTTCTTCCCCTTGACCCTTGCGACACGGCCTTTCTGTACCCAAGCACCTGCGTAGAATATCGGGCTCGCAGTCACTATCCACACGAGACGGTCCAGGTGAAGGAGTGTCTGTATGAGCACGCCCGTGAGCGTCACCCTCGCGTCGGCTGTCAGTAGCGATCCGGACAGCAGCGCGTTGAGGGCGATCGTTACTAGACGGTGCAGTTTTGAGAAGGGTTGCACGATGTGAGGACGACAGAGCTCCGCTGGTCGGTATCAGTATTTTGACATATAGGGGCAGCGCGGCTGACGCTACTGTTGGTTCTAGGATTGCGAGGTACCAGACGTCCGAGAACGCGAACAAGGGCGCAGCGGATAGATCTGCCGCGAGCGTAACAATCGACTGTGCGGAGGCGGCAAATGCTACCAAGGTTGAGTAAAGTACTCGATTCCTCTACATAAAGTCGTATGAACGAGGGAGATACAGTACGGTCTGGGCCATGTCCGTGATCTTTCTAGACTTTTTCGGAGACGGTGCACTGTGTCAAGCGCGGGAGCTTGCGCGAACAAGGCTCGGTCAAGAGGAGCAAGGACGGGCGCTAAGAGTTCCATTGGCTCTTGAGTGGGCGCATCAGCAAGGTGGGCCTGGCCTGGGCCGGTTTGGATGTTCCGCTTGCTACTGGGCGGAGACCCGGAGGCTGTGCGCTGAGCCCTGAACGCCCGAATGCCCCAATTATTGCTACTGTACTTGTACTGTCCTAACTTCCCATCAGTACCATTCCCTCAGTAGATCAAGATTACTACCATGTCCCAGACCTCCGCGATGCCATCGACCTCTGCCTCTGCCTCCTCGACTTTCCAATCAATTCTCAATGCCGCCTTGGAACGTTACAACAACAACACGGAGAATAACCTTCTCGCACATCCCCTCGTCGCTTGCTCGAGTCCTGCGACTCCCCTGCCCAAATTTTGCTCGTGCTTCAAGGAATTGTCGGCCAATTCAATCAGCGTCGCAGGAGTGACGAAAGGTTAACGAAGTGGCTCAATCCAACTGTGCACGTCCTCCATGCGTTCTCCGACGCTCTCGGCGAGGGTGTTAGCTTGGTTAGCCTCAGATAATATCAATAGAATCCAAGATTTTATCATCATTACTTAGGTGTTCTCACCTGCCAAAGTTGTCTCTGCCGCTATCGGTATTCTTCTCCAGGTGAGCTTCCTCTTTGATCACCTTGTCCCAGTCATTGTGACAATGTTGTCTACAACTTGAAGGCGGCCAAGGATGTCGATGCGAGCCAAGAGGTTCTTGTGGATCTCTTTAGTCGCATTGAGAACTTCTTCAGGCGGCTCGAGTCCTATACCGAAGTGCGACCAACTCCAGCAATGATCGACATAATCGTGAAAATTGTCGTTGAAGTACTCTCTATCCTCGCCACAGCAACAAAGGAATTTGGACGCGGGCAAGCGAGTGAGTCAATCCCAAGCGATTCGTTGCTACTGACTGATAGTTGTTTAGAAAAATATTTGAAGAAGCTCATGGGAAAGAACGACCTTGAGGATGCGCTGAAGAAGCTGGATGTACTCACCCAGGAGGAGGCGCGTATGGCAACTGCGGAACTCTTGAGGGTCACCCGCGGCGTTGATGACAAGGTGACGGCGATCCTCGATGGTGCGCAAAGCGTATTTATCCAGTTATTTACGTTATCTTGAACGTTTACATGATCAGATGGAAAAGAAACAAAAGACCTCATGCATCAGACCGCAAACGAGGCGAAGATGATTATGCAACATGCCGCAAACGAATTCAAGACGGTCATGCAACAGACAGCGAGTGAAACAAAGGGGATCATGCAAAAGACCACTAATGAGGCCAAGGTGATCGTACATCGGACTGCGAACGAGGACAAGGCGAACCTGCAGCAGATATCAAGCAATGTAGACGGTGTTCGGCGTTAGTCACCTCCCACCTCACCGTTGTTGGTCTGTGATGTTGAATTTCTCTTGCAGGAAAGCTGACGCGACAGGAGATTCAAGAATGGCTCTCTCCACCAGATCCGTCTACAAATCACAACACTGCCCGCAGTGCCCAACATGAGGGGACTGCGACCTGGTTCTTCGAGGGTAGTATTTACAAGGAATGGAAGGCCATCCCTTCTCTGTTGTGGATATACGGGAAACGTACGTCCTCCTCCCTTCCACGTATTATGCACTTGATGGACCTCTGTCTCTTTAGCGGGGGCTGGCAAAACCATCCTTTGGTACGTGACTTTCTGTTTGTTTGTTTTTGCCTCCGGTAAACTGAAAGTTGTCGACTAGCTCTGGAGTAATCCAAGAGATCATAGAACTATGCAAAGCTGAATCGGCGTCCATCGCATATTTTTACTGTGACTTTCGTAACGAAGATAAACAGACCCGCCGCAACCTCCTCGTGTCAGTTCTTTTCCAACTATCTTCCCAGTCCTGTCATTCTTTCGACACACTCTCCCACCTCTTTTTGACACACGACGAGGGCAATCGAAGCCCCAGTGACGGTTCTTTGATACAATGCTTGAAGGATTTGCTATTCCACCCGACTGAATACCCTGTTTTCCTCATCGTAGACGCCCTCGATGAATGCCCCGACAATTCTGGTATTCCATCTTCACGAGAACAGACCCTTGACCTTGTCAAAGATCTCGTCGACATGTCCCTCCCGAATCTCCACCTTTGTGTCACAAGTCGACCAGAAAGCGACATAAAGGATATCCTTGAGCCGTTGACATCTCGTCGTGTCTCTCTCCATGACCAAAGTGGCCAAAAGAAGGACATTATCGATTATATCACCTCTGTCGTTTATTCAGACAGGAAGATGCAGAGATGGCGAGAGGAAGACAAGAGGTTGGTAATCGAGACGCTCTCTGAGAGGGCCGATGGAATGTAAGTGTGGCGTACTTTACCTTGGCGATAGGTACTCATATTGTGACCCAGGTTTCGGTGGGTCTATTGCCAGCTTGAAGTACTTCGGCACTGTCTCCCACCATGCGTGAAGGGAATTCTTGATGAATTGCCCGAATCGCTGGATGAGACCTACGAGCGGATATTGAGAAACATCAACAAAGCAAACCGAGGACATGCATTTCGACTATTACAATGTCTCACAGTTGCCTCGAGGCCACTTCAAGTTGAGGAGCTCGCGGAGGTTCTCACGTTTGACTTTGATGCGACGCGGCGCGGAGAGGTTCCGAAGTTAAACCCAGATTGGAGGTTGGCGGATCAACGGCAGGCGGTGCTCTCCACATACTCGAGTCTGATTGCTATCGTCAATCGTGGCGGTTCTCAAGTGGTGCAATTTTCCCACTTTTCGGTCAAAGAATTCCTGATTTCGGATCGGCTCGCGGGTTCAAGTAGAGATGTCTCCCGATATCATATTCCTCTGGAGCCTGCGCATACAATCCTCGCGCAGGCCTGCCTTGGCGTTCTGCTCCGTTTGGGTGACAATGTTGGTCCGAAGGAAGCCCGGGACATTCCCCTTGCCACATATTCCGCCCAAAACTGGGTCGACCATGCGCAGTTCGGGGCCGTGTCATCGTGCATCTCGGAAGCGATGCAATACTTCTTCAACGAGAACAACCCGCATTGGAGAGCATGGCTTCGTCTGCATTACCTGGATTACAAGTACACGTCGCTGAGAGACGCCGCTACCATGGTGGATGACCCAAGCCCCTTATACTATGCTGCGTTGTGCGGGTTCTATGATCTGGCAGAACGACTTGTTGTCAAGAATCCAGGGCACTTAAATGTCAACTGTGGTCTGAAGTGCACTCCGCTGGGTGCAGCGTTACACAGGAAACATTTCCATGTCGCGGAGTTACTGCATCAGCACGGTGCGGACGTAAATTGTCAGGACGCCGTCGAGTGGACACTACTGCATAGAGCAGCGTACGAGGGGACCATCGACGTTGTGCAGTGGTTACTCGATCACAGCGCAGCCTTGAACGCCAAGAGTTTCCTCGGACGAAGACGAGGACGGACCGCACTGCACTGTGCAGCTTGCCAAGGGCACCTTCAAGTATGCCGGATGTTACTCGAGCGAAGTGCTGATGTCAATGCCCGGGATGACCTGGGACATACTCCTCTGCATCGCGCGGCAACTTCGACCAACCACCGTGATCAACTAGACGTCATGCGATTTTTGATCGAAAAGGGTGCGAATGTGAATGCGCGGGATAAGGACGGATGTACCCCGCTGCATCACTCATCGTTTTGGGCGAAAAAGCATTACACATCATCCAAGGGGTCGATTCAGGGTTCACGCCTGCTGCTCGAGCATGGTGCGAAGATAAATGCCAAAGACAAGCAACGGAAGACCCCTCTCCAATTAGCGTTGGAAGAACGTCGTCACGAGATGACAGAGTTTCTGACGGGTATGGGCGCTAAATGAATACCAGCTGTAACAGTATTCTGGCATATGCATGTGCTGTACTTACCTTTGTTATTCACTCGTTGGTATCATTCACGGAGCGTCACGGCATAGATGCCACTGCTGTTTGGTTGCCTATCACTCTAATCATCCCATCCTCGATGTTGCAGTCTGCATTCGCTAGCCATCTAAGGGTCATCCGATGTATGATGGGGATTTCCCTGCTCTTGATATATTCTTCCCTTAGGAATATTCAAAGAGTGGGTCGAAAGCTCGAGTGCTGAGCGCTGATGCCCTCTCCGGCCATAGGTTCGGCGGTCGGTGTCCATAGCACAAATGAATACACCGTGCCACCCCCAATGAAGATATGCTATTACAGCTGTAGCACAGTGAACACAGACCGGTCTGTGCGAATACGAATGTGTTCGCGGTACGAGTGGACGAGATGAAATAAAGTAGGAGCACACGAGATGGATAGAGATAAGGTATCCGAAAGGATGCGTACTAAAAGCAGGACACTGACTCCAGCAATTATAACTTTCGCGGGAGAAAACACCTACCAAATAAACGTGAGACGTCGGGAAAAGCTTTCGACTCGCTCGAAAATGTCCACAAGGGTGTCTTGACTTGCGCAAACATCCTTGGCTGCTTACCATCCCCATTAGGTGATGAAGCCAATGAAGACCGTCGGGGTGAGCGAGCTCGACCTCGAAGAACCGGTTGTTTTCGGATGAAGACGACGTGGTTGTGTGTTGTAGGATCAAATTTGTGGGTGGTGTCCTTAGGGATAGTAGGATATCGAGTGGCATGGAATCTGGACAAGGAAGATAATAAGGACCAAGTCTGCGGGCGCTACGAACATACGTATACACTCACAGTCACTTGTACGAATCCATGCAGAGTGACGAAAAAAGGAGGTACTAAGAGAACGGTTTCACGCACGTCTCGACGACCGTCCGGAAGGGGAGCATAGCCTTGAGTAGCGTTGTGGCGCGTCTTGGCGCATCTCGGGTAGCCGGGTCCGCGACGTGCACGTAAAAGTAGCTCACGTTAACCACCACCGGATCGCGGTAACCCATGTACGCCGTCTCGTTCCACCAGTCTGCGAGCCAGTTGACCGTCAAGGGCTCTGCGGGGCGCGCCTCGGGCCGCCTTTGCAGCTCCGCCAAATGCGCGCACCGTGGATCCGCTGTGCGCGTACTAGCAGGGGGTCAGATGCGGGCGAATGGTCTCGAGGTACTTGGCGAGCGTGGATGCGAGCGGAGGGACGGGGAGGTGCGGAAGCGAGGCTTGGTATCTGAGCATTGCGCCTTGCTTCGAGTCGGCTTTGTACCCCTCTGGGAGGCTACTGGAGCTACTTGGAGCGTGCACAGACCGCGACTGGGTAGTCATTAGTTGATGCTGCGCCGCCGCGGAAAGTCAGCCACAAGTACAATTTGGGAAAGGCAGATAGACACACATAAAGACGACGAATGTGGATGTGCAGTCTAGGTTGCGAGTTCAACATGAGAGAGGTGTCTAGGGCAAACAGATACTAAGAAGAGGGAGGGATAGACAGTCAAATGGCGGGATATGGGCATGATGGTGAGATAAAGAGCGCGAGGGTGTTAGAGCGGAGCGGACTTACAGGCGCTGACCAAGTTATAATTAGGTCGGTGAGTAGTTGGCCTTACCAGCGCTTAGGGATGTCCTCTAACCGAACGTTACAATGCGTCGACGAGGCTGCATGTAAAGCAGTTAAATCTTTCTGAGAATCCTCTACTAAACAAACTACGAAGGTCACTAAAAAAATATTACACCCGAGCACCGGAGACATATGATATTCTCCCGGTCCCTGGCTCTCCGAATCGTCAAGGTTGTCCCGCGCCCATCTCCGCAACCCAATAATTATCGCCAAGTACTGTACTGTAGGCCCAATCTCCCAACGTTTTCCGTATCAACAACCTGATATCCTTCTTCAGAGCCTTCAGCTTCCGTCTCCGGACCACTTTCCCGACGTCTCGAGATGAGTACACCAAGCGGCGCCATCCCTGTGCTGTAGTCTAATTACTATTGTCGACGATGGCAAATTTTCTTCTCAAGTGGTACATATATTCTCGCCCTCACACCCTCCCCGTTGGTGGTGCCTCTGTGACTGCGCTCACATTCTCTCACCCCCCCGAATCCCGTCTTCTTCCCCTTGACCCTTGCGACTCGGCCCTTCTGCGCCCAAGCACCGCCGTCGCGGTCGAATATCGGGCTCGCGGTCACTACCCACACGAGACGCTCCAGGTGAAGAAGTGTCTGTATGAGCACGCCCGTGAGCGTCACCTTGCCCTCGCCCTCGCGTCGACTGTCAGTGGCGATCCGGAAAGGGCGATCGTTGCCAGACGGTGTTTTCAGACGTATTGCACGAGGCGAAGACGACAGAACTCCGCTGATCGATATCAGTGTTTTGACGCATTGGGGCAGCGTCGCTGAAGCGACTGTTGGTTCTAGGATCGCGAGATACCAGGCGTCCGAGAGCGGGAACAAGGGTGCAGCTGGTAGATCTGCCGCGAGCGTAACAATCGTCTGTGCGAGGGTGGCAACTGCTACCAGGGCTGGGTAAAGGACTCGATTCCCCTACGTAAAGTCATATGAACGAGGGAGATACGGTCTGGGCCATGTCGTCCGTGATCTTTCTAGAATTTGTCGGAGACGGTGTACTGTGTCGAGCGTGGGAGCTTGCGCGAACAAGATGGGTTCGGTCAAGAGGGAAGAAATAGCTAGAGGAGCACGGACAGGCGTGGGTGAGTTAAGAGTTCTATTGGCTCTTGAGTAGGCAGATCAGCAAGGTGGGCCTGGCCTGGAGCGGTTTGGACTGGCTTGCGCTATCATCATAGGTGATATTACTCGCGCTGTATGGGCACTGTGCGATATGATACCTGCCATCTATCTACCTTTGTCCGTTCACCTTGCGGCGAAGATTTGGGCTTGATGATACTCTGGTTCTCCCATGCGTTTATTTATCCAATAGAGTATATTGTGGCATTGTTTACTGCATCATACATGAGGCAAGGCACTGGGGGACTCGGAGGCTGTGCGCTGAGCGCTAAAGGCCCAAATTATTGCTACAGTAAGTTACCGTCCTAACTTCCCGTCAGTACTGTACTGTTCCCTCCCAGCAAATCAAAATTACTACCATGTCCCAGACCTCTGCGATGCCATCGACCTCTGCCTCTGCCTCCTCGAATTTCCAATCAATTCTGAATGCCGCCTTGGAACGGTACGACAACAACACAGAGAATAACCTTCTCGCACATCCCCTCGTCGCCCAACTCGAGTCCTGTGACTCACCTACCCAAATTTTGTCCGTGCTTCAAGGAATTGTCCGCCAATTCGACCAGCGTCGCGGGAGGGATGAGAGGTTAACAAAGTGGCTCAACCCAACCGTACACGTCCTGTATGCGTTCTCCAACGCTCTCGGCGAGGGTGTCAGCTTGGTGAGCCCCAGATGAGAATATCAAGAAAATCCAAGAATTTACCATCACTTCTTAGGTGTTCTCACCTGCCAAAGTAATCTCTGCCGCTATCGGTATTCTTCTCCAGGTGAGCATCCTTTTCGATCTCCTTGTCCGAGCCATTGTGACCCTGTTGTCTCCAAGGCGGCCAAGGATGTGGACGCGAGCCAAGAGGTGCTTGTAGATCTCTTTGGTCGCATTGAGAACTTCTTCAGGCGGCTCGAGTCCTATACCGAAGTGCGACTAACTGCAGCAATGATGGACATAATCGTCAAAATTATTGTTGAAGTACTCTCTATCCTCTCCATCGCAACAAAGGAAATCAGACGCGGGCAAGCGAGTGAGTGGATCCCAAGCGATTCGTTGCTACTGACTGATAGTTGTTTAGAAAAATATTTGAAGAAGCTCATGGGAAAGAACGGTCTTGCGGATGCGCTGAAGAAGCTGGATGTACTCACCCAGGAGGAGGCGCGGATGGCAACTGCGGAACTCTTGAGGGTCACCCGCGGCGTTGACGACAAGGTGACAGCGATCCTCGATGGTGCGCAAAGCGTATTCATCCAGTTATTCACGTTGTCTTGAACATTAACATGATCAGATGGAAAAGAAACAAAAGACCTCATGCATCAGACCGCAAACGAGGCGAAGATGGTTATGCAACATGCCGCAAACGAATTCAAGACGGTCATGCAACAGACAGCAAGCGAAGCGAAGGCGATCATGCAAAAGACCACGAATGAGGCCAAGGTGATCATACATCGGACTGCGAACGAGGACAAGGTGAACCTGCAGCAGATATCAAGCGATGTAGACGCCGTTCGGCGTTAGTCACTTCACACTTAATCATTGTTAGTCGGGGATGCTAAATCGCTCTTGCAGGGAAGCTGACGCGACAGGAGATTGGAGAATGGCTCTCTCCGCCAGATCCTTCTACAAACCACAATACTGCCCGCAGTGCCCAACATGAAGGGACTACGACCTGGTTCTTTGAGGGTAGTATTTACAAGGAATGGAAGACCATCCCTTCTCTGTTGTGGATCTACGGGAAACGTACGTCCTCCTCGCTTCTACGCATTATGCACTTGATGGATCTCTGCCCCCGTAGCGGGCGCTGGCAAGACCATCCTTTGGTGCGTGACTTTCGTTGTTGTTTTTTTAGCCTCCGGTGAACTGAAAGGTGTTGACTAGCTCTGGAGTAATCCAAGAGGTCATAGAACTATGCAAAGCTGAATCGGCGTCCATCGCATATTTTTACTGTGACTTTCGTGACGAAGATAAACAGACCCGCCGCAACCTCCTCGTTTCAATTCTTTTCCAACTGTCTGCCCAGTCCAGTCATTATTTCGACACACTCTCTGACCTCTTTTGGACATACGACGAGGGCAATCGAAGCCCCAGTGATGCTTCTTTGATACAATGCCTGAAGGAGTTGCTATTCCACCCGACAGAATACCCTATTTTCCTCATCGTAGACGCCCTCGATGAATGCCCCGACAATTCTGGTATTCCATCTTCACAAGAACAAGTCCTCGACCTTGTCAGGGATCTCGTCGACATGTCCCTCCCGAATCTCCACCTTTGTGTCACAAGTCGACCAGAAAGCGACATAAAGGCTATCCTTGAGCCGTTGACATCTCGTCGTGTCTCTCTCCATGACCAAAGTGGTCAAAAGAAGGACATCGTCGATTATATCACCTCTGTCGTTTATTCAGACAGGAAGATGCAGAGATGGCGAGAGGAAGACAAGAGGTTGGTAATCGAGACACTCTCTGAGAGGGCCGATGGAATGTAAGTCCGGCGTACTTTTCGTTGGAGATACGTACTCATATTGTGACCCAGGTTTCGTTGGGTCTATTGCCAGCTTGAAGCACTCCGGCACTGCCTCCCACCAAGCGTGAAGGGAATTCTTGATGAATTGCCCGAATCGCTGGATGAGACCTACGAGCGGATATTGAGAAACATCAACAAAGCAAACCGAGGGCATGCGTTTCGACTATTACAATGTCTCACAGTTGCCTCGAGGCCACTTCGTGTTGAGGAGCTCGCGGAGGTTCTCACGGTTGACTTTGATGCGGCACGACGCGGAGAGATCCCGAAATCAAACCCAGATTGGAGGTTGGCGGATCAACACCAGGCGGTGCTTTCCACATGCTCTAGTCTGATTGCAATCGTCAATGATGGCGATTCTCGAGTGGTGCAATTTTCCCACTTTTCGGTCAAGGAATTCCTGGTTTCGGATCGGCTCGCGGGTTCAAATGGAGATGTCTCCCGGTATCATATTCTTCTGGAGCCTGCGCATACAATCCTCGCGCAGGCCTGCCTTGGCGTTCTACTCCGTTTGGGCGACAACGTTGGCCTGTATGAAGCTCAGGACATCCCCCTTGCCACCTATTCCGCCCACCACTGGGTCGACCATGCGCAGTTTGGGGCCGTGTCATCATACATGTCGGAGGCGATGCAATATTTCTTCGACGAGGACAAACCGCATTGGAGAGCATGGCTTCGTTTGTATGACATGGATAAGATGTACTGGTCGTCGGGTGCCACCTTGACCAGAACGGATTCCCCAGTCCCCTTATACTATGCTGCGTTGTGCGGGTTCTATGATCTGGCAGAACAACTTGTTGTCAAGAATCCAGGGCACGTAAATTCCAAAGGTGGTCGGAAGGGCACTCCGCTGAGTGCGGCGTTACACGGGAAACATTTCCATGTCGCAGAGTTACTGCATAGGCAGGGTGCGGACGTAAATTGTCAGGACGGCACGAAGTGGACACTACTGCATACAGCGGCGAACGGGGGAAACGTCGACGTTGTGCGGTGGTTACTCGATCACGGCGCAATCTTGAACACCAAGACTTTCCTCGGGCGAGGAGGACGATCGACCGCACTGCACTGTGCAGCTTCCCAAGGGCACCTTCAAGTGTGCCGGATGTTACTCGAGCGAAACGCTGATGTCAACGCCCGGAGTAAAGTGGGACTTAGCCCTCTGCATTTAGCGACAATTTCGACCAACCACCGTGATCAGCTCGACGTCATGCAATTTTTGATCGAAAAGGGTGCGAATGTGAATGCGCGGGATAAGGACGGATGTACCCCTATGCATTACTCATCATTGTGGGCGAAAGACGGTTACACAATATTCAAGGGGACTATTCGGGGTTCACGCCTGCTGCTCGAGCATGGTGCGAAGATAAATTCCAAGAACAAGATAGGAAAGACCCCTCTCCAATTAGCGTTGGAAGGGCGTCGTCACGAGATGACAGAGTTTCTGAGGGGTATGGGTGCCAAATAAATACCAGCTGTAACAGTATTCTAGCATATGCATGTGCTGTACTTACCTTAGCCCAAATGAGCACAGTAGTGAAGATGCTGTAGCACAGTGAACCGTGTGACACAGAAGGATATGAGGCTGTTCACTTCATGGCCCCATTGGCTAACCCACTTGTCCGGTTCAATCAGCAATCAGGCAAAGAGAAATAAATAGGTCCAGGTGCCGTGATTACTGATTACAATAGCCAATAGCATGATCTATCGGCTTCAACCTTGGGCAAAGTGACGCAAATATTGTACGCCCAGCACTAGGCACAGCATATCCCTTCTAATTCACTACTCATTGAGGTTCCCCATCTTCCAGCCCATCTCCCACACAACACAGACCATATAACCCATACAATAAAAAGTTCTCATGTACTGCACAACCGGTCCGCAACTTCCATCACCAATGCCCTGATCTCCTTCTTGCGTACCTTCAACTTCCCATCTTCTGCCAACTTGCCCTTCAACGTCTCGCTCACCTGCAAAACGCCGAGCAGTGGAACAAGTTGATCTTGATAAAAAGGTGATAGCCGGATCAGAAGTGCCAACGTCGCGGTCAACCGGTGCACTATAAACAGTCCCTGTCAGCGACTTGTGCTCATTCACCATCTCTCCTCGTGATCGTAATCACGGTATGCGCGAGCGCAAAGAAATCAAAACTCACCCGCGTCCTCGCTCTCTTCCTCGTTGGCGAGCGCCTCCGTGACCGCGCTCACCAATTCAACCTCCCACTCTCCGTCCTCCTCGCCCGGCCAAATCCCATCGATGGCCGCGTCTTCCTCACCCTTGACCCTCGCAACTCGGCCCTTCTGCACCCAAGCACCGACGTTGAACGCAAGGCTCGCGGCCGCCACCCGCACGAGACGATCCGAATGAAGGAGCGTTTGCACGAGCACGCTCGTGAGCGCCGCCCTTGCCCTCGGGTCCGCAGCCAGTAGCGATCGGGAAAGGGACGTGCCGAGGGCGTTCGTGGCGAGACGCAGCAGTGTGAGGACTGTGGCGCGAGGCGAGGACAACAAGGATTCGCCCGTCGATGTCAGCACTTTGACGAGCGGGGCCAGCGTGGCCGAAGCAGTTGTTGGTTCGAGGATCGCGAGACGCCAGATGTCCAGAAGTGGGAACAGGGACGCAGCTGGCAGAGCTGCCGCAAGGGTGGTTATTGTCTGCGAGACGGCGGCAACTACCACTGGGCTGGGTGGAGCCTTCGATTTCTCCACGTAACGTTGTTTGAGGAAAGGGAATACGTTCTGCGCCAGGTCGTCCTTGATCTTTCCTGGGCTTTCCAGAGACGGGGTACTATCCATGAAGGAGACAAGCTTATCATGCACGGTGTCGAGCGTAGGAACTTGGGCGAATAATATGGGTTCAGTAGAGAGGGCGGATATAGATGGGAGGTCTAACGACAGGTGTGGATGGGCTGAACAATCCATCAGACTAAGGAGCTCTTTGCTTGTAAGTGCCGAGTCAACTCACGAGGGAAGGCCTGATACAAAAGGATATCGACCTGTGTACGGAGCTCCGATGCATTTGCGCCCTTCATTTCCTCAATCTGCGCGCGGCGTGACATTCATCAGCAGGAGTCAAGGAGAAAGAAAAGGGGAAAGAAGGAAGGAAAGGGTCAGACGAAATTGCACACGCACCCTCTTCCCATCCAAGAAAAATCCAAAGGTCGGAGTCGCAGCGACGCCGTACTCGCGCGCGACCATCGAGCCCATGCCCACGCCCAAATCGACCTTGGCGAACGCGACCTGGCCCTCGCCCCTCTTCGCCTTCTCCCGCGCGAGCTCCTCGAACACGGGCTCGATCATCCTACATGGCGGGCACGTCGCGGACGTGAACATCGCCACGACGGCGCGGTGCGAGCTGAGCAAAGCGCGGAACGATGCCGGGTTTGTCGACGCGTGGATCGCGCCGGCGAGTGGACCGGGCGTTGTTGTCGCTGATACTGCTGCCCGTGCGCTCGTCGAGGGCGCGGGGGAGCTGTAGCCCGAGTCGGGCGCACCCG
>Ga0307509_10008022_pt1 | contig 13579 bp, 19 predicted proteins | sample 10_EM_MG_FD_202245 | JGI IMG/M metagenome (GOLD analysis project Ga0307509, IMG submission 202245) | Populus trichocarpa ectomycorrhiza microbial communities from riparian zone in the Pacific Northwest, United States - 10_EM | ecosystem: Host-associated > Plants > Roots > Unclassified | place...
AGGGCACCGCAACCGTGCGAAGGGGTGATTTAGAGCCCCCTCCCGTCGGAGAGCATCATACAAACCGAACTTCAACGCGTCGGCCTGGTGTGCCGCACCGCCCCCGCCATCCCATGGATGACCCCCCGGATGGATTCATCAACCCCCTCCGTCCTCAGGTTAGCGTCCAAATATTTCCACCCCATCACCACGATCTCGGATTGCCTACCGTCGTTGGACTTCAGGACGCAGCAAGTAATTAAGGTATGATACGTACTGGGACGCGAAACTCGAAAATGTCTCGCTCACAACGTTCTCTTTCGTGATGTTCGCCTCAATGTCCTTGAATGCTAGATCGATCAGCGGCATGATCTGGAGCTAGACGCACTGGGTCCCTCAGTCGACGATACATAGAGATGAACCGATTCGCGTTGAACTTGCCGTTTTCGCCAGCGTGTAGGTAGTCTTCGGCGAGCAGGGCACTGGTGAGCCGGCCCTCGCGTTTTCCGGTTTCCATCGTGATCGGTTGTCCAAACCTCGAGACTTCAGAGGAGCGAATTGGATCTCACCCGTGCAAAGGTAGAAAAGTAGGGACCTCCACCTATCCGAAAATTAGTACGAGATGATGAAGTCCAGGGAACAACGCGCTCACGAAACGAGCGACCCAATCTTCAGAACGGGTAGGAGCATCTGTTCCCCTTTCTCACAGCCGGCCCCCGCATTCCCAGAAACCGGGTTGCTGGACAGATCGCATTCACTTTCGCAATCGCTATCCTCAGGAAACTCGTACTCTTCACTCTCTCCCAGGTGACCACCATCTCCTTTATAGCACTCGACCACTGCCTAACTCAGCATGCTAGTGACATCATAGAATGTGTCCCACTCACATGTGGCCACTCGTGAGAGCGTCGAACCAGACACCACACTGGGGAAATAGATTGGGCATATGGTTCCCCCTCGTGATTGTCTCGCCCAATACTTTCGGTGAAGCAAAGACCCCCCCTGAATCGACTTGGCCAACGAAGCCCGCATATCCTCATGTTCTCGTTGCCTAGGTATCCATAATCCCGAGAGGAGATCGTTGAGGAACGACCCCGATTTGCGTTTGAGGATGGGAGGAAGAGCTTTCTTTTTGCGAGTTAGGTCCCATATGGAGGAGACTGTTTCTGCTGCGTGTCCCAGTTCGCCGGCGGCGTAACGGTCGATCTTCTCATCCAATTTTTGATGGAGTGCTTTTGATTCTTCGCCTCCTGATAACCAGACGGATACCAGATGAACTACCTGCATGGTCCGTATCTCATCGTACCTGCAAACCCATCAATATACTTCGAAATGCGATGGGCATTATTATACACACCTAGAGGTAAAGACACTAAAGGCTTCTCGTACAATATCACAGCCTTGAATATTTCTCTGAATATACTTCAGGGCGAGGTCCTTTAGTGTCGGAAGATCATACTGCACAACGTCATAACAATTAATGGTCGCGATCATGGAGGACGCGAATGTTTGAAACCTTGTCTGCGAGCCTGTAGATTGATTTTGGTGATGGATTAGGGATATCTCCCTCTGGTGTCCGGGCAATTCCAGAACTTCTGGACTTGCGATTTTCTTCAGATCCGAACGGCGCGAAGTCAATGGAGTTTGTGTACAGGTAAAGCAAGAATGCTTGGAAACTTTCGCCAGTTCAGACGGGTCCAAGCGGATTCCGGGTAAACTCACGTAATGAAAGCTACGTCTTGTACCCTGACAACCTTCCCAACCCGTGCACTTTCTTCGTATTGGCCGCAGGGAATGGTTTGTCGACGTGGGAGGGACACAGTCGGGGTTAGTACTGTAGCGCCGGGGCTCTCGAAATCCTCACCCTCTTCGAGGTCACTGTCTGAAGAATAGCCATAGTCCTCCGCGAACTCGTCGTCGTGGGTCCCAGAGAAATCCCTGGTCTCTGCCTCGGAAAAAGTACCAAATAGTACTGGGAAGGGGGTCACCTCATGCGCCTTAGAAGGGTGTGGTGGAAACTCACGATCCTTGAAGTATGGGACGGACTTGAGGACGTGACTGTTCGCGTACAATGCCTTCAGTTTACAGACTCTCCCAGAGCTGTCCCTCCGTGAGAATAACACGATCTTGGTGTCAACAAACCTCCCAGAGGAGATGGCGTCGTTCAAAGCCTCTCGCAGGGCAAGGGTGGTCATGGTGGATGCTCTCTGGGAGAATGGGAAAGTGTGGCGGATATGGGTCCAACTGGGAAGGATCGCGGCAGATGCCGATATCAACGGTATGCTCCTTGGCCCAGGCCGACATGAGAAGTGTGAGGAGGGCGGTGGATAGCCTCCACCTCCTTCACTGTCTGTAGAGGTTGCACATCGTCTCCTCGTTGACGGAACAAATTCTCAGTTGCGTACGCACCGTTCGCCAGTCGGGGGTCGATGGGCGTGAAATCAGCAGAGCGTCAGGACGGTGGAACTTGAAGCTTGAAACCTAGAGGGGTGGTCGTGTCCCAACGGAGACTCGCAACGCGTCGCATCGGAGTCCCGGTACCCGTCGAGCTTGTCAATCACTGATTCACACTCAACGCGTTCCGGTGTTGTCTTCCTTTGACCTCGAAGTTATGAAACCTCGCTCCCTGCTCCGCTCAATGAAATTAGCGAATAAACGGCAGTCCGTCCGTCGCCCGAACGTGGCGCTTGTTAGAGCGCAAATGCGACGCTACTGGGAAGAGTTGAAGATGCAAGACATTGGTGCCCTGGCTTCCCGTACCGGGGTAAGCTGGCCGGACCACTCGGCCCCCCCCCTGGGATCTGTCTCTTCCCCCGAGCTTAGTACGATCCTCGTTTGTCGCATATTACCAAGGGCGCTGGTTCTCAGTCGTGTCAAGCACTGGAAGAACCCCCCGGAGACGAATTCCAAGTGGGTTGCATTATTGAACATCCTCGCCCCGCTTATCTCGGGGAAACTTCGTCATCTTTTCGTACCTCAAGAAACGATGCAGGCGCAAGCGAGTTTCTGCCCCCATGTGTTGATTATTTTGGTTCACAAAGGCGCACACCTTCGGAGGCAATTAGCGGCTGCGAACCCTCGCCTATATTCGGATGTTGCCCCAGTGACAACGTCTATAGTAGCTTGAAGAAGCGTAGAACCCGTTGAGTTGCTCAGACGTGACTAAGAGGAGTCCCCGAAAGGTAGCTTACCCGCGGTTCACTGAAAATTCGAGGGAATTCCACCCCGGCGCCGCGCTGGAGGCTTGGATCTGGTCCGCACTTCGCTTCGTGCGCACTTCGCTCTGCGACCCATTGACCCAAATTGAGATTTTGGCATGGATTTGTGCACCTCCGGGATCTGATGAGCGAGTTGTGATGGGACTCCGTACCAGTTTGGTTAAAAACGGTCGCGAGATTTGTCCCCCACCCCTTAGACCTGTCGCGCTGACCCTACCTCCGAGTCGGGGTCACTTCTCCTCGTCTCCCCTTCAATGCCGACTTGACCCCTAGTCCCGTTTCCGTTTCGTGAGAACTACATATTCTAACCATCACATATTTTCATTAACTGTGCCTGGCGCACGGAAACTGACTTGGAATTCCCGGCCCGATGGTTTGGGGTGCGGCGCCCGTAAAGAGTGAAAACCCCGGTATCGACGCGATCTCGCCACGTGAGTGATTGATCGGCACACGTGATGCGATGGATGACACTTTTCGAATCCCAGCTTTTGGTGCGTCGTGCAGTCTGTTGACGGTTGAAGTTTGACGGTTCAATTCATCTTATCGCTCGGCGGTTTTGTTGTTGTTCACTCGTGGGATCGGCCAGGATCTTGTTGGGTGATATGGTAAGCATCGGGAGCATTGTGCGAACAGATATGACCTAATAACCCAAACCGCCCCCTCGCTCGTCGAGGATGATGCGTAATGCTTTGGTTTGCCTCCGGTGCATCTATGACATCCTCCACCGCCGAGATCTGGAGATAGATTCAGTGTTTCTCGATCATGTAAATCGCGAAGAAGTCACTCACCTGACGGCCTGAAGGGGAACCCGGTGCTTCTTTTTCCATTACTGTGCACACACGTTGTCAATCTCGAGCTTCCATGCCGGGACCTCCGCTCCTCTCACAGTTCTGCACGCTCCCTTGCCAGATGGCCGGAGGAAGAGGCGCATCAACCTGCTCCTTCGCCTCCCTGCGTCCTCACGTTAGCCTCATCCAACACACGCCATTTTTCGATTCTAGCAAGAACTTCGCTACCAATTGCTCCATCATTTCCCCATATCTGATCTTGCCGTCACCAATGCTTTCTTTGTCCATTGTGTGCCTCCTTTGGAGGGTAACGGCATAGACCCTAGTTCCCAGTTAGACCGTACCCGTGGGGGGCACACAAGCGGACCCCCTCCGGTGCGGGCGACAGGACGGCAGTAAGGCACACCTCCCGATGTGTCCCACAATCGGCTCCACAACAACCACGTCCAAAAATTGATAGAGGTAAGTAGGTGCCTGTGTCGTAATTATTCTGACAGTCTCCTGCGTCCCGGTTTGGATACAAGGCTCTCAGCGCGAGGTAACCGCAGGACGTGCGCGTTATAGGCGGTAATTTATCTCGGAGCGGTAGCAATAGGCCGTCCTAGGCAACAAACGCAACTCTTCGCAACAGCGTCTCCAACCCAGGCTCACGGGTGCGGTTGTCTAGTACCTCGGACGGGAAAAACCCGGTCGGCCCCATGACGGTTGCGGCAAGTCTGGGTAATTCGGATCACGCCACCCTTCCGCACCCATGGGGGCAGAAGCTGTTTCATGTTTTACCCAAGACGGGATTGTGTCGTGGAGGGGTTCCGGCGGTGCCTGAAAGATTTGTCGGGGTTCGTCCGTTGGTCTTCGAGATGGCGTAAAATTTTGGGGGCTAACCCGGTCCGATTAACTCACGGGTTTGTTTTCATAAGGCGTCTGGGAGATGATCACTGCTCCCGTTATCGATTCCACTAGGTTTGGCATCGAACCTGCGATTTCGTACTGGTGGGTCGGACCTTTCTGACCGTTGTCGCCGAGTGGTGGGGTAGACCTTCCACCCAGCCCGGGGAGGGCACCCCAGCGACAATGTGGTGGCTCTCTTCGAGTCCAGTTCGCCAACCAGAGGCCCTGGATTCGCTCTTCCTCCACTTGTTCCGGTCACCTCATGGGTGCCCACTTGCTATCCGGGTCCTTGGTTCTCACGAGTCGCTGTGGCGCAGCCTATCGGAGGATCAGGTTTACAAAACGAGCAATTAGATCTTTGATGTTCGAAATCGAGATGGTCTATCTTATACATGACTGGTAATGGGAATGGGTATGATTAGCTGAAGGATAAACCGGGTAACTTAGAACGTGAAATAACAGAGTAACGATGTAACGTATGCAATACAACTATAGAAATGTGGGTAATAAACGATAGGACAACAGTTCAGGAAGGGGAAGAGGAGGCATCGTAGGCTGAGGTATAGGTGTGGTGGGGGGAATCGCAAGGAAAAAGCTTACAACAAGGAGAAGAGAATGAAAGAGGGAATGTGTAGAACACACCTCGAGCCTAGCGAGAGCGTTGGGAAGAGCTACGGGGTCTCAGGACGTCGCCCTCGAACACGTACGGGCCCGTTTTCGACAAGGTTATGGCGGCGCGGGTGACCTCAACGGTGTCGAAATCCTCATACTTGTCAGGAGGCAAGGCAGAGTTCAGGTACGTGACCAGAGACGCGATGGTTATCTCGTCACCAGCGGAGTAGGTGGTTTGAAACAGGTAGCCAACGGATTTGTGGATGAAGGTGGCGCTGATACCGGCGATAATCAATCGCCTGTCTGAGAGCCGGGACGATGTCATGGATTTTCACTCACCGACCTGCAGCAGTCTTCAGTTCGACTGCGCCATACTGACGGCTCTCCCGTGCTTCGTCATCGCTATGACCGCTACGGACATGTGACAGCTTGACCCGCTTTGTCCGGTGGGCATCATCATCGGAGTGTGACGGGAAACGATTAGAAATGGGGCTTAGGTGGGTGTTAGGCCGGTCGACTGCCATATCATCGCGTGCCTGGTCTCTACTATGGGAGGGAAGAGTTCAAGTGTCAGTTTGACATGTTACGACATGCGGAAACGCGATCCGAGGGTGGGAGAGCGTGTGGGACTTACTGTACAAGAGTGCATTTAGATTTGTGTTGTTGCCATGCGGGCGTATAGTAAGGGACGTCCTTCCTCAAGGGGATCCAGTGCTGACAGAGTTTGCAGAACACACGGAGGGGTTCGACTTCGTCAGCGTATGGATCCATGCGGAGCGCTTTCGCCCGTTGCTCAGGGCTCAGGCGCAGGGTATCATCGGTGGGGAGCGCGTGGGATGGGGTCGTGAAGATGGAAGGGGATGAGATCCCAGAAATTGCAGAAAGAGGCGGAAGTTCGATGCGTTCTTGGGAATGGTGTCTCGAGGCCCTATCGTATTCGGAACTACTATATCGCATCAGCGTTTAGAGAAGACAGGTTAGGATGCGGTCGTTGAACATACGTGGGGCTATCGGTGTGGTATCGTTTGGTGGCCGCATGGCTGGAGGTCAAGGCGGACCGAGCGCACTCGAGTTTGTGCTGAGCCCACTTTGTATCGGCTTCTCGGTCGTCTTTACCGAGGACAACCCAGTTGTTGCAGTTCTCGCACATCCTGCGGTCCGTTTCGACCTTTAAGACAGGTTTTTGAACACTGGGAACGGGGTCAAAAGGCGGGCTGATTTCTAGACATCGGGAGATCCCACCCTTTCTTGGCCAGGCAGCTCTTGCGATGCGCCTCCCATGGAATAGAGCAATAACTGGAGTTGCTACGCAACCTGATCCACTTGTCGCAGCCGGCACAGAGGACTCGATAGGCCTCGAACTGGGCAACATATGGATCAGTTCGGAAGAAGTTGATACGCTCCTCCTCCGATCGCTTAGGCCTACGTTTCTTTCGCTGGGTCTGTAGTGCCGGCACGCTGGTGGAGGCGGGTGAAGGAAGGGGAGTAGGTTCGGGTGATTGCGACGAGGCGGAATCTTCGCGTGGTCCAGTGTGTGCGCTTGCGCTTGAGAGAATGAATGAATCAGAAGGAGCCCCTCGGCTGGGACGTGACGGTCGGATATTGCCCACCATGATTTACGATGCGCGGTCCATTTCGAGATGCTGAACCCCCCAGTCTCCTCATCCCGTATCGAAACTCCCTCTTCGCAGACCTCGCAGATCACGCGACCCGATTCGTACTCGTTCTCGCGTATGGAGGCAGGTAGATCGTTCTCCTTCATGGAAGAGGCACTGAGCGGCTGCCGCGGTGATTCGGGCGGTGGTAGGTCGTTCTGAGAATGATCCTCTGCCACGCTGTCTCCATTTTCCGACGTATGGAGGGTGCTCGCCTTCTGAGGCCTGGGAACGCGTATTAAGAATGGGAATACGGAGATAGGGGAAAGAGACGGACATTGTGGGAGAGGTGTCCCTGGCGTGAGGGCTGCGTGGCCTGGAGCGGAAAGGGAGTAGAGGAATGTTTGAGGGAGAGTGAGGGGAGTATAAGGCGCACTCACGAGTTGACTACCATCAGTGGGTGTGTCATGATGGGCATGGGGGAGGGAGCAGCGGGAACGGAAACCAGACCTGAACGAGTTACATATGTTATAAGCAAATCGAGGGGAATCAAAATTTTTGATTGGCCGAATGTGTTGGAAACCGAAAAGACAAATGTCAGTGGGCCATGACAACGGTCAAGCGCGAAGCCGAAATCTATTCCAGGCCTCGGAATGTTTAGCGTGCTTGGTCAACAAACAGGACAGGCATCATCATTTTCTCCTTCCGGTAGACAGCTTCTGAAATGTGTGATCCACAGAGTGTATAACAAACGACGATAATCTCCGAGCTGCCCCCGACTCTATACCGTACCATGACCACCTTCGTCCAGGAAGCGCTTCATGTGGACGACGATCTGGCCGAGGCCGTTGAGCCATTTGGCCAGTTCCGTGTCCAGTTTCTCGTACGACCCTCCCTGCGATATCCGCCTGTAAAACTCTGATCGGGATGGGACTGCTCTGATGGCCAACTGAAAGCGCAAAGAGAAACGGGCGAAATAAAAATAAAATAAACGTCTGATTGCGTTCAAAACGCGCGTTGTCGACACGTACAGTGACCGCGGACTGGACGAACCACCCATGGTGATGCTTCAACACGTCATCATATGATCGTTTGAAGCAGGCTCGCAACTCGGAAGTGCGATCGGCTTGCATGTTTTCCAGCGCCCGACATGTGAACAAGAGACCGCTGTGCGAACGTCCGGAAGAAAACTCAGGGTGGCCCATACTGAAACGCAGGCTTACGTACCGCATGAGACGAACGAGACAGGCGGTGCTTTGTCGTGTGCCTTCCTTGGACTCGCTGGTAACCAGCATCTCAAGCGTGGTGGATACCTGGTGATGGGACGCATGGCGGGACCGGACCCCCTGTTTCGGTTGCGTCGGTCAATACCCTACGATGATCCAGGCGTCGACGGAAGGGGAAGAGAGCGTACCCCGATGTTCGTTCGCAGATCGACCTGGACAAAGGAAAACACGCCGACACCCAGGAGGTCTTTTGGGTGGAATTGATGGAGTCAGGGTCGGGCTGGTCGGGTCTGTTGCGACACTTACCAAACATATTTACCAGTCCATCTGAAGCATCCAAGAAAGAGACCGTCTCAACACCATCATTGGTAACCGGCACCTCTGCGAACGACTGTATGTTCAAAGAAATTAGCAAAGAAATCGTGAATGAAATCGGGAGTTGTCACTTTGACTGTTTCGAAGTATGGCGTTACTGTGGCCATCTCTTGTTTCTTTGTCTTCGCTGTCGTCGCTTGTCTCGGTACTCCCGACCGCACCGCTGCCTCGTTGCCCCCCGGGCTGCCTTTGGCGCGGGAACGCGAGAGAAGAACCTTCCTAATTCGGAGCGTCGCAAAGGTTATCCGGAGCGATCGCCAAAGAACTTGTCCTTTCAGTCTCTTTGGTCGGCCAAGTCAGCCAGGCGTTTCTGTGTGCCAGTCCATTCGCCCATGGCACGAGTATACGCAAACGTCAATGCTCTCTCCGGTCCAAAATGGTACGACTATGGTCCGTAATCTCCATCATCCACCACCCTCAGTCGCCCCTTGTTCAACCCACTCCACCCTCAACAGATCGCATGGAAATCCAATGGAACGAGCCGAGCAGGTATGAAGTCATCCGCAGGGTCGGTGGTGGAAAATATTCAGAGGTTCGACGGTTCCGTTCGCCCGTTCCGCCTTTTCGTTGACGCGGTGGTTGTGGTGCTCAGGTTTTCGAAGGAACGGACATCCTCAGCGATGAAACCTGCGTAATAAAGGTTCTGAAGCCCGTCTCGGAAAAGAAGATTAAGCGGGAGGTGCAAATTCACCCTTTCGCTCATTTCCGCGCCCGACGTTAACATGCATCAATAGATCAAGGTGCTGCGAAACATCTCCGGAGGTCCCAACATCGTCGCGCTCCTGGACGTCGTCCGAGATACCTCACACGCGTACCACAGCCTGGTCATGGAATACGTCGACAATACCGACTGGAAGGTCCTTCTCCGAAGCATGAATGAACTCGATATGAAGTACTACATGTTCCAACTCCTCAAGGTACGGTTGTCCAGGCCCATTAGGAAAGCATACCAAGGTGTTTCCCCTAGGCCCTTGATTTTGTCCATTCACGAGGTATCATCCATCGTGATGTCAAACCAGGGAATGTTATGATCGACGTGGGGACGAGAAAGGTCCGGTCCATTCCGTTTCTGAACGTCCCTGCACCTAACGGCCTTGATGTAGCTGCGTCTGATCGACTGGGGCTTGGCAGAATTCTACCACCCTGGCACCGAATACCACATCAGGGTCGGTAGTCGTTACTACAAAGGCCCAGAACTCCTCGTCGGCTACAAGCGCTACGACTACAGCCTAGACATGTGGAGCATTGGCTGCATGCTTGCCTCCTTGGTTCGTGGGGCCCTCGTCGCGTATACCCCGCTGAGAACTGAAAGCACCACAGATATTCCGCAAGGAGCACTTCTTCAGAGGATCTGATAACGTCGACCAGTTGTTGAAGATTCTCAAGGTGCTGGGGACGGAAGAGTTTGACAAGTATATGGAGAAGTACGATATTGAGATGGAGACCGATTCTGATGCGTTGCTTCGCGCGTGTGTACGAAAATTTTCTCGACACGACCGTAGGTTAACTTTGCACACCAGGTGGCCAAGGCAACCCTGGACACGATACACCACACCGGATACCTTGCCCTTTTTCACCCCAGAGGCTATTGATTTACTCGAGAAGCTTCTCCGTTATGACCATCATGAGCGACTCACCGCTCGTGAGGCTCAAGCGCACGCCTATTTCAGTAAGCCACTTTTCCATTCAGCTTTTTTCTTATCATCTCATGTTCCGGATCTAGATGTTGTACGCTTAGAGGCGACAGGCAATCCTGGAGATTGCGTCAGCGATTCGGGATTCTACTCGACATGAAGCGGAAATACCACCCCTGTATCGATGTATGCTATGTTCTGTATCTTTCAGGATTTTTTTTCCGCCACCGGGACGATACGACAGAGCCCGTAGATCTGCCGCACTAACTATGATTTTTATGAAATTCCCTTACGCTGATCTTCAGCCAAGTTGGGACTGATTTTGGTGATCTTGTGGCCTCGGTGATTTCAACACACCAGAAGATCTCATCTTGCTACCTCCACAAACGTGCTTGGGACCGTCCTGAATCCACGTACGCCCTGTATAACGTATGTTGCATTTGCTAACCGTTCTAGGATTGCACATCTCCGGTTAATGATCGAGATCGTCCGCTCCCGTTTTGTCGCAGAGCGTATCTTCCTCGGCACCATCTGAATTTCTTCCTGAACCTATTGGACCGGGCGGGGAGTGGATGGGTAACACTCCAAGGTTCAGATGGATGCTCTTGTAGCTCATTTACCTCCTCCGTGCCCTTCGATTCATCCAGCGGCTCACAGGCAGGCATCCGTTGAGAAGGGTGGCACACACCAAATATTTGCCCGGGCCGCTGGGAAGCGCGAGGCTGGGTGGTATCAATGCCACCTAGTAGGGGTGGTCAATTGGGGCGTCGAATACGGATCGTGCCTTTAGGTCGTCCATCACGATCTTGGAGTCTTCAATGAGCTATTTCTGAACCGTCCTTCCTTTGGCCTCTCTTTCAATCCATCAGCGGCAACTTACCGTTCAACACCCGCGCCCTCCTATGGACGTGAGATACTCAAATATCGAGATCTAAAGGTACTCAGAGGTCGGTCCGACGGTATGAAGTTGACGCTCAATTTACTGTGTCATTCTCGCGGTACGTTGGCCACGGCAGAGTGACGCTGCATCTGCAATGCAATATACCAGGCACTCGACTGTACCCGCTCGGCAGACAGAGGCGATGTCACTTTGTTGCCCGACGTCACCACCCACCACCACTCAAAAACCACCAAATTTGGCAACGGTACTCCGCCCCTTTGAATTTGGATCCACTGGGAGGTGTTCCTTCATAATTTCTCCGTCCCAATCCCTCGGTACACCACACGACAGGATAAAACTTCACTCCAGGTGAAAAGAGAGAAAGGGTAAAACAAGTCAGACGATATGAAAGAAAGGCGTGCATAACTAATTCTACAAAGCAATCATAATGCTGATGGGAGCATTCATGATGGTTGCCACCCAGGCGGGGATATTGTGTTGTTCGTCCGCGACGTAGTGTCGCCGGTTTATCGGTAACAATTCGTAACTCCATTTTCGATCTCCCTTTCACCAGGAAGCAACTTCGTTCAGTCACATTTCCTCCTGACAAATCGGGTTTCTATGGAGAGTGAAGTGATCGAGTTTCGGATCGGAGTTCAAACTCCGCTGTGATGGCATTTTGTAGTCTTCCGTAGTTCACTACGTTGAATAACGATAAGGATAACAAATGGAGGGGCTGACAAGCAACTGCGACTCTTACTACCGCCCCATCCCCCTTACCCAACGTGTTCCTACCGCATTCCCTCACTCCTTATCGGCGTGGGGTTTGATAAGTCAGAGAACGATTAGATCGGCCCGCAAATACCGGAGGGCGGTCACGATATCGATCGGTTTCACTGGATTGTGGATTTCGTTCGAGCGTCCGATGGGACCGGAGACACTCGGTATCCATTTCGACCGGTCAGGTCCTCCGCCGTCGGGAGCGTCCCTGTACAACCTCAGGCGGAGATTAGAATATGCCCCAGGGCAAGGAGAGGGTTTCGGTTCTTTGCGCTTGTTAGTACAGAAATTGTTATCAAGTGTAGTGCACTAGCTACGAGAGACTACAAATGGCCATCACACGCATCAGCGGAGTTTGAACTCGGCTTCGAAAGTCGAGAGCAACCCGTCCACCTCCAACAGCGGTTTCGACGACGTTAGGCGCAGGGTTGTCAGTTGCTCGGCCCGCCCAGAAAGCTCCGGACCCACGTCTGATAGAGAACGGTTTTGAACGACGCCACCGGCGGGAGAACGTCGCAACGCGTGGGTATCCGCGAGAGAACCTTCCACTCGGCGTACCTGAAGATTGGCCATAGCGATGGTGGACAGGCGACAGACGACAGACGACAGGTCGCGTCTGGAAGGGGTGGGTGGAAAAAGCGTGTGTTTGATCCATACCCACCATCCAGGGCTTTGATTCTTGGTCACCTCACCTCGGGAACCACCGGGGATTTCAAAACCCCATTCGCCATCCCAGCGCCGCCCGCAAGGCTAAAACAGAGCGTAGACGTGTATGAACGGACGCACGAGGACTTGTAAGGAAGGCGCAGAGGCCCCAGCCGCTCCGTCGGATTGTCAGCGGGGAAAATCTCGGCGACTGGTACCCTTCCGCCACGGGTGACACCATATCTAGCCTTACCAATGGCCACCCGCTCCCACACGGTCATAATTTACAATACCGCGGTTGCCTCGCTTATTCTTTTCCCCTGACCAGTTCCTCAAAGATTTCCCGTCTCCATCTGATCAACGCACTCTTCAAACGAATGATCTACGCGACTTTCCCACGACCGGACCGCATCTGGAAAACCCCACTCTCTCATGCCCGACGCTTCGATCCCCCTTCCGCACACCGCGCGGACGACGTGCCCATCGAATGCAACATAGGTTTATCCCCAAGTGCCTTCCGACGGGTATGGGCGACGAGATGTAATGTTGTTCGCGTTCCATTCCACCCCAAATATTTCTTCGGTCTGGATTCCTTCAACGTTTGTTCCATTTCCACGGTTCTGCCTTCAGCACAAGAATCACGGTTTGTTCAACAGGCGTAGTCGTTGCCCGCAGTGTCAGTTCCTGTGCCTTGGAGTCGGCGTACTGGATGCTGAGCGTACCGAGGCAAAAACGAGTATCTCCCAGTCAGCTCATTTGGTAGAGCGCGTCACTCGTATCACCGCCGCCCCGCAGTGAGACCTTCGCGTAACTGAGCTTGTGTGGTGACGAGCTCAGTCGGCTAATGGGGATTTTTGCGCCCCATTTGGCGATCTTCCGTTGCACATTCGCTGCCACAGTTCTCGGGGGAATTTTTTTCGCCTTCCATTCCCTTCACGCGCCTCAGTTCTTCCGAGGGT
>Ga0307509_10008023_pt1 | contig 13577 bp, 8 predicted proteins | sample 10_EM_MG_FD_202245 | JGI IMG/M metagenome (GOLD analysis project Ga0307509, IMG submission 202245) | Populus trichocarpa ectomycorrhiza microbial communities from riparian zone in the Pacific Northwest, United States - 10_EM | ecosystem: Host-associated > Plants > Roots > Unclassified | place...
ATTACACTGCCCGGTTATGGCTACTTTTATTACACGCGTTGAGTTGATGTATGCTTCTGAAAGAGATTATGAGAAACTGGATACGGCCATGAAGGCGCTTCATTTTTACAGGACCATCACCGACCTCAGTACCGGCATTATGTACCACTTGCCTGCCTATATGTATTCCAGCAGCAGCGAAGAAGACCCCTCTTTTGTTTTGCAGCTGGCGAAGAATGCAGCAAAAAAGACCAAAAGGAATTATACGGCTTTTACGATAAAGTCGGATGGGATACAGTTTAGCGGGCTGGAGCGGGTAATAAACGGTGAGCCGTCCTTCGACTAGCTCAGGACGCCCCCCCGTTTATTGCTTTGTAAAAATGGCTTTGGGAAGCATGGCATGAACGCCCACGTTACCATCCACCAGTTGGGTGATGTTTACGTCTACGGCTACACTGGCAAGCATATAGGCTTCCGCCTTTGATAGTTTTTTCTCTTCCATCAGGTAATTTATCATTTCGCGAACGGCGATGTGGGTAGCGGTATTGAGGTCGCGGTCGCAACCCATGGTAATGATGCAGGTGGGTGTTTCGGCGCGGGGCCAAAGCTGTTTTTTGCCTTTGTGGACGATGAACTGAAGGTTTCCTTTTAAGGAGGTTTCGATGGCGGTGATGTCCACTTCGCCATTGCCCTGGGCGGCATGACCGTCGCCGATTTCGAAGAGGGCGCCTTTTATATGCACGGGAATAAAAAGCGAGGTACCCGCTACCAGTTCTTTATTGTCGAGGTTGCCGGCGTGTATCCATGGCGGTGCGCTGTTCCAGCGGCCGGCTTCTTTGGGAGGCGCAACGCCCATGCTGCCGAAAAAAGGATGCAGGGGGATATCGATACCATCGGCAAAATGGCCGATCATTTTATCGCGGTCGAGGGGAATGATCTTCATTTTGCGTTCGAAGATTTCGTCGGACAGAAAGCCATTCTGGCCGATGGCGTTGTAGCCATAAGGAATGGCGAGTTCGATGGACCGGATATGTATTTCGAGCACATCGCCGGGTGCTGCTTCCTCGATATAAATAGGGCCCGTAAGCACGTGGCCGCCGGGGCCACGGTCCTTAACGGCTTGTACGTCGCGCAGTTCCTTTTCTACCTGGTCGGGCGGAAGACCGGCCTCGGTGAGGCGTTCGGGCGTGGAGGTGAGTAAAGTGTGTATTTTTACATAATCGCCGGAATGGATGTGCAATACCGGTGGTGTTTCAGACCAGTAATTGCCCCAGGCGACGGTTGTGGGAGTAGGATTGAGGATATAAGGATCGGAGGCGGTCCCTTTTTGCTGCGCGGCCAGCGAAAAACACAGCAGGCAAAGAAACAGCGCAGCACCGGGTGAGTAGCGGGAAGCAGTTGGCATGGCGGCGGTATTGGTTTGATTACCTAAGATAATCAAAATCCCGGTCCTGCAGAAAAGCCGCCGTGCAAGCAAAAAAAGCTATTTTTAATCCTGCATACTATGAAACGTTATAAAACATTCTGGCAAAGAATCGCCTCCATCATACTGGATGCACTTGCGTTATCCCTGATCAACTTAATTGGCAACCTGATAGTAGGCCCTGATAAAAACGAGCATCCGGGCTGGTTGTTTACATACTATACAATTGCCTTTACCTATGCCATATTCATGACCGGGAAATACGGCCAGACACTGGGCAATATGGTACTGCACATTAAAGTGGTTCAAAATGAGAACGAAGAAAAACCAATCGGCATAATAAGCGCCATCATCAGGGAGTCGGTTGGAATCGGCCTCGCCTTCGCACAAATCCTGCTGATGGTTTTGGGTTACAACGACAGGCCTACTGGCTCTACGGTCATTTTTATTTTAATGTTTGGTTGGATTTGCACCGTAATAATCAGCATGCTCTTAAATAATAAGACGCGCGCGATACATGATCTAATGTCTGGCTCCGTTGTCATTAATATCCCTTCGCCAACGCCGGCGGAAGAAAAAATTATTCGGCAAGGGCAAGAAAATATTTAGACCCATTTATTCCGTCCGCAAACTACTAACCGGGTTGGCTACAGCCGCTTTTATCGCCTGTATGCTGATGGTGAGCAGTGCAATAACGGCGGCTATAAAGCCCGACAACAATAGTATCCACCAGCTCACATCAATCCTGTAGGCAAAGCCCGTCAGCCATTTATTCATGGCAAACCAGGCAATAGGGAATGAGATACAGGCGGCAATGGCTACCAGCTTCAGAAAATCTTTCGACAGCATTTGAACGAGGGATGCCACGCTGGCGCCCAGTATTTTGCGGATACCGATTTCCTTTTTACGTTGCCCGGCGGTGAAAGTGGCCAGGCCGAAAAGGCCCAGGCCGGCGATGACAACGGCCAGCAAAGTGAAGATGAGGGCTATTTGCCCTTGTTTTTTCTCGGCATTGTACTGCTTTGCAAAATTTTCATCCAGAAACCGGTAGTCGACCGGGCTCGATTTATCAAAGCCGCGGTATACTTTATCAATGTAAGCGATGGCTTCGGTTGTTTTACCTTTCGCTATTCTAACATATATATTGTCTTCGTCTTTCATGGCAGGCGGCAGAAACATGACAAGAGGTTCTACCTTATGCTGCAGGGAATAGGTATGAAAATCCTTTATAACGCCCACCACCGTGGCCGGTTCCTTATCCTTATTGGAGGTTCTTAGGATGCGTTTGCCGATGGGCTCTTTCCAGCCCAGCTCTTTTACCAGGGTTTCGTTGACCACCACAGCACCGTCTTTATCGGCAGGGAAGGCGTCGGAAAAATTCCTTCCCGCCGCCAGCCTGATATCCATTGTTTTCAGGAAATCGGCATCGACCATCAGCTCCTGCATCACTTTGGAGCCGTTCGAGGGGGAGCCATCATTCATCTCATAAAAATACCCTGTTTTACCCAGGTCGTTATTGCCGATGGGATTGCCCACTGCCGCCGCGCTTTCTACCAGGGGACTTTCCAGCAGTTGTTGTTTTAAAGCAGTCACCTTGTTGCGAACAGATCTGTCGTTGATGTGAAAACTCAATACCTGCTCTTTGTTAAAACCCAGGCTGGTATGCAGGGCAAACTGCAACTGCCGGTAAATAACAAAACTACCGGCGATCATGACCACCGTTATCACGAACTGGACCACCACCAGCGATTTGCGAAACAGCACCGAGCCCGACACATTGCCCATTTGCCCTTTGAGGGCCAGTATGGTGTTGAACCGTGATAAAAACACGGAGGGATAAATGCCGCAGGCAATACCGGTAAGCAAAGAAAATACCACCAGTATAAGCAACGTATTGGCCACCCCAAACCGCCAGATGGATAATTCCTTGCCGGTGAGCTGGTTGAAAAAACCCATCATGCAACTGGCCAGTACCATCGCCAGGACAGCAGCAATGAAGGTAACCAGTATCGATTCGGCAATAAACATTCCTGTAAGATGTCTTTTGCCCGAACCGACGGCCTTGCGCACCCCCACCTCGCGTACGCGTGATGACGAACGGGCGGTTGACAGGTTCATATAATTAATAACGGCGATCAGCAGTACCAACAGGGCGATGGCCATAAAAATGTACACACGGCTGATACTGCCGTTGGCGCTCAATTCATAGTCGAGGTTGGACCGGAGGTGAATGTCGGTCAGCGGCTGAAGTTCCATCCGGTAGTCCTTTACACCCATCTCTTTTTGAATGGTGGCGGCTGCAAAGGCCGGCAGTTTGCTTTCCAGTTTCTTCACATCGGTTCCCTGGGCCAGCAACAGGTAAGTGTACATCTCAAAGCGCTGCCAGGCATCCTTCCCTTCGGTGGAAAAGCTGCGGATGCCGCTGAACCGTAAATGAGAATTGCCCGGCACATCTTTTATAACGGCTGTGACGGTATTGGGAAAATGATTCTCGAAATAGATGGTTTGATTAACGGCTTTATCGGCCGAACCGAATATTTTATTAGCGAGGCTTTCTGTAAGTACAATGGAAGAAGGCTTTTGCAGCGCGGTGGCCGCATCACCGTAAAGAAATGTATAAGAGAATACGCGGGCAATGCTGCTATCGGCAAAAATCATATCATCGGCCTGGATCTTCTTATCGCCGTATTCAATCGCCCCCCCTCCTTCTGTATTAATGCGAACAGTATTTTCTATTTCGGGAAAAGTCGCCTTAAGATGCGTGGCGAACGGCGCCGAGGTTAGCGCAATATTCATGCTGTTGCCATTCCACGCGGCATGCTGGGCCACCCGGTAAATGCGATTGGCATTATTGTTATAACGGTCGTAGCTGAGTTCATCGGCCACAAACAAAACAATCAGCCAGAAGGCAGCGAGGCCAAACATCAGGCCGACGATATTAATGATGGAGTATCCCTTATGGCGGGTGATATTCCGTAAGGCCGTTTTACAATAATTAGCAAGCATATACCGGTAGTTGACGGGTTATAAGGTTGTGTACGTTTTCGAACAAGGGTCGAACCAATGCGATGCCAATTATCAATACATTGATAATCAAAACCTTAATTTAAACACCTTCGGCTACCCGTACGGTAATGATACAGCCGGTGTACGGTGCTGTATGTTTTTATATCTTAAATGAAAAACCAAACACACTTCCTTCACCCGGTTTGCTGGTGACACGAATGGCGCCGCCCTGCGATTCGATGAACTCGCGGGAGATGGCGAGGCCGAGACCAGTGCCACTGCCGGCCTGGCTGCCGGGCACTTTGAAATAACGGTCGAAGATGCGTGGAAGGTATTTTTCTTCGATGCCTTTGCCGTAATCCTTTACACTGAACTCCACCAGGCCGTCTTTGCGGAAAATTTCTATTTCGATGGTACCGGGTGACGGGGAATATTTAATCGCGTTGGTAAGCAGGTTGATCAACACCCAGGTGGTTTTTTCGGCATCGACGGAGATGGGCGGGAGGCCGGGTTGCAGCTCTACGCGCACTACGATGCCCGATTGCTGCGCCTGGAACTGCACGGCCTGTACGGCCTGTTGTACGATATCGGCCGGGGAGGTCGGCTGCAGCTTGAGCTGGATATTGCCGGTCTCTACCTGGGCCATGTTGAGCAGCTCGCCGGTAATCTTCAGGAGGCGGTCGGCATCGTCGCGTATGCTGTGGATCAGCTCCTGCTGGTTTTCGTCGAGCGACCCGTTGCGGCTGTCGGTGAGCAGGCGGGCGCTCATTTTGATGGAGGAGATGGGCGTTTTTAATTCGTGGGATACCGTGGCGATGAAATTCGTTTTTGCCTCATTCAGTTCATGGAAGAGCGTGATATTGCGCAATACGATTACCTGCCCAATCACTTCGTCTTTATTGGTCACATCGAGCACGTCGCGGCTGAAATAGCTTTCTTTATTATCCGCATATATCTTCAAATCTTTCTTTTCGGTGCCGGCAGGCTGCAGCAGTGTGCGCATCAAATCGTTTCGCAGGGCTATATCGGGTGCATATTTGCCGATGGTATCCTGTTCTTTCATACCGAGCAGGTGTTGGGCCACGACGTTGAGAAAGAGTATATTCCGCTTTGTATCGAGGCCGATAATACCGTCGCGCATCTGGTTGATGATGGTTTCGATGCGGCTTTTTTCGAACTGCAGCTCGGCGATGGTGCTGTGTTCGTAGCTGTCGAGCTTTTCGGCCATGCTGTTGAAGGCATGGGCCAGGTCGCCGAATTCATCCTCCTGTTTGAGATAGATGCGTTTACCATAGTTTTTATTGGCGATTTCGTCGATGCCTTCGGCAAGGGATTGGATGGGCCCGGCGATAACACCCGGCAGGTTGAAAATAAATGAAAAGGAAACCAGGGTGAGCGCCGTAAAAATAATGGTCAGCCATAGCCTGGCTTTATCAGCGGTTTTTTGGGCCACGGCGTTTTTGCGGAGTATGGCCATTTCATTAATGTCCTGTATGCGGATAAGCGACTGGCGTATTTCGGGATAGTTGGAAGGATCGGCAGGGTTGGCCCGCAGTTCGTTGAAGTTTTTGCGCAGCTCCTGCGTGGTTTCTTTCTCGCCCACCTCGGTGATATTGGCTTCCTGCTTTTTGAGGTTGTCGTCAAAAACCTGCAGGGCATCCTTACGGATAGGAAGCATTTCGAGGTTCTTGAACATGTTATTGACATACACCAGCGATTCGTGGTTATTGGACAATACATTTTCGGCTTCATTGCTCAACCGGTTAATGTACCAGAGGCTGATGATGCCGAAGCTGAGGATAACGACGAACAAAAACCCGAGTCCCAGTGATAATTTCGTTTTTAAACGCATTCCCATATTATGACAGAATTACAATATCAATAGAAGCCGCCGATAATTTAGTCAGCAATTGGTTAAACGAGGCGGTGTTAAGGATAACGTTAAAGAGGTTCAGGTGTGGTTTGCCGATGCAAATGGTGGAAATCTCCCATTTTTCGGCGGTTTCGATGATACCCCGTGCAATATTACTGTGTTTTATACGGATCAGCTCGGCGCCCGATTCGGTGGCAAGCTTAAAATTATTGATGAGATGGCGCTGGGCGGCCAGCCCTATTTTATCACCGTCTTCCCGGGGCGTTTGCACATAGAGCACAAACCATTTGGAATGGTAATAAGAAGCGAGGCGGGCCGTTTTACGGATCACCAGCCGGGCCGTTTCATGGTTGCTGCCAATACAGGCCATAAAACGCTCGGGACGCAGCTGCACATTGCGGGGCAATTCTGTTTCTATCTTCCGCTCTACCTGGCTGGCCACTTCTTTCAATGCCAGTTCGCGCAACTGCAGGATTTTTTCCGACTGGAAAAAATTCTTCAGCGCGGTGGCTACTTTATCGGGCGCATATATTTTGCCTTCCTTCAGGCGTGTTACCAGCTCATCGGACGTTAAGTCGATGTTCACGACCTCATCTGCCTGCTCCAGCACACTATCGGGTATGCGTTCGGCAACGGAAACGCCGGTGATGTTTTTTACTTCTTCATAGAGGCTTTCGATGTGCTGGATATTGACCGCGCTGATAACATTGATGCCGGCGTCGAGGATATCCATTACATCCTGCCAGCGCTTCTCATTTTTACTCCCTTCGATGTTGGTATGCGCCAGTTCGTCGACGATCACGATTTCGGGGTGCAGGTTGAGAACGGCCTGCACATCGAGCTCGTCGAGCTCCTTGCCTTTGTAAAACAGTTTTCGGCGGGGTATCACCGGGAGTCCTTCCAGCAGATCATGGGTTTCCTTGCGTTTGTGGGTTTCGATGTACCCTATTTTAACGTCGATGCCATTGCGCAACAGGGCCTGGGCCTCCTGGAGCATGCGATAGGTTTTACCTACACCGGCGCTCATGCCGATATAGATTTTAAACTTACCGCGGCGGGATTTGCGGATCAGGTTTAAAAAGTGTTCGACGTTTTTTTCTGCTTCGGGCATAATTGGCATTTCTGTTGGTAAAAAACCTATAAGGTTTTAGAATCCATGATACCTTTTTGAATCGCTATTGAAAACCTTATAGGTTTCTGAGTCCTCCTGCAAACCTACTGAAGTTTACACGGTCTAAAAAGGCTGCGCCCGCCGATGCGGGACGCAGCTTTTTTTTAACCTCAGCACGAGTGTTAAAAAAGAACCGACATTCAAAAGGGCTATTTAAGCTCATCCAATGCGATATTCAGTTTTAGTACATTTACCCGTTGGGTGCCGAACAATCCCAGCAAAGGGCCCTGGGTGCTTTGCTGCACCAGCTGCAGGATCTTTTCTTCGCTTGTTTTGCGCACCGCTGCGATGCGTATGACCTGGATGCGGGCCGCTTCGGGCGAGATATCGGGGTCGAGGCCGCCACCGGAAGCCGTCACCAGGTCGGAAGGAATGTCTTCCTTTTTGATGCCGGGGTTATGTACGAGGAAAGTATCGATGCGCGATTGAACGTCTTTCAGGTAATCGGGATTGGAAGGCCCTTTATTGCTGCCGGCACTGCCGGCGGCATTATAGCCTACGGCCGAGGGGCGGCCCCAGAAATATTTATCGGCGGTAAAGCTTTGTCCTTCGAGGGCATAGCCTGTTACTTTCCCGTTGACTTTAATCGTTTCGCCTTCTCCTTTTGCCGGAGCAGCCTGCGCAATGCCCCAGATAAAAAAGGGATAAATGACGCAAAAGAAAACGATGCAAACCAGGGTGAGGCGCAATGCAGGCAAAATATGTTGTTTCATCTCTTTACTATTTATTTATTAAAACCAAATGGAAACCAGTAAATCGATCAATTTAATGCCGATGAACGGAATGATTACACCGCCCAGGCCGTATATCAGCAGGTTCCTTCTCAGAAGGGCGCTGGCGCCGAGGGGCTTGTAGGCCACGCCGCGTAAAGCAAGTGGTATCAGCAAAGGAATAATGATGGCATTAAATATTACCGCCGACAGGATGGCGCTTTCCGGGCTGTGCAGGTTCATGATGTTCAGCGACTGCAGGCTCGGTATAGACACGATAAACAGCGCGGGCACGATGGCAAAATATTTGGCTACGTCGTTGGCGATGGAAAAAGTGGTAAGTGTACCTCTTGTCATCAGCAATTGCTTGCCTATTTCAACGATTTCAATGAGCTTGGTCGGATCATTGTCGAGGTCCACCATGTTGCCGGCTTCTTTGGCAGCCTGGGTACCGCTGTTCATGGCCACGCCCACATCGGCCTGCGCCAGTGCCGGGGCATCGTTGGTACCGTCGCCCATCATGGCCACCAGTTTACCGCCCTGTTGCTCTTTTTTAATGTAATTCATCTTGTCTTCGGGTTTTGCTTCGGCGATATAATCGTCTACACCCGCTTTTTCGGCAATGAATTTGGCGGTAAGCGGGTTATCGCCGGTAACCATCACCGTTTTAACACCCATCTTGCGCAGGCGTTCAAAGCGTTCCTGTATACCCGGTTTTATGATATCCTGCAATTCGATGACGCCGATTACCTTTTCATTCAGGCTTACCACCAGCGGCGTGCCGCCGTTGCTGGCAATTTCTTTTACTTTCTGGTCGGTTTCGGAAGGGAAACCATTACCGGCTTTCTGGGCGAGGTTGCGGATGGCATCGGAAGCGCCTTTGCGGATGCGCCGGCCATCAGGAAGATCGATACCGCTGCTACGGGTTTCGGCGGTAAAGCCGATGAATTTTATTTCATTCTCCCGTTGCAATATGGGCGTTCTTACCCCGTTGACGCCTGCCAGCTCTACAATCGATTTGCCTTCGGGGGTTTCATCGGCGAGCGATGCCAGCACACAGGCTTCGGTGAATGACTGGTTGTTGACATCATTGGCTGGCCAGAAATGCGTGGCCTTGCGGTTGCCGATGGTGATGGTGCCGGTTTTATCGAGCAATAATGTATCCAGGTCGCCGGCAGTTTCAACGGCCTTACCACTTTTGGTAATAACGTTGGCGCGCAGGGCACGATCCATGCCTGCAATACCGATGGCGCTGAGCAGGCCGCCGATGGTGGTGGGTATCAGGCACACGAACAATGAAATAAATGCGGCGATGGTAATAGGCGTATTGGCATAGTCGCCGAAAGGTTTGAGCGTAACACAAACAATCACGAAGATGATGGTGAAGCCAGCCAATAAAATGGTGAGCGCAATTTCATTGGGTGTTTTTTGCCGCGAGGCGCCTTCCACCAGGGCGATCATTTTATCGAGAAAGCTTTCGCCGGGCGATGTGGTCACTTTTACCTTAATGCGATCGCTCAGCACTTTGGTACCACCGGTAACGGATGATTTATCACCACCCGCTTCGCGGATCACCGGGGCGCTTTCGCCGGTGATGGCCGATTCGTCGATGGTAGCCAACCCTTCCACGATCTCACCATCCATCGGGATGGTATCGCCGGTTTCGCAGATAAAGAGATCCCCTTTTTTGAGCTGCGAGGAGGGTACCACCTTTACTTCGTCTACGTAGATTTCACCTACAGGAAATACTTTTTTAGCCGGTGTATCTTCCCTGGTTTTACGCAGGCTGTCGGCCTGCGCTTTGCCCCTTGCCTCGGCAATGGCTTCGGCGAAATTGGCAAAAAGCACCGTGAAGAAAAGGATAAGAAAAACCAGGAAGTTGTACATAAAACTCCCCTGCGCTTTTTCGCCGGCCAGTATCCAGATGCATACGGCCAGCATGATGGCCGTACCGATTTCAACGGTAAACATCACCGGGTTCTTCACCAGTATGGCAGGGTTCAGTTTGACGAAGGATTGCTTGAGGGCTTCCTTTACCAGGGCCGGTTCAAATAATTTATTGCTTCTTTTATTCTTTGACATGTTCGTATCTTTTATTAGTTATTTCATCCCAAAAAATTCGGCGATGGGGCCCAGTGCAAGGGCCGGGAAGAAACTCAATGCGACTACAATGGCTATCACCGCAAATACCATGATGCCGAATGTGGAGGTATCCGTTTTTAGCGTACCGGCGCTTTCGGGCACGTATTTCTTTTGGGCGAGGATGCCGGCAATGGCGACGGGGCCGATGATGGGCAGGAACCTCGACAGTAGCATGACGATGCCGCAGGTGATGTTCCAGAAAGGAACGCCATCGCCCAACCCTTCAAAGCCCGAACCATTGTTTGCCGATGAAGAAGTGAATTCGTAGAGCATTTCGGAGAACCCGTGGTAGCCGGGGTTATTGAGCCAGCCTGCATATGTTTTGGGATCCTGCGCAAACATATGCGACGAGAGCGCCGTAAAAGCAAGGATAAGCAAGGTATGCAGCAGCGCTATGATGGTGGCTATCTTCATTTCTCTTGCCTCGATCTTTTTGCCGAGGAATTCGGGCGTGCGACCTACCATCAACCCCGAAATGAAAACAGCAATAATGATATAAATATAGAAGTTCAGGAAGCCTACTCCTACTCCACCGTAAAACGAGTTCACCATCATGCCCAGCAGGGCAAACATACCGGTGAGTGGCGTAAAGCTGTCGTGCATCGCATTAACAGAACCATTGGAAGTAACAGTGGTGGTGATGCCCCAATAGGCCGAAGCGGCCGGGCCGAAACGCACTTCCTTTCCTTCCATGCTGCCCAGGGGTTGCTGAACGCCCATATGAGCGATAGCGGGGTTGCCCTTCATTTCATAATGCAGGGAGGGTAACAGGAAGAGCAGGAAGCCGAGGGTCATTACGCCGAATACCATCCAGGCCAGCCTTTTTCTTTTGAGCATATAGCCCAGTGTAAATACCAGGGCGATGGGAATAAGAACAATGCAAACATTCTCTACCATATTGGTAAAGTAGTTGGGGTTTTCGAAAGGCTGGGCCGAGTTGGCGCCGAAGAAACCACCGCCATTGGTGCCTATTTGCTTAATGGCCACCATGGCAGCGGCCGGGCCTCTCGATACATTGACGGTATCGCCCTGTAAGGAAATAAATTGATCCTTGCCCTTGAACGTCATGGGTGTGCCGTTGAAAAGCAACAACACGGCTACAACGATTGATAAAGGCAATAATACCCTGGTACAGGACTTCACAAAATAAGCGTAAAAGTTACCGAGTTTATCGGTGGTCTTTTCCTTCATGGCCCTGAACACAATGGCACAGGCGGCCATACCCACACCGGCACTGATAAACTGGAAGAGCATTAATACCAACTGGCCCAGGTAGGACACGCCGGACTCACCCGAATAGTGCTGCAGGTTGGTATTGGAAATAAAACTTACCGTGGTATTAAAAGCAAGATCTGCCGGCATGGACGGGTTGCCATCGGGGTTCAGGGGCAGCCAGCTCATGTTCATTAGTATGAGCATCGACAATAAAAACCACACGAGGTTGATGGTGAGCAGGGCCAGCAGGTGCTGCTTCCAGTTCATTTCGCGGTCGGCTTTTATGCCGCTGAGTTTGTAAAATAATTTGTCGAGGGGGTTTAGTACCGGGTCTAACCATGTTCTTTCACCTTCGTACACTTTTCCGATATAGCGTCCGAGGGGAATGGCTAACAGCACCATTATAACATACATGGCTATAACACCGAGGATTTCGCTGTTCATAGTATTCTTCTTTAGATGATTTTAGAATTTCTCCGGTTTTACGAGCACATAACACAGGTAACAAAAAACCAGGATGGCGATAATGAATAAGAATGTCATGGTTTAAATTTTTTCAAAAAAATCAATGGATTTAAAAAACAGGACGAAGCCGATGAGGCCGGCCAAAACAAGGATTACGGTGAGCATAGTGGATGATTCGTTTGTTTGGACAGGGAATGCCAAACGGTATGCCTGTAAAAACGGCAAAGGGGGAATAAACGATGGAAGTGAGAATGGATAAGGGTTTGCGCCGATAGTCCTTTATTTATTATGGGATAACGGGCGTGAGGAATCAACCCTTTTTGGAAGGGTGATTTTCAAAATGATTCGGTAAGGCGGTATTCTTCGATTTTGCGGTAGAGGGTGGTGAGGCCGATGTTGAGCAGTTTGGCGGCTTCTGTTTTATTGCCTTTGGTATGGTTGAGCACCCGCTGGATATGGAGCTTTTCCACGCTGGCGAGGTCGAAGGCGGAAAGCGCATTTTGCTGCAGGGGAAGGGAAACCTGCAGATCGAGGGGAAGGTTGTCGACGGTCAGCTCGGGGCTATCGGCTAAGATGACCGCCCGCTCCATAACATTTTTAAGCTCACGGATATTGCCTTTCCAGGCGTGCTGCTGGAGGTGGCTGAGAAAATCGTCGCTCATGCGCTCAACGAGGGCATTGGTTTTCAGGGCAAAGAGCCGGAGGAAATGGGTGGCCAGCCCGGGAATGTCTTTTTTGCGGTCGCGCAGGGCGGGCAGGGATATGGTGAACACGTTCAGGCGGTAGAACAGGTCTTCGCGGAACCTGCCCTGGTTCACTTCCTGTTGTAAATCGCGGTTGGTGGCGGCGATGATGCGAATATCCACATGGGTGGGGCGGGTATCACCTACTTTGATAAACTCATTGGTTTCCAGCACTCTAAGTAGTTTTGCCTGCAGGTCGGACGGCATCTCCCCGATTTCGTCGAGAAACAGGGTGCCACCCCCGGCTTCTTCTATCAATCCCCTTTTGTCTTTGGTGGCGCCGGTAAACGCGCCGGCCTTATGGCCAAAAAGCTCGCTCTCGAGCAGTTCCTTGCCGAAAGCGCTGCAATTCAGCGCCATAAAAGGCTTGCCCACGCGGCGGCTGCCATTGTGGATGGCCTGGGCAAAGACCTCTTTGCCGGTGCCGGTTTCGCCCAGCAGCAGCACGGTGGCATCGGTGGGGGCCACTTTCCTGGCCAGGGCAATGGCTTCCTTTATTAATACCGATTCACCCAGAACGTTCTCAAAATCATAGCGTTTGCCCACCTGCTGCTCCAGCTGTTCGATGCGTTTCTGCAGCTGTACTTTTTCGAGCGCCTTGCTGAGCAAGGGAACGATTTTATCGTTGTCGTCGCCCTTGGTGATATAGTCGAAAGCCCCGTTTTTCATGGCCTGTACGCCATCGGGGATGTTGCCATAGGCGGTGAGCAGGATCATTTCCACCAGGGGAAAACGGGGTTTTACCTCTTTAACAAAGTCGACGCCGCTGCCATCGGGGAGCTTTACATCGCAGAGTACGATGTCGATGGGTTCTTTCTCCAGCATTTTTAACCCGGCTTTAAGGGTGGAG
>Ga0307509_10008024_pt1 | contig 13576 bp, 11 predicted proteins | sample 10_EM_MG_FD_202245 | JGI IMG/M metagenome (GOLD analysis project Ga0307509, IMG submission 202245) | Populus trichocarpa ectomycorrhiza microbial communities from riparian zone in the Pacific Northwest, United States - 10_EM | ecosystem: Host-associated > Plants > Roots > Unclassified | place...
CTTAACGATATTAAGTTTAACCGTTTTGATTCTTCGTGAATTATTACTCTATCTTTATCTTCTACTTTGAGTTTTGGTGCGGTCGCAACCTTAGAGTTCACCTCTCTATAGGGTGCCCCCGTTACACCCCCTCCCCTCCACCGGTTCAGACCACGTTCCGTGTGTGATAACACTAAAACCGCCCGCGATTATGCTACCCCCCCCTACTCCACACTGGGCCCTCCTTGACCTAGATGCGGTAGGAGAAGCGCTGAATACCTTCACCATGTTACCCTGCCCAGCAAGGCCCACGCCCAACTCGCTAAGTAGGTGGTTCGACATCTCCTCTGCCCACCTTACCTCCCTCGTGACCTCCCATGCCCCGAGCAAACACCCGTGCCCCTGCTCGAAACCATGGTAGTCCCCTCGCCTGTCTTCTCTGAGAAGGGAATATCACAAGTTTGCAAGGATATCCCGCCTCGACCCGTCCCCCCTCAACTGGAGCAATATGAAGAGCTCGAGGAGAACATATTTTAAGGCCATCGCCTCGGCCAAGAAGACTCACTGGTCGGGCTTCTTGTCCTCGGCCACTCCACGCTCCCTCTGGACGGCCAAGAGGTTCCCATTTGGTTGCCCACCACAAAGGTTCCCGGACTTGCCAGGGGCCTCCGACCCGGCCAAGGTGGCGGAAACGCTTGTTCACCACTTTTTTCCTCCCAAACCCCCACCTCCCCCCCTCCTGCGCCTCGCGCACTATGAGGACTATACCCCCCTCACCTCCGAAGAGATATCCAGGGCCCTCTCCAAATCCTCGAACACATCCACCCCTGGCCCCGACCACATCCCATACTCTGTGTGGAAGTCTGTCCACCGCCTCAAGCCCTCCCTTCTCCCTTCCCTCCTGGATCCCCTGCTGGCCCATGGCTTTCACCCTCCCTCCCTCAAGAAAGCGGTTGGTATTGTCCTCGACAAGCCGGGTAAACCCTCATACGACTCACCCTCCTCCTTCAGGGTTATCGTCCTCCTTCAAACGGTCTCTAAAATCCTTGAGAGAGTGGTAGCTTCCCGCCTTTCAGCCCAGGCAACAGTATGCTCCCTTATCCACCCCCTTCAGTGCGGGTCCCTCCCTGGAAGATCCACTGCCGATGCCGCCCTCGTCCTACTACAAAACGTTGAGTCCTTCCACCGCCTCCGCTACAAAGTCTCCACTCTCTTCCTCAATGTGAAGGGGGGCTTTGACAACGTGGAGTCTCCCTCACTCCTCTCTCTCCTCCGCAGGAAGTGGGTCAGCCCATACCTGGTTCAGTGGGTGGGCTCTTTCCTCAGAGACCGCACCTGCCGCCTGATGTTCCAGGGGTCCCCTCGCCTCTTCGCCCCCGTTTCGGTCGCGGTTCCTCAGACATCTCCTATCTCCCCCCTTCTGTTCTTATATACGTCTCCTCCCTCCACCTGGAAGTCCCCTGGTCACTTGTTATCTCCTACGTTGATAACTTTGCCGTTACCGTGGCCTCGCCCTCCTACAGAACCGACATTCGCCTCCTTCAGAAATTCTTCTCAACGCTCAAGAGAAAGGCCTCCCCAATCAACATCTCTTTCGCCGTTCTGAAAACCGAACTGATCCACTGGAGGACCACCAGGAGCAACGAGCCGCCATGCTCCCTCCCGGTGCAGCTGGAGGATCAACTCTTCTATCCACAGTCCCGCCTGAAATGGCTGGGCTTTATCTTCACCCCCTCCTTTGACCCAAGGTCCCTCTTCTCCAGGAGGTTATCCCCTTGCAAATGCCACCCTGGCCACGATTCGCCGCCTCTCCCCCCCCGGGATTGGCCTTCCACCCTACCTTTGTCTCTCCCTTGCGCGTTCGCTCCTTGCTCCAATCCTCCTATATGGATCGGCTCTCTGGAACCCTCCTCTGTCTATCATGGGCCCGATGTCCGTTTTCTGGCATCGGGTCTGTAGGTGGATCACTAACTATTTTTCCACCACCAACACAGCATGTTTGCACAGAGAAGCCTGTCTTCCCCCACTACCCACTCTTATATGCCACCAGTGCTGCCTTGCCGGCCTAAGGCTCATCTGCTCCCCCTCGGAAATAAACCCTTCCACGGCACGCCTACCCAAATCTGTTCCAACCTTCTTGCCCTACCGTGCCCCCTTGCTGGCGCGTGGGAAGATTACCTCCCAACCCTATCTTTTCTTCAACCTCGACTGGCGTTCCACCCCGGACAAGGCCAAAATCCAAGGTACCGACACAACGCCATCACAGCTTTGCCGAATGTGGCCATCCCTCTCGTACACGACGTCTCTACGTTGCCACCTATCTCCCTCCACTTAACAGACTACCTGCCCCCGGTTCTGGGGGTTGTCCCTTCCTATGCTCGCCTCAAGCTGAGGGCTAAAAAACTCCTCCTTTCCGACTGGTCTGCCACACTAGCCACCCGTACTACCCTTATCCGCCCTCAACACGCCCCCATCCTTTTGTGGGCTTGGGCAAATTTGTTGCGGGAAGGATTCACCAGATGCTATCTGGGAAAGGTTATCTCGCGGCTCACCCCTCATGGGACAATCCTGACGCCGACACGTCCTGCCTGCTGTGCTCTGAGGCCCCACAGACCTTTGAACATGCCATCCTGTCCTGCCCCTCCTCCGCCCATCAGAGATCCCGCCTCCTCCAAGGGGTCTCAGGTTTGGCCCCTGAGGCTCCAATCTGGTCCGACCAACAGCTGCTCATTGCGCTGGCTGAGTTCATCCGTACCACCGCCACTGGTTTCCCTCCTGGGATGCCCCCGCTTGCTCCCTCCCTCCACACCCCCCCTCCCAACCCCCTCTTTCAATTTACCACCTTCTCCGCCCCTGGCCCTCGAGACTAGTTAGCGGTTTATACCTTCCTTTATCTTAGCTACAGCTGCTTTGCGACCCTTATTGGTCGCGTTGGGGGAACTGGTTATGTTTGTTTTCTTTTGTTGATGGTTATGTTTGATTTTCGGTTTTGTTTTGGCCATATCGTTAAAGATGCATGTCATTTCTTGTACCATAGAAACAATGAACATATCATTTAAAAAAAAAAGAAAGAAAGATAAAACAGTCCCAGTAGTTAGACACAAACCTGCTCCCCTATACCTCCAGCGATTGAAATCTCAACACCATGGGAAATCATCACGGACGGTCCCCTCTCCCCTTCTTTGATGGCCTAGTTGCCTAGAAGGGTGAAGCTACTCCCCTCTGCCTCTCCCCTCTGATTCCCTCCTGATGACATTGTCTACAGGGCAGTCTCTGTCTAGGGGTTTCAGGGTTAGTCTCCCTCCCTTTCTCCCCAGTGTGTTTCGCTGCCCTCGCTTAACACTTTGCACGGTCGGCAACCCCCTTACCTCGTCAACGGGTCGGTCCCAGTCTCAGGCTATCGGTGAAGTAGTGGCCCCAGTGGCTCTGCTCTCTGGTATTGCACTATCTCGTGAGAGTCCTGTCCGGTACAGTCGGCATTGTCGAAAAATCGTGATCTCGTTTCGGTCGCCTTCCCTTGTACTTCTCGGTTTGGGTCTACCCCTCCTTTCTCCGCTCCTACGGTTTCGTCGGCTCGCACCCTACTGCCCTCTCTCCTTGGCTGGCACCCTACTACCCTCACCGCCTGGCCTCTGTTCCCTCATGATAGTCTCCAGTTGGGATCTGGCATGGCTGCGTGCGTGCTGGTGAAATTCTCTTGTTCCTAGGGGTATCATGCTGCCGCCTCTGTCCCTTACAGGACATGCACCTCCCCCGGTCCGGTTTCCGGTGGGCCTACACTCTTTACTCTGTCCTGCCACATACTTCCTATGTGTTGGTTTGGATTCGGATCTCCCTCTGGGGTTCGCTTGGCCCTTCGGCCGGGCTTTACGCCCCGCGTACTTCTACCCATTATGTGTGCTGTTGAGGCCCTGACTTTGTCCTGCTGGCTCCTTGATCCCTTCTCTGATTCGTCAGAATTGGGTCTACTCTTGGGCTAAGGGTGGGTTGTCTACGGTTCTTGGGTTTTGGTGTTCCTTTCTAGATAGGCTTGAGGTTTCCTTACTTTTCCTCGGTTGTTCACTGCCGGGTTGCGGTTTTTTCTTATAGGCTGCACATCTGCGGAGGTTTTTGGTCCGTTGTTTTCTGGCCTGTACTTTCTCTTGTAGTTTTCTACCCATAGCACCAGATAGTTCGTTAGTCCCAATGGTATCGGGCAGGGTCAGAGGGTTTTTAGCAAGGGGGGGGAGGGATGGACTGTTGCCGGAGGTTGTTTGGCTCCATACCGCAGGGTGAACGGGCCTTTTGTACCTAGTTAGCTTCTTCGCTTGACGAACAAAATTTAAAATGAAAAAAAAAAAGTCCCAGTAGTTAGAGCTCTTCACGCAACTATCTAAGTAATACACCACTCAGATACTGGGGCACAGGCCAAGCCCATTGACAGTGACCTTCCATAGGTGCGAGATATCCGATATCTTTACCCTCTATACCTCTCTATTACATTACTCCTATGCGAGTACTCTATGCCTATATCGATAGGACCTCCTACCATCACTATAGTTATCATGAATGAAAGATGTTAGTCTATCACGATAGATGAAGTAGACTACGTAGACTAGATCACTAGTCTATGATAGTCAAGATAGTCGTTTCCCTTTAAAGAACACCTTACGGAAGGCCGGTTTGTTACACTAGACCTGATGATAATGTGGGAAAACTTTCCTATTGTTAATTGTATTTGATTCCCTAACCCCTTTCTTATACTTTATTTCTTCAATAAACATACCTACTAATATTTTTCAGTATAGTGAATATGAAATTATATACTTGTAAGAGATATCAAGAGAATGGATTTCCCTGTGCCGATGCTTATCCATTTCTTCTTTATTTATATCAGACTTGTATTGACTATTTTCCTTCTTCTATATTTATCCAAACTTGATAGCAAACATGTTTGGAGAATTGGAAACCTATTAGTATTAAGAATCTGAAAGATAGTCCAATCAGTTCACCAACTCCCCATTGACTTCCTGGCCAGCCTAAGAACAAGCATCCTCAATATAGAAACTGAGAGATTATAACCCGCAAGCATACTTGTTCAACGCATGAAGATGTGGAAGTTTAAAACTGTTGTCAGAGATATACACTTGTGGAAATCCTGGGTGGCAGAATGCAAGAACCTGTACTTTTGGATGTAAATAATATCTTTTCTAGTACAAGAGCCAGGCATCAAGTCTTTGTATATTCTAAATATTATAAGGCACTAACCCCGTATTGTTTTTAGACTTCTCAAATATGAAGAAGTCACAATCTATCAATTGAAAACACTTCACCTCCAATCACTCATGCTTCTACCTAGTCTGACAAAAATTGTAATACTTTGTCCACAGGATTGTAAGACAGGAAAGGTCAATTCTTGGGTTTTTGAAATATAAAAATCTGCTAAAAGCCAACCATAAAACTATATAAAATATGAAATAAAAAGTATGGTTCCAGAAAACTATACTCTTTTCCAGATTTCTGACAAAGAAAGTGACTATTTTTCCTGTAACTAAAGTGTAACACCTGCCAGATTTTGTCGGATCCCTAGGGTTTAAGACCTACAACCAAATTTCACATAATAAAAAAGAGGGTTACAAAATATAATAGCCTTACAAATTCAGACAACTTCCCTAAATACAAAAGACTATAACCAATACGCATATTATATATAATAGAAGGCTTTGTATTCACCTTAAGTTTAATCAGTCTAATTTTTATCAGAAAGGAAGTACTTTTAGCTATTGTTTAGATAAAGAAAGATGAACCTATCATATTATACATGAAAGGCGGACTCAGATATATGATGATGGGATGAGTATCATGTAGCTCTATATTTTTTAAAAGAGAGAATATCTTGAACAATTGAAGATAAGAATTCACAATAGAAGAAAGCACAAGAAGTATTGCAGAAATAGATTCATATATATTTTACTGAGGGTGAGAATTGTAATATTATTTAAATAAAACATAAGTTCTCACACAGAGTAGGATTTCTTGTTCAACTGACAAATATTTCTGAACTAGGGTAAATAATTTGAAGATATTACACTTGGCGTTACATGCAAATCGTCACTTTTTTTGTCAGAAAGCTGGTAAAGAGTATAGCCTTCTGGAACCATAGTATAAATAAAGATATCAGATGTTTATGGAAATGAGTAAGTTGCATAAAATGAAAATGAAATAAGTTTTCAGAAGAAAAACACATCAAGCTAAAGATCAATCAATGCATCTTCTTCCTCATCCTTTACTTTTCACATTTCATCTTCCCACCATATTCCCCCAACTGAGCATTCATGTTAGATGTCACCCTCCCCTCCCCCCAGTTACTACTGCACACTCATCCTCAACTACCTAGGATGGTGAAAATTTGAAGAATCTTTCATGCATACTGAGTAATGTATTACAAGATATCAGGCTTTCGTCTAAAGAATTTCAGAACTTATCGAAATTGAAATATCATAACAATGTATCCAGATTATCATGATCCAGGATCGTTGAGAGAAAGCATCCTTATCCTTGCCCCTTCTATTTCCTTTTCCTTTGCTGCCTTTATTGTCTTCTGTATCTACTTTACATTTTCCACTTCTCTTTTCTAATTGTCTTGCTTTCCAATCATTACCCTCACTTATATCTTCTATCCCACCTTCTGCTTCCCTTACTCTTCCTATTTCCCTTACCCACTCTGCTTCTCTTATCCTTTCCACCTCTCTTCTCTATTCCAGTCACCTTCTGTCTGCTCTGCTCTCTTCTAGCTCTGATTCCGAGTACCTAGTATAGCTGCTGGCAACAGCTTGCACAGCACCAATCAGGGCCGGGAAGGTGGAGGTCATGTGTGCTATTGCCTCAGAAGTAATCACATCCAACTCCTGTTGAATGGCTAGCTGTAGTAAGACATTCGTAGTCAAGCAAGGAGAGCATAGTTAAATTTGAGCTTTCATTATACACTAAACATATCCAATCAGATTGAGGTCCAGTGCACTTAATGGCCAGTCAAAAGAGTAGTCGAGCATATCAAGATTTCTTAATATCCCTCTAGCGTATTTAGCCTAATATTGAAATACATTGTCTAACTGTAGGTAAATATAATCTTACTGTTCTTGTTAATGTGGAAGCCAAAAAGGATATAAATAAGGAATAATTATACAATGACAATATCTTTGACTTTTAATTGTTTTTCCCCACTCATTCTTCTTCTATATTACAATAGAACAATTTTTATTTCCAGAAATACATACCTAAGGTCTGATTGTTTGGGGTTTTGAAATTTTGGAAAAAGACAATCCTCCAGATACTCTTCTCCTCCAGTGCGGGTAATCAATGTATTTCCTAAAAACCTCTCCACATTCAATACGCACTAATCTGTCTAGATTAGCTTAAATAAATCATACTGAGCCCACAGTGATGGGGGTACCCAATAGAGAAGTGAACTCTAAGGTTGCGACCGTACCAAAACTCAAAGTCGAAGATAAAGATAGAGTAAATAATTCACAAAGAATCAAAACAGTAAACCTTAATATCTTGAGCTGAAAGCTTCACCCAATAAGTATTCTCAAGGAAAGTTGGTTATCAAAGTAGAATGCCAAATGCTTAAACTTAAGTAGATATCAGATTTAAGCCTTTGACATTCGCCAGTACACTAACCTTGTGCGAGTACCCTGTCCTGCTCAGGTCTCTCTGAGGTCTACCCTTCATCAGGAATTATGCTGCCAAAAGTATCAGACGAACTCGGGTATGCTTAACTCCCTCAATAGTGTATGAGTTTCTGCAATGCATCTCCAATACAAACGCAGGTGGAAAAACACTTCCTATCGAAATAATACCAGTGGCTACTGTTATGACAACAACCAGAGTCAATACCTAGGTGGTAGACTCACTGGCCCAGTGGTAGTTTCGTCTATACAAGCTATACAGTCTATCATTTAATCTACTTGACTACTCAATACGATAATCAGACATGCAAGCTCCCACAGTGAGATGTAAACAATAGTTGGCTCAATGGGAGCTACCCATAGCCAACCTCTCACGACATATTCTACCATGATAAGACTCATACCTCTAGAGTCTACTGACAACCTATAGTAATGCAACCAATCAAGGGGAGAAGATTCAAGCTGATTACGTAGGTATTCGTCCCGAAAGCACCCTGGCCTCCTTAGACTACCTAAGTACCTCTAGGAAGACTACACCATTACCTGTAGGCTAACATAGACCCCTAAGTGCCCGAGGGACCATTTATGTGCAACCCCATATTTGGCAGTTACCCATAGTCTCCTTATCTATCCTGCGAACAAGATTCAGTCGGACAGACAGCCACAACTAATACGGTGTTACGGCAGCTGCTCCAATGATCTCCTTTTACTAGTAAACAAGCAACTTTGCAGCCGGCTGCCTATAACGTGTCGTCCCAACACTGGGGCCAGAGGGGGGTGTTAGCTAAACAGCCCGAGGTCATTAGCATGTTTGGGCCACCCTTACTCAGGCGTCAGACCTCTCCGCGCAGATATGTATGCGCCCATCAACATCTAAAAGCCTGTAGAATGTGAGGCAATTAACCACTAAGTTCCAGGATGACTTTGCTGGTGAAGGTAGGGTAACTTTGATACCTCAGTAGGGTAACTGGGGTCCATGGTCATAATGGTCAAATCCCTAAGGTAGGGTGACTTTGCCCTCTTATGCCCCCAACCGCTTCGGAAGTCCTTCTGTCGACACCTAATGTTGTCTCAGAGGCCCGTGTAATGTTCCCATAGTTTTCTTCACTTTATGCGAACTTACTCGCGAAAGGTTACCCTGCCTACTCGAGTACTCTAAGCTACTCTATTATTCCCTGGGCCTTGCCCAAGGTTAACCAGCTGTTTGTATACTATGTATACAAGGCCATATCACCTCTGATTACCACTTGGTATATCATTTAGGCTAAGGTGATAGTCTTTGTAGCTACATATCATAGGGTCGTTACACCCACAGGTGATAAGTGTCAGCAAATTCAAAGCTTCTGTGCAATAATGAATAGTAATTTATAGTAATTCTCCTGACAGACTCTAGCATGGGCTACAAGACAAGTTTTCTCTTCTGGAGAGAGGTAACAGGGTCTTCCAGTGGAGTAGCGGGGTAGAGTATTTGGCTATGCATAAATAGAGAAGATTGTATTAACTAGAAGTTCAACAGTTTCTGCAATATAATGGAAGATGCTGTTAGGCATACCGGAAGGCTCAGCCTTCCATTAGTGAATAAAGACCTATAGTTACCCTACCTTAGGAGTCTGGGTTCAAAAGGACAAGCCAACACCGCCCTCCCGCACCAGCGTTGGGACGGCACTACATCGGCAGACTTCGCCTTAGTTGCGTCCCCTCACCAAAGACATGGTCATTGGAGCACTCCTCATAGCCCTGTATACGTCGCGGCCGTCCCTCTGACCGGATCCCGTTCACAGGATATATGAGGGAAGACCTCTGACAAGCTTATGCAAGTGGTTCAAGCCAAATCAGTCGACGTCGCATAAGGTTACTGAGCACTGAAGGCATGTGTCGCGAAGGTGGTCACTAAGTAAGGAGATATTTTTACGGACAATGGTTAAGCAACACATTCTATATTCCAAGCTCCCACGATAAAAGTCGCAGAAGTAAATGGTGTTGTTGGATGAGGTAGTTTGAGAAATCAAACATACCCGCACTCACTTACGTCAGTAAGTATTCTGGATACTGACGGAACCATACAATAACGATATGGCTATGAAGAGATAATGGCCATTGGTGCAATTATCAGGACAAGTCTATCTTATGCCTCGCAGCTATCGAGTGCAGGAAAAACCTGCAATGCTAAGAGGTTCGATAACAAAGCTGGCCCCTTTGTTGGTTCGATCATGGAGACCATTCTGCGTATGCAAATGGTAAGCAAGACTCCATGCCGACAAAGATGGATCGTGACCAATGGACTAATGTGTGTGTAATGGGGGCACCCTATAGAGAGGTGAACTCTAAGGTTGCGACCGCACCAAACGCTCAAAGTAGAAGATAAAGATGAGGTAAATAATTCAAAAAGAATCAAACGGTAAAACTTAATATCGTTAAGCTGAAAGCTTCACTCAATAAGTTCTCTCGAGGAAAGTTGGTTATCGAAGTAGAATGCCAAACGCTTAAACTTAAGTAGATATCAGATTTAAGCCTTTGACATTCACTACTACTCTGACCTTGTGCGAGCACCCTGTCCTGCTCAGGGTTTGTCCGAGGTCTACCCTCTATCAGGAATTATCCTGCTGGAAGTGTCGGACCAACTCGGGTACACTTAACTCCGTCAATGGGATGTGAGTTTCTGCAATGCATCTCCAATACAACCGCAGGTGGAAAAACTCTTCCTATCGAAGTCATGCCAGTGGCTAACTATTATGACAACAACCTGAGTCAATACCTAGGTGGTGGACTCACTGGCCCAGTGGTAGTTTCGTCTATACAAGCTATGCAGTCCATCTTATAATCTATGCGACTATCCAAATGTGATAAATTGACATGCAAGCTCCCCCGGTGAGATGTAGCCGATAGTTGGCTAAGTGGGCGCTACCCATAGCCAGCCTCTCGGGACATACTCTACTGATAAAACTCATACCTCTAGAATCCAATAACAACCCATAGTAATGCTACAAATCAAGGGGAGAAGGTCCCGGCTGGTTACTGAGGTATTTGTCCCAAAAGTTCCCTGGCCTCTGTGGACTACCTAAGTCCCACTAGGAAGACTACCCTACTACCCGTAGGCTTTGATAGACTCCTAGGTGCCGGAGAGACCATTTATGGGCGACCCCCATTTTGGCGGTTACCCATACTCCCCTTATATATCCTGCGAACGACATTCAGTCTGATGGACGGCGACGACTTATACGGTGTTATGGCAGCTGCTCCAATGACCTCTTTTAACTAGCAAACGAGCAACTACACAGCCCTCTGCCTATGACGCGCCGTCCCAATGCTGGGGCCAGAGGGGGGTGTTAGCAAAACCCGCCCAAGTTCAATAGTATGTTCGGGCCACCTTTACACAGGCGTGGGGTCTTCCCGCGCAGATGCGTGTGCTCCCAAGAACATCTAAGAGCCCATAGAATGTGAGGCAATTGACCTCTAAGTTCTAGGATGACTTTGCCGGTGAAGGTAGTGTAACTTGGACACCTCAGTAGGGTAACTGGGGTCCATGGGCATAATGAACAAATTCCCAAGGTACGGTAACTTTGCCCTCTTATGCCATTAACCTCTCCGGAAGTCCTCCAGTCAACCACAAAAGTCGTCTCGGAGGTCCGTGTAACATTCCCCTAATTCTCTTGACCTTATGTGAATGTTCTCCCGAAAGGTTACCCTGCCTAATAGAATGCCTAAGGTCACTCTACTGTTCCCTAGGCTTTGCCCTTAGGCGAACCAGCATTCTTGTATACTAAGTATGCTAGACCATACCCTCTTTGACTACCTCTTGGTATACCATTTGGGCTAAGGTGGTAGTTATTGTAGCTACCTATCGTAGGGTCGTTACAGTGTGAGAGCACCGTCAGGAATGACTCATGGTGTTGTAATTCGGAAGTTAAGTGAGATAACAAAATTGTCAGTGTCAAATGGTGTTCGCAATTTTAGAAAAAGCTGGAGTTTGTTAAAAGGTACTTAGTTAGTATGAGAACTAGATGTAGCCCGCGACCACCCAGACGCGGCATATAAATATCCAGGTGCCTCCCGAGCTATTTGAACATTATCAAGCAACGGAGAAGAGATCTTATCAATATAAAATTGCTTAGCTAGAAAATCTTTTATCACTCTATCTACCTCTACTTTAGACATTGAGCCTTCCTAGAAAATCTCCATCTACAATTAAGATTATCGGCCTGAGTTATCTCGCATGACTTTGAGATAGGCTCCCGCCTAGCAGGTGCATTGTTCTAAGGTATGGAGAGATCAGATCTTAGACCAAAGAGAAAAGGAAATTCCTGTATAAAGAGCCTTAAGAAGAGGAGAACTGCTGAGCTTTGCACAATCCTGCCCAGAGGAAGGAGACTCTAACTGAACTATCATAAAGAAACTGGCTGTAGACATGATAGGCCTGATTTGAAGAAGAAAATAGTCAAAATTACAGCAGTTTCTTCACTTTTTATAATACTATTATTTTTCTCACTTTCTAAATTTATAGCAAATTAAGGGGAGTTGTTTTTATAAACAGCTATCCTTTCCCTTTCTCTCACCCGAGGTGGCTTTCAAATACCTATATGGTTCAGATTGCGTGACTCTCTCCACACATTGTGAGATTCACATTGGTTGCAACAACCGCCTCATGTTCACATTATCATCCGCATTTCTTGTAGCTGTTTCCCGGTCCTCTTCGACCTGTGCGATCGCTATATGCCAGACCCTTGTATATGAAAGGTTTTCCCTTTTTCTTCCGACACTCTCGCAACTCGAGACTCTCGCGACCGTTTGGGAGACTGTACCGTAAACTCTCGTTAAATCCACCATCGGGGATCTCAACAGTCTAAACCGCAATAGGCTTAGAAGGGCATGTTAACAAAATTACGAATACAAGTCAATGAGATCCAGTGAGCTCGTCATAGGCAAGCTTATACCGTGTCTGGAAAACACTATTCCTTCCCAGGGCGTTTTGACTCTGATCGGAGGGATCCGAGGCCGATGGCCGATGGTGGATTTAACGAGAGTTTACGGTACGTCAGAGAGGAATATTGACACAGAGGGAAAGACCATTACCCCCAGATTTCTCTCTCTAGAGACAATTTAAAAACATCGAATATTATCTAAAACCCTATGTTATAGATGTCTCCACCACTAATCCACCAACAAACCTGCCTACAAATCAACAAACCTCCCCTCCCTCCTACTTTCCTTTCAATCTTTCACCCTCCCTACCCTCAGCCCACTTTCTTCCCCTTTTTCTCCCGCGATTCTATTTATCGATACCCTCCGATACGGGTGGTTCAGGGACGTAAATCAAGTTGGAATCGTTCTAGAAGAGGACGAACCCACGGTGCTGACACAGATGACATAATTCATTATCCTACCCACATAATCCCGAGTTTAGCGACTTCCTTTTATTTTTACTCGGAGGACGAGTGACAATGAGGGAACAAACGCGAAGAAGCGAAGGATGAGCGACAGGGAAGTCCACAACTGACAAGTAAGACACTCGCCACGCTTGGCGACCATGAGAGCAAGCGAGCAATGCTGCGGGAGTGGAGAGATGAATCGGCGGAAATATTACCAATGCTTAAAACCGGTACGAGTACCGTCTAATCTGGCAAAAGTCGGATTGGAGCTAAAGCAAGACTAAGGCAACCGAGCCAAGAGGAGGGCGCAAAGAAGGCGAATTCGCCACAGTTTAAACATATAGGCCGCAATGATTGGACAGGTTCAAGAAAATCCTCATTACCGTCAATCCGACTTTTGCCAGATTATTACGGTACTGTACGGTACAGTATTCGTACAAGTCCCAGGGGAGATGTTTTCGTACATCGTGAATGTGACAGGGATGTTTAAGACATCATATTACTCGGCTAGAAAAACACACGATCATAACCGAAGAAAGTACAGTAAATGATAAAAATAAA
>Ga0307509_10008025_pt1 | contig 13574 bp, 14 predicted proteins | sample 10_EM_MG_FD_202245 | JGI IMG/M metagenome (GOLD analysis project Ga0307509, IMG submission 202245) | Populus trichocarpa ectomycorrhiza microbial communities from riparian zone in the Pacific Northwest, United States - 10_EM | ecosystem: Host-associated > Plants > Roots > Unclassified | place...
CAGGGGTACCCCTGAGGCGAGCATCTCTCAGTGGTAAATCATGATGAGCAATGGTTTTGAGGGATGAGTCTGGATGCACAGGAGGCAGAGTTGCTTTGTCTTATATGTCAGGACGGAATGTCGTGTAATAGTTTCGCTCCAGATGCATGGAATTTGAGTGGGCGTTGCCAGGTAACTCAGGACGCACAGGACGCAGGGGACGCAACTCAGGACGCACAGGGCGCAGGGGACGCAGAGGACGCAACTCAGGACGCACAGGACCCAGGGGACGCAACTCAGGACGCACAGGACGCAGGGGATGCAGATTCAACGTCGCGTGCGTCAGGACGCAACGGCGCCGTACCTGACGCAGGGTATTTTTTTGCTGATGCGTGCCTTATCCTTCTATCTAGTGAGGCAGAACATAGGGTTTATATAGACAATTCTCGAAGTCTCTCCAGTACTTCTTCCTTCTTCCTTTTCCGAGGTCTTTCCAGAGATGTACCGACATCTAAGGAATTCCTGTCTCCCCCACGGAGAGTGTTCCGATCCACACTCCGCTTTACCTCCCGATTATGTTCGGTCAAACTTCCGAATTCTCGTATTCCAAATACGAGCCATATATCCATGTTCCTCCTTCTTTTTATTGATAATACTGACAAAGGAAACTAGTACAAATTACTAACACAATAGAAGTGAGTACAAACGAAAGATACTTCTGTGCGGTATGATCTCCGGTGATTTACAACAGGGTTCACGTCTTTCCGCTGAAGTAACAGCTTCACCACTACCTCATGTCCATTCTCAGCAGCCAGGAAGAGTGGTGTCTGGCGCCACCTGTCTTTCTTATCTGGGTTCACGTCTTCCCGCCCAAGTAAGAGCCTTACCACTGCCTCACGTCCATTCTCAGCAGCCAACGAGATTGGTGTTCGGCGCCACATGCCTGGCTTATCTGGGCTCACGTCTTCCCGCCCAAGCAGCATTTTCACTATTGCCCAATGTCCATTCCTGGCAGCTAGGGAGATTGGTGTTCGGCGATCCTCGTCGGGCTTATCTGGGTTTCCGTCTTTCCGCTGAAGTAACAGCCCCACCACCGCCTCATGTCCATTCTCGGCAGCCAGCGAGATTGGTGTCTGGCCCCACATGTCTGCCGTATCTGGATTCACGTCCTTCTGCTGGACTAATAGCTTAACGACTACTTCATGTCCATTCTGGGCAGCCCACGACATTAGTGTTTGGCCGTTGCGATAAGGCCTGTTTGGGTTGACGTCTGTCCGTCCAAGCAGCAGCCTCACCACTCCCTCATGTCCGTTCAGGGCGGCCAGAAATATAGGTGTTTTGCCGTCCATGGAGCTTGTCTTATCGGGGTTGACTCCTTTCCGCCCCAGTAGCAGCCCCACTACTGCCTCACGTCCATGCTCGGCTGCCCTCATGAGTGGTGTTCGGTCGTCACAGTTTGGGCTATCGGGGTTGAGGTCATCCCGTCCAAGTAAGAGCTCCACCACTCCCTCTTGCCCCTTCATAGAAGCCCATGAGAGCGGTGTAGCATCAGTGCCATCTCTGCAATTGATGTCGACACCACCCATCTTTATCAATGCCTTTGCAACCTCAACAAGGCCAAATATGGACGCATAGTGTAGTCCGGTGAACCTTCGACCTAGAAAACTAAAATTAAGGGGAATGCACCTGAGCATATGTTTTGAGAGTAGGCTAATTGATATATGGTATTTGTAGTGGCTAAAGAGCTCTAGTGCGAGCCTTTTCCCCTCTTCCGAGAGGTCCTTATTCATGTGGGCTCCCCAGTATAAAGATGCATATTCGAGGAAGGGTGACGGCTGAGCCCAATGGTCCGAAAGGGCCATTACCTGCTTGGATTTCAGATGTGTCAAGCAGACCTCCGCAATTGTCGAGTGAGGGCTCAAAAAAAGGTTAAGATTGCTGATTAGGTACCCCTGGAGCGTGTAGTGGATTAATCGAACAGTCGACCCTCCCTTATCCACTACCGCAAGGCCTTGGCAGCAGCTCAACACTGTCTGTATTGAGGGAACATTGTCCGCATCGTAATCCGTCGACCCTATCTCAACCGCCAAGGCATGACATAGCTCTTCCGCTCCCAGCGGCCGTTCCGAATGACATATCCACATAAGAGCTGTCGTCCCGAGTCTTGATTTGCAACACCCCTCTGCCTTGATCCTCTCCAAGGTTGCGCCGTAGGCATCTTCAAGGTGCAGTCCAGTCGTCAACACTTGGAGGCTTTCTCGCCGCCGATGAATGGTAGTCTCCTGTAGAATTTCGCCGAGATTGAGAGAGACCAACAGAAATCTAGATATATATATCTGTCAGCTGATCCCTAGAGTATGGCTCCCCACTTAGCCGATCATACTCACATCGCTGAGACAACTTCTGGAATTTTCTTCACAATTTCTGCTTCCAACCCCTCATCCATCTCGCCCGAAGTTGTGTCTTCGGCAAGTCTTGTGTGGATGAATCGGATAATGTCATCATTCCGAGGACTTATCGATACAAATGCTGTTCCCCCAGGGAAATGCTTTCTCACTTCGTCGCCGACATACGGTCTCCCAGTTAGGAACACCCGACCGGTCGGTGACAATTTGATGATGTCCTTGAGTGCAAGAAGGATCTTGGCTCGATGTGGTGCAGCACATTCGTCTAGAGCGTCCAAGCAGAAAAAGGTGCGTCGCGTAGACGAAAAGTTCCTCAACATCTTCACGATCTCAGGAAGTTGCAGTTCCCGACCACCAATTAGTTTTTTATGCCTTCGAAAAGCATCCGTGATTTCTTTGGGAATTTGATCGAAACCACCAATAACCTGCCTCAGCAAAGCACCTAACACATTCGCCGCAGACTGTTCCTTTTGAGCCGTGGAATCGAAATAGAAGCAGGCCACGCAATTATCCTCCCCGGCTTCTCCAGGCTCGTCGCACAAGGCATCTATTACAAGTGAACTAAAATTATAACTAGTCAGAAAAAATATCCAGTTTTGTGATCTCTCTCTCTTTGGAATTGTGTATCTTACCTAATGTAGGTCTTGCCGACCCCTAGATTGCCAGAGCAAAATATGGTTGCCTTTTTCGATTCGCTTTGGCCATCACCGTTCTTCCAGCTTTGAAATTCTTCCATCCGTAGAAGCCAGTCGCCCACGCCTTGAACGCGGTTTGTTCGAATGTCGTGGTGGCGTAAGTGGGGCTCGAGAGGCGACAACCATGCCAGGATTTCGGACCGATCACCGCTGACCGCAATGCCCTGATCATTCCGCATTTTGGAACTGTTGGTATTGTGGACAAGAGGAGTAGTATTAAGATTTGGGGAGCCCGGAGTATTAAAAGGATTGTTATATGATTTCGGGAGCCGGTAGTGTTGTAAAGGTTGCTATTATAATTTTGGGCGCTGGCAGTATTAACCGAAATATTATATCCTAGGAGATCTGGATTATGGTGGGACTCGGTGACAGAGCTAGGATCTAGGGATGTCTTCTTGTCCCACGCTATTCGGAATATTGTAGAGGATAGGTATGTGGGGTATGATAGTGTTAGGTGTTATATTTCTAGTATGTGGAAGAGAGCTGGGTTTATGACTATTGCCTTTTCTCGCAGATGGAGACCTGACCCACGCCTCATAAATTTTTTGAAACTAATATCACGCCTCTCGCTACTTGTAGAACCCCGATGATACTTGTAAGCGCGCGCCTTATTCAACATTTCTTTTAGGAGGAATTGTAGTTAAGGTTTCGTGTTGCAAATTGAAACAAAGATTGCTTGCTGGTTGCTATGAGCGAATCACTCTGCAATGCGCCTCATTTATGAACCTCGGATTCAACATGTGTCGGTTCGTGCCCTCTGGTCACCATTAGCGCTGGAGCGCAACTACTCTTCGTGCCACTATGTTTTTAACTCCCCAACAGGCTAAATATTTCTAAACCATCCCATTCATCGGCTATATGATACCAGCCTACTGTTTATAAATCGAGGCCATCCCGAGGTGCAAAACCTCCTGTTACCATCCTGGCAACCCCCCAATGTACAGTACTTCCTTACCCTAGTGCATACTAACTCGCTAAGTTGATCAACCCAATATGTGTCTAGTTCCTTGTTCTGTTTTTCCCCACATATATCCATACGAGTACTCGCGCAAACTGAGAACTACAATCCTGTTTGGACCCTACCCGAGCAACACTACTTGCGTAGCATGATAGCTCCTCGCCCGTGCCACAATTCGCCTCATAATTCGCATTGTATCCGGGGCACAGCGCCTAAGTTTTCTATGTTCCACAAGCGAGGTTTGCTGCTCTTGCACTCTGTGGAACATACAAACCTTAGGAGATGTACCCCCGTACTATTTTCCCTACTCCGGTTTCCACTAGTCCCTTTTTCCCCTTACCCTCGCATTCGGCGGTGGTGTGGAAGCTGGTGACCCCTCTTTGCCATACCAGATTGTTGGTAAGTTTCAGATATTGTGGGGCTCCTTATTCTACCAACGATGGTAAAAATGATTCACACCTCTATGGGGGGGGGGAAGAATTGGTATCATGTTCAATGGGGCTCAGGGGCCTAGCCTTGATAGCGATCAAGGATAAAATCTTCGCGTTAGGAGCGCAAGATATAGCTGCTCGGTTGTGGTTTGTTGTGGTTATTGTATGGTATCATACTTTGCCAAAACTACCCGAACAACGGAATAAACATTTGTAATTTTTACCGTCCTCAGTACCGTACATCACACCATCTCAGCATCAACCTACAAAAATAATTTAAAAATGAAATATATAGTAGTAGTCACTACTTAGTATTCCATCCGCCAGCCTTAATAGAGAAAAAAAGAACGGAAAGAACTACGACTATTTGCTGAGTGGTAATGACTTTCCGGGCAGGGTTTGTTCTGCTAGTAGCGCGGAAGCGATGCGCTGCCGCACTAGTCAGGATGTTCGGTTAATTTTGTCGACACACAATAACTTACTTCACAAATACTCGACTAATTGGTGGTTTCTTCAGCCCGAGTGTTAGAATGATTTACGGGGAACTGGCATTAGAGACCTGTACAAGGACAGCTCCGCACAAGCTACTTGTACCGTACGGTAGGCGCGTTGTGCAAGTGCAAACACACAGGAGTTGCGAAAATCTACCAATATGAGGGGAAGCTGGTTAGGGGTTCTGACTGGCATGTTATGCACTCCAGGATGTCGCGAAACGGCTTAATCTTTGTGGGGTGGATGGACGGCATTCCCCGCATCCCAGAAGAATGGAACGGGTTAGATACCCTGGTCCTGTAACCGAATTGCGTAACCGAGTGGCACGACCAATAACCAGCTATTGGCAGAGCGACAACAAACTGAGTTCTCATAAGGTTGCCCCTAGCCACTTGAGAAGAGTTGGAAGATGGGCTCTGGCTGAACCTTAGCGGAGGGAATAAACCTGAGAGCCGCGGGTTTTTAAAAAAATTCCATAAAATCACATATTAATCAATGCGAGCAAGCTAATAACAAGCTCTTTGCCTCAGTTCTTAGCGAGGAATCCTTGCTGGTATGACAGAAGGTAAGGAAGAAGGGAGAATAAGGAGTACTATTGACAGTGATCCCAAGCGGCTAGACTTCTTTAGACACGGCGGGGCCGGGCTATGGGAAAGTGGCTTTCCAAAACTAAAGCCGGGTTCGGCCTGGTTCACCCGCAGTCTTCGGGTCATGAGTGATAGCGTGTTGCAACCCTGACCCTAATAGGGAGAAATGGCATTCCGCATATTCTGGTCAGGTTTGAATTACTCTATCACTCATAACTCTCTGTTGACCCTACCTGCTATGGAAGAATATCCTGATCTCAATTCTACCTTCGCATTCATGGGGAAACTAGCATCCTTACATTAACTTATAATATTAGACACAAGCCGGGGGAGATGCAAATCCTCCGAGGGAGAGGCTGGAGTAAGTGTAATATTTCGGCTAATATTAAGCTATTAGGAAAGATGGAAGGGTAATCAAAAGGATTGTGCAAAGAGACTAGAGGTAGGCTCGCGGTCGTCTAGTGTGAATATGAATATCACGGTTGCTGATTAGTTGACAACATTGATGTGTTTAGCGAAATCGATAGTGCTGTAAACAATTCTTTTTATTCTCATCTTCCGAGTGATTGGCTGTGAGAAACCTGCAGGCCGGGCTTTAGCGGCCAAGGAGGTTTCCACCGGACCGACCCAGGCTTTTTAAAACCACAGCCGGACAGCCGACCCAAAGACCGGAATATGGTCCAGACTGGCCGCTTAGGGTCACTGTTAATAACCAGTTTGGATACTCCTACACTACCGCGATCTGGTTGGAAATCACAACGCGAAACATCCCCGATTGCGAGGATGGTAAAACTATTAACCGCAGGCATGGTGCCGTTCTAGAAGAATACGGTTTCCGGATAACTTAGTGTCTAGCGTACATCGATACTCATGTGAGACAAAGGGAGCAAAGTGACACAGTGTAGAGTTATGATAAAATGGACTAAGGGCAAAATCAATTGTAAACCGGAAACCGTGATAGAATTGGATATCACAAAGAATAAGGCTAAACCTGGCGCGGGAATAGCAGCCCCGGAACGAGACTTTTCACATCGACTTATATTACACTGAATTTGAAAATAGAAAGTGAAGATCAGGAGCCATTATTCAAGTACCTAAATAGACTAAAGGGCATTCCCGGGAGACACGTGGAATCAAATTCTCAAATGACCTAGGGCAAAGAGTCGCCTTAGAAGGCGGCAGTTGTGTGGTGATCGAGGCAGGAGGGACGGGGAGAAATGGGGGACAATGATGGTGATGGCATCTAGTGAATAGGGGTTGAATAGGAGCTAAGGAAAGTGGGTAAGACACCGGAAGGGATACAACCTTGGCGCCACTAAGTATTCTCGGAAGGTTGGGGCTCGAGGATAACTAGGGAGAATTCTATCGCTTCGGGATTCGTCAGTCGTGCGAGTAAAGCTTGTGGAAATATGTTGTCAATTTTGGGATAACCTGATACCTCCTCCGAGGGGAATGTGGGGGTGCAGGAGGATTCATAGGTCAAGGCTGTGGGGTTGTCGTCTATCCGCCAAACGAATAGTTTCACCACCTCCTCATGTCCATTCTCGAAAGCCCACGAGGTTGGTGTTCTGCCGGCGTAATCCACCCTATTAGGGCTGACGTCTTGCCGTTCTAGTAACAGCTTCACCACTATCTCATGTCCATTCCGGGCAGCCCACGAGAGAGGTGTTAGGCCGTCATCATCCGGCCTATCGGGGTTAACGTCTTGCCGTCCAAGCAAGAGGTTTACCACTGCCTCATGTCCATTCCTGGCAGCCCACGAGATTGGTGTTTGTCCAACAAAGTCTACCCTATTAAGGTCTACGTCTTCCCGTCCAAGCAGTAGCTCTACCACTGCCTCATGTCCATTCCCAGCAGCCCACGAGACAGGTGTTAGGCCGTCATGGTCCGGCCTGTCGGGGTGAACGTCTTTCAGCCCTAGTAACAATTCCACCACTGCCTCATGTCCATTCTCGGCAGCCCAGGAAATTGGCGTTCGGGCCCGCCAGTCTACCCCATTAGGGTTGATGTCTTTCTGCCCGACTAATAGCTTCACCACCACCTCATGTCCATTCTCGGCAGCCAGCGAGATTGGCGTTCGCTTCCAGAAGTCTAGCGTATCGGGGCTGACATCTTCCCGCCCAAGTAGCAGTTTCACCACTGCTTCATGTCCATTCCCGGCAGCCCACGACATGGGTGTTCGGCCGCTGAAGTCTGGTCCATCTGGATCGATGTCTTCCAGTCCAAGCAGTAGCTGCACCACTACCTCATGGCCGTTCCCAGCAGCCCATATCAGTGGCGTAACACCAGTCTCATCCATACCGTTTATATCGACACCATCCATCATTGCTAAAGCCCTCACAACTTCAACAAGTCCAAATATGGAAGCACAGTGTAGTCCAGTGAACCGGTAAAAGTCCACAATAGAACGCAGAGGATCTCGACCGAGCATGTGTTCTAAGAGTAGCCTAATTGAAACATGGCATTCGTAGCGGCTAAAGAGCTTCAGTGCGAGAGCTTTCCCACCATCCATGAGTTCCTCTTTCAGATGAGCTCCCCAGTATAAAGATGAATATTCCAGGAAGGACGAGTGTTGAGCATGAGAGGTCGAAAGGGTAATTAGCTGCGGCGAATTCAGATACGTCAAGCAGGTCTCTGCAATTGTCGAGTGTGGGTTCTGGAAAAAGCTACCATGATTGATCAAATACTCCCGGAGGGTGTGGTGGATGAGTTTAACAATCGATCCCTCCTCATCCACCACAACAAATCCTTGGCAGCAGCTTAAGACTGTCTGTATTGAGGGAGTGTCATCAGGATTGAAATCCGTTGATCCTACTTCCACAGCCAAGGCCTGGCAGAGCTCCTCCGCCCGCAGCCGCCGTTCTGAATGACATATCCACATCAGAGCTGTCGTTCCGAGTCTTGATTTATGACTACCCTGTGCCTTGATCCGATTTAAGGTTGCGCCGTAGGTATCTTCCAAGTGCAATCCAGCTGTCATTACTCGGAGCCTTTCCCGCCGCCGGTGAATAGTCGTCTCCTGTAGAATCGCATCGAGATTGAGGGAGACTGATAAAAATCTAGATATATCTGTCAGCGGATACCTAGGGTAAGATTTCTGGTTTAGCCGATCATACTCACATCTCCGAGACAGTTTCCAGAATCTTCTTCACAATTTCCGCCTCCAATACCTCATCCATCTCACCTGAAGTTGTGTCTTCTGCAAGTCTTGCACAGATGAATTCGACAATGTCATCATTTCGGGGACTTATCGATAAAAATATCGTTTCCTCAGGGAAATACTTTCCCACCTCGCCACCGACATAAGGCCTCCCCGTTAGGAACACCCGACTCGCCGGTGATATTTTGATGATGTCCCTGAGTGAAAGAAGTATTTTGGCTAGGTCCGGTGCAGCGCATCCGTCCAGCGCATCAAGGCAGAAATATGTGCGTTGCATGGATGAGAGGCTCCCCAACATCTTCACGATTTCAGGAAGCTGCAGTTCCCGACCACCAATCAGTTTTTTATGCCTCCGAAAGACATCCGCTATTTCTTTGGGAATTTGATCAAAACTACCAACAACCTGCTTCAACAGAGCGCCCAACACACTCATCGCAGATTGTTCCATCTGGGCTGTGGAATCGAAATAGAAGCAGGCCACAGCAATATCCTCTCCGGACTCCCCGGCTTCGTCGCACAAGGTATCTATTATAAGTGAACTAAAATTGCCACTTGTCAAAAAAAAAACTTCCAGTGTTGTGCTTTCCTGACGTCGGGTGTCCTACCTAATGTAAGTCTTGCCGACCCCTAGATTGCCAGAGCAAAACATGGTTGCCTTTTGCGGTTCACCCTGGCCATCACCGCTCTTCCAGCTCTGAAATTCTTCCGTCCGTAGAAGCCAGTCGCCCACGTCCTGAACGCGGTTTGTTCGAATGTCGTGGTGGCGTAGGTGGGGCTCCAGAGGCGACAGCCAGGCCAGGATTTCGGACCGATCGCTACTAACCGCGATGCCCTGATCATTCTGCATTTTGGAATTGTTGATATTGTGGACAAGAGGAGTTGTATTAAGATTTTGGGAGCCCGGAGTATTAAAAGGAGTGTTATATGAGTTCGGGGACAGGTAGTGTTGAAAAGGTTGCTATTATAATTTTGCAAGTTTGTAGAAAAAAATAAAATTATTATGATATATCCTAGGCGATCTGGGTTATGGGGGACTCGGCGACGAAGTTAGGATCTAGGGACCTCTGCTCCACGCTTCTCGGAATATTGTAGGGGATAGGTAGATGGGGTATGATAGTGTTAGGTGATATAATTCCAGTGAGAAGAAGAGGGGTTTATTACCCTTGCCTCGCTTGGCCGATGAAGACCTGGTCCATTCCTCCTGAATTTTGTGAAACCAATATCAGACCTCTCGCTACTTGTGGAACTCCATAAATACTCGTAAGCGCGCGTCTTATTCAACATTTGCAGTATCATAGCTATCATGAATGAAAATACTAGTCCAGTTGGAAGGGCTATGGATAGCTGCTCTGTTATATATGGTTGTGGATACTTCACAAATGCTGATTGTGTCTTCAATCCAGAGCGTAGAGTTATCATGATTTACGGAAAACATTCCTTTGATATATTTTTTCCTTCCTTCCTTCGTTATCATAGCATTACACATATGTATGCCAGACAAGCTTGGCACATTGTACTTGTACTTGAGTACAAACACCCAGGCATCGCGAAAGTTTACCAGTATGAGAGCGCACTGGATTGGGGTTCTGACTGGCATGCTACCTGCACCGCCAGGTGACTTACTCTTCACCGTTGTCGCGACGAAACCGGGCGGGTGACGAACAGGGATTAATCACCAGTAACTTTTGTAACCTTGGCTAGGGTATTGCTTTTTTGCCCACCAAACACCCCTGTTTGTCACCGGCCAGTTTCGTGGCGACTACGTGAAGACTGTATAATATTATTATTTCTAGACTAAAATTCTTACTTCCTTAACCCCTTCAGTGATCAAATCCAAAGGGTAGAAAATAGTAGGGAAAATGAGAGTTATGGAAGGCAGTGTTCGAGTATATGTCAAGCCCAGGGAGAAAAATGTGTTGTGGTTACCACCTATGGGTTACCCGAGTAGGTCGGGCAGTGTTTCATCCATAAGTGGAGGGGTTTCCCAGGCATCCCGGAACAAGAACGGTAAAAGTCTTTAATGCCACGACGCCGGAGAAGATATATCTACCATGCCACAACACGCAGGACTAGTTTAGTTTAGACCGAAGTTTATAAGTGCGTTCCACTAGTTTGCCCATACCCTAAAAATTATTTGATCTGAGATTAAACTCTTCCCATCATCGGATCTCTCATGCTCACCAACTTTCTTCACCATATTGTTACAACTACCATCCACTCTATCATTATCAGCAGGATCTATCATGTCTGCCCTTGCTGATCTTCGTCCAGCTCCCTTTGTAGGCCAGCATTATTCATCCTTCAATGATCTTAAAAAGGCCTTACAAGACTGGTCTGTTCGCGAGAAGGTCAGCTACCGTGTTTCCAAGCGAGATTCCACCCGTGGAATCTATGTATACAAGGTCCAGGGCTGCCCCTGGAGAGTCCAAGCAAATAAGACAGAGCTGGGAGATATTGTAGTTACAGTACTTGAGATATCTCATAACTGTATACTAGAATGTACAGCGGCAAATATTCGGTCAACCTCAAGCAAACAGCAGTGGATTCAAGAAATCCTACCACCGCATCTTGTCATAACTCAGTCAACAAGCCCACGAGATATTCAGGATTGCTTACGTCTACGCTTCTCTGAGATTATTGACTATCAGGTGGCTTTAAGAGCTAAACAGGCACTTTTAAGTGTTGGCCTTCGGGCTTACCGGCTTAGCTTTTCCAAATTATCAGCCTACCTGGAGACACTTAAGCAGCAAAATCCCGGAGTACATACCCACCTCTCAGTTAATCCAACCAATTCACAATTTCAACGTATTTTCATCTGCCCCCAAGAGTCAGCAAATTCATTTCACTATTGTCGGCATTTTATAGCTGTTGATGGCACCCATCTGACTGGAAAATTCCGAATGACACTATTGCTTGCTGTCACAATCGATGCAGCAGGACACAATTTACTACTAGCATAGTGTGTGGTCAAATCAGAGAACGAGAGCTCTTTGGAGTACTTTTTTTGTCAGCTTCAAATAGCTATTCAAACTGAGCCAACTACCTTTATTCGCGATTACGATAAGGGGCTAATCAAGGCCTCTGAAATCCTGTCTCGTATAGTATTGCGGGCCTACTGTTGCCAGCATCTCAAGGAAAATTTCATCAAAGAGCATGCAAAAGGAATGGAGTGTATGTTTGGGGCTATTGCACGGGCAAGACTACTTGCAGACTTTGAAAGAGAAATGAGGGAATTAAAGGCAAAAAAGCCTGCTGCTGAGGATTATCTTCGGAAGATTGATCCAGTTCTCTGGACTTCAGCATTCTTTCCTGAAAGTCCTGGACGATTTGGGCATGATCCATCAAACATTGTCGAATCAGTTAACAAAACTCTCAAAATTGACCGTCAGCTTTCTATCCTTGAGCTATTAAATGCTATTTGGCATAGCCAAATGGCACTTTGCTTTTTCCGGCTTCAGGAGGCCAATAAATATGAAGCGCCCTTCACCAAAATTAGTTTATCACAATTAGAGTTACAGAACATGTGGCCAAGAGGCAATACAGTACTGCTTGCATCACTAACTATTGGTCGTGTCCAGCAACCTAATGGCTATATCAACAATGGTAATCTTGGTACAAAATCATGTGGATGTCGAAGGTTCCAGCAAAATGGTATACCATGTGGGCATGCAATTGCTTGCATTGCACTTCTCCGAAAACATCTCCATGATTTTTGCCCACATCTCCTTTCTACTTCAACATGGCAGCAAACATATGCCACCAATTTCCTCCCTGTCGATATCTCAAATTTAGTCTCGGATGTCATCTTTCCTCCACTCACTAGAGTACCCCGGGGTCGACCTAAGAAAGAACGAATTTGTCCAAATGAAGCCAGAAATTGTGCCCGAGTTCAACAGCAGTATGGTGGTCTACCCCTCATTCCTGACTGTGCCCCCCATCAATGTTCTACCTGTAGTAATGAGAGCCATAATGCTCGCGCTTGTAAAAAGCTTCACAATTGATCCTATACTGGTTCTCTTTATTTGAAGCCGGAAGCTTAAGGGAAAGCGGTGGAAATTCTTTTTTTTTCCTTTGTTTTCTACTATATGCCTTGTATTACTAGTAGTACATTAGGTCTAAGGGCAAATTAGTGGAATCTAAGTATAAATTATGGTCTAAACTAAACTAGTCCTGCTTGTCGTGACATGGTAGATATATCTTCTCCAGCATCGTGGCATTAAAAACTTTTACCGTTTTCCTTAACTTTATGCGAACCAACTCCTCAAAGGATCCCCTGCCTAACAGAGTACCCAAGGCCACTCTATCATTCCCTTGGCCTTGCCTAAGGTTCACTAGCCTTTTGTATACTAAGTATACAGGACCATATCACCTCTGGTTACCACTTGATATACTATTCGGGCTAATGTGGCAGTGATTGTAGCTACCTATTGTAGGGTCATTACATATATCTAGTTAGCTTTCACCATCGCCATTCCTCAATGTATTGTACGTGGACAAAATTAACTGATCGCCCTGTGCCGGCATGGCAACCCATTGCTTGCCCACATCCTCGCGCAACCAATCCCCTACAAAAATCATTACCACTCAACTGATTCCTCATAATATCTTCTCTTTTTTTATTAAAAGAAATAATGGCTCCTATTCTTCACAGTCATGCAAAAAAACCAATACCTTCTAAGCATCTGAGTGAATGGACAAGAGGGAGAGTGTGTGGGTTGCATGAGAGGAGCATGCCCTTGCAAGAGATTTCCCACCACCTCAACATCCCTTTTACTACTATTCAAAACACAGTAGCAAGATGGGATCAAGAGGGGGAGGAGAAAGAGGGCAGAGGAAGACATCCTAAGACTTCTAAGGCTCAAGATCA
>Ga0307509_10008027_pt1 | contig 13569 bp, 10 predicted proteins | sample 10_EM_MG_FD_202245 | JGI IMG/M metagenome (GOLD analysis project Ga0307509, IMG submission 202245) | Populus trichocarpa ectomycorrhiza microbial communities from riparian zone in the Pacific Northwest, United States - 10_EM | ecosystem: Host-associated > Plants > Roots > Unclassified | place...
CTTGGCGTTGGTTGAAGCTGCGCGCACCAAGGTGCCAAGCGGCCCCATCGTCGTAAGCGTTTGCGTCACCTGCAAGACCGCCGATAGCGGTACCGTGGTTGGTCCGGACATGCTTGAATCGGTCAGGGCCGCGATCGGTTCGTCCGACCACGTGCAGGTGCGGCCGGTGCAATGCCTCAGCGTCTGCAAGCGGCCCGCCACCGTCGCGGTGACAAGCGCGGACGGCTACACCTTCCTGTTCGGCGACCTGCAGACCGAGAGCGGCACCGTGGCCCTGGTGTCGTTCGTGAAATCCTACCAAAAGTCCGACTACGGGCTGGTGCCGTGGCGCGAGCGTGCTGACGTTCTGCGCAAGGGCATGGTGGCGCGGGTGCCGCCGATGCGCTGGTCGCCGGACGACGGAAGTGCGCCGAAATGACGGCGCTAGTGACCACGCTGGTGCTGGGCGGCGCGCGCTCCGGCAAATCCGCCTTTGCCGAACAATTGATCGTAGAGAGCGGACTTGCGCAGATCTACCTCGCCACCGCGATCGCAGGTGACGACGAGATGCGGTCTCGCATCACCCATCATCGTGAGCGGCGTGGCGACGGCTGGATTACGGTCGAGGAGCCGCTGGCGCTGGTCGATGCGCTGACCCGGGAGGCTACCCGTGGCCGTGCCGTGCTGGTGGATTGCCTGACCCTGTGGTTGTCAAACCTGATGTTCGCGGAGCGCGATCCCGAAGTGGAAGCGCGTCGGCTCACGCGATTTCTCGGCGTGGCCAAATATCCTGTTGTACTTGTGTCGAACGAGGTCGGCCTCGGCCTGGTGCCCGAGACGCCGCTCGGCCGCAGTTTTCGCGACGCGCAGGGGCGCCTGAACCAGATCGTCGCCGCCGCCGTTCCCAATGTCGTGTTCATCGCAGCCGGGCTTCCGCTCTGGCTGAAGCGTTCGCCTTAAGGAGAATTTTGCAATGTCCCGTGTCCCCGTCACTGTGCTCACTGGATTTCTCGGCGCCGGCAAGACCACGTTGCTGCGTTCGCTGCTGAGGCAGGCCGATGGCCGCCGGATCGCCGTGATCGTCAATGAATTCGGCGATGCCGGGTTCGATGGAGGACTGGTCGAGGAATGCGCGGCAAAGGCCTGCGCGCCTGGCGATATCGTTGAACTGACCAACGGTTGCATCTGCTGTACTGTGGCCGACGATTTCATCCCGACCATGGACAAGCTGTTGGCGCGGGACCGTCCGCTGGATGCCATTGTCATCGAGACTTCCGGTCTGGCGCTGCCCCAGCCACTTTTGAAGGCATTCGACTGGCCCGCGGTTCGCACCCGCGCCACGGTCGACGGAGTGGTCACCGTGGTTGATGCGTGGGCGCTGTCGGAAGGCCGCGTCACCCTCGATGAGGATGCTGTTGCCGCGCAACGGGCCGCCGATGAGTCCCTGGATCACGACGATCCGATCGAGGAAGTATTCGAAGACCAGCTCGCCTGCGCCGATCTGGTGGTGCTCTCCAAGAGCGATCTGGTTTCGCCGGCGAAGCTGGCCGATATCGAGGTGCGTCTCAAATCGGCGTTGCGGCCCGGCGTCAACATCGTGCGCTCAAAGGGCGACCTGACGCCGGCAGTGCTGATCGGGTTGAATGCCGCCGCCGAAGACGACATGGCGGCGCGGGCCGGTCATCATGGCGAGGAAGAAGAGCACGACCACGACGATTTCGACAGCATCGTTGTGATGCCGTCCGCGGCCGCCAGCGTCGATGCCATGCGCGCGCGCGTCAGCAACGCCCTGAATCTCACCGGCGTGTTGCGCGTCAAGGGTCATGCCCGCATCGCCGACAAGGCGGCGCCGATCGTGGTGCAGGGGGTAGGGGGGCGAGTTGACCTCGCATTCGCGCGTCCCGACATGAAGCAGGCCGAACGTCTCGTGGTGATCGGGCTGAAGGGTTTTGATGGCGACGCTGTCCGCCGGGCGCTGCAGGGATAGCAAAGGATCTCCACGCAGATGCATCTGAAGCTCGACAGCAGCGGCAGTATCGACGATGGCGACGTCGCCCGCGATCTCGGGCAGGAACCCGCCGACATCGTCGTGCTGTCGGCGGCAGATAGCGATCTCGCCGCATTCGGTGCCGCCTATGCGACGCTGGCCGGCGACTTTCCGAGCGTGCGGCTGACCAATCTGCTCGCGCTCGGGCATCCGGCTTCCGTCGATCTCTACGTCGAGCGAACGCTGCGCCAGGCCAGGATTGTGGTGCTCCGGATGCTCGGCGGTGAAAGCTACTGGCCGCACGGCGTCGAAAGCCTGCGTGCCGATGTGCTGCGCCGCGGGGCGCTGTTCGCGTGTATACCCGGTGAGATGGACTGGAACGCTGCACTGGCGGCGCGCGGCACGCTCGGAAGTGACGAGACCCATGCGCTGTGGCGCTACTGCAGCGAAGGCGGCGTCGAGAATGCTGAGCTTGCGCTGCGTTTCGCCGCGCATCTGATCGGACATGGCGAGGCGCCGCCGCGGGCAAGGCCGATGCCATCGGCCGGCTTTTGGCGCGGTGAGCCGGCGAACGATGAGCGGCCTATTGCCATTGTCATCTTCTACCGTGCGCTGGTCGCAGGGGGTGATACCGCCGGAATCGAGGCGCTGCGGGCGGCGCTCCTGACGCGTGGCCTCAATGCAGTATGCCTGTTCGTCACGAGCCTGAAGGATGAACGGTCGGCGGCGTTCCTGCGCGCGGCGGTGTTGGCGCATCCGCCCGATATTATTGTCAACGCTACCGCGTTTGCCACGGCAACCACCAATGACGATGCAGGCATCCTCTCGATATCCGATTGCCCGATTTTGCAGGTGGCACAGGCCGGCATATCGCGCGCGAGTTGGGAGGCATCGACGCGCGGTCTCAACCCGCGTGATCTCGCCATGCATGTCGTGCTGCCGGAAGTCGATGGCCGCATCTTTGCCAACGCCATCGCGTTCAAGGAGCATGGCGAGAGCCTGGCCGGATTCGCGCCGACGACATTCCAGCCGGTAGCCGATCGCGTCGATGCGACCGCCGATCTCGCACTGGCTTGGGTGCGACTGCGGCGGACCGAACCGCCTGCGCGCCGTGTTGCCCTTGTACTCGCGAATTATCCCAATCGCGACGGACGGCTCGCCAACGGCGTCGGTCTCGATACGCCGCAAAGCCTGATCGACATGCTCGCCGCGATGCGCGGCGAAGGCTATCTCACCGGCGAAGCGCCCGATGACGCCGCCGCGATGATGGACCTGTTGCAGGAAGGCCCGACCAACGCAATCGATGGGCGTGCGTCACGTTCTGGCGGCGTATCGTGGCCGCTCGCGAATTACGCGGCTGCGTTCGCGACTCTGCCTGAGAACGTGCAGCGTGCCGTTGAGTCTCGATGGCGAAAACCGCGGCAGGACCCGCATGTCATCGCGGGAGAATTTCGCCTCGGCCTGCACCGCTTCGGCAATATCGTTGTCGGCGTGCAGCCGGCGCGTGGTTACAATATCGACCCCAAAAGTACCTATCACGATCCCGATCTGGTGCCGCCGCATTACTATTTGGCGTTCTACCTGTGGCTTCGGCGCGAATTCGACCTGCACGCCGTCATGCATCTCGGCAAGCACGGCAATCTCGAATGGCTACCCGGCAAAAGCACCGGTCTATCTGCGGATTGTCTTCCGGACGCCGTGCTGGGACCGTTACCGCATCTCTATCCCTTTATCGTCAACGATCCCGGCGAGGGCATTCAGGCCAAGCGTCGCGCCAGCGCGGTCATTATCGATCATTTGACGCCACCGATGACCCGCGCCGAACTGCACGACGACCTCGCGCGGCTGGAAACGCTGGTTGACGAATATGCGCTCGCCGCCGATCTCGATCCGAAGCGGGCCACCGTGCTTGCCGAAGACATTCTATCGCTGGCGCGCGCGCAGAGGCTCGATGCGGACGTCAATGTGACGCGGGATACGCCGACGAACGAGGCGTTGCGCGCACTCGATGCCCATCTCTGCGACCTCAAGGAGATGCAGATCCGCGACGGCCTCCACGTGTTTGGCCGCGTACCCACCGATGCCCGGCGCAACGATCTGATCGTGTCGATCGCGCGGCTGCCACGCTCGGAATTGAAGGCGCAAGATGCGTCGTTGCATCAAGCCCTGGCGCTGGATCTCGGCCTCGGCACGTTCGATCCGTTGACCCGTGACCTGGCTGCGGAGTTTGAGGGATCGCGTCCCGCGGTGCTTGCCAGCGTCAGCACCGCGGCATGGCGCACATCGGGGGACACTGTCGAGCGGATCGAATTGCTCGCGCTCCACTTGGTCGCCGGCATACGGCCGTGCGAGGGCGCGTGGGCGCGGACGCGGGATGTGTTGGACTGGATCAACGCCAAACTCCGTCCCGCCATTGACGCCTGCGGCGCAGACGAGATTAACGGCTTTCTCCGCGGGCTGGACGGCCGGTTCGTCCGTCCCGGTCCGTCCGGTGCGCCGACGCGTGGCCGGCCGGATGTGCTGCCGACAGGGCGCAATTTCTTCGCGGTCGATGTGCGGGCGGTGCCGACCCCGTCGGCCTGGCGGATCGGGCAGCTTGCCGCGGAACGTCTGGTCGAGGGCTACTGGCAGGAAGCCGGCGAATGGCCGCGCGCGATTGCATTGTCGGCCTGGGGCACGGCCAATATGCGCACCGGCGGCGATGACGTCGCTCAGGCGCTCGCGCTGATCGGCGCCCGCCCGCTATGGGAGGAGACTTCCGGCCGGGTCACCGGCTTCGCAATCACGCCCCTCAGCGAACTGAAGCGTCCAAGGGTGGATGTTACCTTTCGCGTTTCCGGGCTGTTCCGCGACGCCTTTCCGACGCAGATGGACATCATCGGCAGCGCCGTCAACGCCATCGCCGTGCTCGATGAACCAGACGAAGCCAATCCGATCGCCGCCAACGTTCGTATCCGGCGTGAGACGCTCGAAGCCGACGGGATGGACAGCGAGGCTGCACAACGCCGGGCCTCATATCGGGTATTCGGTTCCAAGCCCGGCGCCTACGGCGCGGGCCTGCAAGCCCTGATGGACGAGGGGGGCTGGAACTCGCGCGTCGACTTTGCCGATGTCTATCTCGACTGGGGCGGCTACGCCTATGGCAGCGGCACCGAAGGCGAGGGGGCGCGCAGCGATTTCGCCGAACGTCTCAAAGACGTCGATCTGGTCGCGCAGACCCAGGACAACCGCGAACACGATATTCTGGATTCCGACGATTATTACCAGTTCATGGGCGGCCTGGCCGCAACCGTGCAGACCCTGCGCGGGCGTGCGCCGCGGATAGCCCATATCGACACCTCGCGGCCGCAAGCGCCGCTGTCACGGCCGCTCAGCCATGAAATCTCGCGGGTGGTGCGCGGCCGGGCTGCCAATCCGAAGTGGATCGCCGGCGTGATGCGCCACGGCTACAAGGGCGCCTTCGAGATCGCGGCCACGGTGGATTATCTGTTTGGTTTCGCAGCGTCGACCGAAGCGGTCTCCAACCACCATTTCGATCAATTGTTTGCCTCCTATTTGGAAGACGAGCGCGTGCGAGATTTCATGCAAGCCGCCAACCCGGCGGCGCTGCGCGAAACCGCCGACCGTTTTGCCGAGGCGATCCGGCGCGGGCTATGGACCCCGCGCTCCAACCGCGCTGCCGACCTGATCGCCGAACTTTCTCCGAACGCGCAGAAAGAAATCGCATGACCGGAATCCCGACTGAAGCAGATACGGCCGAGAATGAACGGCACCGGGAGAAGGCGCGAAAGCACAAGGCGGCGCGCGACAAGATCATGGCGACCAAGACCGGCGAAAAGGGCCTCCTGATCGTCAACACCGGCACCGGCAAGGGCAAGACATCGGCTGCGCTCGGTATGGTGTTTCGGCATATCGGCCACGGATATCCTGTTGCGGTCGTGCAATTCACCAAATCGCCGGCGTGGGATACCGGCGAGGCGAAGCTGCTGGCGAAATTCCCTGAATTGGTGACGTTGCACATCATGGGCGAAGGCTTCACCTGGGAAACCCAGGATCGCGAGCGCGATATCGCCGCTGTGACCAAGGGCTGGGAACGCGCCAAGGAACTCATTCGCGATGACCGCCATCGCATGGTGCTGCTGGACGAACTCAACATCGTGCTGCGCTACGATTATCTCGACATCAACGACGTCCTGACGTTCCTGCGCGAGGAAAAACCCGCCGACAAGCATGTCGTCATCACCGGCCGCAATGCCAAGCCGGAACTGATCGAGATGGCCGATCTCGTCACCGAAATGACGCTCGTGAAGCATCCGTTCCGCGCCGGCGTGAAGGCCCAGAAGGGCATCGAATTCTGATGGAGCGGCCGACACCCGCGCTGATGATCCAGGCCACCGGCTCCAATGCCGGCAAGTCGACGATTGTCGCCGGGCTCGCCCGTGTGCTGGTACGGCGTGGTCTGAGGGTGGCGCCGTTCAAGCCGCAGAACATGTCGAACAATGCAGCGGTGGCCGTCGAGGGCGGCGAGATCGGCCGCGCCCAGGCCGTGCAGGCGAGGGCGGCGAGGGTGCCGCCCAGCGTGCACATGAACCCGGTGCTGTTGAAGCCGGAGACCGACACCGGCGCGCAAATCATCGTGCAGGGCAAACGCTGGGGCACGCTGCGCGCAAAAAACTATCTGGACAAGAAAGCCACGTTGCTGCCCGCGGTGCTGGAGAGTTTTGCCTGCCTCGCCCGCGAGGCGGATATTATGCTGGTCGAAGGCGCCGGCAGCCCGGCGGAGATCAACCTTCGCGCCGGCGACATCGCCAACATGGGATTTGCCGGGGCAGCCGACGTGCCCGTGGTGATGCTCGGGGACATCGATCGCGGCGGCGTTATCGCCAGTCTTGCCGGCACGCATCTCGTTCTCGAGCCGGACGAGATTGCGCGAATCCACGGCTTCATCATCAACAAGTTTCGCGGCGATGTTGGATTGTTCGACCAGGGACTGGCCGCGATCACGCGCCTCACGGGCTGGCCCTCGGTCGGCGTCGTGCCGTGGTTGCCGCAGGTGGCATGGCTGCCGGCAGAGGATGCCGTCGATCTCGATCGCGCGCATGGTTCTTCGTCCACGCGGATCATTGCGGTGCCGATTCTCGCCCGCATCGCCAATTTCGACGATCTCGATCCGTTGGGGATGGAGCCCAACGTCAAATTGGTCTTCGTCAGGCCCGGCGAGCCGATTCCTGCCGATGCCGAAATCGTGATTCTCCCCGGCAGCAAGTCCACGATTGGCGATCTCGCCTTCTTACGAGCGCAAGGCTGGGACATCGACATCAAGGCGCATGTACGCCGTGGCGGCCACGTGCTCGGGCTATGCGGCGGCTATCAAATGCTTGGCCGAACCATCGCCGATCCCGATGGCGTCGATGGCCGCGCTGGCACGGTCGAAGGCCTGGGTCTGCTCGACATCACCACGATCATGAGCGCCGACAAATCGACCACGCTCGTCGGTGGCACACATTGCGCAACGGGCGCCGCGATCGAGGGTTACGAGATTCACCTCGGCCGCAGCGAGGGCGCCGACTGTGCACGGCCCCTGCTTGACATCGAAGGCCGCGCCGACGGCGCCAGCTCGGCTGATGGCCGGGTGCAGGGTACCTATGTGCATGGCCTGTTCACCGGCGACGCCTTTCGGAAGGCGTGGCTCGCGCATTTCGGCATCGCATCCTCGTTGGCTTACGAAGCCAGCATAGAAACTGCGCTGGACGCGCTCGCCGATCATCTGGAAGCGCATCTCGATATCGCGCAAATCCTGAAGATCGCGCGCAGCCGTCAAACGACCAGCGCGAGTGCGGCGTAGGCGGCCGCCTCCAGCAGGCATGCCGCCACAAGCAAATCGAGCGCACGGCCGATATCGCCCGGGGCCGCATCCTTGCGCGCCTCGGCGTTGAGAAGGGGATCATCGACGATCTGTTCGCCATACCGGCGCGGCCCGCCGAGGGCCAGCCCCAGAGCGCCGGCGGTGGCGCTTTCCGGCCATCCGGCATTGGGAGAGCGATGTTTCGCGGCATCGCGCGCCATCACCCTGAATGCTGTCCCGGTTGTCCCACCCGCGATCGGAGCGACGATCGCAACCAGTAACCCGGATAGCCGTGCCGGGATCAAATTGACGAGATCATCCAACTTTGCGGCCGCCCAGCCAAAGGATGCGTAGCGCGAGTTGATATGCCCGATCATGGAATCGGCGGTATTGATGGCCTTGTAGGCGATCAGGCCCGGTAGTCCCAGCAGCGCCAGCCAGAACACCGGCGCCACCACGCCATCGGAAAAATTCTCGGCGCAGGATTCGATCGCCGCGCGGCACACACCGGCCTCGTCAAGTTGATCCGGATTTCGGCCGACGATCATGGAAACGGCGCGCCGGGCCTCAGTGAGCCCGCCATCGGCGAATGCCGAGCGTACCCGCGCGACGTGCTGATAAAGGCTTCGCTGCGCGATCAGCGTCGACGCTGCCAATCCAAGCAGGACATTGCCAAACGGGATTTGACGCAACGCGAACTCGATCAGAAATCCAACGAGTGTGGAAGTGACCAGGAGCAGGACAACCACGCCGACGCCGGCAGATGTTCGCTGCCTGCCGGAGCGCGCATCGAGATTGAGCGAGCGGTCGAGCACGCCGATGAACGATCCAATCAATGCCACCGGATGCAGCAGCCGCCGCCACAGCCAATCGGGATCCCCGATCAAGGCGTCGAACGCCAGGGCTGCGACAACAACAAAGAGCGTATCGCTCCAGATCAACATGTCAGTGCGCCACGCGCTCGAGTTCCGAGGCGAGACGATCGAGGGCTTCCGACAGTCTCGGACCGCCGCATACGGTAAGCCGTTCCGGGATCACAAGGCGTTTTGCTGCCGGATAAAAGCGCTCCAGCGCCGGATGCAGCATGAAGGCCCGGCCTTCGTCCTCGGCAACGTCGCCGGCGTCGGATACCAGCAGGAAGTCGGGCTTCAAGCTGACGATGGCTTCCAGTGAAGCAAATCCACCGAGCTTGTAACCGAGATCGGCCGCGGCATTGCTGAGGCCGACGGTTGCCAGCAGCGAACTCGTCAGGCTGTCGCCGCCGGAAACCCAGCCGCGTCTTGATAACGCCAGCACGCGATACGACGTGCGCGACACAACTTCACGCGCATGCGCAATCGCCGTGTCCAGTCGTTGGATTTCGGCGGCGGCGCGGTCGGGATGCTGTACGAGATCGCCCATCTGGCGAATTTGCTTTTTCACGTCGTCCAGGGACCGCGCGGCATCGAATTCTACAACGCGCAACCCTTTTTCTTTCAGCAGCTCCCGTGTCGCGCGCTTGGTGAACCGCCCGGCGACGACAACGTCCGGTCTCAAAACCAATACGTCCTCGGCCTCGCCGGAGAGTTTTGGGAATTGCGCGGCTTTTGCCGCATCCCAGGACCGCGCGCGATCGCGGGAATAGGGGCTGAGACCGAGAATTTGCGCAGGGTCCGCCAGCGTCACCAGCAACTGATCGGTGCAGAGATTGATCGAGGCGATCCGCGGCAGTTCGGTGGCGTACGCGGCGCCGTGCAAGCCTGTGGAAGTCAGGATGGTGATCGCCACAAGCGCGCTTCGCAGCCCCTCGCATTTTAGCTCTGATGATGGCATGAACCGCCCATGAAACATGGTGGTGACCTTACCGACGCCATCGCGCGTCATGGCGGCGTGCCCGCGAGTTGGCTGGATTTGTCGACCGGGATCAACCCCTGGCCATGGCCAATCCCCCAGCATCTGCCGGAAAGCGTTTGGCAGCGTTTGCCGTCGCGGGCTGAAACGAACGCATTGCTGGATGCCGCACGAAAAGCCTATGGCGTGCCCGGTGCTGCCGGCATCGCCGCGGCCGCCGGGACGCAGGCGCTGATTCAGTTGCTGCCCTATCTGGCGGCGCCAGGGCCGGTAGCGATCGCAGGACCGACCTACAGCGAACATGCGCTCGCCTGGCGCAATGCGGGACATCCGGTGATCGAGATCGACAATCTCGACGCGTGCCCCGAAAGTGCGGTTCACGCGGTCGTCGTCAATCCCAACAATCCCGATGGCCGTGTCACCGATCGCGCCGCGCTGACACGGATTGCAGCGCAACTGAAAGGCCGCGGCGGATGGCTTGTCGTGGATGAAGCATTCTCCGATGTCGATCCGGCTATCAGCGCGGTCGCGTTGTGCCCGGATTGGCCGGTCGTGATCCTGCGCTCGTTCGGAAAATTCTATGGTCTTGCCGGATTGCGGCTGGGATTCGCGATAGCTGCGCCTGATTTGATCGAACATATCGCTGCGGCATTGGGGCCGTGGCCGTGTTCCGGGCCGGCGTTGCTGATCGGTACGGCGGCGCTCGGCGACCAGGCATGGGCCGATCACACGCGCGACAAGCTGGAACAGCAGGCCCGCAAGCTTGACCGGGTTCTGGGGAATGCAGGCTTTACGATGGCCGGAGGTACGCCCTTGTTTCGGCTTGCCCGGCATCCCGACGCCCGGAAGCTGCACGCCGCGCTGGCGCGACGGCATATCTGGTGCCGAAGTTTCGACTGGGCCGGCGACCTGTTGCGATTTGGTCTGCCTCCCGACGCCGCCGGCCTCGACCGCCTGGCGGCTGCGTTTCGCGATTAGTCGGACCATCGGTCAAACCCCCGCCCAAGGCAGTATCACGGTCTCGTTCCGGTAATCGGCGCGATACGCGCTGATGCGGAACACGTCGGCCAGGATCTGCTTTGAAAGTGCATGCTCAGGCTTGCCTTGCGCGACGAGACGGCCGTCCGACAGCACGAGCACGGTATCGGAAAAGCGTGCGGCGAGGCCGAGATCGTGCGTCACGACCACGACCAGCACGCCGCGATCCGCGGCGATGCGAAGGTTGATCATGACGTCGATCTGGTAGCGCGGATCGAGCGAGGCGATCGGTTCGTCCGCGAGGACGACCGGTGCCTCAACGGCCAGCACCCGCGCCAGCGCGACACGGCTGCGCTCGCCGCCGGACAATTCCGTGACCGGCCTTTCGACGAACCCGACCACGTTGGTGGCCTGCATCGCGCGCAGCACGGCCTGCTCGTCACGCGGCGACAGCCGTGCCGGATCGGTGGCGCCATGCGGGTACCGCCCAAGCGCGACGACATCCTTGGCCGGCAGCGGCCAATGCACCAGATGGCCTTGCGGCAGGTATCCAAAACGCTTCGCACGCTCGCGCAGCGATAGCGACGACAGATGATCGCCGCCAACCTCGATTCCGCCGGTCGACGGCGCAAGACCTGCCAGCGCGCGGAGCAGGGTGGTCTTTCCGGCCCCATTCGGCCCCACTAACGCGACAAGCTGCCCGGAAGGCAGCGACAGCGAAACATTGTGCAGAACGGTTCGGCCCGACAACGCCACTTCGAGCTGCTGCGCAGCCAGCATCGCTTTGCCGTTCATGCGACGCCTCCACCAAGCGCGCGGCGTTCGCGCACAATCAGATAGAGGAAGAACGGCACGCCGATAATCGAGGTGAGCACGCCCACCTTGATGTCGGTGGTGGACGGAATGATCCGCACCGCGATATCCGCGGCCAGCAACAGTGCCGCGCCGGTCAGCGCACTCGGGATCAGCAGGCGCGCCGGGTCGTGGCCGATCAGCGGCCGCACCAGATGCGGGGCGACCAGACCGATGAAGCCGATGGTTCCGCTGACGGCAACGGCGCCGCCGACCCCCAGCGCAACACCTGCGATCACCAGCAACCTCAAGCGGCCGACATCGACGCCAAGGCTTTGCGCGGTCTCTTCGCCGAGGCTCAGTGCACGAAAGGCATTGCGCTGGCTGATCAGGACGATGGCTCCGGCGATGATGAACGGCAACGCGAGCATGACATGGCGGAAGCTGCGGTCCTCCAGTGAGCCGAGCAGCCAGAACGCGATTTCGAGCGCGGCAAAGGGATTGGAGGACAGGTTCATCACCAGCGCGGTCGCGGCTCCGGCAAGACTGGAAATCGCCAGGCCCGAAAGAATCAGCAACAGCAGGCCGGCGCTTCTTCCGGCGACGCCGAGCAGCACGAACACGGATGCAAATGCCATCGTGATGCCGGCGACCGGCAGCGCGTAGGACCGGACATCGGCCCAGCCGAGCGCGATCATCAGCACAGCGCCGAATGCAGCTGATTGCGGCGCCCCAAACAGGGAGGGCGACGCCAGCGGATTGCGCAGCAGGCCCTGCAGGGCAGCGCCCGACAGGCCGAGTATCGCGCCGATGGCCAATCCGAGGATCATTCGCGGCAGGCGAATTTCCCCGACGATAATCCTCTGTATGTCGGTTCCGCCGCCGAGCAGTGCGTCGATCACGGTCAGCGGCGACAGTCGTACGGGTCCCGTGCCGAGCGAGCCAAGCGCCAGCAATGCCACCAGCGCGGCAAGCCCCGTTGTCGCGATCATCAGGCGTCTGCGGGAATTGGCCTTCACCATGTCGCGTTAAACCCAGCATAAGCCGCCGGACCGGTGGTGCCGAAGTTGAAAACCTCCTGATAGTGTTCGTTCAGGATGTTTTCGCCACGCGCAAACACTTTCCAGTTCTTGTCGATCCTGTACTCGGTATAGAGATCGACGCGGGTGTAGGCGTCGACCTGGCTGGTCTGGCCGGCGCTGCTGAAGCGCTTGGAAACCGTGAGAACGCGGGGCTCGATCAGCCATCTGTCGGTGGGCGTGATGGTGAGCCTGAAATTCGCGAGGTTTTTCGGCCGCCGCGCCAGCACCAGGCCGGTCGCAAGATCGATCGCGTGCAAATAGGTGTAGGCCGCATTGAACTTGACGAGGCCCGGCAGAATATCAATCGTCGTGCCCACCTCCACGCCGCTGGTCTCGGCCCGGGCGACGTTGACATAGCAGCCCGTCTGGATGCCCCTGCACGGGTTGGCCGTCGGCGTCGCCGACACAAAATTGATGAGATTGCTGAAGTCGTTGGAAAAGCCCGTCAGCGAAGCGATTACGCGGCCGCCAAACAGCGACTGATCGATGCCCGCGTCGTAGCCGAAGCTCTGCTCGGGTCGGAGGGTCGGCGTACCGTTGGCGGTATCATAGAGCTGAAACAACGTTGGTGCCTTGGCGCCGGTGCCCGCGCTGGTGTGAAACTTGGTGCCGGTCTCGGCAATCGTGTAGGCCGCCGTCGCGCGCCACGTTTCGAAGCGCGCCACGTCTACCACGTCGTCCACCCGTCCGCCGAGGGTGATGTTGAGCCGCTCGCCGATCGGCAACTGCCACAGCGCAAACACCGAATTGGTGTCTTGCGCCTTTCCAATCAGCGCGATTGTTGGGCCTGGTTTCGGCAGCAAATTGGTCGAGTAGGTGTTGGCGGTCTCATGCTGGGTTCTGGAGCCAACGATGAGGGAGCCGAGCGGTCCGAGTTTCAAATTGCCCTGATATTCGGCGCCAGTGCTGTTGCCGACGAAGCCTGAAACGATCGACGTCGTATTCTGCGGCAGCGTATTGGTCTTGTAGGTCACATCGTTGAAGGAGCGATCGATATGCGTGTCGAATACGTTGAGGCTATGGGCGAGGATGCCGCCGAACGTATCGACCGAGGCGTGTCCCCAGACCTGGTCCAA
>Ga0307509_10008028_pt1 | contig 13567 bp, 16 predicted proteins | sample 10_EM_MG_FD_202245 | JGI IMG/M metagenome (GOLD analysis project Ga0307509, IMG submission 202245) | Populus trichocarpa ectomycorrhiza microbial communities from riparian zone in the Pacific Northwest, United States - 10_EM | ecosystem: Host-associated > Plants > Roots > Unclassified | place...
CCCCTTCCAGGAAAACCCGTCCCCCCAATCAGGAAGTTGCTACTAAGGAGTTTGTGGCAGCGAACATGCTCGCGATCATGATGCGCCTTAGTGAATCCCTTCATGACATGTATGGCAAGAAACCTGTCGAGATGAAGCGTCAAATTATCGGGGGAATTGCCCCATTCATCTCCTATGTTGGGAGTGCAATCAGTGGCATCGGGTTACAGGCGAGTACTTTTCCATTGGCATCGGGAAGTTACATCTAACAGACTCAGACAATGGCTCTCCTCCAAGCCATGCTTGGGTTCCCCCCACTTGTTTCGGCGACCCTCGACACCTGGAAGGTTTTCTTACAAACGCTGCAGCCATCGGATCTCGGCCTTTATATCGGTGCAACCAGCGCAGCATTCCTTGCGTCGTGGGAACAATTCAGTCGGGACGAACGGGCTGTGGCCAAAGAATGCCTCGAGTACATCGTCGTCGAATGCGGGGACGAACTTGGCTCCCACCTGGACGAGATAGCCGACCTGCGAAGGTACCAAGAACTGCAGACGATCAGCGTCAGGCTATCGAGACTTCGCAGCGGCGAAACACCAGAGGACCAACTGCGGAGGATACTGAACCGAGTTTCCAACGAGAACTATGCGGTCGCTTGTCAGGCAATGGAGGAGCTGAAGGCTTTCATGTTATCGAAACACTCCGGATTCATTCACGACCTTGCATCCGGAGATGCCTTCTCCCCTCTTGTTTCGGAGATTGTCTCGAAACTCACGGCCGCGGCAACTCGGGACGATGATAACGCAGAGCCCTTGAGGTTGCTCGCCTATCATTGCCTTGGCATCTTCGGGGCCGTAGACCCGGACCGCTTCGAGCTCCCATCAGGCGACGAAACTGCTGCCCTCTTCAGTAATTTCAACGACGAGAACGAAGCCGTGGCGTTCGCTCTGTACCTCATATCCGACGTTCTAGTTGGGGTGTTCCGTTCGGCGAGCGATCTCAACTACCAAACTCAAGTTGCCTACGTGATACAAGAGTTGCTCAAGTTTTGCAAGTTCACGCCTAACATTCTTTCTACGGCACCGCCTTCATCTGTAACCCTGAAGGTCCGGCGTCGCTGGGAGATGTTACCGAAACACGTTGTGGAAACGGTCGCGCCGTTCCTAGAATCAAAGTATCACAAGAAGAACCAACTCGAGATCAGGGACTCTGGCGTCGTGTATTTTGTTCAGCCCACTTACCGAGAGTGGATCCAGCAATGGGCGGCGTATCTCCTCGATAAGGCGGTCGGAACCCACGTTAATGCGATATTCCCACTATTCAACTGGATTATCGTGCATAAGGACGCGAGCATCGCCCATCGGTTACTTCCGCATCTGGTCTTGAACCTTATGATATATGGAAAGGAGGAGGACACCGAACTCATCCGTTTGGAGATTTTGACTGTGTTGCAAGACCAGGTCAATCCAGATGGAAAATCGACCAACGACAAACGTTTTCTCAGTACTCAGGTATGACGCCCGTCCCCGAAACCCAACAGCCCCCTGACATCCCGCCAGGCAATATTCATGCTTATGGATCACTTGAACAAGTGGGTTCGATTAGTTCGGCAAGAAGCGACCAGCAAGAAACCCGATGGTGCCACCAGGCGGGGCAGAACATACGGGGGCGACGAAATGGAACAACGATTGCTGCGCGTGGACTCAATTCTATCCAGCATACCTCGCGAACTCGTGGCTCGGGCTGCCCTTCAGTGCAGGGCGTTTTCGCGGTCCCTGATGAGCTTCGAGGGGCAAGTTTTCGACCTGAAAGCTAACAACCCAACTGAAGCCGAGTTGCAACCTTACTACGAGCACCTCCACGATATATATGCCAACCTCGACGAACCCGACGGGATGGAAGGCGTTTCGACTCTGGTCTTATCACCGTCGCTGGAACACCAGATTCGGCAACACGAAAGTACGGGCCGGTGGACATCTGCTCAAAGCTGCTGGGAGGTCAAGCTCCAGAGCAACCCGAACAACCTCGACTATCATATCGGACTTTTACGTTGCCTTCGGAACCTGGGTCACTACGGTTAGTATCATCATTTCGTAGACATCACTGACTTCCCTGACACGACCCTTAGACACTCTCCGCACACACGTCAAGGGCGTACTTACCCGTAATCCAGAATGGGAGCCAGCATTGATTGGCTTCCAGGTTGAAAGCGCATGGATGGTTGGTGACTGGCAAGAGGTCCAAACCTGCGTTGACCGGACGGAGAGCGATACCTCCCACACGGTGGTCGCTCGAGTTCTCCTTGCTTACCACAACGGAGAGTCTCCCGCTGCCGCCCTCGCGTCTGCGCGCAAGTTGCTCGGTGCTCCCATAACGGCTGTTGGTGCGCGAGGGTACCGTGGTTGCTATCAATCCGTCTTGGACTTGCACATGCTGCAGGAGGTCGACTTGATAAGCTCAGTATCCACCGGGCCTCCGCCGCGTCCGTTGCGTGAGCTCTCCGGAGCATTGGCCGCCAGGTTGGAGGCAACTCTTCCCGCCTTTAGGGTCCGCGAACCGATTCTGAGCATGCGGCGGACCGCATTTGGTATCGTGTGAGTGAGTCGTGCGCAGTGCATGAGTATTGTTGAACGAACGGTCTGCAGCGGTAACCGAGAAGAAGACGAGGACAACGTTATCGGGCTCACGTGGTTGGATAGCTCTAAGATCGCTAGAAAGGCTGGTCACTGGCAAACAGCGTACAGTGCGATGCTTCAAGCTCAGCGTAGGGCTGCGCCGTATTGGTTTTTGGAGAGCGCGAAGTTGACAAAGGCTACGGGCGAACCACTGCGGGCGCTTCAGGAGCTCGAGCATGCGCTCCGTTCCTCCCCGCAGGTCGACGATCAGGAGAACCGCAAGTCAAAGGCCAAGGTAGCCACACCCAACGCGCATCCTTCACCCTGCTCACAACCCTTCAGGCGCTCGTGACTCGTGCCCGTTGGATGAGCGAATCGGAGCGGTATCAGCCTATCGAGGTTCTGAAGACCTTCCAAGCGGGAGCAGAGATGCTCACAATGTAGGGAGAAAAAGTACTTCTGTGTTCACTAAACTAACAGCTTGCAGGTGGGAGAGCGGTCACTTCCACCTTGGCCACTTCCAAGATGAGTGCTTCAAAATGCTACCCCAGGGCGATTTGCGCGCGAGGTGGGTGAACCTCTCATCATCGGTTACCTTTCTCAAGCCGTACAAGCAGAGGCCCTCGGATGAACCTGAATACGATCAGATACTACTCAAAGGCAATCAAGGCTGGATCGAAATACGTGTATCAAACTGTACCACGCCTCTTGACCCTGTGGTTGGATCTGGGGGAAGATGACCCAGAGCTAAGGATGGAGTCCAATCAGAAGATAAACCAGGAGGTCGCAAAAGCCATTGAAACGATTCCCACATATAAGGTTTGTTTTTCTCCCCCTCGGCCCCGTTACGCTCACTTTTACACCTTGCAGTGGTTCCCGGCCTTTCCTCAGATCGCTTCACGCGTCGGCCATAAGAGTAACGAGGTTTACAACCTGCTTGCAAACTTGATTTCTCGTATAATCGGGGAATACCCGAAGCAAGCACTCTGGTTATTCATATCCGTGGTCAAGTCTACGAAATCTACCCGAGCGACACGAGGTAAGGGGCTCCTAGAACGGTTGAAGGTGAGTTTAGTCTGCAACGTTCCCAATATTAGCTGCTTATACGGGTGACCCCCAAAGTCAGACCCACGGTATAGGGACACGGACGTTCCTGGTCTCATAAACGACTCACTGGCGATGACGAACGAGCTCCTCGCTTTATGTGACTACCCCATCAAGGACGAAAGGAAGACTCTAAATATGCAGAAAAACTTCCCAAACCTCTTCAAGCTCACACCTTCCAGGGTAATCATCCCCCTCCAGGAGTCGTTGATAGCCAACTTCCCACCTACTTCATCATCCGAAACGACCCATCAGCCTTTCCCAATTGATGCTCCCACCTTCGAATGTTCGTCAGCTGTCTTTTTATTTTCCCGGGTTCTGTGCCTAACTTCTGACAGATCTCTACGACGAAATCGAGATAATGCGCTCTCTGGCGAAGCCAAGGAAAATCAGCATACGAGGCAGTGACGGCCAGTCATACGTCTTCCTTGGAAAACCAAAAGACGATTTACGGAAGGACGCCCGCTTAATGGACTTCAACGGAATTATCAACAAACTGTTGAAAGCCAATTCTGAATCTCGTAGACGGAAACTCTGTGAGTTTCTTTACCATGCGATGCGCCGCGGAGCCACTCACAGCCATTGTAGACATCCGCACATACGGCGTCGTCACCCTGAATGAGGAGTGTGGATTTATTCAGTGGGTGTCTTACACCATCCCTGTGCGTAACGTGCTTGTGAAAATGTACGAACATCGGGGCATCCCCGGTGGGTGGGTGAGTCGCGATTCTAGATTTATATCGGATGCTAGGTTTAAATGCTTCTCAGAGCACGGAACTAGCGCATGAATTCAGTCGGATAAAGGGGATCGAGGCCACGAAAGAGATTGCGGAAATCTTCCAAACATGTATACTTAAACAGTCTGTGCAGCTCTACTCCCTCGTTCAAACGCTGAAGATGAACCGTGATATAGGTTCCCACCTCTTTTCCACAACTGGTTCCTGGAGACTTTCCCCGAACCTTCTGTTTGGCTGTCAAGTCGCTTGGCCTACAGTCGGACCGCGGCGGTCATGTCTATCATCGGATTCATCCTTGGGTACGGTAGCAACCACCTTTCTCGAAACCCACCCCATTGACCCTGGCTGTAGTCTCGGCGATCGCCATCTTGAGAACATCCTTATGGACTCACACACTGGGGACGTTGTGCATGTTGACTTTAACTGCCTTTTCGAGAAGGTGCGCCTTCTCACCGGCTCGAGACATGGCGACCCTTGACATGACATAGGGGAAAACGTTGGAAACGCCTGAGCGTGTCCCCTTCCGACTCACCCAAAACCTCGTTGACGCACTTGGTGTGACAGGACCCGAAGGTGGGCTCTGTGCCGTCCTGTTTGACGACGCTCACAAACTTCCAGGTCTTTTCCGCATCGCTTGTGAGATCACACTGCAGATCTTGCGCACAAACAAAGATTGCCTTATGAGCGTCTTGGATGCTTTTATTCACGATCCATTGATGGAATGGGAGGATGAGAAAAGGAGATTGGTACCAGCCATTCACGACTTGGCCGGGGCACAGACCACTGACCAATTGAACAGGATAGAAAATCAAGGCTAGGCAACAGTAACAACGTGAAAGCCCTGACCGATCTCAAGGTGTTGGCAAAGAACGCCCTGGATCCAATCGGAAAGAAACTGAGAGGAATTTATGCCTCGAACGGGAAAGGGAACTTGAAGGAAATATCGACAAGCAACTTGGTGCAGATGGTCATTCAGGAAGCTACGGACCCTGCGAATCTGGTACGTCAACCGGGCTATGTCTACATCCACCCAGCCTCTAACACTTTGAGGTCACAGGGGAGGATGTACCCGGGTTGGGCACCACACCTCTAATCCTTCTCACTGTTTACGTAGAACTGAAAGCCCGGAATCCGCCTCTTCCTATATTTCTCGCCCGCACCAAGCTTTTGTATCAGTACCCCCTGTTTTATCCCATACGCAATGTACAAGTTGTATCATAATACGGGATCTATCTATCCCAATCTTCCAGAGCGAACGACAGGACGCCAAACGTTGATGATTCTGGTCCACCCTTGCCTTCGAGGTTCTCAACCCCACGGCGAATAAACCGAACGAGCCCATCAAGTTCGCTCGACATCTTTTCCACCCTTGTGAATGCGTCTTCCTCCGCGAACGAGACGGTGGCATCCCCAATGAAAGAAGGGGGTTCCATACCATATCCATCGCCTTCTCCCTGCTCTGAGTCGCTGCTTTCCATATCGGAACCAATGATGCCCACTTCATGGCCTTGCCCGTTGCGTGAGAACTCGATCGTGTTCTTGCGTAACCGGCGAAGTCGTTTGCTCCTGTGTCTTCTGACACGCAGAGAAACTGATACGTCACGACTTCGGGAAACGCTATCGTGGGGTGATTCTCCCTTGAAGGTCGCGAAACATTCTGTAAAGTAAAGGGAGATGTCGAGGATCGAAAGGATAGAGCGGTGGATTGATGCGGCCTAACCAGAGCGAGTCCTTTAGTCAGGAATCGACGCTGGTGGGTCGAGTTCACTCTACCTTCTGTTGTAAAAAGCACCTGGTTTTGATCGATTCGACACTTTTTTGAGTTGAGCAACTGCCAGTACCAGAAATTCAAAGAACGGACTTACTGTTCGCTATGCAGTTTGATAATTTCGTCGAGTGACTCGACCTCCTGGAGGCGTTTATGGAACTTCCGGACTTCGATTTGGATGACCTGCGGGCAGTGGGTAAGCCGTTACACCGTCGTCACCGAAAGGGATGTTCGGGGACGCACGTAAGTCGAGACGTAGTCGAGCAGAGTGCTGAGTCAGGAAAAAAGCGTAAGCCAAACGTAGTGGGATGGTGACCGGATCCCTCACTTAACAAACCAAGACAGCTTATTCCTGAGCGCGTAGAAAGCTTTCATCTCCGCCTGTTGGTGAGCGTCCCTGGACCAGAGCCCAGACCCACGCAAGACTGTATTCTCCAAGAGGCTCCTCGCTCGTCTGATTTGCGTCAACCAAACGAAGACCGAGGAATAGGACTGGATCGCCTTTGGGCCACAGATATAGGTCAACGGGAAAGGGACGGCGTATTCCACAAACAACGGATCCAGCCCTCTCACACTCCCGATCGTCGCTTTGTTCGGACTATCCTGATACGAGAGCCGAACGAGTGAGGGGTCGATCCATCTGTGATAGCTCATCTCCACGACGTCTCTGAACGCGCTGTTGAGGAAATGGAAGTCAGACCAAGCCTGTTGCGAATCCATCTTGGCAAAAAGGGAGTCGAGGAAGTGGTTCATTACGTCTCCTCGCCTCATAAAGTAGCAGTCCTCCATCACGTTCAGGTGGTACTCGAGCTCGCAATCTTCTCGCAGGACCTTCGTAAGTGCCTGTTGGGCGGAGATGTAGCGGGGGTGAAGATCTTCGTGGACGATCCTCGAGAGGACTTCTGCCGAAGTGGGGAGCATAACCTTCTCCTCATCCTCCCCGCCGGAGGAGGTAGATTCCCGGATAACCGCCTCGAACCGCTTCCAACCGACACTAGGGGCCATAAGGGCTGCGTCCGTATCACCAGGATCTTCAGCTTGAAGGTCCCCACCAAGGGCCCTCAATAGCCCGATTGCCTTCCCCGTACTTAGCACATCCTGGGCCACGTGTTCGATGAACACAGGGAGCACCTGTGAGGCACCGCTTCCGTCGCTCCTCAGAGCGCACCCCTCCGCCCAGAAGTCCGGGTCCAACAATGGCATTTCGTTGTCCTCGATGAAGAACTCGTCATCCATACCCACTTGGCCGTTTCCTCCATCATCTTCGGGAACCACGGGAGCTCCGAGACTCGACAAGTCGTGGATTGGCATCCCATCCCTGATCCATACTCCAATCATCGACCAAACAGGCTCGACGCTTTTGGAAAAGACCCTCATCAGCGTTGCCGAGACGGTGGTCTCTCCCATCAAGTCCTGCTCGCGAACCGCATACAAAAGGGAGTTCAGGAGATAAGTGGTGATGGCTGCTGGGGGCACGTTGCTTTGGACCTCGGTTAAGTCCCATATTGGCATCGTAGCCGGATCAGTGACGGTAGACTTGGCGAAGTGAACTTGGTACTTTCGGGAGGCAGATGCTTTTTGGGTAACATCTTCCAGGATCCTCTTTAGAGTGCCAAACGTAGACCCAAATTCATCTCGGACATATTTTTCCAGGCTGAGCAAACTGACAACAGACGGCTGTTTGGCTGTTCCGGAAGGTCTCTGAGCCCGACAGATGTCCTCTTCTCTAGCGGAGCACCAAGCATCGAACCTTCGCACTTCGAAATCCACGGCCTCGGCGAACGCTTCGAGAGTCCTGGAGTTCCTCCTCCGAAAGTTGAGAATATAGGAGATTTTATCACCCCCGTCGCTCTTTGGCTGCTCCGTAGCTTTCGCAAACACGGTGGAGACAAATCGACGGAGGTGTTGGAGAGTTGTTGCCAGATGTGCAAAGACGGAGATGATCGAGTGTTGGGAGTCAGGGGTCAAGTGCATGAGTCTCGGAGATTTTGAAGGCTATGCGTTTATGTTAGTTAACCCTTCAGAAGTTGGAGCGAGAGGTAACTCCAGTACCTGATATGAATACAGATATTCCCCCGAATCCACCCAGGTGAACATAAGGGTCTCAAAGTTTTGGAGACCCATGAGCACTTCGCGAACAGCGTAATGCTCAGGAATGTATTTCTACGGTAATCGTAAGCCCGATACCCAACGAGGGCCGGAGGCGTCGTACCTGGTGTGCAGCTGCCCCAAAAATACCCAACGAGGAGCCTTTCTGCGTCCTGTCAAGGGAAGGGGCGAGGGTCGAGTGATCACTGAGACTGAAGGGACGGTCGAGATCGGCTTGTATGCGCCACTCCGGTTTCCAATACTGCCTCGCTTGCATCTCCTCGAACGCTTCACGGTGTTTGTAGAACTCTGGAACGTCCTCCAGGACGGCATAGTCATCGTCTCTCCCTCCCTCGATCCTCAGCGGGCCGTCGTTCTCCTCGAGCTGCATGGAGGTCACGGAGCCCGCAAGTGAAAGAGAATCAGAGCCGCCGTCACGGTTAATGTCGTCCGTATCGTCGTCCCACGGGGATAGAGAAGGGCTGCTTCCGCCTGATTCAACTTCCCATCCCTCTACAGTGGAGCCAGGCGGCAAACCGTAAACCCCTTCCCAATGTTGTCCGTGGAAAGGTTCATCAGCAAGGATATCTGCCCAGGTCAGGGGGCCGGGGGGTTTCGGGGGGTTATAAACGCGTTGAAGGTATGATTCAGCGAGCTCATGGGTCGACTGATCTGGCGGAAGAGATAGGGTTGCCTACGGTGAAGACGTCATTTCGGCAGCCAACGACAAACCGACCGAGAAACGTACCAAAAACTGTAGGTGATCAGGAAGACGAGACATCTGCCGGGGACGGTAAGCTGAATCTCAGCTCACGGGATCCTGACTGAGATCTGAGAGGTGAACCGACTTTGATTTCCGCGTCTAGATCAACGCTCTTCTCGACACGTCCCTTGAGTCGTTTGTAAGTTGTGTCAATCGCAGCAGCGAGGTCATCATGAGAACGAATTTTGGCCTTTTCCACTAATCTACGACATTAGCCGGTCGTGCGCGCTACAGCGAACCCAAACGGATAAGGAGGATTGGAGTGAACCAAAGCCCGAACGCACCCTGTGAAATGAGCGTCCGCCATATTCATGTCCCAACCTACCCCTACCACTCCGCCGATCCCAAGCATCCCCAATTCCAAGTGCTTATTGGCGTAATCGCATGCGATCTTATAGTTTTCTGGATCACTCTCGTTCGTGATGCCCGTTATCTGAGCGACAAGGGTATGAATCAAACCCGAGACTTTAGAAGATATCTGCGAATGAGCAGGAGCATGGTGGGATTGTCGACTCGGTGGTCTTTGAGAATGGCGTGAAGCTGGCCGTTGGGATAGCCGAGATATTGATCTTGAGTGTCCCAAGGACGAGGACGGCCGGAGTGTCGAGGTGGTCGAAACCCTTGACAGCGGTCGGTTGGACAAGCTAGATTGGGGCCTGTCGATACTTGATGGGGTCGAGGTCGACCGTTGAATCTGCATCGCGTCGAGAACGCTGGGCGCGACGGTGTTGGTGAAGATCGAGCACGACGCGTCTGTGGCTTTCAACTCTCTAGCTTCGTCCTCCATCATGGCCGGTCGCGTCGCAACTCGAACGCTCAGGACCGCTCTGTCTCTCACGAGGCAGAGTAGGCTTTCCCCATCTCTCTCAAGGACTATGGTATACGTCGCCCCTGACTCGGCTTCCAAGCCGGAGCCCAAAAAGTCAGCTACAGCAGCCGACATGACCGCTGAAGATTTAGACCAACTCCCCTCCCGTAGAAACGCGACCACTACGAACAACGGCAACGGCAACGGAAACGGAAACAACGCTATAACTACCAACAACGGTCACTCCTGGGTAGAAGGCAGTGGAGACGGTTCACCGACTGATTGGTCGCGGAGCTTCCACGGTCTATCTTCACAACCCTTCGACAAGGAGATCTCTGACATTCTCTTGACCCCGGTGGACCCCATCGACATTGAGGTTAAACCAGGTATGCTTCTTTTCGCCAACGCCGCATTAGGGTCCAATCCTGAAATGTCACACAGACGGCCTGATCTACCTTCCCGAGATCAAATACCGCCGCATTCTCAACAAAGCTTTCGGCCCTGGTGGGTGGGGCCTCGCCCCTCGAAGCGAGACGAACGTTGGACCAAGGGTGGTCAGCAGGGAGTATGCGCTTGTCTGCCTTGGCAGGTACCCACTAAAACCCCATTGTCGATCTGTGACATGCTGAAGTTTTGGCGGGTGATCTCTAGGTTGGTAGCGGTCGCAAGGGGTGAACAAGAGTACTTCGACCCCTCTGGAATCCCAACCGCCACCGAAGCCTGCAAGAGCAATGCGTTGATGAGGTGCTGCAAGGATCTTGGCATCGCTAGTGAACTCTGGTTGGTGACCGGAACCAGCCGCGCCTCAGTACGCTGACCTGGTTGCCCTTAGGGATCCGCGATATATCCGCGAGTTCAAAGCCGCTTACTGCGTCGAACTATTCGCCGAAAACGTCACAACCAAGAAAAAGTGCGTGATACCCTCTCCTCACTTCTCCGCATCGCTGATTTGTGCGTTAGGAAGAAGTTATGGCGAAGGAAAGACCAACCCAAGTTGGAATATCCCTGGAAGGAGTGATTTGCGAAGCCGGGCCATCTACCTCTATATTATTGAAGTTTTGCATTCATGTCTCACAGTTCTCCGGTGGTGCATTTCAGTTACGATAGACCTGATAGGTAATGCTACTGCCAATTTCAAGAGTGGTGTTGAATCGTAAGCTTGGAGGTCCACACGAATGTTCCCAGAAGCTCAACGAACGCCGGCGCGTATATTTTATTGTTGTCATTACGGAAGGAACAAATAGGCCAACCATCCCTTTACTGCTACCACAAAAACAGACAGGAGCAGAAGGAAATACGATACATACTAGTACAATAATTCAGTCGAAAACTGACAACATACATAGTAAACCGATGAAGGAGGGTCACAAAGAGACAACACCCTGGAGAGATAAGAAAGATGCAAAAATTACGCAAAGGGTCAGGAAATTAGTTTTTGCCGCGTCTCTTCTTGGCCTTCGAAGGGGAAGGGGTGTTTGTAGAGCTGGTGGTAGCTGCGTTGTTGGTGGCAGCGACAGCAGCGGGCTGAGTGGGGGCGGAAGCGGGCTGCGGCTTCCTAAGGTGTTGGGGCAGGGGTTTTTTCGGCCGTGGATCCTCTTTTTTGGACATACCCTTGTGCAGGAACTGTACCAGGAAAGTTCCAACGGTTCCGGTGGCGAGAATCAGGAAAATACGGGGAACCCTGGTCGTCTGACCGTAGACGAGGCTAAAGAACCGGGCCAAGTAATCCAAAACCCATTCACTGATCGAGAAAGGATGACGTCAGGCGTTAAGCGCGCAGCAGAACGAAGAAGGGGAGGCGTACTTGCTGCCACCAGGAGCAAAAGAGCTGTTCCACGGCTGATGATCGGTGTAGGCCTTGTCCTTAAGCCAGTTCCTCATGGCCTCGACGTCAAGGCGGACTTGATTCGGGCTGAGGAACCGGAGGGTCTTGCCGCGATCGGCCAAAACCACAAGCTTAGGTGCTCTGCGAGGAGTATGTCAGGACTCGTGTGACACACGTGAAACATGGGAGACTTACTGCCAGACTCCCCACTTGGTGGTCAAGGCGGTGACGTTGATATAGTCGATACGCCCCCACCTGACATGAGGTAAATCGTTCTCCTTGACGGAGACATCGTAGGCCTCGTCGAACTTTTCGTCAAACATCTGCGAGAGACCCCTCGGTTGGTCGGCTTGAATGGTACTGGTGGGATCAGAGCATTTCAGAACCTTCGTCACACCAAGACAAGGGAGTCCACTCACACGATCAGGAACCAGACGCGTTCCCTCTCCTCCTCTTCGTTGGAGAAGGTCTCGTTGACGATTACACTCTCGTAGTTATCGTCCGTAATCAAGGGGATCCTCTTATCCCACATGTTCGCCTTCCTGCGTTCCGCTTCCTCCCTAGCCGCGGTATAGTTGAGTCCGACCTTGAGAAGGGCGTCCCCAATCGGTCCTTCGGTGAGGAGTTTAGACCACCGGAAGGGAGTCTCTGCTGGAGGCGCCGCTCCGGAATCTGGAGGAGGTGGAGGACGTCCTTCGGGGTGGTCACCGGGAGCCCACTCGCGGGCATCTGCCTCCTCTCGAACAACCTTCTGACCCGGTTGCCAGCCTGCGGAGTAGTACTGGGCATAAACAGAGGTAGAAAAGGAGAAGAGAGTGGCCAAGAGGAGAAGGGAGGAGGGGAGCTTCATGGTGGTCGAGGGGAGGGTTGTGGATGATCAGCGTCACTCATTTTCCATCCGGGGCCGTGGTCTTGTCCTCGAGTTCCACGTGCACTCACGACACCATCATCATCTGGTGACCAGCAGCCGACGTGCACAGCCGGGTTTCCTTTACATTCACATCATGTCCTCGCTGGCGCCCCTCTTTCTGACAGCCTCGTTTGCAGCCTCACGCGCTTTTGCTGCTCCTCAGGATGGTCAGTCTCTGCTGGATTCTCGACTACCTGTGACAAACTGACAACGGAGTGCACAGTGCCATCTGCCGCCTCGTTCTACGTCCCCACTCTTCCGGGACTGGTCCAAGATAAAGAGAACCCGTTACGCATGTTTTCCGGACATATCCCGTCAGACCCAGACGCGGCACTATTACCATCCACCACAGTGTATGCCCACACATTCTTTTTCATGATCAAGGCTCGGCGGAGGGCAGACAAAGAGCGTATCTTGTTCTGGTTTAATGTGCGCTCGTTGTGCTCTCGCGTTTATTCCGTCGCTGATTGTCGAGCTTGCGCTGCAGGGCGGTCCTGGGTGCTCATCTTTTGATGGGCTTCTGTTAGAATCCGGCCCTCTGAGGATGAAAGATGGGATATTACGGGTTATCGAAGGTGGTTGGGATGAATATTCAACTCTCGTCTTCGGTATGTTCCTCCAGCGGAAGTCGTCCGGAGTTTAGCCTCACCTTGCGCAGTCGATCAGCCACCAGGCACTGGATACTCGTATACGAGCACGAACACACTCGTTCACGAGCTGACTGAGGTAAAGTGACGCCGCCGCCACCGCCTCGTTTCGTGTACTGACTCGTCCTTGAGGCCGCTCGTCAACACATGGAGTTCCTGCGCAATTTCTACAAGGTTTTCCCAGAATACCAGGAGGTCGACGTGAGTTGCTTCCGGCAGGTGCTTTTTCGCGGCGGCTGACTGGAGTTCCCCATCCAAAGACATACCTTGGAGGGGAGAGCTATGCCGGACAATATATCCCATACTTTGGTAGGCTGTCACCG
>Ga0307509_10008029_pt1 | contig 13562 bp, 11 predicted proteins | sample 10_EM_MG_FD_202245 | JGI IMG/M metagenome (GOLD analysis project Ga0307509, IMG submission 202245) | Populus trichocarpa ectomycorrhiza microbial communities from riparian zone in the Pacific Northwest, United States - 10_EM | ecosystem: Host-associated > Plants > Roots > Unclassified | place...
CCCAACTTGTCCTTCAACTATTATCCTTCTAGCTACCGGTCCCTTGAAGCCTCCCTTAGCACCAGCGCTAGCAGGTCTATCGCCGGTCCTATTGTATTTTCGTTAGACAGGAATAAACCTGTTACACCTAGGCCTTCCGAGATTGTGAGGTGCAACTGTGTTCGAATCATGGATCCATATGATAGCGGTGAGGAAGAAGCTGTTTGGATATTAGGACAGAGTGCGGAGGGCCAAGAAAATGATATGAATAGCGAACTTGCAGACCATGAAGAAGGAGAAAGGAGTGAAGAGGGAAGCGAAGGACAAAGCCGAGTGGTGAGGGAGTCTGAAACTGTTCATCAAAATACACCAAACAATATGATTCAACCTACCAATTCATGCCAGCTACCGCCCGTTCCTCCATTCACCCCATATCAACATCATTGTTCCGAGCACTCACGAAGAGTATTCCTGCCACCAGAGTTTCCTACTATATCAGAATCCAATTCTTGTAGGACAGAGCACGATTCTAATCCTTCTGGGAACCAATCCCCGGGGAGCTTTTTCAAGCTCTTTTTTACTCAGGATACCTTTTCCTTTCTTGTAAGGAATACAAATTTATACGCCCAGGGAAAGAGAGCTGGAGGAAAAGGACAAAGGCCTTGGAAGGATATACAGATTTCGCATTTGAAGATCTGGATTGGGATTGTGATATATATGGGAGTTCACAGTCCAAGAAGTGGTAGTATGCAGAATTTTTGGCGCCGTGATGATCATGGTCCTTTTCACCGGTAAGATATTTCGCACTAGTTCTTGGAAGCTTCCTTATTCCTAACACTGCACTTGGAGAGGTTATTAAAACCCTCAAATCATAAGTTAGCTCTTGTCTCTATAGAGAATTGTATGGGCTCAGCAGAAATATGTTTTTGTTTCTTAGTTACTCCCCAGACCCTGCGCATCTTGAGCCTGCAAGAGAATGCAGAATCTATGTATATTAATTGGTTTAATAGAATAACAACCTTTATGACTCTACGGATGTTTGAGCAAATCAAGAGGTTTTTTCACATCTCCGAGCCTGTGAGATCTCTTCCAAGATGCCAGTGGTACCATAAGCTACTACCATTGGCAGATGAGTTACAGCAGCGATTTCAGCAATATCTCAGGCCAGCCTCAGCTGTTGCTATTGATGAAATGATGATCCGATTTGTGGGAAGATCATTTCACACAATTGCAATACCCGGCAAGCCTATTCCTTTAGGCTATAAGGTGCTAGCTCTTGCAGAAAGGGGATACACTTTTGGCTATATTTTCACTTCGCGAGTGGAATCCTTTGCTGGCCAAAATGCGATTTCAGAATACCAGAATCCGATTAAGCTAAGCCCTACCTCTCTTGCTGTCTTGAAGCTCTGCCTCCAGCTACCCTATGAAGAGAATCACTTTACTCTATACTGTGACAACTACTTCTCCAATATACCTCTTTTCCAAGTTCTACGCACCTTTGGGATTAGTGCCTGTGGAACAGCTCGTATCAATTCAGCAGAGTTTCCTAAAGTCCTTAAAGTGGATAAGAAGAAAGTTACACTACCATGGGATACCCTGTCAGCTGTTCAAGTACGGGAAGTTCTTGCTGTGCTCTGGCAGGACAATAACCTAGTAAGGCTTTTGACAACGGCTCATAGTTGTCAAAAACATGATAGAAAGGATCGATACCGTCGCCGTCCCAGGGAAACCACTTCCAATCGAGCAGCTGTACAAGGAGTTTGGGGTCCTCAAGCTCATAGAAACCTTTCAGTTCCAGCATTAACAGCAGATTATAATGACAACATGGGCGGGGTTGATATCGCCGATCAGTGCAGAACCTATTATGCTACTCAACTACGAGTGGCTCGAAACTGGATGCCACTATTCTTTTGGCTCCTTGATACAACTGTAATAAATGCCTACATTATTGCACATGAACTCTATCCTACTCATCAAGCCTATAAAAAAGATTTACGCTGGAAGTGGCATGAGGATCTTGCCTGGGAGTTAGTTAAGGAGGGTTATTATGAGTTAAATCCGGAGCATGCGCGATACCGAGAAACCAATCCTCATGCCTCACCGAATGGATCTTCCTGCCCTGGCAGTATTCCAACTGGAAACTCGCATGAAAGTCGTCGAAAAGGATATGTATCGAAGTATTACGAACTATCTGTCTGCCGAAAACAGCCTGTGAAACATGCTCTACAACATGCCGGCAAGGAAAGACTCTGTGTCTTTTGCCGCTACCTCCGAACCCCTAGTCCACTTCTCTCTCCCGAACTTCGCAACACTCTCATCAGTCATCCTCAGGCCCCCCGGCACAATAAGACAAGGCAATCCTCTTACCAATGCTCCTATTGTCAATTGTTTCTTTGCAAAGAGTTTTGTTTTTCACACTTTCATGATCTCTAATTCCATGTCTTTTTTTTTCTCCCGGAATCAGTACCAATTGAGAATAGCTTTCTCTCATGGTGGGTCGCTAAACATTCACTAAAATCGTAGTCTGATCTTAGCCTGCGTACTAAAATCTTAGCCCGCACACTAAAACAATGTGAAATTGGGCAACAGAGCAAGGGATAGGAAATCTGAAGGAAAAGGAGTCATGGCGTAGCTGGGATCGTTTCCTACTAGGGGCTGCAGAGTTCTCTCCTAACAAGGAGGGTGGCTGACGGGCATCAACTAGCAGCAATTGAATCTCAGGCCCCGTAGAGGAAGCAATCGATGGTTTTCCTGTATTGAAGGAGCTCACAAAGGTAATATCTAAGCCTTGATCGTTCGGATATGACATGTTTACCGCACAAAACCCATCCGCGACGGTCGACTTTTGATGCTCGCTCTTCCTCCGGCGGAGTAAAAATACCTATATCCGCTTCGGGATCGACAAAATCTAGAATCTTCTCCATTGGGCCTTTGCTGAGAGAAGGGAACTAAAAGTGTATTATTAGGGGTAGCAACCACAGCAGCTCCTCTACAAAGTTCATCTCCCTTGTTTCAAAGGGAAAATTCCAATTAATTAACATCATTAATGCCTCTTTGGCTTATCTCCCTTTGCTCTCTTATCAACGTAGTCCATAAATGCCGAGTATGCATGGGTTACATCAGTTCCTTTCCAATAGGTTTCGTCAAACCGGGATTGCTCAAGCGCTTTGACAAAATCAGCAAACAATTTCGACAACTTAAGATTTCCCCTCTTAGAACCGGAACTGCGTTTTCTAGTATGTGTGTTCAAAAAGTAAACAGTTTTATCATGCCCTAGACAAGTTAACCTTCTTGCCATTTGAAATAAATCAAAATAGTCAAGATTCATCAGTGATTTTTTCCATCGTGTTACGGGGTAGCTAACACGGTAGGATTCCGAGCTAACTAGGCCAAGGATATTTGAGACAATGGATTAATAGTCAGGAAGGCTCGTAGGTAATTGTTTGGTAAAGGTAAAGTAATAAAGAGTAGTCAAATATCAAAGAGATAAAATATAACTCGCTAACTTGTTATATTGTTAAGGTCTCTTCTCCGTTGCTTGATTGTTCTTCAACCAACCGGGGGAGAGGTCCTACTATTTATACTAATGTTCATGCTACTTCAACTTCTTTAATTAAGAAGTATCTTCTTAACAATTCAGTTTGTCAGAACAAAGTGCGAAGACCGGCTGACCCTGAAAACTTGCCCAGCTCAACCCAGAGAATATCCTGAACTGCTAATTCATCTGAGGGTGTCCCCACTCCACCAGTAGACAGTCTTCGATCTCTTCATCATAATAGACTATATATGAATATGCGGTCCAAATGCCTACATACCAATAGTAATATGGAATATAGAGTGATCGGTTCCGATATTCAGCTATCAAAGCAATATGCAGCAATATGCATATGCAACTAGAAAATGAGAGGAGTAGTGTTCTCTAAACATCGTTCCAATCAGCTAAACCTATCTTGAAACGTGCTCTTATCTAGGAGTCCGAGTCGTCTTCCAGATGCCTCTAGGAAGCTCATAACTTCAGAAGCATAGGTTCAGATATATGGTTATTGTATGAAGCCAAATACCTCACTCTTAGATATTAGGTAAGCTATTCCCACCGGGGTAATACATCGCACCAGGCTGAACCCCATATAATTTTGAAAGACTTCAACATCTGTTCTTCCATGTGGGTGAGTGTATAGGGAGGAATCAGTGATGCCATCCCCCCAATGAGCTGTTGTATTATCCTATTTAATGATTTTTTATTGGTCTTCATAGCTGTTCTGACGTAATCTCTTTTGAATGTGCTAAGATACCATTCCCTGACAGATTTGTAGCCAGCATCCGAACGCAGAAGATATCTTAAACGCTCTTGTATTCTGCTATCTGCAAGTTCAAGTCTGGCTAGATGTGTAGCTATTGTGTTTGCTAGTGCTGGTAACTTGCTGTGCTCGGATTTCTGCTGATTCTGGATGATATCATCCAGTTCGACAAATCTCTCGTGCTCAGCCTTTTTTTGTGGCTTGATGGTCTCCTGCAGTACAGCAAACTTCTTCTCCTGGGTCTTGATTATATTATCTAGTGCGGAGGAATCATTGTGCTTTGTTTTGATCTGATCCTCGAGTGCCACTAACCTCTAATTCTGAGCACTTTTTCGTATCTCAATTGTCTTGTACAGGGCTGCAAGTCTCTTGTCCTCAGTATTCTGCAAGTTGTGTGTGTTGATCATCTTGTTCAGCAGGGCAAACTTCTTCTGCTAGGTCTCGATTGAATCGTCCAGTGTGGCAAACCTCTTCGGCTGGGGCTTGATTATCTTGTGCAGTGCAGTAAACCTTTTCTTCAAGGTCTTGATCATATTATCTAGTGCTGCAGAATTCTAGTGCTGGGTTTTGATCTTATCATTGAGTGCTCAGGCTGCAAACCTCTTATTCACAGCATTTTTCTGGGTGTTGATTGTCTTGTGCAGTACAGCAAACTTCTTCTGTTGGGTCTCAATTGTATTGTCCAGGACAGCAAACATCTCGTTCTCAGTATTCTTCTTTGTGTTAATCAGCTTGTCAAGTATGACAGACTTCTTCTGCTAGGGTTGAATCGTCTCATGCAGTGGGTCAAACTTCTTCTGATAGGTTTTAATCATCTCATCCAATACAGCAAACTTCCACTGCTGGGTCTCAATTGTATCGCCTGGCATGACAAACCTTCTCTTTTGGATCTTGATTTTATTATTTAGCATCATGACAAACTTCTTCTTCTGTGTTGCTATTGTATTGTCTATTGCAGCAAACCTTTTGTCCCTAGCTCCCTCCTGTTAGTTAAGCATCTTGTTGAGTGCAGTGATTTTTTCATTCTGTACAGTGAGTTCGGTATCTAGAGGGTGACTGCGATAAACTAGATCAAGGCTGCATGAATTGCCGACAACAATATTCTCTTTAATTCTATGGATGTGCAGTTCCTGAACTTTGAAAGTATTACTGAAGGAATGATTTGCATGCTGCATCAAGCTGCCTGCTGAACTAACTTGTGGTCTTGCCCTCAGGATCGAATCAAACATACCCTGTTGGCTCTTTTCTTGGGCAATATGAGTAGGATAATATCTCCTATGTAACAATTCCTTAAAGTCTGTTTTGGGTCTGCGAACAGATCTGAGTTAAATTGATAATAGATTATCTTGATCAGTAGGTGACGACTCTTCTAATGATCTTTTCACTAGATGTAATAGGGACTCTTCTCCTATCAGACAATAATAAACTTCTTAGAACTACTTGATAGTTCTTGATGTCTTTGTAGTACTTGGTAAGCTTGTATTGATCGCCAGATCAATCGTAGATGAAACCTAACAGCAAGCAAAGAATATCAAGTAATCATTTATTCATAAAACTTATGAGCAGGAAAGTACTTAGATAATAGTGTGAAGATCTCCTCCCAAGAGTGGAAAGCCTCCTATTTATACCTGATCTTTACTCTACCCTTACCCTGATGACTAGTCACCCCCTTCTCATAACTTATAATAAGTCATACAATCAAATCCATCAGCTAACTCCTATGAGTCATCTACGTATCAACTTTTAACCAATAACAACTCATAAAACAAGTCATCAGCTCAAATGAGTTATATGCATGAAACTTATGACTCATAATGGGAGTCATATGTGAAGGTCATTAAATCATCTGACATCACAATTGTGAGTCACAAAACAATCAACCAATCATAACATAATAATAACTCACAATTGCGCAGTTAAGTGAGATACTCTGAGTCTTGTGACATCATCACATGAAATCAATATACCTTATGACTAATAACTATTATTCATGTGGAATCTGTCTTGCTTGGTCATGATTTGTGACATCCTAGCTCTAGTACAGCTGATGATATTTTGAAATTTGATCGTACCGAATGCTCCCTACAGGCTCTCTGAAGCAACCAACATGCTCTTCATTATACCCACTTATCGTCTCGCTTTGGTAAACGACGGAAAAATGGATTGAATATTAGCTAGTTGGCTCACTTTATTCAAGTTGAATAGCAGCTGGTGGATCGAATGGCCACCAATAGTGTTAATGGCTCCTGATTGATGGAATTGTGGATGGAAGGGTGAACAAAGATCTTGCTCTCTGTTGAGTGAGATGTGACAACTTCCATATGGTAAAGGTAATGGGGAAGGTGGAGTACAGGGGTATTTAAGGACAAAAGTATGAAATGAAAAAGTTCACATGGCGACGGTTGCACTCGGTCAACTCACCTTCCTCACGTAAAGTAAATTATCCCTTCCAAAGCTTTAGGTGATATTGACCTTGGCCACAGAAAGTAAATTATCACTTTCACCGCTTGAAGCCATATTGGCCTTGACTGTGCAAAGTATATTATCACTTCCAGTAATTTAAGTAGTCCTGAGCTTTATTATATAATGTAAATTATCAGAGTTGCAGGTATGTAGGCTTCATGCAGGCTTCCAAATAGTCTAACTGGTCTGTCTTGAGGGTGAGACCGTTTTGTCTGTCCACCTTGAGGTTAACAACTAGACCGGCCTTCTTCAAGTAGTCTGTCTATATACAAAGATTGCATGATAACTATTATAATAGTACTCATATAGAATAAATACATATTTGGTAAAGACAAAGATCCATCCTATTCTACAAGCAGAATGAAGTCAGGTTTAGTTCTTTATGGTAAGCTCTCTTTGAAGTCTTTGATGCTGCTGGGCAAGCTCAAGATATCGGATGCCGGAAGCATATAAATTCTGAGACAAGATATTGCCAATTGCGTAAAGTGCACAAAATATCGTTCAGAGGTGATGCAAAAAAGGTTGAGCCGGTCACTTCCTCTCCTGGAGGTAAGAGCTTGCTGCCCATAGGCCCTGGAGCTCCCAGCCCATAGTAGTAAATTGGTGGAAGTGGTAATTTATTTTGAGCAGTGAAGGCAAGTATTGCTTAAAGTTGTGGAAGTGATACTTTACTTTGTGTTGTCAAGGCCATGATTACTTAAAGCTGTCAAAGTGATAATTTACGTTGTGCGGCCAAGGTCGATATCACTTACGGTAAAGCTTTGGAAGGGATAATTTACTTTGCACGAGAAAGCTGAGTAGCCCAGGTGCAACTGTTGCCATGTGGACTTTTTCATTTTTGTACCTTTGTCCTTAAATACCGCCGTAGGTGGAGCTTAGGGTGAAGCTAAGTTTGATGGGGCAGCCTACCCGAGCATCCAACTCCAACTCGGCTCATGCCACTGTGTAGGCGACTGTCCTAAATGATCCTGGCGACAAAGAGGATCAGTGACAACTGGAATTTTCTTCCCCCACTATAACCGCGTTCGCCACCCTTCCAAGTAGTCATAGTTTTCCATGTGAGAAGGAGTATATTCATAAATAGTGAATCGACGCTCTCTTCCCATCACAAACAGGCCCAAGATTTTGCTAGTACTCTAAGCAAACGACTCTCTCTCGGCGAATCACCAATCTCGTCAAGGAGCATTCCCGGTATTGCCCCCCCCTCTCAACCCTAGCCATGGGGCCGAGTGACCTCCATCAGGAATTATAGTAGTGTTAAAGTGTACCGGAGTTCCTTCCTGTTCCACCACCTCTCTTCTTCCTTTGTCTCATATCTCTAATTACTACCTGGAGCTGCATACACTAATTCTCCTCCTACCGAACCTTGGACACAATTAAATAATGCCCTGGAAGCCTTGCCTGCATTATAAAGGCAACGGTTTCCTAATCCTATTTTAATAGTCCTCTTTCGAAAAAGTCTCCCCAAATAGACAATCAACAATGTCGACTAACCCCTCAAAACCCTCTACTCGTTCTCTCTGGTTTGTATGTTCCAGGAGATCCGCCCATCAAGATACAAAACCCATGCGCTTGACATCTTTGCGGGCAGTCAATTTTGAGGGTGGCTTTCCAGCCAGTGCTTCCACTGTGTGGTGTGGTGTGAGTGAGAAAAAAGGGTAAGTTTCTTCCATGGCTTATTAAGAGGATATTAGAAGGGAGAGGTTGTTTGCTAGCGAATCAGAGAATAACTCATTCAGTTCCACAGCAACATCCGGAGAGGAGTAACGGAAGAGGTATTCTGGTTGCGGGGTAACTGTCTGATTTCCTTTTGGAAATTTCCTCAAACGCACAACAATCATTTAAATAGGTGGGGGCAGCAGCCACAGAAGCTCCTGCGGAAAGCTCAACTCTCTGGTTCGAGGAAATCATTAATTATTCTTGGGCGGCTTTTGTTTTTGAGCACTACCGGAGGGGCAAGTGGACCCGTTGATGACTGCGTGTCAACTCAGCATCCGGAGAAAGAGCTCTCACTGTGACCCTTTTGCAAAGACTCAACACATTGCCGTTCGCTACGCTGCTCAGGGCAGCAAAGAGTAATATCTAGTGGTGCTCCTGTTCGAAAGGTCTGGGTACCTTAGCCTCTCCCGAGCTGTCCAGGACGGCAGTAACTCGCCGAGTTTGCGCACGAGCGCGAGGCAGTCTGGTACTTGGCCAGCTCGTTAGCCATGCAGAACTAATTTAGATTGTAGGTGCAGATGGAACCTACCCTCCCCTATGGCGGAGCCCTCGAATACCATGATCAGGATCCCAGGTTTCTCTTGAATATCTCCCACCCTGAGGCCGGTGCTAGAGGTCAATACCTGGCAGTAGCTTGCCCGGAGGTCGAGTGGTTCCCGATTTTCTGGAGGTCTGCTATTGGGGAGTTCATAATTTTTAGCTTATCTCCCCCTGACGGAACAACCCAAATGGCAATTGGTGAAAAAAGGGAAGGAGAAGAGTGACTACAGCTAGGATAATCGCATGCATGGGAGTTTCTGCTGCAAAGAGGGTTCTTATCACTTTTCAGGGACTGCCTCACCAAGCTACCCGGACGGCCAAAGTCTGGAACGTATCTGGCGCAGTAGGCGATCCGGGGCAACAGTCAGGTTTTGGTGCAGAGGAATTTAAGACCCTCAAGAGTTTATACGGGACAACAAGGTATCCGGATTGTCGGGGATCCGGTTGTTTTGATGCACTACCGGGTTCATTTTGCGTAGGATATCGAGTTTCTCGTTAAAATTTGTCGCCAAAATGTTTTGCTGAAATTGGCTGCCGGGGCCAGGAAAAGGCGGAGATGGAAGCAACAAGAAGACGGATGCGCCCTAAAGTTCTTCACGAGAGGCGGGAAATCACTTGCGACATCGAGGTCACACGGGATCCCCGTTTCTTGCTCGGGCAGGGATTGCGCTCAGCCTCTAAACGCGAATACTGAGTGCCGTACTGTACTAGTACATCTACTGGAATCGAGGGACTGCCGCAAGTTCAAAAGTGTTTTCGGAGTGCGCAGCTTCGGGGCGGCCTGTCAACTTTGGATCAAAAAAGGCATTGTCGGGGAGTGTCAATTGAACGCCAACGCCGAGAGTCGCAACCAAATACGGTACGATACCTCAGCTGAGGGTCTGTGTGGTGTTTCCTGGGGCCGGGGGGTGTTGGGGTCGCGGCGAAGCAAATGGGCACTGCTGGGAGTTGCTAGATTCAGACAATTTTCGCACTCTAACAAGGGGCATGCCCAAGGAGATGAAGGCCGCGATGCTGAAGGATAGTATCCAAGATCTCAAGCGCGTCTCATCTTGCTTCTGTCATTCGGACCGCCGCAATTATTAGAATAGAGTTTGGGTGGGATCGAATAGTCGTAATGTAGGGTTCGCTCATGTTTGACACCCCTTAGCACTCGAGCGCCTACCACAACCATTCTCTTATTCTTCCCTGCTTCCCATTTCTACACACCTCTCCTCCACGCTCCGATTTAGCCATCATTCCGACCACCCCTTCTATCAACGCAGTAGGGCTCTCCTCTTAGCGTATGTTCGTGTCCCTCTCGGCCTTTATTGCACGCATTTCTCCAATCGCAGCCTCTGGTCTTCCTCCCCAGCGCTCTTCCGGGATTCTAATCCGCCCATTTTACCGACGATTCCCTACCCAGCGTTCACAATTTGCTCAAACTTCCTTCCTCTTCCTTCAAAAGAGAAATGAGCGAGTCGAAAAGTGCTTCAGATCCTTTAACCCACCGTGCATGGCCTTTCATTTTCGAAGGGTTAGAAGACATACCTACGGAGGCATTTTCGATACTAATAACCTCGCGAGGGAATGGCAACTTGAGTTGAGACTGCGCAGTTTCAGTCCTGGTCTCGGAAACGTTGAGTTCATTGACTAATTAGGAGGGCGAGCAAGGTTGGAAGAAAGCTTTGGGAATATATGTTACCTGTTTGTTCTTCCTGGGGTGGTAATAGTGGTGGGTGTTTGGAGGGGGTTTGTTGTATTGTGGTGGGAGGTTCATTTAGTATGTTGCTACGACGTGCGCTTGGGAGTAAGGGCGGGCGGAAATGAGTCCCGATCCTTTAATAAACATCTACAGATATCAATTATGTCATACCAATCCGGCAATAAATATCAGCTAGGGTTGGTCGCGCGACACCTCCGGCTAATCGAAACTCAGAGACTGCTGCATAATCTAGTGATACTCATTCCCACACTAAGAGGCTAAGGGGAAGCGCGACAGAGAGTAGCCTTTAAGGCCAGGGCCTCTACTGGTAGCGCCGCATGGCACAATTTTCGAGACCCCCGCCACCTATTTAAGAGAAAAAACTACCAAGAAGGGCTGTTGTACCAGGTGAAAAATCCTGAAGCACACTTTCCTCTAGCTTCTTAAGATGGAAAAGAGTTTCACTAGGTTACGTGGTAACAAAGGGCTATAGGCCTCCAAGAGTTCCAAAAGCCCGAGAAAAACTCCTGCCTTATCTGTGTAATACCACTAGTCCTAGATGCACCCTGACATGCATCATCGCAAACCAACGAGGGATTACAATTAGCGGGCGCCGAGCCACGAACGAACGGAAATCTAGGCTACCCCTCAGCAAGCACAACACAAGTCTCCAGCGATAGAGCCTTTATAGAAGTCACCCCCGATATCTCTCTAGTTAACCGAGCCTAGCTCCTGGGATGCAGACCATGAATCTCCAAACTGAACGAAGAAGACAAGAAACCTCTTTTCACACCATGGCCCATTCCGAAGGTTAGGTGCACGCGTGCCCCGGGCTGCAACCAACAAGCTCGCTATTCCCATACTGGTGGGTGGCCCTATTGGATACCACCTGCCGCCGCCTTCACCCCACCCAGAATCGCAAATTGTACTAGCAGCTCCAAGAACCTGAGTATTCCAGGCGGTCACAATAATAATCTGAAAAGAAACAGAAACCGTGGTATTGAAAAGTTGGGGGTGCTGGAATGGAATCTGCTATACGAGTGACTCCTTGTGATTGCCCCGCCAAAACCTCTGGGTGCTGTTTCAAGACAAAACAGGGCTGTCTCATTAGTAATGTGAGAATTGAATCCGTAGGGCGGATGCTAAGGTATGGTAAATGTGCCAGATTCGAGATCCTGTGTTTCGAGCGCTGTAATAGCGGCAGAAAACAATCGGGGATGATTCCTCTTTGTCGAACATGTCCGAGTTTCCCGCGGAAAAGCCCTATATCCGGATTAGAGTAGTTATGATGTTTAATCAGCAAACTACTAGAGCATCATACTAACATACGACCCCATACAACAACGAGACAATTCGGGCTATATCTACAAGTACTTCCATTTATGGCTGGAGTAAAATATTTGCTAAAGGCTTGGTAATTGGTTTGGGAAGGAGAAGAGAAAAACCGCATGTTTTAGATAACACTCAGAGTGCTCAGTGACCCTAACCGGTTGGTATCCCCGTCGAAAAGCGAAGGCAGATCAAGATCTTGACGCGGTGACCTAGAAATTATCCACAAGGCACTCTTGTTTTCTCCTTACCATACTTCTGGATCGCAAGAGAGCCACTCGTTTTCTCTCAAGCTAGTCTTAGATAGGATCTCCGGTTAATCGCAATATTACGGGGGGGGGAATCAATAATACAGTTCTTGACGTCACAGGAATATGGTTAATGAAATATCCCAAACTCCCGGAAGCTTAGGGGTTATGGCACCGTACCACCCAAATACCTATTAGCAAAATTCCTAGAAATAAGATGTTGAAAATTCCCGTACCATGTGCTAGGAAGAACATACCCGCAGCACTTTCACTGGAGGACGAAAACGACGTCTCCCGTCTTCCCTATATCCTCCATTTGAGCAATGGTGCATCGCCTAGCCCTATTTTGGCTACAGTACCGCAACTGTACAGTATGACACAGAAGACGGATATTGGCAGAGTTATTCCTAACCATTTGGCCGTCCGAAGCAGTGAAATTCCTTTCCGTGCACGCTAAACCATTTTTAGAACGAGTTGAGTGAGGAGAATGCCGGCACAAGTACTAGTATTGAAGCTAGCCCTAGTGCTGAGTTATTTGAGTGCTGGAGAGACAGAATAAAATAAATAAAACTATTTCTTCGCCGGGTAGAGCAAAGAATTTTATCGTTTCGGATCGCCGGAGGGACGGTTAGGTTGGATTAAGCTCTCGAGACAACGGTCCAGCTGGACCGGGATTCGTTAGGGTTAGGGGTCCCAAACACAACACTAGGGGAGGAACGAGACGATCAAAACCTACTGATACCGGTACAGCAAACTACTACCCCTACTATCGTGAAATTTCCCTGTGGTGGTGGTGGCAGTGGTGGTGGTCACCTCTCGCGCGACATCCAGCCTCAACTGTCAATCTAACATCAAAAAACCCAGAAGTCGTGCAGCCAATCCTCATCGCTAATCCGGTCCGTCACGTGAGTGATCAACGGCATTATCCCTTGTTTCTCCATCCGACCAACCACGGTAGCGTTTATGCACCCGCAAGTCCCATTGGCGAAAGAGGGGGCCAATTAATACCAGTACGGTTGCAGCGAGGATAATTTGAGACCAATCATTCCGGAAACTAAGACATGCATCGCCAACTACCCACACACCACACCAGTTCCACCGCATTATCGCGTTATCCCCAAAAATGCGGGGAAATGGGGCCGTGCCTCGTGAGTTGTCTCTAATAGCACTTGTAACACATAAATGACCTTGATGGGAATGGAAGCATGGGGTCTCGTACTGGTATGGCACCACTCGAGTACCGGTATTCGAGTACGAGTAGAATGCACGCACGAAATGCCAAAGCGGGGGGGGGGGATATGT
>Ga0307509_10008030_pt1 | contig 13561 bp, 10 predicted proteins | sample 10_EM_MG_FD_202245 | JGI IMG/M metagenome (GOLD analysis project Ga0307509, IMG submission 202245) | Populus trichocarpa ectomycorrhiza microbial communities from riparian zone in the Pacific Northwest, United States - 10_EM | ecosystem: Host-associated > Plants > Roots > Unclassified | place...
ATGATGTTAACAGATTCATGCCTTGCTCGTGCAACCTTTGCTAGGAGGTCTCAAAAGTGCCACCAATTACGAAAAATACTATTCGAGTGATCTAGTTTTTGTATTTTAAAAATATTTTTTTAAAAAATTGATTTTTTATTTTAAATTTATATTTAAAGTTTTTTTATATTATTTTTATATTTTAATGTTAAAAATAAATTTAAAAAAATAAAAAAAATATTATTTTAATATATTTTTAAATAAAAATACATTGAAAAATAATCATTACTATAATATTAAATATGCTTTTTTATCTACAAAATTTGGAGATTGTATTTTTCCTGAATTATTTATTGATCGTTCGGATAGGGTGAACAGTGTTTGGAAGTGTGGTAGCGGTTACTTTTTAAAGTGCTTTTTATTTCAAAATACATTAAAATAATATTTTTTTTATTTTTTAAAAATTATTTTTATCATTAGTATATCAAAATAATATTAAAATATTAAAAATATATTAATTTAAAATAAAAAAAATTCAAAATTTTTTAAAAACACTTATGACACACTACCTTAATAGAGATTTTTCTCTTTTTATAATAGCATTTGTTTATCCAATTTGCAAAATACTTTTACCCCTTTCCATTAGTAAAAATGATTGTGAAATTTACCATTTTAAAATTGTGGGGACCCACGGTCAGTCGGATTTATCAAATAATAAATAGCTTTCTAGGTCAGATGATATATTTCTTTTTTCCCTGAAAAAATGAAAAAAAAAAAAGAAGAAAAGAAAAGGATATCTTTCTCCTTTTATAATTCCAGAAACACCCTTACACACCTGCCTTGCATTGCATGAGAGAAGACTCCACTCTCAAAACAATAACAACAACAACAACAAAAAAAAACAAATAAAGAAAGAAAGAAAGAAAGAAGATTGGTGCCGAGTGAGTGAGTGGGTTTCCAGGAAGAGAATAAAGAAGAAATGGTGTCGGACTCGGACCTCGTGACTCGGCTCCGTGAAATACTCAGGAGGTCGGACTTGGACACGGCCACTGCCGGCAGTATACGGCGGCAGTTGGAGGAGGATCTCGGCGTTGATTTATCGGAGAAAAAGAAGTTTATTAGAGAGCAAATTGATACTTTTCTCGAAACCTTTAATGGAGGAGAAGGTAAATCAGAGAATGTGTCAGAAAATGAAAATACCGAAAACGACGCCGTTGGTGACGAGGAAAATGAAAACGACGCCGTTAAAGAAGAAGAGGAAGAGGTAGAGACTGAGACAAAGGAAAGCAAAGGGTACTTTTTTCTTTACTTATATTTATGGTTAAATAAGCAACATAGTGTGTAATGAATTAATCATGCATGCATGTAGAGATTGCTTGCAAATTATTTTTTTGGGAAAGAAATAAGGTGTTTTTTTTATGGGAAATAGAAATTAGATATTGAGATTTATTGTTTATCGTTTATGGACATATTGCTTGGCTTTTTTTTTTTTAATTGGGATATAGTTTTTGTGGTGCCATTATGTAGTTCTAATTAGGTCAAGAACTTTGTGTCTTATGAGCTGTGTACGCTAATTGCTTTTCTATGCATTTTTTTTTGAGTGTATGTTATGTTTTGTTTTATAAGAAAATGAATGCATAAGTTTAATCGTGGGCAATGAATAATGTGACGCTACTTAGAGATTATTGATGATTAAATTGGGGAGGATATTGGATTGGAAGCAAAATTAGATTATTTGTCTATGGCTAACTTTGAGATTACATTGGAAGTGAAGTTAGTTTCTGATGTTTTGGTGTGTGTTGGTTCATTACGGGGTAGTGAGTATGAGAGAGGTAGTCTTTTTGTAGATTTTAGTGATACAGTCTAGAAATGCCATCCTCTCTTTTATGAGTTCTAAAAAAGTAATTTTTAGATGCTGAATTAGTCAAGGACGTGTTTTCTCTACTTTTAATGCTTAATAATTTTCATTGATTATTTCTTTCTTTTTAGTTTTTGCACTGGATCTATTTGGTGTTTTAGTGGGTTTATTTTGAATACTAAATCTTTGAGTTTCATTTCAGAGGCTTTATTAATTTTCTGTTTGTTTATTTTCTCATACAGAAAGATAATAGGTGTGTGTTTGCTTCCATTTTAATTTAATGCATGTCAGATATCCAATTATCCCGGATACCAGTTTCTTATTAACCATGCTAGTCACTCTTGTGTTATCTATCATTTAGGTCAAACAAGACAGGAAAAGTGAGGAAAAGAGGTGGCTTTACTAAATTAAGTAGCTTATCTCCACAACTTCAAGCAGTTGTTGGAGTGCCTGAATTGGCCAGAACTGAGGTTTGTTGAAGATGATTCATTTCCGGAGATCGGTTCAGGTGGTAGTTCATGGATCAGGTTCTCACTTTGGTTCTCTTTACTTCTGCTATCCCAGGTTGTGAAGAAGCTTTGGGCCTATATCCGCGAGAACAACTTGCAGGATCCAAAGAATAGGAAAAAAATAAAATGTGATGAAGCATTGCGTGCTGTCTTCCGTGTAAATTCAATTGACATGTTTCAAATGAGCAAAGCCCTGTCCAAGCATATTTGGCCATTAACTGGAGAAGATGGTACTTTCTTTAATAAGTTATCCTCTTTTGTTTTATTCTTTGGTGGGACAATGCGTGGTTAGTTGTTTTTGCTTGATAGTAGTATCTTATTGCTTTTGATGTGTAAGGTCGTTTAGGATGTTTATGCATGCTTTTATCCAGTTCTAATTATGAATTACTTGTGTTTCTGTTAGTTTAGGAAATTGGGCGTATTTTGCTTTGGCAATTAAATCCAACAATGTAATTTTTATCTTCCAAAAAAAAAAAACTGATGGGGGAGAGTATACCTTAACCTTATACTAAGATTTTATTTCTTACAAATCAGTGGGCAGGGAAAGTGCTTGCATTTAACTCTGTTTGGTTTGACAATTTTTTTATCAGATATTTTGACTATGATTCTTTTATTTCCTCTCCTGGGTTGATATTACTGACCTCCTGCCTTTTTATTGGTTGTGGTGTAATACTTTGTTATTCCAGGGAAACTAATCCTTTCCCCTGGTATCTTGATACATTAGGATGTTTATATTTTCTGCACTTTCAACTTCAACTCCTACAAGCAGGCTTCAAACTTCTGCTTTATGTCATTACGGCACAATATAATCCTCTTAACTATTTACCTTTAGAGATTTCTTCTTAATGTGTTATCAGATGATTGTTTGGCTGTTATATTAACCAATGATATTATTGAACCATCAGAAAGTGTAAAACAGAAAGAAAAATGTGAAGACAGTAATGATTTTGGGAATGAAGGAGACAATGGAGGGGAAGAGGAGGAGGAACAAGAAGAGGAGGAAGAGGAAGAGGTAAAGAAAGAGAGTAATGGAAGAAGCAAGAAAGGACGGTGGGTTTCTTGTACTCCTTTTTTCTTTTTTCCACGAGTGAATTTCTATTCTTGTTTGCCATTATTTTGAGTTTCCTAATGATTCCCCTACTTGACAGCGTGGGAATTACCCATGCTCGCTTTAACTTATGATATGGTTACTTTAGGGGTTGAGGTTTTCTTTATGACTAAATGCAACTTCATCCTTAAAATATCACCACTGAAAATAATGAGGTGGTTAGCTCTCCCTTAGACAAATTCCTGCCATTTTATGGACTAAAGAAATTTTGGTTCAGGTTCTAAAAATTATTAATTTTCATAACCATTCTACATGTTTGAGGTTTACTGGAGTGGATGATATGAGGTTGTTTGTGATTAGTGGTCCTAGACTGATATTAGGAAATGTGAGGACTAGCATGGCATTCTTATTCCATTAAATATAATATTTATGGTTGTTTTATGGACTAAATAATCTTATCTTATCCAGTAAATCTGCTAAGGTGGATGAAAATGTTAAGAAAAGAGGAGGCGGCTTTACTAAATTGTGCAGTCTTTCTCCTCAACTTCAAGAGCTTGTTGGTGTTCCTGAATTGGCCAGAACTGGGGTATTTTAACAGATGCCTGGTTGCTCTTTATGTTATCAGTTGAGCTGAAGAATGATTGTTTAAGATTTATTTTTTTTACTAAATCATAGTCCATACTTGTTTCTTCCCGTCCCCTTTTGTTTTGGTAGGTTGTGAAGAAGCTCTGGGCCTATATCCGGGAGAAGAATTTGCAAGATCCAAAGAATAAGCGAAACATAATATGTGATGAATCACTGCGTGCTCTTTTTGATGTTGATTCTATTGACATGTTTCAAATGAATAAAGCCCTGTCCAAACACATATGGGCTGTCTGTGAGGAAGATGGTACGCGCTTAATGAGCTTTTCTTTTAAATTTATTGTATGTCAAGGCAAGCCTTTAGGGTAATATTGTCCAGAAAACTTGGCTTCTTTATCTTCACTATAATAAAATACTTTCTTGGGCAATTTGTTACTTTAATTTCAAATCAAATTTAGTTTTTAGCCTCTGTATTGAAAGACGTGTGCTTCAAATTGATGCATCAAATTTAGAACAGGGGATCTCACAAAAACCTGCATTATCTAATTTTTTGAACATCTCAAAGTTGCTTGATCAAAGTGATAAAAGACATGTGAACCTTTTCTTTTATATGTAATGTTTGCACACTTTCCTTTCAGTTCATGAACATAAGGATAAGGATTGATGATTCAGCTTCTTTTAACTGACTTTCTATTAAAGTGAAAAAAGATACTTGGCTGGTATATCCTTTAGGCTGTATCCTGTGGATAAAATTGTTGTTACATGCATTTAGGGATTGGATGTCTGGTTGCCACTTCTTAAAGATGAAGAGGAAACTACATTGCTGGGGAGAGAGGCAAAACAAACATGATAGAATGTGTAGCATAGATGTGTCAAACATATATCCCATGTTATGTCTGTGTTTTTCACCAAGTGCAGTTCTTCTTAACTTCCAGGCAATGTGGCCTTTATTGTCTTAGAAGTTAATCCTAACTACTGACAATATCTATCTCAGTTAGAGTAAGCTGGTTCACCCTAGGTTTCATAACTTCTAATGGTTCTATTACACTCTTATTTTAAGTCAGTGCTCTCCTTGTGAAGTTAATACAAACTACAGATGAATTTCTTGAGGAGAGTGACCTTAATTCTTATTAATCCTTGCCATTTTACATGATATTTTGTAATTTTTGTTCCCATCTCTGAAGAGGACCTCTTTTATCAATTGGTGACTGGAAACCTTCATAGTGTTTAATTTTAAGCTTTTGAATTGGTTTAATAACTCATATCTCTTAGATGAATAGAACATTTTAGGGATATCCCCTTTGACACATGTTGCATGGTTTGACTTAATCAATGTACATTTTCTCCTTCCAAACTGCTTTTCTTCTTTTTATTTTATATAGCAGTTTTTGTTAACTTTGATTAATGCGTGAACGTAAATGGTCACAAATATAACTTATTAGGTTTCAAGTTGTTCGAGAAAGAATTGATGGATCAACAATGAGGAATAAATTTAAAGTATCGTTGGAATACTTTCTATGAGCCAGGAACTTCTTTCTCTTCATCATATTAGTAAATGTCATCTACTTCTTTCTCTTACTTTGGTCGGCTCTAGTTTAAATGTAGAGGATCCCAACTAGTTTGGGATTAAGGCTAGTGAGTTGAGTATCATAGAGCTTAATGAATTTAGGTGTTTTATGCACTGACTATGGCCTTTTCTCATTAATTTTTATTCATTAAACTTTTAATTTTATCATATTGCAGTTGTCAAAAATATGTTGTGCAAATCTCGTTTGTTGTGTTGACACAAAATCACAACTCAAGTATTCTCTAGTATCTGGGAATCATGAGAATGTTCAAATTGCTTAAAGAAAATGTTTTATCCTGATCTTGTAGCTCCAAGCAACTCTTCACCAAAGGAAAAGGGGGCTAAACAAGGAAGAGAAGAAGGTGAGACTAGTAACTAATAACGCTTTTATTTTCGTAGTAGTTGCACAACCTTCTCGCATAAGAAAACTGAGGATGAATTCTGGCACTCTAATAGTGACAATCTGTTATTTCTCACTATTCAGATCCTGATGAACCTAAACAGAAAGAAAAACGGCAGAAGAAAGGTGCTTATCTCCTTGCTCCCCTTCAAATCTCAGACGCCCTTGTCAATTTTTTTGGCACTGGTGAAAATGCATTATCTCGATCTGATGTTGTAAATAGAATGTGGGAATATATAAAAAAGAATGATCTCCAGGCATGTCATCACCTTCCTGATCAAGATTTTGTTCTGACAGTTCAATAATTCTGATGTTCATATGTACATTCCATGAATGTGACTAAATCCATTAGCAACTGAATCTTCATGCAGTGGACAAGTTGGTTTGATGAACTCTCTTTCACGGACACTGTGTTTTGCCAACTTCAATTAATTGATCTGCTGACAAGCCTGTTGGTAAAGCTTGCACGATATCGTGTTCAGAGAATAGGCTTGAGGCTAGACATAGGAATAATGCAAATATAGATACACTACAGAGAATAAATTGAAGTGAGGGCTGTTAATAACAAAGAGAGATGCTTTTGGCTTGGTAACATTCATATTGATAGAGCTTTGCATTGAGTTCATCTTGGTAACTTTCATATTGACAGAGCTTGCATTAAGTTTAAGCTTGGTAACATTCATTTTTTGTGCGCTAATATTCAATACACATATAATTGTGTGTCTGCATGCATGCATGTGTGTGTTTCAGAATCATATCTTCATCCTATACAAGAAAGCTTTTTGAGTGGATGGTGTTATCAGTTGCATGGTTTATCTATTTTCACTATAAATCTAGCCCTGTGTTTTCATGAATTTTCTCTTCATTCTATGATCTTTATTGAAGTATATTGAGTGGAGGGTGTCACCAGTTACATGGTTTATCAATTTTCTTATAGAAATCCAGCCCTGAGTAGGTCTCCACCATGATAAGGAAAGACCAAGTTTGCTACAAAATTACAACATGCACCCTGAAAATAACCAGAGTGCCAGTAACTTGTTTCAATCCATTTTCTTATTTGTCTTCTTTCATATGATGTGTTAATGAAAAGAGAGGAAAGGATAGCTGAAACTAATTTATGAATGGAAGTCACAGCTTAAGAGGCTGAATTTCAATGTTGATATCTGAAGTTAACCCTGAGCGAGTTAGATAGCAATAACACTGTTGAATTTAAACTGCTTGGCCGAATACACTTCCAGTTATGGCTGTGTCTGTGACCCTTCCGGTACTACCAAACATAGTATGTCCTTTGAAGTATGGTTATGTTTAATTTTTGTTGTGATTATTAAGCTCTGGACCTTTTTTTTCCAGGTTTATGATAATCTCTTGTTGTATCATACTGATGCATTTGGTAAAATGATCAGCTTTATTTTGTCTTTGTTGGTTTAGACTTCTGTCAATTTCAGGCAGCTGCACCTTTATCATACTCTGAGTTTTCTTGTTTTTTCTTAAGGATCCTGCTGATAAGAGGAGAATTATTTGTGATGACAAGCTAAAGGAACTATTTGAGGTTGACTCCTTCAATGGCTTCACAGTCTCAAAGCTCCTGTCATCTCATTTATCAAGACAGAACAGTGAGTTGCTTATATGTACATAACTTGAGCCCATCAAAAGTGGGAAATTTTGCTTGAGTTGAATTTACCCTTTTCCATTTCGCTCTGGCAGCCTGTATGCTCTTTGTTGAAGAAATGGAAATAGTTTTGCAAAATAGTAGTTCTTTTTACTAATTTTTCTTATAGGATTTCTAATTTGCATTTCCCCCTTTTTTTCCTCTTCTGTTTGAGGAGGTTTCTTGCAACCTATTTTTTTTATCTTTTCTTTATATTCATTTTTACTTTGGCGTGGAGATATGTGGTAATGTGATGGGAAGAGTTGGTTTACCTCCTATACATGATTTGCTTCTTATATGCCAATATCTCTTAGAATTTTACGAGTGGAATGGGAAGATTTGGCCACATGGAAAAACAAGTTTGTTTTGCAATGTGGTTTCACTAGGATCATAAGGTCAAGGGAAACTTTCACACCATGTTTGATCTCTGGCAACATGTCTTGTTTGTCAAGCATGCGGTATGTTCTTTTGTCCTGTTTGATATCCAACTGGTGGGCGTTAGATGCTAGCCAGAATTTTTGATATTTCATAATATGCCCGGCATGACATATCCTCTTGTGTCTCTGTGTGATGGAACTAGACTGGTATTAAAATTAAACGAATGGGTTGTTTTTTAATGCCAAAATGAATTGCTGAGTTCATCAGTTGAAGCATTGTTGTCATGGTGCAAGTATTTGGAAGTTTCCCGCAGGAAATTTTACATGGAAGAAGGGTGTTGGAAATTTTTTAGATTCAAAATGTCATTTGCTCGATCAACTCCCTGTCAACCAAACATTCAACAAACATCCCACACCCCTTCGACACGTTCTCTGAATGGCTATTTTTCCACAAGGCTGAGTTTAGAGGGTTATCAGCTAGCTGGCGTGCATACAGAGTTGTGATGGCCATAAATCACACGTTCTCTGAATGGCTATTTTTCCATGAGGCTGTGTATCATTTTGCATACAGAATCAGGAATGTTTGGTGTGTGGAGAACCTCCAGGAAGGGTTCCCACTGGTGGATGTCGTGAAAAGAAAGCATTTTTCACCAAGTGTTCACGTGAATTCATGTGAACATGAAGGTCATGTCTTGACTAGTTATCCCATTTCCAAGTGGAATCCTTTTGGTCTATCCTGTGCTGGAGCTGACTTGACTTGTATGTTACAGTTCTATTATTTCTGGATGGTGGGCACGGACCAATTTCTCGATTCCATTTCCCTCTTCCCTGTCATTTCGCATGAATCACGATTGAGCTACCTCAATCCTGACATGCACTATAAATTCGAAATAAAAGGATTAAAACTAGAGGAAAAAAAAAACAAATAATACGCTGGACTTTTTCTTTCATTAAATTATAAAATGAATCATCCAAAAGTGTATAGATTCATCTTGGTCCTTATTCTTTCATAAAAACTAATTATGATATATTATATAATGATAAAACCCCAATTATGATATATTTAAAAACTAATTTTTAAATATTAGGAATCAGCATTTAACATGTAGCCTCTATATATATATATATATATATAGAATCTTAATATTTATATTAGGGGGGTCAATAATTGGGGTTAAAAGTTAAGTGTCACTCTATTATTGTTATCATTATCTTCGTACCAATAATAGTTTTCACACCGAATATGTTTCTTGTTTCTTCGGTTCTTCTGATGATATGCAGCAAGGTTAATCACTCATTTGTCACGGACATTAATTAATTAATCAAATTTTATGTAAATAAATAAATTGTATGACTACCACGGCTCGTTTGTTATGTAATCGCCAGTTTTGCCAATGTTCCCACCTTGTAGAGACAAACCATTTGCGTTATAAGGCATGGCCCTTCTTCTTATGTACTTCTATATTATATAACAATTAAGAATTATTATAAAATTTCTTTTTATATAAAGAGTAAAACATCTTTTTATCAATTTACCCCTTCATTTTTTTTTTCAAATTTGTTCTTTTTTTTGTTCTTAATTTCACTCTCAAAATTTTTTTAACAATTGTTCAAGTTGCGTTTGAATTGGTCAGGTTAATTGGATTACAACGTAGTAACTCTCATACGATTTAATTTTAAACTCGGGTTAAGCAAGAAGTCAGGTTGAAAGGCTTTTTCTCTATCAATTTCAACATTTTTTTTCTTAATTTCATCCTCAATTTCTTTTATACTAGTTGGCTAAATTGCCTATGGACCAAGCAAGTCGACTGAGTCATGTTAAAACAACTTATATGCAGTTAAATTTAAACCCGAGCTGGGCAGGAAATTATGTTAGGAGTGTTTTTATGTCAATTTCATGATTTCTTTCTCAATTTAATCATCAATGTTTTTTACTAGTCAGTTGAGATGTCTTTGGAAAGGCTAAATTGAGTAGTCACATCGATATAACTTTTACACGATTTAATTTTAAACACAAGCTAAGTAAGAAGTCAACTCATAAGATTTCCAAGGTTGGGTTGAGCTTAACAAAAATATCAAATAATTCTCTATGATTTTGATATTTTTTGTTATATTTTAAAAAAATGATCCAGTCAATAACTAGGATATGTAAACTAGTTTACACTAATAACAATTAATAATTTTTTGTTAAGCTTAGCAGGAAAGAGAAAAGGACAAGAGTGCAAGAACCCTTCCTTGTGAATTGAAAGGGTTTTTAGGGTTCAGATTGTAATTTAGTAAAGAGGAAGAAAAATACATAGAAGGAAAAAAGAAGTGGTGGGGTTAGAAATGAACTCAAAATATAATGTGTGTGTCTATAATAATAATAATAAAAAATCTAATTGTTGGATTCTTTTTGAAAATTACACAGTTTCAAGAAAGTTAATAGGGAAAGACACAGTTTTGGGGAAATGACATAGTTTGTAAAGAATTGTTGTTGGGAATGACGGTTGTTGAAGAATCGTTATTCAGAATAACAGCTTAAATAAAAACCATGATTCAGAATCACGGTTTTAATGCAACTGTTATTCCCAATATCGTTTTTTTAACAACCACGATTCAGAATAGCGGTTTCATAACAAAATCATGATTCTGAATTGCGTTTACGATGCATTTATAAACACCCATCTTTTTCTCAATGACCGTCGCTCTTAAAAGAAAAAAACCCAAGAGAAAACAACCCCTAATCGCCCAAAACACCGTCCAATCATTTACCAAAACACCAGAATCATTTTCCCCTTGTTTCTATGAGTATTTCTACAATTTGTTTAGTTGTAAACCGTCGGCCCAAGCTTTTGTGTCCAACCTCCCCGCCGCCACAACCAGTGGAACTGCCACTTACATTAGCATTGTCTGTTAGTTTGAAGTGTTTAATTATTGAATTGATAAATTTTGTGTTTTGATTTAATTATGTATTTGTGTTGTGTTTGATAATTAGATAATTTTAGGTTTTGAATGTTACAATTATGTGTTTTTAATTCAATTGATGGGATTTATGGAATCAATTATGCTTGAATTAGAGAAATTAGAGTTTAAATTTATTATTAGGTTAGTTTTCATATTTATTAATATTGTTTGAATTGATATAAATTTGATTTTAATTGATGCAATTAGACTAGAGTTTGAGTTGAATTTTTGTAAAAATTATCGTAATTGTAGATTTTGTTCAATTGAGATCATTTTCTTTTTATTTAATATTCAATTGTCATAATTTATTTTTTAATTGTAAAAATTGTTCTATTGATTAGTTGTAAAAATTATCATAATTGAACTTTTGAAATTAATTATTTTTTTATTGCTATTATAGTCTACATAATAGTAATTTGTGTTTGTGTTGAATTGTGAGATAATTTGTTTTTAATAAAATAAGTATTTTTATTTTATAGAATATGTCTTCAAACTTTTTTATTTTGTGTCATTATGATGATACTATTGTTCTTGATATGAATAATAGTATTACTTACCTTGACGGAAGTACTATGTTTTTAAATGGTACTAGAGGCATGTCATTTGAAGATACCAAAAAAGTTACATATGAAACTTGAGTTGAATTATAATGATGTTGAAATAGATATCACTTGGATGTGTCTTATTATGGAACATCATTATTTTTTTATTCCGATTGCATGTGATGTAAATTTTAGAAATATGATGGAAATGTTCGTTCAAAGTGGAACGAATATGATGGAGTTGTATATGAATAACCAACCTAAACTTAGTAGCTCATATAATGTAGAGCATGGAGATACTAATATATCTATGCCCATATATGCTTGGCCACTTAGACAATAATCACATTCGACTGGTGTTGGTACATCTAGGATATTGGAAGATAGAATTATGGGAATTTATGATGAAAATAGAATTAAAACTGTATATTATGATCAATGTAGGTATGACTCCTCCAATCTTTGTGATAATAAAGATGAGGGTGTCATGAGTTTAGTTGAAACATTAGATGATGATGATGATGCCTCATATTCCAGAATTTGGTCATGATACTGGAGTTGATGACATGGTTTGTAATAAATGGTTTGTTTATCATAAAAAATAAGTTGGTAATGGTGATTTTGTTGTTGGACAAAATTTCAGAATTAAAGTTGATTTGATGAATGCTATCAAGCAATGACACATTGCACATTCATTTGAATATCGTGCTCAATGTTTTTACCAAACATGTGTTCAACTACAATGTGTTCATTCACCTAATTGTCAATGGTATTTACGTAGGGGATACCATAAAAGATCAGATTTCTTTAAGATAACAAAGTTAAAAGGTAAACACACATGTATCAATACATATATAAAAAAGACCATAACCAGCTTGATACTAAATTTAGTGCATCAGTGGTTGCAACTCTTATTCAAGATAACCTTGTCTATATTATTTCCAGTATACAAGAAGAAACTAAATTGCATTATAAGTTTAAAATTTCTTACTATAAAACATGAGCTGTAAAATAAAAGATATTTGAGGAACCGGAATATATGAGGACTCATTTGAAATGTTACCTGGATTGTTTGTGTCTTTATAAGAATCAAATTCATGAACAGTTGTTGAGTGGCAATATAATGGACAACTTGATGGTGAAACATTTGTTTTTTGTTGTGTTTTCTAGGCATTTGGTCCTGCAATTGAGAGGTTCAACTCTTCTAAGCCAATTATCAGTGTGGATGACACCTATTTGTATGGAAGGTTTAGTGGGAAGTTATTGATTGCAATTGCTTTTGATACAGATAATGAGATTTTTCCTTTGGCTTTACACAATAGTTAAAGAAGAAAATAATGTCAACTGAAGATGGTTTTTACTATTTATTCAACTTCACATTATAGGTGATTGTAGTGGTATATGTATAATATCGGATATACATGTTGATATTAAGCATGGAATGACAACAATTTTTCCTGAACCGATTGGATATTATCGGTATTATATTAGATACCTGACAAGCAATTTCAATCACAAATTCAAAGATTTGTCAGCAAAAAAAGAGTTGCTTAGATGTACTATGAATCTTTGAAGCATAAATTTGATGTATGGTTTGATGATATGGGTAATAGTCATCTAAAATGGAAAGAATGACTTAAGCGAGAACCGAAAGAAAGATGAGCACTTTCTTATGATAGGGGTCACCGATATTACAATATGACAACAAACCTTTAAGAATCTTTTAATCATGTTTAGAAAGATGCACGCGCTTTGCCTGTTTCTGCTTTAGTCTAATTAACATTTTTAAGACTAATGCTTATTTTGTTAAATGAAAAGATGATGCATATGACTACATTGCACATGGAAAACTACGGCCTCCTGTTGTTTAGTTGTAATTAGATGCCAAAATACTATGATTTAGAGATCATATTGATCTATGTACATGAGAGAGGGGCATTCACAATATGTGACATATGTGGTCAGACAAGACATCATAAAAAAAAAACTTGTGAATACAAACAACATATGTATTAAGTTAGACAATGACATGTCTATTTATTATTGTTTGTCATTTAATTTTAATTGTTTGTTTATAATATTTATTTTCTAATTTTGAATTATAT
>Ga0307509_10008031_pt1 | contig 13558 bp, 7 predicted proteins | sample 10_EM_MG_FD_202245 | JGI IMG/M metagenome (GOLD analysis project Ga0307509, IMG submission 202245) | Populus trichocarpa ectomycorrhiza microbial communities from riparian zone in the Pacific Northwest, United States - 10_EM | ecosystem: Host-associated > Plants > Roots > Unclassified | place...
GAAGAACCAAAAAAAAACAGGGGTCAGTGGTGCAACGCACCTTTCCTAGTAGAGTATGCTAGGAGACTCGGGCAAAGGCGGCGGATTAATGACGCCAGGAGTATATTTTGGGACGCGTGAAAGCCCGATGGGCCTTTAGAAAAGGACGGAAAAATGAGAGGCATGGGGGGTATAGGGGGAGATGGTATTACCAGGTGATACAGGGAGATATGTATGTAATACATGAGGGAGAATATTTTTTGCTGATGTGTTTTGATCAGTTGGATGCGTTGACACCCTGTGAGAATGATAGTCAATTGGTATCCTCTACGCATACGCTAGTCATCAAGGCTCTTCTTAAACAAACAGAAACTCTTAATGCCTGCAAAGGAGGCTATGTTATTGGTACAACTAATAGACTTGATCTTATTGATTCAGTAAAATGTAGCTTGGGTAGATTCAGCAAGACTTTCTTTAGAGACCTTTTAAATGGAAATGGAAAACGAGAGATTTTGAAAGTTATAACCAAAAAGACAATTTTCACCAATCAGGATCTCCGCATAATTGCAGAATATCCCTGATATACTGATTTCAGGTCAGTTTTCCTCAATTCACTGTAGCTGTTGTATTCTAATAATGTGTTAGTGGGGTAGATCTGGCAATATTGGTGACCGATGCTTTGACTGAGGCTTTAGTAGATATCCACCAATAGGGTGTCATTGAAGTCAAATAGAGTATAGGTAGGAGCAACCACATAGTGGTTGTTATAGTAGAGAACTTTAAGAAGGTATTCGCAAGAAGGCAGAAGATTGAGAGTGTGTAGAAATGTTCAGACTTTGGTGGATTGAGGGCATGCAGTTAAGGTGTCATAAAAAATAAATCAGCTAGCATGTTCATGAATTATGGCTTTCATTATGCTCTCACTCTCATCTGTGATAAGATCATACTGTCATAATATTGGACTTTGACGAACTTATCCTATTGGGATACTATTTGGATAAACGAGTAATAACTTGGGATGAGTTTTTTGTTATTGTAGTTTATCAGTTTGTAGATGAAGGCAATAGAATTATGAAGGCAGCACAAGCTGAAAGGGCAATATCACTTAAATGTAGTAAGATGGAAGAGTAGCGAGAAACATTTAGTCTATCTAGAGTACTGCAAGTATCTAACTACTACAGTCCGGAAAGAGCAGTGAACTGCGTATGTTGCCTTCTACCCTCATTAGTGACAGAGCAACTAATCTGAGCAAAAGCAGAGTCGAAATCCACAATCGTCACAAGTACCGGTAGATTGTTGTAACCTGTACCTTGTATAAGCCTATAGACGTTAGTAAAGTGAGCCTATGATAAGGCATGAAGTGTGGCCACCCAGGTAAGAGAGGCTATATCACGACTACTAGTACCACAATATTGGGATCAAACAATTTGGGTTAATGTTGAAAGACAGACCTAAAATTGTGGCACCGTTTGTTTTCAACAACCATTAGCAAATCAATGTGAGAAAAGGGTATCTGTTTGGAAATATATTTTAGTTATTCAATTTGTGAGAGATGTCTGGAAGGTCAATGAAGAAATTGGTGTTGAGTCTTCCCAGGGCGAATATTCCTAGATTGACAAGTTCTGGCTGATTTGTAGCCCCAATTATATATCCTCCTTTGTTGTACTTCACACTGTCTAATGCTAAGAAAAGAGTATTGACTATGTGAGAAGAGGAGTATGAAAGAAGGTCGTTGTAGGATAGTGTGAGAGTATTCAACATATCTAACAAAGGATGACATATGACACACAAGCCAGATCTTGGAAGAAAATACAAGCAATTAAACGTGCTGATTCTCCACTATTCTGTGCTCGTTATTAAGTCAGGTGGCAATTATAGAATATTTAATATGCTATTCTAACCTTGCCAAGAAAGTGTAATCCCTGGATGTTTATGAAACTTCCATTGCTTTCATGGGCAAGGGGTTTTGCCAGAAGTGACTTCCTATACAGACATGAACCCTAAAGAAGTACTCTAGCCGGCGGCTTTCTCTTCCTACTGAATACTGCAGCTTTCTTTATTTGCACTATAATGTCTTTTTGCAGCTTGAGCCTAGTAAGGTCTTTGACAGCAATATGTGGACAGGTACCTTTTGGGACTATCGAAAAAGCCTCTTTCTGGAAGGTAGATTGAATTTTTGTGAGACTAGTTAGGAAATCATGAAATGTAAGATCTGGGGAATTGTAACAATCCTATTGTTGAGCAGGTATGCAATAGGCAATCACAGTCATCACATATGTAAGCGAATCTTACTTTTCTATATATTGGAGTTGGAAGCACTATCTCTTCAGATAGTAAAAGACTGACTTGCTTGTCTCCGAAGGTTATTATCTTATCAGAGAGTACGAAGGGTGGATTGTTGTGGGTATAGAACTATTCCAATCGTTCTATGATCTTAACCTGTATGCTGAGACAATGACAATGGTCTTTGGGTTTTCATTTGTAGGTTCCTGTAGTGGAGGAGTCAATATAAAGAGAGAAAGAGTAATTGTATTACAACTTCTAGTATAGAAAAGTGCTTAGATAGTTGTGTGAAGATCCAATCACTTTAGCCAAAAGCAAAACCATATATAGGCATCTTTACTCAACCCTAGCCCTGGTAAGTCAGTATATTTCGTCAGTGACCTCTATGACTCATCGCGAGTTATAGTCTGAAATCCGTCAGCTGACTCTTCTGAGTCAACTGTGTCATATCTATTAACTAATCAAAACTCATAAACAAAGTCCTGTGCTCAAAAAGAGTCACATGCGAGAATCTCATGACTCACAATCCGAGTCATGTGCAAAAGCTATTACATCATCAGAAATCACAATCGTGAGTTGTAAAATAATCAACCAAGTATAATGATATAACAATAACACCCTATTGCGCAGTCATGTGGGATACTCTAAGTTAAGTGATATAATAGCATGAAACTAACATACCTTTAGTACTAATAAATATTAGTCATGTGAAATCTGCCTTGTTTAGGTACAATTCGTAACAGGAATCTAGAAGGGTTTTAATACATCCATGGTGGAATGATTTAGTGAATTGTGCACAAGGGGGCTGAGTGAATAAGGTCTCAGATATAGGCACTTGAATGGGTACCATGAATTAAGGGTACTTAAGTAGATAAAGGTTGACATCCGCTGGGTTGTTGAAAATAGGAACTACTTTATCTGGCATGGGCTGGTCTTGAGCCTGTGTGGAAATTTGAGGTACAGCGTCAAAGCGCTTTATTGCTTCCTCACCCACAAGTATGACCAAAGCAGGTAGATCACGATCAACCAACCTACATGTTATATTTGCCAGCATCTGGAAATTAAAATTGTCGGCCAGCTGAAACCTTTTACATATGACCTTCAACATCCTTTAAGTCATGAGATATATGTAGCAAATCAGTGCGAAAGGCAGAATTAAAATTTAAAACAATTGGGGCAAATAATTCTCTCTTCGGTCATAATTGGGGATGCTAATCTGAATTTTCCTAACTAAAGTTTTCGGGATTAGTGCCGGATCAAACCTGTCTTGTTTGTTGGCCGCCATAGTAATAACAACTGGTGTCAATTCTGTTTGCTTCCAACTCAGGTAATCCATGCTTGTGAGCATCTGCATCAAGAGCTCTGTCTGAAGTGTTTTGGCAGTGGTACTCCTTCTAGTTATTAATATATCAATCTCATCAATGAAGATAAAACAAAGGGCCCATTTCACAGCTTTTTCAAATGGTCTTTGATCTCGATTTGTGAGTGAGCTGCTCATTATGCTAGCATTGTCGGTATAGAAACAGCCATTATTGGTAGGTTATATTCTCTGGCTATAGCATTGACCAGAAATGTCTTACCACAACATGGAATTCCAAGGAGAAGTACATGGGAAGGGCATCTGCTTTGTTTCTCAAAGATATTTAGATGAGTGAGAGGAAGAACACAGATGGCAAGCTAAAAAAGATCTTAGATTGAATCTTCCAAGCCTTCAGTTTTGTTAATCCTGATTGTCTTTGGTGCGGCAAGAAAGAAGGATTGGTAGCCTGCATTAAGTCTGATTTGCAATTTGCTAGCTTTATATCATGTAAGTTTGATGAATTTGGAATGTGGGAAACAGACTTACATTGCAGGATGATTTGCTTGCTGCTTTATTGTATCGGATTCCTGCACGATGGTTAAGAGTTACAGCCTAACCTAAATTACCGTCATTCCGCTCACTACCACGATGCCGCTCACCCATAGCAACCAGCGAAAAATGTAATATCAATTGGATTATCTCTATTAATAATAGAGATACCACCATAAAAATCTATCTATTGGTACTTTAATATATGAAGAATCAGAATATGTTTTTTTTAATTTTTGTGTAAATGAATTGTTGCTCTGCGATAGTGGCTTTAAGATCACTTATACTAGAGACAACTTGCACTCTTTCCTAAGGATATAAAATTCAAAAACCCCTCAAGAAAGGCATTCTAAATTAGATAGAAGAATAGTATAAGACTTATATATTCAGAGTGACCTGGTTTTGATTTACTTTACAAGCATTTCTCAAAGTATTGATAGTTGAAAATGTGATATAAAACTACATACAAACTACATACAAATTGTACTAATTTTACTATATGATAGCTACAAATCCACTTAATCTATAGACTCAGTCTTTTGAAATCTACTTTATCATGATTATTTAAGTATGAATGCCAGGTTTAAAGTGTAATAAGAAAGTTTTCCTTGTTCAGTACTTTGATTATGATTGAGCTGGCAACAATCTTTACTAAATCATAAAACTATTTTCACAATTCAATTGCCTATCATTTTAACTAGCAATCAGTTAGCAGAAAATGTAATACAGTCTGGAAGGTCAAGTTACACTCTCTAAAGTATGCTGAAGTGACAGCTGGTTATCAGACTATAAATTCAGTACATTTAGCTCAATAAGAGCAATATTCTTTATGAATCTTAATAAGATAAGATATACTTGGCTAATAAGTATACAAACTATTTGCAGTTGTGCCCTAATACTGGTAAACCTATGAATTAAGAGTTATTTGCTTTAGAGATTTACCTTAGGTGATTTTAAAGTTGAGAGGAAGCTTATTTACATCATAATTTTCATCTTTCTACTACATGGGCAAAAGCAATAAAGGGTATATTTGTTTCACTTCAAACACTTTATACTTACTTAAATAACCATAATAAAGTAGATTCCAAAAGATTGAGTTCATAGGTTAAGTGGATTTGTAGCCATTATATAGTAAAATTAGTACAATTTGTATGTAGTTTGTATGTAGTTTTATATCACTTTTTCAACTACCAATACTTTGAGAAATGCTCGTAAAGTTAATCAAAACCAGGTCACTCTGAATATATATCAGTCTTATACTATCCTTCTATATATTTTAGAATGTCTTTCTTATGGGGTTTTTGAATTTTATATCCTTAGGAAAGAGTACAAGTTCTCTCTGGCATAAGTGATCTTAAAGCCACTACAGCAGAACAACAATTCATTTACATCAAATTGAAAATACATATTCTGATTCTCCATATATTGAAGTACCTGTAGATGGATTTTCACTATTGTATCTCTATTATTGATAGAAATAATCCAATTGAGGCTACATCTTTCACTTGTTGCCATAGGTGAGCTGGATCACCGTAATTTACGTTATCCCAATTGGCAGTAGTATTTAATCCATATCACAATAAAGATAAAAATAATAAAAAATAATTAAGTTATAGTGGAAGTAAACATATCTTACAAGTTTTTAGTCTGCCCTGTGGTTGGTGCTGTGTTTGCCAATCAGATGATGTGGAAGAGCTTCGCTTTGGACCTAGTAAGGATTCAGCAAGGCAAAACTTTGCGGAAGGCTTGGGGTGGACTAACACCAAACTTTGTATATTAGAGGTTTATTAATTGGAGCAGATGAGAATATATTTGGATTGATACCAAATAACTGTTTCAAAACTTCTTGCCTTATCTTCTACTTATCAAACCATAAGGGTAACAAATATTGGCCAAGACTCCCTGATGGTTTTACCTCTCTGAATCCTTACTCAGTTTAAACAACATAGAGTCTATAGAGTAGAAGGGTATAGATTAGTTTTTCCCACCTTGTTGACCTGTTTATACTTTTTCATGAATACTCGCCATTATAATATCTGTGTATTAATTTGGTAATAGGTGGCTCTTACAACCTTTGCCAGATAAAGCTCAGAGTAAATTTAATATAACAAAAATAGAGTTTTACCAGGCTAATAACGGATGATCACAATACGATTTCACAGGTTCTAGTACATGGAATAACCTTTACAGCATGTTCTTTAAAGTTCAAGGTCCTGGTGAGTGATATTGATGCTACATATCTTCTGTGGCTACTTGTGAGTGGAAACCGAATATATCAGAAAACTCAACATGCTCAGCATACTCACTCTCTGATTGTAACATGTGTACATGTTCCAGCAACCTGTACACAGCAGTGGCCGTGCAGGATCTCCTATGTTTACTTTAATTTATATGTGCTTTATTTATTTTGATTTCAGCTCCGCCACTGGCTCAGAGTCAGATAGGCTATACTATGGTATGCCTTATTGAGTTTGCTTTACTGGAAGTTTATATTTAGGATTCTGGGTATGGAATAGTCATATAACATGGGTGGAGGCTGAACTATGATACTTGGTTCTTGCAGGATTACAGGATTCCAGTGAGTGCATAGCTACTGGTAATGATCGTGATTGCAAAAAGAATATCCCTTACGATTTATATATTTAAGCCAGGCTCCTGGCTAGCAGGAGACAGCAGGCTTCGAGAGACCATTCGTCTAGAAATACACTTGATTAAATAGTGATCCTGGAGTGCAATTTGTCCTTCAACTATGATCTCTTACTCATAGTCCATTGAAGCCTACATTACCATCAATGCTAGCAGGTCTATTGCCAGACCTAGACCTATTGTATTTTTGTTAGAGAGAAATAAACATATTAAATTGGAAACCATTTTGTTCAGGATTGCGATAAGTGATTAAGAGTTGATGGAATAAAAGAAGGAAGATGGGATTGGTCATATGATGTTCGGTGGTGTGTTGTAAAGGACAGCTTGCTGGAAACTTATTTCATTCTAAGAGTTCTGAAAATATGCTATATGATAGTATATGTAATACTGTTGTTAATCACGAGAACTCATGTGGTGTCATTAAACATTGTTGGAAAATCTGACTTTCTAGGATCGATTTGCTGTGGCTGACTACATCAGATATCCTTTGTAGATTTATACTGGGATAAAGATATCACTAGTGGGTTACATTAGGGAATTGGTTAGTATTTTATAGGACAGGTTGTTCAGTCTGACAGTTAAAAGGCTAAATCTATGAAATATTAGTCCTCTTCTTTCACAGAAAATGGTGGGTGCTAACTTGTTTTGAGTATGTTTTTTGATCAATCAAGATTTTTACAATAGGTATCATTCCTGATACCCTGCTCTTACAATTCCCTTAAAACTTACTAGATGGTTGTCAGATGTCTAAACAGAGTTACCGACTGATGGAGGAGGTAAGAAGGTATTTTGAGAATCACTAAAGGGGTGTAGAAATAGCTAGTTTGCAGCTAACTTATTTGATTACTTAAGGTATTTTTAGAAAAAGAAATACTTGATGTATGGTTCCAGAAGGCTATACTCTGTACCGACTTTCTGACAAAAAATGTGACATTTTTGCCTGTACCGCTAAGTGTAATGCCTTCAAATCTTTTCTTTAATTTGTAGGTTTTAGAAACCTACCATTTTAGTATGAATTATGTAATACAAAGTTACATAATATAAGAGCTTTAGAGCTTAATATAATAAAATATATCTTCTGTAAAATTCTATACCTGCAATCCCCCATCAGGTTATATGCAATCCTTAAAACATTGTTCAATTAAACACCCTATTTTCATTCTCTTCCTTGTCTCTATTATTCTTCAAACCCACCTTCATCATATACAGTCTCCACAACCTCTCAAATCAAGTAATTCTGTATTTCTTTCACAAATTAAATCTCTGGTATTGATTAAGTGGAAACTAAAATATAAATAACACAGGATATAGAGAATGAGTATGAACAATTGATGAATCGGCAAGAACGAAATCGAGCTGCCAACCGTGAGCGTGTACGAAGATTTCGTGAAAAGAATAATCCCAAAGCACTTAGCTCAACCAATACTCCTATTCCTGGTCGAGAGTGCGTTCGCCAATATTGTATTCGTAAACAACAAAGTTTGTTGGCCACAATTCTACTTCCAACTCCCAGACCTCTGCAACCGGGTATTATCACAAGTTCAAATTCAGCAGAGAGAACCAGAACCTACTGCCAACGAATTCGGGTTCAGTGTGGCTATATGAGAAGAATACCTCTCCCCAGACATGAGCGCTCCCGCCGCTGGTACTATGCAAAGAAAAAGCAAGCCCAAATCATTGAGCAAGCATCACATATTCTTTCCCAGGAGATGCCCCTATCACCAGACCCACTCCAAGTCCAGATGCGAATATTCCTCCTGATATTCAGCAGAAACTACGAAAGAAAGCCTATATGGATTGGCCATATCTATGCAATAAGACAGCACACCTAAAAGACGAAATCCTGACTGCAGCATTTAGACTGTTGAAGAAGCAAATCACATCCTGTGGTCGGAACCCAGCAGCAGGAAGCATGGAACTCGAACTAGATTGGAATGTTCAGCTATATACATTTATCAAGTTGCAGCTAAAGGCACAAAAGGATTGGAGAGCTGCAGAACTAAAACGCCATCTGACGGAGATTATTACAAAGCATAAAACAAGGAAAGAACTTGCGCTGCTAGTTGCCAATTCTGGCGGATGGGGAATAGTAGTCAGAAACCGTATCGTAAAGCAGGAGGTAGTATATATTCGATCTGGCAAGCTTCCGTCTCCAAAGCAAGGCTGTCATGTCAAAGCAGCAAGTGGGATTTCTGATGAGGGAACCATGTTAGCGATTCGTGAGTATATCTCACTTGCAGGTGAAGGTATGTTACTTCTACAAATTTCTACTCATCCTAAATACAAACAAATGCTTATCATTCCAATTATTCTTTAATATAGGCATTGACTCTGCAGGATTAGCCAAAGCTATTACGACCAACTAGACAACAACCTACGAATTAGCGATTAGTCAGCCCCATCATGCCTTGCCAATGATCTCGATTGCCAGCATTGACCGGAAAATTAAAAATGCCCTATCAAGCCGCAGAGCACGTTCCTGGCTTTTGAAGTTGGGGTGGAACTAGAAGGAGGTTCGTAAGGGTATATATAAGGATGGGCATGAAAGGGAGGACGTAAAGGAATACAGAAACAATATATTCCTTCCCAGGATAGCAGCTCTGAAGTTGAGAATGATGGAGTGGGATGAATAGCTGAATGTTATCCCAAAGGTCTATGATGAGGGAGTTAAACCACTGGTTTTTGTTACCCACGATGAGTCCACTTTCAACTCAAATGATGGAAGAAAGAAGATATAGGTTCACGAGGACAAGTCCTCTATTTGTAAAAAGGGTAGAGGGCACGGCTTACATGTCTCAGATTATTTGACACCAATTGGACGCTTGGGAGCTGGTGAAGCTAGTAAAACACTAAAGTGTTGGGGTGATATCTGGTGGACAGGGGAATTGATGTTGAAACAGCTTACGGAGAAGGTGATACCAGTATTTGAGAAATTATTTCCTGGTTGTTAAGGGTTATTTACATTCGACAATGCCAAGAATCACCAAAAGTACGCGAGTGATGCTCTTCGAGCAAGAAATTTGAACCTCACACCTAGGGGAAAGAATACATTGCCAATGCGGGATGACTACTTTAAAATGCCTAATGATCCAAATACTATACATCAGCAGAAGATAGTTTTACCTGATGGGAGATTGAAGGGATTGAAACTAGTATTGGAGGAACAAGGGATTTGGCTAGCAAACCGAAAGATTTTAACCCAATGCACAATTCCTGGGGATGTACCAGGACAGAGAAAACCAAAGTCTTTGTGCAAATATGCAACCAATGCCGATTGTTGCGCTCGGGCTCTGTTATCCTCACAAGCTGACTTTCAGGTACAGAGAGGAGAATTGCAGGAAACGTTAGAAGCGGCCGGACATTTGGTAATTTTCTATCCATCTTTTCACTGCAAGTTAAACTTTATAGAATATTTCTGGGGCAGAGCTAAAGTGTATGCTCGAGCCAATTGTGAATACACTTATCTAGCATTAGTAACAATTGTACCTGAGGCTCTTGCCCATGTATCAAATAAACTAATCTGGAAATATGATACCATCAGCGTATATTTAGAATGATGGAAGCCTATAGAAACATCCTGGTTTATAGGTCAGATGATTTTAAAAAGCATGTCTTTACAAGATACTCATCTCATCGCAGGATTGCTGAATCTGCATTAAATGTAAAGTAGTGTAATGTTCCTGAACTAATTCAATAAACAAAACTCCTCTCTAGATAATTAAAACCCAATCTTTATAGTCTCAATTGTGAACCAGTGCGGCAATGGAAATAATATTCATTGTTTATATATCACTTTTGTATATTTACAATTTGTATAATATTATCATATATTGATAAGACACTTTGATTATGTAAATTTGTATTACATAATTCATACTAGAGTGGTAGGTTTCTAAACCTACAAATTAGAGAAAATATTTGAAGGCATTACACTTGGCGTTACAGGCAAAAATGTTACATTTTTTGTTAGAAAGTCGGTACAGAGTATAGCCTTCCGGAACCATAGACAAACACAGTTCGAAAAGCATTAATGAGAAAAGTATTTAGAAAAAAGAAAAAACAAGCAAAGCAAAAATGCACTAACAAAAAAACAATCAAATAGAAGAAAAAGAGAATCAAAGGGGGGATAAATAAAAAACTTCCCCCATCAAGGTCTGCATCTATAGCTAAAAAGAAAAATCTGATTAAAAATCCCAGCACTGTTGATTCTATCCAAGTAGGTAGAGAGGTCTTTACTTTCTTCTATGCCAGCAAGCATTGTCTGGAAAGGACAAGTATTAGGATCTTGAGAGTAAAGTATCAGGGTAATGGGATACTTGAGACCCCTTTGAGATGTTCACTGGGATTAATCTTATTAGTGCTCCCTGGTACTAATGGGCCCACCCTATAGCCTAGGTTACTAAAGGGTACCTTTATGGATTGTATTAATTCTGGTATTGCTAACCCACACAGGCGGTTGAAGAGAAGGAGGAATTTGCCAGAGTAGTTGTTGGGAACTTAGATAGGTGCTGGGTTAATTATAAGTAGAGTTAGTGTTAGTATTCTCTTGTCAAACATTGCATGGATGAAATTGTCAAGGGCAATTAAATTGCCCAAATTGTTGATGTTTTTATATAGGTCTTCCAATAGTTGATTTGTTGTCTGCATCCATTTGAACAGTTTTAACATTTTTGAAACATCAAGGCACATACTGTCTTGACTATTTTCTAATGAATATAGAATAATATAAGCTATTTCAATTGCAAACCTAGATGTATGTGTAATAATCCTATTTCAAGAAGACTGAGTGCAACAGAGAATGATGCCTGTTACTTAGTAGGTGAGTCTTCTTGTCTTGCACTAAGGGATGTGAGGTATTATCTCTTCAGATAGTACAAGACTAACTTGCTTGTCTTGAGGAACTATCCTAATAGCGCTATGTTGTTAACTCCGACTCTGAGACTATTACAATAGCTCTCAGGTTCAGCTTCTGATTAGACCTGTACATGAGTGATTATAGTTTGGCTTGTAGGCTCTCATATAGGAGAGGTGTATGAAGTGTAAAGAGAGAGAAAACAGTTCTATTGGATCTTTTGGTAAAAGATTATGCTTAGATGATTCTGTGAAGATCCTATCTTCTTGTCTGAGGGCAATCCCTTATATAGGCATCTTCCCACTATTCTAATTATTGTGACTCATCATGCAACCTCAAGACTTATAGTGAGTCATAGTGTGAGATCAATCAGTTGACTCCCATGAGTCAACTATTAAATATCTGTTAACTAATAACAACTTATATAACAAATCATGTGCCTGTAATAGGTCATATGTGCAAAACCAATGATTCATAATATGAGTCATAAGCCAAAAACATTATATTATTTGACTTACAATTATGAATAATCAATACAATCAACCAATTATAATATAACAATCATATGCTATTGTATAGTCCTGTAAGATAGTATGAGTCAAGTGATATTATAGTGTGGAACATAATATACCTATAACTAATAAGTATTAGTTGTGTGAAATCTGCCTTGCTTAGTCATAATTTGTAATAGTATGGTTCCGGAAGACTAGAAGTAGACTGAGTTTTCACATAAAATCTGTGACAATTATGGGGGTAACGGCAACCGTAATGCTTGGGATTTGTCTTGGCATACCATGTTTTTACGTGTTATTCTTCCTACACCAGCGCATTCTTAAGTCTTAATATTATGTTTCTTAAATGCTTTCTTTCCTTCTATAGTCTATGTTATTCTTATCTCCCTCTTAGTAGACCCTCTGGTAATTGTAACTATGATACAAGCTTTATTTTAATATCTCTCTGGCTTTATTCATCTTAATTCATATTTCAAAAACTTTATGTTTAACAGGCTAGAATAATGATTTGGCATCTTTAACCTATAGTGCCAAGACAAATCCCAAGCATTACGGTTGCCGTTACCCCCAAAATTGTCACGGATTTTATGTGAAAACTCAGTCTACCTCTAGTCTTCCTGAACTATACCGCCAGTTATTTGATATTGGTTATGATTTTGCTAATGTAAGCAAAGGGTACAGACTTGTTATAAGATTATTTTTTAGTAGTACTGTTGCGGGTCAGAGTAGGACTTGTATCTAGCTCCAGGGTGGGTGTGTTGTGGGTGCGGAGGAAGGTTGAGAGAGCACATGTAGGAGAGTATAGGGTGATACTTGTCGAAATAGTATCTTAGTAGGCTAGATAAGCAGAGAATAAGCAATTGGTCATTGCAGCTACTAGTTTGCTCCTAGTAGTGGCACAGTGGCAGGGTTTTTTGGAGAGAATATGAGTAGTATAGGGAGTGATTCTGGACTTGCCAGTAGCTGCTTTGATTGATAATATCTAGTGTTCGTTACGGGGCGGGGCGGGCGGGTTTTCACTTTGTGACCCCACCGTTACTCCTGCCCAGGGTCAACTCTTTGCCGTTCCTCCCCGCCCCGTATGACACGGGGCCCTGGCCGGGCTATGGGGCGGGGCAGGTATTTCACTTTCCCCGGTGATTGGCTAGATGGCCCCCGTCTTCTCGTCCCCCACTGTTGCCCCTGTGCGGGGCCCCACTTATTCCTATGAGTGATATGCTGTGACTAAACAAATGGCAGGTTGAAATCGAAGGGGTGTTTGGCCTCTCAATTCTGATCTGAAATCACAATTTGAGATCAGAATTGGCTGACCAAACACCCCCTAATTATTTTGTATGTCTAGTATGATGACTCCACTATTTGGATATTTCATATAGCAATCCGGCAGCTATCTCAAAAGATAGGATTTGAATATAGTGCTCACATTATCATTATGAT
>Ga0307509_10008032_pt1 | contig 13558 bp, 16 predicted proteins | sample 10_EM_MG_FD_202245 | JGI IMG/M metagenome (GOLD analysis project Ga0307509, IMG submission 202245) | Populus trichocarpa ectomycorrhiza microbial communities from riparian zone in the Pacific Northwest, United States - 10_EM | ecosystem: Host-associated > Plants > Roots > Unclassified | place...
AAGGGGGGGGGTGGACGTTCGGGGTATAAGCCCGGGATATCGAGCGACAGAGGGGAGACCAACACAATATAAGTGTGACCGCCTCAACTTGTGAACAGTCCTGAACGAGGTTCAGACAGTGATTTCCTGCGGGACGACCGTCAATTCGATCTGCAAGAAGTCTCCCGTCCTCCTCTTTGCCATCTCCGCTAACATACCCCAGCCGACCCACCAGTCTGCTGCAGCGTCGCTCGCAGAGTACGCAAAGACCTCACTGACGGTATCCCACTGGTCCCTAAGCATACCGTCACTGAACTCGTCCAATCCGCACTGTTTGTCCGCCCGCATAGCGGCGTCGCGGCCATCTCGATGGGGCCCAGGCGGGCACCAGGTGATGTCGGCGTTAGATTGATCTTGACAAGCGACAAAATGGGTTCTCTCTTGTCGCAGGTCTTGGTATGCCTCCATCAAAGAAGGGACCTGGTCCCACGACCGCAGCCGAGAGAAAAGCCCCCCGAACACGGCCGCGTCTTCTACACACATCCCCACTGATTGATTGGAACAAGGCTATTCCCCCATGGAAAAACCGACGCGATACGACGGTGTTCCGAATTGCGACAGAAAGGCGGATGAGTGAGTGGGGGGACGGACGTGAACCGAAGAGGACCATGGAAGAAAGAAGTAGTTCGTGAGAACCAATATAATGTTGAAAGGCACCACTTACGAGATTAGGATGCGCGGCCTCGCCCAGAAGTGCAATTGTATTCGACTCGTGCACCCATGTCTCACAATTGGGGAGTGCAAGGTGCCTGGCGAGAATGATGGGCGAGTCGACAATGTCCAGAAGTCGCTTAACACTGAAATGGGAGGGGAAGGAAGAATGAGTTCACCGCTCGTCGCCGGCCAAAACGGGGAGAAGAAAATGGAGGAGGGTCAACGGAAGAAATGCGTACACGGGATTGCAGTCGGAGTACAGCTTGGCAAGCTTTTCCTTGGGCCATTCGGTTTGCCAAGACGGCTTATCGCACGGCAGCGGGGACGTTTCTTTGGTGTGGATATCATCGTGGCAGAACCAATGGACGGCATACTTGCCGTCTCTCCCCTATAATTCCCAAAATGAGATATATCAGAACCATCAGCAAGGCGCGGTGAGAAAGAGGGACATATATGGGTTACGTGGGATCACTGGGATTTGTAACGGTCACTCACCACCGGATAACTCAATAAGGACCTCCTATCGTCCATCCAAATGTGCCAGTCTTGATCGTCAACGAGCTGTTTGAGAAGTGGATCCTTGGCCATCCTCTCAGTCTCAACATCAGTTCTACCGGCCGGAGAGTTCGCGGAGAAGCACAATAGCCGATACCAAACAAAGATATTGTGCACGGGAAGGGAGCGCCATTGGAATTTGATGCCCGACGGCCAGGTTGATGGAAGGGTTCAATCAGTGAATGGACTGAGAAGGGATCAAAAAGAACAGGGCAGAACTTACGAATAGATAGTGTAGCCCGACTCGACCCCGTGGTCCTGTTCAGGGTCGAGTAGGAGCTCTCGGACCATGCTTCGCGAGCCGTCGGCGCCGATGACTATATCAGCGGTCAAGACTTCGCCGTCGGCGAGCCTCACACACGGCGGCCCGTAGCCGGTAACAGACGCTGAGGTGGCAGAGTCCAAACGGGGGTAGCTAGGAGATGGAGCACGCATGCCTCCGCTGCCATTCACGGTCCGATGAGGGAGATCACTCTCCGGAAGTTCTTCGCCGGGGATCACCCGTGACACCTTGGCGCCGTATCTGATTTCAACCCCAACTTCCAGGACGATGCGCAGCAGCATCGCGTGGAGGTCTGCGTGCTGTTCGCGGGGGGCCCGTGGTGAGAGAGGGTGCCGAAGGCAAAGAAACTGGTACTCACGTGCATCAAGAGAAAGTCACCGCCGGTCTCGGCGATGACTTCATCTCTCCATAGAATTGAGCCTATGTTTTCGTTGTTGCGGACTAGTGGGAAACACCGAGCGTCAATCCGTCAAAAGTAAAGTGGGGGACGGGACGCGAACGGAAACAAATGAGGTGATGGGGAGGATGAGGAAATGAACAGTGAAAACGGAATGAGACTAACGATCATCAAAGGCCGCCTGCCTGCACGGTCTGGTCTTTGCTTTTAGCTCTTCGCCCAGACCCCACTCAGTGAGGATTTTGGACATGTTCGGAGGTACGCGTAGTCCAGAATAGGACTTTCGCGCGTTTTGGGTCAGAGCCTCGACAATCCGGACTCGATGGCCAGAGGAAGCGAGGGCATACGCGCAAGAAAGCCCGCCGATACCTGGATAAGGTAGGAGAAATGGGTATCAAACGAAGCGGACAAGAAGGGGGAAAACGGGGGTACCTGCGCCGATGATAAGGAAGTTCAGGGAGAGGGGGGCCTGGCGTTGGTTGGCGACAAAACCCATCAGGCTTTCGGATGGGGGAAAGAAGGTCATTTGAGGACGCGAGGGAGGGGGAGACGGGGAAAGGTTGCATTGAAGTGACCCTAATGATATAAATATTCATCAAGAATTATATTCCATCACTTGCCGCCTCACGCTCCGACGATGACCATCCAGCTCCGGAAACTTCAGTCACCCACTCCCATCCTCACCGACTGGGACAACGCAGTCGCAGAACCAACGGATGTCCCTCTAGCCCAGATCGCCTCGCTTCCGTCTCCACCCACAGCATGGCTCTCCGCACGAGACATGAAGGTCTTTGGCTCAACTCCCCTAAAGGAGCAGATCGGAATCGTCAGATGCAAACAATGCGATAGGCCCGTTCTTCGCAGCGCGTTCGCAGACCACTACGGTGAGTCGGACTATCCATACGTCTACGACAACTTGTGTTGAGTCGTGAAAGTAGCCAACTGTGCCACCCTACGCGCGGTGCTCGCGAAGAAGGGTGGCAAGGGCCCTGAAGGTACACTATCGCCTCCCTCCTGATGAACACCTTTTCCAACATCCCCCAGATCTCAAAAAGGGCAAGAAACGAAAGGCGGAGGACGAAATCGACGACCCAACTCAAACGAAGAAGAAGAAGCAGGCGGCCACTAAAGTCACCAAGGGTCGGTTCAAAGGTCCGGTAGATTACGACAAACAATGTGGCGTCATCAATGACAAGGGCCTTCCCTGCTCTCGCTCCCTCTCCTGTAAATCCCACTCCATGGGTGCCAAACGAGGCGTCCAAGGTCGATCCAAACTATATGACGAACTCTTACTCGAGTGGAATCGCGCCAACAAACCCAACTTCGTCGAGCCGGTCAAGAAGGAGTCAAAGCTGGAACGGAAGGAAAGAAAGGAGAAGGAGAAAGCTGAGAAGAAGAAACAGGCGATGGAGGCTGCCACCGCTGCGGGGATCGACCCCACGAAGAAGGCTGCGACCACAGCTGGGCCGAAAAAAAGCAAGAAAGCGACCACCGCCGCAAACCCACCCCCAGTGGTAGAAGACGATGACGAGAATGTTGACGATCTCGACTCGGAGGCTGAGATGGACTCGTTGATTTCTGCTGTTCAGACTGCGCAAACCCGTGGGTTGATCGGCACCCCTCTCGCCGCCCCATGCGACGCTGGTTCATTCTTTGTGGCGAGGAGAGAGAGACTACGCAGTTGTCGTGGGCTGTATGAGAACGCGTTCAAGAGAGGAGGGGCCAACGGGGGTTTGACCACTCCGGTTGGCAGCACTCCGGCAGCGGGAGTGACCTTCAGGCCGACTTAGTCATCGTCCATCGTAACCTCTTCTTATTTTCTCTCACCACTCCCACCTTGTACATTATCCACCACTATCACGCCCTTTATCTATGATCGCCGTACAACAGCCTACGGACGTGCCTGCGAACGCGCCCGACCACTGTCCAGGCACAGAATCTGACTTGGCGGGCAAGGTGGACGCCTGCGAAGGGTGTCCGAACCAGGACATCTGTGCGTCCGGTCAGGCCAAGTCGACAACCCAGGACCCGACGACGATTCCAATGATCAACGAGCGGCTCGCTGGGGTCAAACGGAAAATCCTCGTACTGAGCGGGAAGGGGGGAGTCGGGAAATCCACCTTCACCTCCCAACTCGGTTGGGCCCTCGCCGCTGATGAAGACGTACAGGTGATATTTCATTTCCCTCCGTTCACCCACACCCGCCCCGCTTGATGTAACGAACGAGACCGCTGACTGTCGAACTGTCACTTTTTGCACTTTTCTGCCTACTCCCGTGCGGGTCAATCCCCTCCCGGTTCTTCCATCCCCGGCTGCCCCACATCCCGACGGACCTGGCCGCCACGCATCACGGCGAATTCTCTCACCCACCTTGACGCCTTGCTCGTAATACAAATAAAATAAAACCCGCCAATCCAACCCTCCCCATGCCCGGAACGCTGACACGAAATCGTGGCTTGCTTCCGTCTTCGATTCCTCCATCTGGGTCGTGGTGCTGACCAAACCTTCTGACTTGATGGTCGGGCTCCGCCCTCATCCCCTCCGCCCGCCAATCAACAAACCACCCTCTATTCTGGCTCCGGCCGCGGTCCCACCAACATAATTCATTACGGCTCGGTTCCACTAGACCGGTATAATGGATATCGACGTCTGCGGTCCCTCGATCCCGACAATCCTCGGGATCTCCAACGAATCCATTCACTCTTCTTCATCCGGTTGGTCACCAATCTACGTCCAACCGAACCTCTCCGCAATCTCAATCGGTTTCCTCCTTCCATCCCAAACCTCTGCCGTCATCTGGCGAGGGCCGAAGAAGAACGGGATAATCTCCCAGTTCCTTCGGGATGTGGACTGGGGTGAGCTTGATTGGATGTTGGTTGATACACCACCAGGCACGTCAGATGAACACCTTAGCATCGTCAAATACCTTAAAGATACCGTCGGGGTTGATGGGGCCGTGCTCATCACCACCCCACAAGAGGTCGCGCTCCAGGATGTCCGGAAGGAGATCGACTTTTGCAGGAAAGTTGGCATCCCGATCCTCGGCCTTGTGGAGAATATGTCCGGATTTGTATGTCCGGGGTGTAAAACGGAGAGCCAGATCTTCAAACCCTCGACAGGTGGGGCGAAAAGGCTTGCCGAAGATGTCGGCGTCGAGTTGCTCGGCACCGTCCCGCTCGATCCCAGAATCGGCAAGAGTGCGGACTACGGCATCAGCTTTTTAGATGAGTATCCGGATAGCCCAGCCAGCCAAGCATACCTGGGTATCGTCGACCGTGAGCGATTTCCCACCCTCCCCGAGAAATGATATAGTGGATCTAATGCGTGTGTCTATAGGATTGAGGGATATTCTAGGAGACAAGTAGGGAAAGATAGCAGGAAATGAAAGCATAGCAATGAAGTTCTACTGGTGTCCGGCCTCGGCCTGGGGGGTCTCTATCTGCTACTTGGCAGCCCAATCTACATCCCTGACCAAAATGCGCCACCCACCCCGCGTCCACATACATACGTGCACCATATACTGTAACCACAACGAGTTACGGAATAGAGAGCACTGCGATTCCTCACCTGTTACAGACTGAACATACCTGCACTCTTCCGCTTCCTCCCCTTCCCCTTCCCCGCGTCCTTATCCTTGTCATCATCTTTACTCCCGCCTTCTTTCAGTTCCTCTGGTACCTCACTCGCCAGAAGCTCGTCATCTGTTCCTCGCTCAGTGATGAACTTCCCTATCGGCGCGATATCCGCAAGCCCACCCTTTAGCCCCTGTCCGCTCTCGTGGATGGACACCGTCGAGAGTGTTCTCAACAGCCTGCCCACCGTACCTGGTCCGATGGTATAGTTGTGGCCTCCGGTCCCAGGTAACCCGGAAATACCATCACCCGTATGCGTTGGACCTGGAAAGGAGACACCGGGAGGATAAGCTCCAAAGAGCGAACCCGTCCTCGACCGAGCGGGGACGACATAGTTATCTCCACTCGGGAACGCGACAGTATTCCGATGCAGGTGTTTCGCGTGCCCATATTGTTCCTTCAGATTCGCACCTTCATCGAAGTGCCCTCCCTCCCCAAAGTTGGGAATAGGTTTTCGCGCATTATGGTAATTTGCGTGGTATGGGTGAATGGGCGGGTCGGTCCCCGAGTTCGGTATGGTCGGTTGTTGTTGGAGGAACGAAGAGCGGCGTGCGTACGTCATAACAGGGTCGGTGGGGGTGGTGATCGATGCGGTGGAAGATGCACGCTCGAGCCTGTCGTAACTAGGACGTCGTTCGTCCCTCCTACTGCTCGTTCTTGATATCGGTTGTGGTCCTTGGTTGTCCTGAGAAGGGAGAGAGGGAAGAGGATCAGTCGGCGGTAGCGTTGACTGTGACTCCGACCCCGTTTGAGGGGGTCCGATTTCAGCTGGTAGAGGCGAAGTCTCCGTAGTTGTTTGGTCCTCCTTCTGATGCGGGGAGGAAGACCTCGAAGATCTCGTGGTTCCGGTCCTCAGATCCGCCGCGGTCTCCTCATCTATCTGACCCAGCCCAGCTGTCGTTTGAGTCTGCGGGTCCATTACAGAATGGGAAGACCCGGACGGTGTCCTCCTCATTGTTATGGGGGATCTCGCGACAGAGTTCAACCCTCGGACTTCCCTACGGTAGTCTTGGATCTCATCCCAAAGAGCCTTCTTGAAATCGTCGTGAGATTCAAGCTCCTCGACCTCTTTCCATCGTTGGAAGCCTTCCGCACAGTCCGGCTCATCGTTAGGGTTGTGGTACGTCGAAAGCCAAGGATGCTTTAGAGCTTCTGCAACGGATATTCGCGCGGTGGGGTCGAAAGTGATCATCCGTTTCAGGAGCTCGATTGCTAGAATAAACAATACGGTTCAAACGCCGTTCTCCGTTATAACACCTTTCGTACCTTGTTCGTCAGCAACCGGAAACAACTTCTCGAACGATATGGGCTTGCGTTTTGGTAACGACCGAATGTAAGCTTGGGCCTGAAGTGCGGTCAACATGGTCGGGGCTGGTGTAATGGCCCATATTTCCTCCGAACCTTTTGGCTCCCTGCTCTTGTGATAGTCTCTTCGCTTGGGGTACCTGTGCCGATCCGTTATATCAGCGCTACTGAGGGCACCGGAATCTAAGGACAGGGCCACCTAGGATATCGATTATCTTGTTCAGCTGGTCCACTGTCCGAGCAACGGGTTCAACGAAACAAAAGCAAGTCGAGTCTCAGAGCTTGATCCGACAGGAATAAGGAGACCAAGCAGCTAACCGTAACTTTAAGACAGCAGGGGAGGGTTTGTCAATGGAAATCGAGAAGGGGTGGGGGCGACGCTTACTCTTTGCCCTTGAACAAAGGCTTTCCAAGGAGGAGCTCGGCAAAAATGCAGCCTATCGACCAAACATCGACTGGAAACACCATCCGTTCAGACTCTAGAAGGAGGGTTGCGTTCGTGACTCACTGGCCGTTCCATACCGCCTACCACATCACAGGTCAAAACTAGTCACCGACGACCCAAACCCAGTCTTTTCGCAATGCTCACCTGAACGCGAGCATGATTTCCGGAGCTCGGTACCATCGCGTCGCCACATACTCCGTCATATTGACTTCGCTCTCCGGCGAAGAATTGAACCCCCTGCTGAGGCCGAAATCGCATATCTTCAGCTCACAATCCGCGTTCACCAACAGGTTCCCCGGCTTGAGGTCTCTGTGGACGACCGAAGCTGTTAAAGGACCAGGAACATCTGAGGAACTAAATTCGGGGCAGTTGTAAGAATTTTATTCTGACCTGAGTGGATGTACTTCATTCCTGAGAGTTGACCGTTAGCCTGAGAGTGGTCTGAGATCAAGCTGGTTAGGAATACCTCGTAAGATTTGATACACGAAGTATTGGACGTGTTCACTCGACAGTATCTGTCCGGACTTGATAATCTGGTGCAGATCGGCTTCAAAACCGGTTCAGCGACGGCCTTCTCAACACCAGTACACAATAACGCACCTTCCATAGGCTAACAAGAACCTCGATCAGTTCCGAGAGGATCTTCGCAATCACCACACGCTCACCTCCATAAAGATGTAACTTCGGATCGGATCGATGGATCAGCAACGTGAGACAAAAATTCATTCCAAAAGAAGCAAAACTCACATTTCCTCCAGGTTCGGAGACGATGCGTCAACGTCAATAAGACCCGTGATGTTCTCATGGTGAGCGAAATGTCGAAGGAGCGTGATCTCCCTCAACGCCCGTTTCGATAGTTGCACTCGTTCCGTTACACGCGTCACTAGCTTGATGGCGACGACCTCCCCGGTAATCTCGTCAGCAGCTGACCTGGATAGACGCATAAACGCGAATAGAAAAGGTCAGGGTCTGTCGGACGTAAACATGACAGAAGCAGGGTCTACAAACACGACGAAACCATAAGCCCCGGAACCCATTTCCCGAATGATCTTCCATCGCTTCTCAACATTGAACACCTTCCCAAATGAAGAAGGCAAGGCATGATATCCTCTGAAACCAGTCCGTGAGCCAAAGGCGAGGGATCGTATGGATAAATGGAGTGGAACAGACGAACCTTCTAAGACCATTATTCTCATCTCTACTACTCCCAACACCCCTCGTCCTGGATCGCCCTCTATGTATCTGGGCGTTATTCCACGACGAAGGGGAAGGCTTCGGAGAGGAAGACTTTGTGCCGTTCTTCCCACCACCGCTACTACTAGTACTCGCATTCCCCTCCGTACACCCGTTCCGTGACTGATCTTCGTTCGTCGTCATCGTCCTCGTTCAACGTTGGCTCGGATCAACGTAAAGGGTCGCGCCGTCGCAGAGGTATAGATGTATCGGTGCCGCACCAGGGTAAATCGCGGATGGTATTGTTCGTAAAGTCGTTCTCGTCGATCCTATCGCCACCTGTGCGAAGATGCGCGGAAGTCGGCCGGAGGTATGATTGGGTCGGAAAGCACTGGAGAACAAGGAACGAAGGGTGAAATCAACAAGTGGACGCCTCCTCGACGGCGATCAACAAGGTAAAAAGAAGTAAAAAAGGAATTAAACTTGTGGTCGATAGGGGAAGGGTCGATTGTGATCGTAGGCTTGGATCAAAGGAGAATGTTCAGGGAACTCAGGGACGTGGGAGCAGGACCGAGGCCGTACGACCGAAACCGGGTCACGATGGTGAAATCGCAGAATAGAGATGTGTCTCTAAGCTCAGGTTGACGTGGTCGAGGACGAGCAGCTGACCCTAGCACGCTGCGCCCACGAGGCAAATCCCATCACGGTCTCTTTTGCCGGCTACTTCCAGCTCACCGCCCCAGGTTACCGGGGTAGGACTTGGCACAGCAACAGGCGAATTGATGACCATTCACAATGCAACTACAGCAACTGGAAGGAAACCACGTTTTGGCTGTTTTACATACACAATCCCACGAAGACAGGGGGGAAAGAAAAAACGATAAAGCGGGGATGGAAAGCAATAGGAGAGAACCGAGAAAGGAACGTGACTGGATCTCACCCTAGCGAGAACCCAAAGAATAGGGTCGATATCTGTGTACATATTAACGCTTAATCGCGAGCGAGTGGGAGAGAGTGCGGAGGCAGAAGACAGATTCTGACAGAAGGAGAGATAGACGCGGCACGTGGGATCGATCGAAGAAAATCTACATAGGAGGAGCCAGAGAGCTCGGCGGCGGTGGTGAAAAGGAGCAAACCCAAACCCAAAACCCCCGAGACTCGGAGGCTGGGTCCCAGGGCAAGAAAACAAAGGGCTGGAACGATCTCGATCAACAGTTGTGCCCCAGCTGAGGCTGGTACCCATTGTGGGATTGTCCGCCAGGTGTCGTCAGCTGGTACATGAAGTTCGTCCAAATCTCTTCGTGACCCCCAGGTCCATGCATCGGCAAGGCGGGGACTTGGGGGTGTACATAGTCTTGTTGGTGGTGGTAGCCGTTATGTGTGTCCTATAACCGACAAGCCATTAACGTCAAATGTACAACAATCGCTGTGTGGAATACGTACCATCGTGTACTGCTGCTGCGAGTGTGGGTCTTTGTACATCTGATCCATCCCGTGGGTCATGCCCCCATTCATGCCATTCATGCCCACCATCCCACTCATACCCAGACCATTCGTACCTCCAACGCCGTTCACGCCGTTAATCCCGTTCACATACTGTGAATGCTGATGCGGGTGTGGCTGGGTGTGGCCAGGATTGTAATACTCCAGACCTAGATCCGGTACCACGTCACCCATACTCATGTTTACGTCCCCGTGGCCGTTGTTGTACGCCCTTGCGTCAGAGACCACCGGCGACGTGTTCGCGGAGGTCGAAGTCCCCGCGACTCCAGAGATACCCATCGGCATCGACTGCGGCGATTCTGAAAGTCTCGAGTTGGGCGACTGAGAGGACCCAGACCTGTTGATGATGCTGGCACGTCCGCTGATGATAGCGACGTCATCTGGGAATTCAGACTCGTCAACTGTGGGCTGTGGACCAAGGCCGTTCTGGAATTGGGCGAAAGCAATCTTGGCGCGGTCTCGCAGTCTTTCCAGCATCGTCTGCTTAATTATGTGCCGAAAGATACCGAAGTTAATGAAACTGTGACGTGGTGGAGTGGTAAGGTATGCTTACGGTGGTCGAGGGTATCCTCGTTGTGCTGCCCTCCTCGTAAAACGTAATCGCACGCTCTAACTCCGACAAAGCCGCAGGGGCCAATGGACACCCCGGGCTCTCAACGACGATACCTCCGAGAATGTAGCACGCTGAGAAGACGGCGGACCAGAAGAACCTGGAGGTCATCAGCTCAAAAAATGGACACCAGTAGGTTTTGAATAGCCGACAAACCAGATGGTGGCGGTGAGTTGTGGATGCTTGGCATACACGCCCCTCAGGCTCGAGATTAACCTCCTGGCACTCCTATACGCAGCTAAGACTGAAGGAGAGTACTTGTGGCCGAGTGGGTTCCTTGAAGGGTGCCGGATCGCCTTCACGAAGTAAGCCCGGTGAAGATACAACAAATCTGGAAATTCCGATCAGCCGAACCAATAAATTGCCGGACGTCTCTGAAGTACTCACTCGATTCTCGTTCACAAACGACTCCGTATTGTTGCATCGCCAACGACGGATCGTCTGCCCACCCTTCCGGGGACTCGTCCAACGGTGACTGAAGGTGGTTCGGCAGCGGGAAGGTCCGGATCCTCCGGTCCAGTTCAAGGAATTGGGAGTACCCGGGGGTCTTGAGTGAACTGCAGAATTTGACGGTTGGGGCAAGACAGCCGGCAGAGTACCGAAACTTCCATCCATGATCTGCGCCACAGGGGAGAAAAACGCCACGTGGGCAAGGAGAATCAATTAGTACCACACGTACCCCAATTTACATATGAGGGGAAACAACGCCCGAACCCGAACTGGGGGAGGAGTGGCGGCCAGAAGCGAGGGGGCATACGAAAAGGCACTCACAGCTAAATTCGACATCTCCATCGGGGCGAAGGAAGCCATCATCGTCCGGGAATTTGCAATCCGTATCTTCCAACCGGAAAGCGCCGGGACGAGCGTTGACGAAACTCTGTGATCAAGGCACACAACGTCACAGATGAATAACGAGGCAGGCCATCCCAAGCCGGTGCAAATTAAACCAAATAAAAAAGGAAGCACTGTCAGCTGATTTCAAACCGCACAAACAAGGAACGGAAGAACACCCGAGAATTTACGCTTGCGCAAGCAACGGGTGATGACCAAGTGTGAAGAAAACTCACCGCCCAACTATCCCAGGTATACATCTCCCAGAACAGCGTCCTCCTACGCTGTATCTCTTGAGGGTCCAAATTCCAGGGCGCACTATCCCGTTCTGTTCCAATCAAAACACAGATGACGGGAGGTTCGAGGGAAACAGAAGAGAAGCGAGATCAGATGTGCTGTTAGTCGCCACGATAAGGTGAATACGCACGGAGACCAATCTAAGGAAAGGGGGGACGCAATAGTCAGCACGCGCGAATCCGATAGAAAAAAGGCATTGTGTAAACTCACAATCTGAGCGGCTCTACACAGGGCACCGAAAAGCAGCCACCTGGTTTCGTCCGTTCCAGGATCGGTGAAGTAGTGGTACTGGGTGATCAAGAACAAGGCCTGGAGTGCTGAGCAGGTCACCTCATGGAATATCGAGGAAAGAGAGAGGGCGGCGAGCGCGAGCAAGTTGTACGTTTCCGAGTCGGATTCCCCCACCGCGCTTTCCTGTTCGTAGTGGGCACCAAGAGCGAGAGCGATGAAGAAAACGGAAAGTCTATGAGGGTGAAGCATGTCCACGCGAGGGGTGCCCTCGTGGTCATACAGCACATTGAGAACGACGGTGTCGAACTCTTGACGGGATATTGGGCGGTACCTAATGTGAATAGGGGAAGGACGGTCAGTTAAGGAGGGCGACGATCAGAAACGATTCCCTACATCCAGGCAGCTTTTTCATAATACAGTTGCACAAGGCGTAGGGAGCGTTGGTATGGTGGGATATATGGCACGAAGATCACCCTCTCGTATCTACAGTCCTTGACACCGTACGGGGCTGCTATTGCCAGCTCCGCGATTTCTGGTGACAGGCCGAGTAGGTGAGATCTGAGGGATTGCGGGAGTCGGTTTTCGTGCTTGTCCTCATCGGACTGAAGTGAACGGTTGAAGTTAGTGTGGGGCGAGCTTGATTACGAACAAACGCCTTACCCAGACTAGACGTGATAGATACTAAAGGTGAACAAGAGTGGGGAATCAGTCAGAGGGGCGCCAAGTACCACATGAGGTAACAGACCTCTGATCCAGCAAATCTTCCATGGTACTTCCCGGCTCCATCAGAGCCAATGGAGAAGGAGCCAATGGATTCGGCCACTTCTTCCACGTCTTCAAATGCGCCTGGCATAGGGGGTGAGGAGGGACTGAAGATATCAGTCTCGTCTCGACTTCCACTCGCTCGTGCGTTAGCAAGAGCTTCCTCTAGTTGTTTGACTTTAGATCGCATCATCTTCACTTCGACTTCTAGTCGCTGAGCGTGCGCCATTAGGACCCTAGGTTGGAAAAAGACAAGGCGTTAACAGCCGGAAGGACGCGAGAGACGCCGCAAGAAACGCACTTGTTGCCCTTGGTTGCTGTGAGTGTCCCTAATGCGCGGGTTAATCGCCTCCGCGTGTATAGTTGGAGGGGTTTTTTGGGATGACTTACTGTCCGGACACAGCTCCGCACAACCTCTGCGGACACATGAACTACACGGTACTGCCCTGTTGACTGGTGGTAAGAGGGGTAGGTAGGTGGCGACGGAGGGTTCAGGGTTCACCTGTCACACTTCAACTTTGACCTGGGAATTTGGACATCAGTGAGCCCCTGTAGTGCGGGTGAGGGAGATAAGCGTACCTGCGGCATTCTGCGCATGACAAGGCACCTCGGCGGTCGCCCATAGTCGTTCTGACGGGGCTGGTAGGGGCGGGAATAGAGGTCGGAGACATGGGCTCTGACTTGGGATTCATGACGGGACGGCGGCGGCGACGACGTCGGGTAATCAGTCAACGAGCTGGCAAAGGCCGTTGGAGATGGGGGTTGAGGGGGATGGTGGGTGCGATGGAGTGTCGCGGGGGATGACGGCGAGAAGAAAAGGGGCAGAGAGGAGATGGGAACT